>Ga0302299_10002261_pt1 | contig 11739 bp, 9 predicted proteins | sample III_Fen_N3_4_FD_198795 | JGI IMG/M metagenome (GOLD analysis project Ga0302299, IMG submission 198795) | Peat permafrost microbial communities from Stordalen Mire near Abisko, Sweden - III_Fen_N3_4 | ecosystem: Environmental > Terrestrial > Soil > Wetlands > Permafrost | place: Sweden: Abisko...
GAGGGGAGCGCGGGCGAGCTGGGCGCCCTGGTCGTCGGGGTGTACGAGGGCGACTCGCTGCGGTTCGCGGGCAAGGTGGGCTCGGGGTTCGACGGGCGGACGCGACGCGACCTGCTGGCACGGCTGGGGCCGCTGGCGATCGACGAGCCGCCGTTCGACCCGCCGCCGGCGTCGGACCGCCGCGGGCGATGGGGCGGGGACCTGGTGGGCGTGCGGTGGGCGCGGCCGGAGCTGGTGATCCGCGCGACGCTCGGCGGCTGGTCGCGGGACGCGAGCGTGCGGCAGGCCGCGTTCAAGGGGATCGACGCCGACCGGGACCCGCGGACGGTGACGCGCGAGGTGGCGGCATCCGCGGTCGCGGACGCCATCGATGTGGTCGAGGCACGGGCGGCCGCGGCGGAACCCGCGCCCGCGAAGCGGAAGCGGCGCGTCGCAGGCCCGGCGGCCGCGTCGTCATCGGAGGCCGATCCTCCGGTTCCGCCGGTCCCTGCGCCCGGCCCGGCTCCCATCGACCCCTCGTGGCTGATCACCGAGGAGCAGCTTGCCGCGCTCGCGGCCATGCGCAGCGACGGACCGTGGCGCGCCGCCGGCCGCGACCTCCGCCTGACGAACCTCGACAAGGTCCTGTTCGAGCCCCGGCCGGGCGTGGACGAGCCGCCGGTGACCAAGCGCGACCTGGTCGCCTACTTCGCCCGCGTCGCCCCGGTCATGCTCACGCACCTCGTGAGTCGCCCCCTCAACCTCCAGCGCTTCCCGGACGGCGCGGGAGCCCCCGGCTTCTGGCAGAAGCAGATCCCCGCGAGCGCACCCGCCTGGCTGACGCGCTGGCACGAGACGGGCTTCCGGGAGCGCGACGACCGCGCCCCCAACGACCACCTCGTCGCGGACGGGGCCGCCGCGCTGTGCTGGCTCGGCAACCAGGCCGCCTTCGAGATCCACGCCTGGACCTCGCGTCTCGACGTGGGACCAAACCCTGACGCTCGCCCGGCTGTATCGGACCGCCCTCGGACACCTCGGAGTGCGGGCCTATCCCAAGCTCACCGGGAGCCGCGGCGTCCAGGCCTGGATCCCGGTCGAGGCCGGCGTGTACTCGTACGAGGCGACCTCCGCCTGGGTCGAGACGCTGTCGCGGGCCGTCGGCGCCACCGTGCCGGACCTCGTGTCGTGGGCGTGGAGCAAGTCGAACCGAGGCGGCAGGGCGCGCCTCGACTACACGCAGAACGCCGCGATCAAGACGCTCGTCGCCCCGTACGCCGTGCGTCCGCGCCCGGGCGCCCCGGTCTCGGCGCCCATCACCTGGGACGAGCTGGACGACCCGGACCTCGCCCCCGACCGGTGGACCGTGAGCAACGTCCTCGACCGCCTCGCCCGCATCGGCGACCCGTGGGCGAAGCTCCCCGGGGACGCGCAGCGGCTCCCCCCGCTGTAGGAGGGGCCAACCGGCCCATGGACCGCGCGCGCCGGGGTGACGATGATCGCGGCATGCTCGACCCGCTCGTCACGGCCGCCGGCATCGACTGGTCGCCGCCGCACGTCATCGCGATCTGCCTCGCGGCGATCGTGATCGGGATCCTGGGCGTCGCCTTGCGCACGACGATCATCGCCACCTTCGACGAGCTGGCCGACCTGTGGCGCGAGCATGGCAGCACGGTGACAGGATCGGTGCTCGACCACCGGCCGAACCTGCCGCAGACCCCGTGGTTCTGTCTCCACTGCAAGTCGCACAACGGGCGCATGACGACCCGCTGCTACAAGTGCGACGCGACCCGGGCGACCTCGGAGGCCCCGGTGCCGGACGCCGACACGCCAGCCGGACCCAGCGCGGGCCTGGCGCAACGGAACCAGCGCAAGGGATAGCTCGAGACCTGGAAGGGGGACGACGATGACCGAGCCGACGACCCGCGTGCCCGACGGGGACTGCCTCCGCTGTGGCGGCGAGCTGACCGACTGGGGCGTCCGCGAGTTCAGGACGGGCGGGACGTCCGGAGGCGCCAAGCTGCTGTTCGGCGAATGGGCCGAGCTGGGCGAGGAGAAGGTCCCGCTCGAGCTGCGCTACTGCCCGACGTGTGGCCAGGTGGACATCCGCCTGCCGAACACTCGCGGCTGAGGTCGGGGGTCGCCCGCCTAGGCCGGCCGCCAGGCGCGGACCCCGTGCGGCGGCGGATATGGCTGCCGGAACCAACCCAACAGCGGCTCGCCGGTTGACTGGCGAAGGTCGATTCGCTCGCGCGCCGGCCGGCCGTCATCGGCGCCCACCTCCGCCAGCAGCGCCACGTCGTCATCGCCCGGGTGGTTCGGGTCGTAGACGCGGAGCCTGATCGTCGCGCGCCCGCCCCGCGCCTCGCCCTCGTCGCTCTCAGCCGAATACGCCCACGCCAGCACCTGGTGGTTGCGGCTCAGCAGCCACGGTGAGGAGCCCGAGACCCGGATCAGCCCCACCACGCACGGCAGCCCGGCGTCGATCTCCGCGCGGATCCGCGGCCACTCCCGCTCGATCGCGACCACGCGCGCCGGCTCGCGCCCCATCCTCGCCGCGAGACCCGCCGGTGGGTCCGGCCGGAGGGCCTGGAGGTCGAGGTAGCGGAGCGGGACGCGCAGCCAGTCGAGCGACTCCACCTGGCGACGCACCAGCGCCCGGAATCGTGGGCTGCCGTTGGCGGGCGGGTCGGCCTGGTCGTCGGGCGCCTCGAGCCCCGCGGCCCACAGGTCACGCGCGGTCAGCGCCATCCCGCCGCACAGCCCGTGGCTCGCGTCGCCGATCCCGAGGAACCGGGTGTCGAAGGGCCCCACGCGCAGGGTGGGCCCGGGCGGGAACGCGTTGGCGAACCGGAGCCCATGCCGGCTCGCCAGGAACCCCGGGACCGCTCGCTCCACCATGCGCCACACGCTACCCCGTGGCCCGAAGACGCGCCGCCGATCTACCATCGCGTCATGGCCGACGCGAACGGACGACAGGGGCACACCAACCGCCTGGCGGGGGAGACCAGCCCGTACCTGCTCCAGCACGCCCACAACCCCGTGGACTGGTACCCGTGGGGGCCGGAGGCGCTCGCCCGCGCCGCGTCGCTCGACCGCCCGATCTTCCTCTCGATCGGCTACGCCGCGTGCCACTGGTGCCACGTCATGGAGCGCGAGACGTTCGAGGACGAGGCCACCGCGGCGTTCCTCAACGAGCACTTCGTGGCCGTCAAGGTGGACCGCGAGGAGCGCCCTGACCTGGACCAGGTCTACATGGCCGCGATCCAGGCCATGACCGGCCAGGGTGGCTGGCCGCTATCCGTGTTCCTCGCGCCGGACGGGCGCCCGTTCTTCGGTGGGACGTATTTCCCCCCGACGCCCCGCCACGGGCTGCCGGCCTTCGGGCAGGTGCTGGCCGGCGTGCGCGAGGCGTGGGCGGACGGCCGCGCGGGCATCGCAGAGACCGGTGAAGCCGTCCTGCGGTCCGTCGCGGGCAGCCGGATCGGGGCGTCGTCGGCAGACGAGCTGCCCCCGGTCGAGGTCCTGGCCGCCGCGGCGGCGACGCTGGCCGATGGGTTCGACGAGCGGCACGGCGGCTGGGGCCGGGCGCCGCGCTTCCCCCAGCCGATGACGATCGAACTGCTGCTCCGCCGCCACCTCGTCACGGGGGACCCGGCGCCGCTGGCGATCGCGCGACGGGCGCTGGACGTGATGGCGGCCGGCGGCGTCCGCGACCAGCTGGGCGGCGGGTTCCACCGCTATGCCACCGACGGCGACTGGCTGGTCCCGCACTTCGAGCAGATGCTCTACGACAACGCCCAGCTCGCCCGCGTCTACCTCCACGCGTGGACGCTGACCCGCGAGCCCGCGTACCTCGCCACCGCGACGGCCGTCCTGGACTTCATGGTCCGCGACCTGCGCACGCCCGGCGGCGGCTTCGCGGCCAGCCTGGACGCGGACACAGGGGGCGTCGAGGGCGCCACGTTCACCTGGATGGCGGGCGAGGTCCGCGAGGCGCTGGGCGAGGATGCGCCCCTGTTCTCCGCCGCGTACGGCGTGACGGACCGGGGCAACTGGGAGGGCGTCACGATCCTGTCGCGGGTCCGCGACGAGCGCGAGCTCGGGGAGCGGTTCGGGCTGGCACCCGCGGACGTCGAGGCGCGGCTCGCACTGTCCCGGGCGGCGCTGTTCGAGGCCCGCGCCCGGCGGCCGCAGCCCGCGCGCGACGACAAGGTGCTCGCCGCCTGGAACGGGCTGGCGATCGCGGCCCTCGCCGAGGCGGCGCGGGCGATCGACGCATCTGCACCAGCGCACCGGGACCGGGCGGCCGCCTACCGGGAGGCGGCCATCGGTGCGGCGGCGGACGTGCTGGGCGGGTTGCGGGACGGATCGGGCCGCCTTCACCGATCCTGGAAGGGCGGCCGCGCGACGGCGGACGGGGTCCTCGAGGATTACGCGGACCTCGCTGAGGGGTTGCTGGCGCTGTACGAAGCCACCGCCGACGAGCGCTGGTTCCGGGACGCCGTCGTCCTCGCCGAGGCGATCCTCGACCGCTTCGCGGACCCGGCGGGCGGCTTCTTCGATACGGCCGACGACGCGGAGGCGCTCGTGGTCCGGCCCCGGGACGCGCAGGACAACGCGGTGCCGTCGGGCGGGGCGATGGCTGCGAACGTCCTGCTGCGGCTCGCCGCGTTCACCGGCGAGCCGCGGTATCGCGCCGTCGCCGAGCGCGCCCTGGCCGGCGTGGCTCCGTTCCTGGCCCGCTACCCATCGGCGTTCGCGTGGTGGTTGTGCGCGCTGGAGGTCGCCCATCGTGGGATGACCGAGGTGGCGATCGTGGGTGACCCGACCGACGAGGCCGTCCGCCGTCTCGTCCGCGCCGCCTGCCGCGGGCTCACCGCGTTCAGCGTGCTCGCCGTCAGCGCGTCGCCGGCCACGTCGTCCGTCCCGCTGATGCGCGACCGGTTCGCGCTCCACGGCCGCGCCACCGCGTTCGTCTGCCGCGACTTCGCCTGCCGCCAGCCCGTCCACGAGCCGGAGGCGCTCGAGGCGCTGCTGGTGGGCACGTGACGGGGTCCATCTCCGTCCGCGAGGACGAGCTCGACACGGCGGGGGCGCTCGTCGTGCCCGCCTGCGAGGCGCAGGGCGGGATCGACGGCTTCGACGCCTAGGCCGGCTTGTTCTTGTCTTCGTCCTTGGCGGCCATGTCGGCCTTCATGCCGTCGATCTCCTTGCGCGCGCCGCGGACGCTCTGGCCGAAGGCCCGGCCGATGAGCGGGAGCGTCTTGGGTCCGCGCCAGATGATCACGACGATCAGGATGATGATGAGGATGACGAGCGTGTCGGGTCCCAACATGCCTGCGATGGTAACAGCGGCGGGGCGGCTCGCGGCGAACGCGTTTGCTTCGCGGGGTCCCGAATCTGGGGGCCGCACGGTCCGGGACGTTTGCAGGGGTTTCAGGGTGCCGATGGTCCCGCAGCGTCACCGATCGACGGTCGCTGCGGCACAGGTGTCGACCCGGCCGCATCGGCGAGACTGACGGCAGGTCGGAGGTCCGACCGAACAGGAACAGACAGGCAAGCGTCCGTCGACTGGCAGCAACCGCGTCCCAGCGTCCCAGCCTCCCCCGGATCGTCCGGGACCCCGTCTCTCCCCCCCGGGGTCCCGGACGCCCAACCCTCGAACGCAACCCTCCCGAACTTCATTCCTGGGGCACCCGACCGGCGGATCCTCCTGGTCCGCCGGTTCGGATTCATCGGGGACCGGAGGGTCCGGGCCGGCGCCGCGTCGTCCGCGAACCGAACATCTGTACGAACTCGGCCCGCGCGCCTATACTCGCGTTCCCGTGGCCGCGCCCGTCGCCGATCCCCTCGCACCGTTCGGGCCCGCCGTCCGGGCCTGGTTCGAGGCGACGTTCGAGGCGCCGACGGATGCGCAGGCCCGCGGCTGGGCGGCGATCGCGCGCGGCGAGCACACGCTGATCCACGCCCCAACCGGCAGCGGCAAGACCCTTGCCGCGTTCCTGTGGTGCCTGGACCGCCTCACGATGGACCCCCGACCCTTGCCCGCCAAGGGTGAGCAGGGGACCATCCGCACCCTGTACATCAGCCCCCTCAAGGCCCTGGCCTACGACGTGGAGCGCAACCTCCGCGCGCCGCTGACCGGCATCGCCCTCGAGGCGCAGCGCCTGGGCCAGCCGCCGCCGCGCATCGCCATCGGATCCCGCACGGGCGACACACCCGCCGACGCCCGCCGTGACCTCGTCCGACACCCGCCGGACATCCTCGTCACGACGCCGGAGAGCCTCTACCTGCTGCTCACCAGCCAGGCCCGCGAGATCCTCCGCGGCGTGGAGCAGGTGATCATCGACGAGATCCACGCTGTCGCCGGCACCAAGCGCGGCGCGCATCTCGCCCTGAGCCTGGAGCGCCTGGAGCGGCTTCGCCCGGCGGATGCGCGGCCCCTCCAGCGCATGGGCCTGTCGGCGACGCAGCGGCCGCTGGAGACCATCGCCCGCTACCTGGGTGGGACCGGCGACGGGCGCGACGTGACGATCATCGACGCCGGTACCCGCAAGCCGCTCGACATCAGCGTCGTCGTCCCGGTGGAGGACATGTCGCGGCTGGGCGAGGTGCTCCCGGCGGACGAGCAGCCAGGGGGCCCTGTCCTGGGCGGCGAGCTGCGCAGCAGCATCTGGCCCGCCATCCACCCCCGGATCCTGGAGCTGATTCGCGCCCACCACAGCACGATCGTGTTCACCAACAGCCGCCGCCTCGCCGAGCGCCTGGCCCAGCGCCTCAACGAGCTCGCCGGCGAGGAGCTGGTCCGCGCCCACCACGGGAGCATCGCCCGCGAGCAGCGCCTCGAGATCGAGGAGGAGCTCAAGGCGGGGCGCCTCCCCGGTCTCGTCGCCACCAGCAGCCTGGAGCTGGGCATCGACATGGGCGCCGTGGACCTCGTGATCCAGGTCGAGAGCCCCACGTCGGTCGCCCGCGGGCTCCAGCGCATCGGCCGCGCCGGTCACCAGGTGGGCGAGCCGAGCAAGGGCGTGATCTTCCCCAAGTACCGCGGGGACCTGCTGGAGACCGCGGTGGTCGTGCGCGGCATGCGGGACGGAGCGATCGAGCCCACGACGCTGCCGCGGAACCCGCTGGATGTGCTCGCCCAGCAGATCGTGGCGATGGCGCTGGGGGAGTCGTTCACCGTGGACGGCCTGCTGGCGGCGGTCCGGCGGGCCGCGCCGTTCGAGACGCTCGGCCGCGAGGCGCTCGAGGGCGTGCTCGGCATGCTCGCCGGTGCCTACCCGTCGGACGAGTTCGCGGAGCTCAAGCCGAGGATCACCTGGGACCGGCTGACGGACGTCGTCGCGGCACGCAGCGACGCCCGGACCGTGGCGATCACCAGCGGCGGGACGATCCCGGACCGCGGCCTGTACCCGGTGTTCCTCGAGGGCGAGGCGGGCACCCCCGGCCGGCGCGTCGGCGAGCTGGACGAGGAGATGGTGTACGAGCTGCGGGCGGGGATGCACGGCGACGTCATCGTCCTGGGCGCCAGCAGCTGGCGCGTCGCGGACATCTCGCCCAACCGCGTGACGGTCACGCCGGCGCCCGGCATCCCCGGCAAGCTCCCGTTCTGGAAGGGCGACGCGGTGGGCCGTCCCGTGGAGCTGGGGCGGGCGATCGGCGCGTTCACCCGCGAGGCGGAGGCGGACCTGGCGAAGGGGCCGAAGGGGCGGGCGAAGGCGGCCGAGCGGCTGCGCCGCGACCACGATCTCGACGACCTGGCGGCCGAGAACCTGCTCGCCTACCTCGAGGACGAGCGCGAGGCGGCCGGCGCGCTGCCCACGGACCGGCGGATCGTCATCGAGCGGTTCCGCGACGAGCTGGGCGACTGGCGGCTGGTCATCCTGTCCCCGTTCGGCGGCCGGATCCACGCGCCCTGGTGCATGGCCATCGAGGCGCGGCTGCAGGAGCGCCTCGGCCTCGACGTCCAGACGATCTATTCGGACGACGGCATCGCGATCCGCATGCCGGAAGGCGACGGCTCGCTCGACGGCATCGAGGCGCTGCTGTTCCCGGACCCGGACGAGGTGGAGGACCTGGTCGTCGGGCGCGTCGGCCAGACCAGCCTGTTCGCGAGCCGGTTCCGCGAGAACGCGGCGCGCGCCCTGCTCCTGCCGCGCCGCCGGCCGGGGACCCGCACGCCGTTGTGGCAGCAGCGCCAGCGGGCCGCGGACCTGCTCGCGGTCGCCGTCCGGTACGGCTCGTTCCCGATCCTCGTGGAGACCTACCGCGAGTGCCTCGCCGACGTGTTCGACCTGCCGGCGCTGCGGGAGGTGCTGGGCGGGGTCCAGCGGCGGGAGATCCTCGTCCACTCCGTGGAGACGGCCCGCGCCTCCGCCTTCGCGAGCTCGCTGCTGTTCGACTACGTGGCGGCCTACATGTATGACGGCGACGCGCCACTGGCGGAGCGGCGTGCGCAGGCCCTGACGCTGGACCGCGACCTGCTGCGGGAGCTGCTGGGCCAGGAGGAGCTGCGCGAGCTGCTGGACCCCGACGCGCTGGCGGACCTGGAGCTGGGGCTGCAGGCGCTGGCCGAGGACCGGCACGCGAAGACCGCGGACCAGGTCCACGACCTGCTGCGGCGCCTGGGCGACCTGTCGGCGGACGAGGCTGGCGTGCGGACCGACGGCGGGCGCGTGGAGGCGTCGCTCCACCTGGCGGAGCTGGCAGCCGCGCGCCGCGCGATCCGGGCGCGGATCGGGGGCGAGGAGCGCTGGATCGCGACGGAAGACGTGGCGCGCTACCGCGACGGCGTGGGCGTGGCACCGCCGCCGGGGGTGCCGTCGGCGTTCCTGGAGCCGGCTCCGGGCGCGCTCGACGGGCTGCTCGCGCGCTGGGCGCGGACGCACGGGCCGTTCCTGGCGCCCGATCCGGCCCACCGCTGGGGCCTGCCCGTCGGGGTCGTGGACGACGCGCTCCGCCGGCTCGTGGCCGCGGGCACGCTGCTGGCGGGCGAGTTCCGCCCGGGCGGTGCGGCGCGCGAGTACTGTGACCCGGAGGTGCTTCGGCTCCTGCGGCGCCGGTCTCTGGCCAGGCTGCGGCGCGAGGTGGAGCCGGTGGACCCGGTCACGCTGGCGCGGTTCCTGCCGGCGTGGCACGGCGTGGTGCCGGTGGCGGGCGGGTCGGGGAGCGGGCCGGGCGGCGCGTCATCGGGAGGTGCGGGGTCGCCGGCCTATCGCGGTGCCGCGGCCCTCGAGCGGCTCGCCCAGGTCGTGGACCAGCTCGCCGGCCTGCCGATCCCCGCGTCGGTGCTGGAGCGCGACGTGCTGCCGGCGCGCGTGCCGGGCTACCAGCCGCGTCTGCTCGACGAGCTCGGGGCGATGGGCGAGGTCGCGTGGGTGGGCCGCGGGAGCCTCGGCCGCGACGACGGGCGCGTGGTGCTGTACCGCCCCGGCCGCGAGCTGCTGCGCCCGGCCGATCCCCCGGAGGGCGTCGTGCCGCCGGCCGGCGAGATCCATGGCCGGATCCGCGCTCACCTCGCCCGTCGCGGCGCATGCTTCTACCGCGAGCTGTTCGCCGCCGCCGGCGGCCGATCCGACCGCGAGGTGCTGGACGCCCTGTGGGACCTCGTCTGGGCGGGCGAGGTCACCAACGACACGGTCGCCCCGTTGCGGGCGCTGCGCTGGAAGCGACCCGCGAAGGACACGCGCCCGCGTCCGGGCCGGCTGACCGCGCTGGGACCCCCGGAGGCGGCCGGCCGCTGGTCGCTGGTAGCGGCACCCGGCGGGTTCGGCGGGGCCGGCGACGGCGCGGACGAGGCTGCCGCACCCTCCCGCACGGAGCGCCTCCACGCCCAGGCCCTCGTCCTGCTCGAGCGCCACGGTGTCCTGACCCGCGAGGCCGTGGCGGGCGAGGCCGTCGACGGCGGGTTCTCCGGGGTCTACCCGGTGCTGCGGGCCATGGAGGAGGCGGGCCGGATCCGTCGCGGGTACTTCGTCGACGGCCTGGGCGCGGCGCAGTTCGCCCTGCCGGGCGCGGTGGACCGGCTTCGTGCGCTGCGGGACCAGCCCGGGGAGTCGGCGGGGGATCACGGCCGGGTCGTCCATCTCCTCGCCGCCGCGGATCCCGCCAACCCGTACGGCGCCGCGCTCCCCTGGCCGCGCCGCGACGACGCCGACCGCCGGCCGTTCCAGCGCGCCGCCGGGGCGTACGTGGCGCTGGTGGATGGGGCGGCGGCGGTGTACCTGGAACGAGGCGGGTCCTCGATCGTTGCGCTGCCGGCGGCGGACGACGGCGTCGTCCTCGAGGCCGGGCTGCGGTCCCTCGGGGCGCTGGTCGCCGACGGCCGCGTCCGCGAGCTCGTGATCGGCAAGGTCGACGGTGAGCCGGTGGGGTCCTGGGCGCGCCGCGAGGCGCTCCTCGCCGCCGGGTTCGTGCCCGGATACCGCGGCTACGCGCTCCGCGCCGCGGCGCCCGCCGAGCGCTCGTACCCTCGCCCGACGCCCGTCCGCCCGATCCGCTGACGCCGGCTCGGCCCACGGCCCGCGAGCCACACCGGAGACGACCCCGATGCCCGAAGGCGACACCCTCGCGAGGACCGCGGCCGCGCTGCGTCCCTGGCTCGTCGGCCGGCCCGTCCTGGCCGCCCGCGCCGCGGTGCCCGGCCCGCGCATCGAGCGCGTCGTCGGCGCCACGGTGACCCGGGTCGAGGCGGCCGGCAAGAACCTGCTGATCGCCTTCGACAACGGGCTGGAGGTCAGGACCCACCTGCGGATGCACGGCTCGTGGCACCGCTATCGCCCCGGTGAGCGGTGGCGACAGCCGCCGGCCCGCGCCCGCCTGGTCCTCGAGGTGGAGGGCTCGGTCGCGGTCTGCTTCGACGCGCCGGTCGTGGAGCTGTTCGAGACGCGCGCCGAGCCGCTCCACCCGGCCCTCTCGCGCCTGGGGCCGGACCTGCTGGCGCCGGAGCCAGACGTGGCGGAGGTCATCCGGCGCCTCCGACACCCGGACCGCGCCGCGATCTCGATCGCCGAGGCGCTCCTCGACCAGCGGGCGATGGCAGGCGTCGGCAACGAGGTCAGGAACGAGGCACTGTGGCAGGCGGCATGCTCGCCGTGGGCGAAGGTGGCAGACCTGGACGACGCGGCGCTCCTCGCCCTCACCGACATCGCCCGCGATGTCCTGCGCGAGGGCGCCGCCACCGGCCACCGGCCCCGCCACGTCTACCGCCGCGCCGGCCGCCCGTGCCCGCGCTGCGGCACGATCATCCGCGTCGTCCACCAGGGATCGGCCCTGCCGCGCCTCACGTTCTGGTGTCCGGGCTGCCAGGCCGGCCCGGAGGGCGACGGGGCTATGCTCCGCCCGTGACCGACGTCCGCCGCCGCCCTCGCTTCGACGCCCGATGGCTCATCGTCCTCGTCCCGACGGTCGTCGTCGCCGCGCTCGAGGAGATCAGCGACAACCTGCTCGACGGCCAGGTCCCGTTCCCGATCGACAACATGCTCGTCACCCTCTCGGTGTTCGTCATCGCGTCGGTGTTCGTGTGGCTGGCGATCCGCCGCATCGACGCGCTGACCGGCGCCCTGCGCGCCCGCAACGGGGAGCTCGAGGGGAACGAGGCCTCGCTGCGCGCGCTCAACCGGGTGAGCATGGCGATCGCGGCACTGAGCGACGTGGACCTCGTGCTCGCGGCCGTCGTCCGCCACGCCCGCGAGCTGCTCGGTGCCGACGTGGCGGTGATCCTCCTCGAAGGCCCGGACGGACGCCTCCTGCTCCGGG
>Ga0302299_10002262_pt1 | contig 11736 bp, 10 predicted proteins | sample III_Fen_N3_4_FD_198795 | JGI IMG/M metagenome (GOLD analysis project Ga0302299, IMG submission 198795) | Peat permafrost microbial communities from Stordalen Mire near Abisko, Sweden - III_Fen_N3_4 | ecosystem: Environmental > Terrestrial > Soil > Wetlands > Permafrost | place: Sweden: Abisko...
CCCGGATGGCGACCATCGAGCCGGTCTTCGCCTTGAGATCCTCGCGCGACAGGTCCGCGTCGGGCGTGCCGATGACCTTGTGCTCCGCGGGCCCGAACACCTTCCAGAGGTGCTTGACCGCGATCGTGGAGTCCGTGCTGCTCCGGTCGGGCGCGGTCGGAGCGCTCGTGGGCTGGGTCGCCACCTCGGTCATGCCGCTATCCTTCCAGTCACGGGGAGTGCTGCCCTGATCGATCCCTCCATCGACGGTCCGCGCATGGTACGACGCACGCGACCCCGGTGCGACGGTCACTGAGCGCCGGGATAGGCGCGACGCGGATCAGCCGCCGAACCAGCCCGACGGTCCCGGTGATGTGTTCTGCCAGATGTGCTTGGCCTCGCGGTACTCATCGAGGCCGCCCTGGCCCAGCTCGCGTCCGATACCGGACTGCTTGAACCCGCCCCACTCGGCCTGCGGCAGGTACGTGTTGTAGTCGTTGATCCAGACCGTCCCGTGGCGGAGCCGTCCGGCGACGCGCTGGGCCCGGCTCGCATCGGTCGTCCAGACGGCGCCGGCGAGGCCGTACAGGGTGTCGTTGCCGAGGGCGATCGCCTCCTCCTCGGTCGAGAACCGTTCGATCGTCAGGACCGGCCCGAAGACCTCCTCCTGGACGATCCGCATCGTCGTCGTGCAGTCGGCGAAGACCGTCGGGCGGTAGTAGAAGCCGGCCTGGAGATGCGGCTCGTCCGGGCGACGTCCGCCCGCGACCAGTCGGGCGCCCTCGGCGATGGCGCTCGCCACGTTCGCCTCGACCTTGGACCGGTGCTCGGCGGTGATGAGCGCGCCGGCCTCGGTCGTTTCGTCCGACCCGTGGCCCAGTCGGATGAGATCCGCGCGGCGAGCGATCTCGGCGACGAAACGGTCGTAGATCTCGTCCTGGACGATCGCCCGGCAGCCGGCGGAACAGACCTGCCCGGAGTGGGTGAACGCGGCGGTCAGGGCGTTGTCGACGGCGGTCTCGAAGTCGCTGTCGGCGAAGACGATGTTCGGGCTCTTGCCGCCGAGCTCGAGGGCCACCCGCTTGACGTTGATCGCGGCGCCGCGCATGAGGGAGCGGCCGGCCGTGAGTCCGCCGGTGAGCGAGACCATGTCGACGTCCGGGCTGTCCGCAAGGGCCTGGCCGACCCGCTCGCCCGGACCGAGGACGAGATTCACGACGCCGGGCGGCGTCCCGGCCTCCTCCAGCAATCGGGTCAGGTGGATGGCGGTGAGCGGCGTGACCTGGGCCGGCTTCATGACCGCGGTGTTCCCGGCGGCCAGGGCCGGGGCGATCTTCCAGCTGAGCTGGAGGAGTGGGTAGTTCCACGGCGCGATGAGGCCGCACACGCCGATCGGCTCGTGGACGATCCGCGACAGTGCGGTCGGCGTGCTCGTGTCCACGAGCCGGCCCATGTCCTTGTCGGCGAGCTGGGCGTAGTAGCGGAACACGCGCGCGACGTCGGCGATGTCCCAACGGCTCTCGCGCATGGCCTTGCCGGTGTTCTGCGTCTCGAGCACGGCCATCGCCTCGAGGTCGCGATCGATGAGCGCGGCGACCCGATCGAGGAGTGCGGCACGATCCCCGGTCGGGGTCCGCGGCCATTCGGTGGTGTCGAAGGCGCGGCGCGCGGCGCCGATCGCGGCCTGGACCTGCTCGTCGGTCGCAACGTCCACCTCGGTGACGAGGGAGCCGTCCGATGGGTTCACGACGCGACTCGTCGAGCCGTCGGCAGATGCGACCCACTGGCCGTCGATGTAGAGAGCGGGCACGGTGACCTCGTGAGGTATCGGGGGATGGAGGATGGCTGGGGTGGTCGCCACGGTCAACGGCACGTCCCGAGCGGCGCGCCGAGTCGGGGGCGCGACTGCGCCCTAGTCTGTCCGCCGGGCTGTTCACCGGCCTGCGCCCTGGCCGATGCGCCTACCAGGCGCGTTTCCGTGACGGATGAGCGTGGCGCCGGCCCCATAGTGCCCGTTCCCGTCGTCTGGTCATCGATCCACGAGGCGTTCATCGGGAACCTGCGCCTGGCAGGCGCGCCGCGCGTGGCGGGCGGCCCGCTCGCGATGTCCGCGATGCCCGCGATGCCCGCGCCCCCGGCCCGGCCCGGCCGCGCCGCCCCGGCCCGATCCCGGTCACCGTCCGGCCACCGGCGCCGGGATCCCGAACCCGACCGTCGGGGTCAGCCGTCGCGTCGCCGCCTGCAGCTCCTCGACCAGGTCGCGGACCCGGTCGTCGGTCAGCCGCGACAGCGGGATGTTCAGGCCGAGCGCGGCGACACACCGTCCGGTCCCGTCCAGCACCGGCACGGCCAGCGCGCCGGCCTCGGCGTGCAGTTCGCCCCGGTTGATCGCCCAGCCCCGTCGACGCGTCTCGTCGACGACCGCGGCGAGCGCGTCGGGATCGGTGATCGTCGCCGGCGTGTGCGCCTCGAGGGGCCGCGCGAGATAGCGGGCCAGCTCGGCCGCCGGCAGCGTCGCGAGGAAGACCTTGCCCGCCGCGGCCGTGTGGAGCCGTGCCCGCTGGCCGGTCCGGGTGAACGCGCGGACCTCGCCGGTCCCGTCGATCTTGTCGATGAACACGACACTGTCGCCGTCGCGGATGGCCAGGTCGACGCTCTCGCCCGTCCGCGCGACGAGGTCCGTCATCACCCGTCGTGCTTCATCACGCACGTCGATCGTGTCCAGGACGTGGGTCCCGAGCTCGAACAGCGGCAAGCCCAGCCGGTAGCGCCCGCTCGCCTCGTCCCGATGCAGCCAGCCGACGCGCTCGAGCGAGCGGGCGACGCGCCAGCCGGTGCTGCGATCGACGCCCATCGCGACCGCCAGTTCCGACGCACTGACCCAGCCGCGGTCTGCCACGATGTCCAGGGCGGCGGCGATCCGCTCGACGCCCGCCCGGGCAGCGCCACGATCGGTCTCTGGGCCGTCGGTCTCGGGGCCGTCGGGGACGTCGATGACGTCGGTCGGCTGGTTGCGCCCCTGGTGTACCATCCCGGACAGTGTCGCAGATGCGGCAACACGATTGCAATACTTGCAACAACGCAAGCCCCCACGGCGTGGGCCAGCCAGATCGAGGAAGGGCGGCAGATGAGCGAGTTCCCGGCGCGCGCCAAGGTGGTCATCATCGGTGCCGGCATCGTCGGCAACAGCATCGCCTACCACCTCGCCAACCTCGGCTGGAAGGACATCCTCCAGATCGACAAAGGCCCCCTGCCGAACCCGGGCGGCTCGACCGGCCACGCGTCCAACTTCCTGTTCCTTGTCGACCACAACAAGGAGATGGCCGAGCTCACCCTCGAGAGCGCCCGCCAGTACCGCGAGTGGGGCGTCTACACCGAGTGCGGCGGCATCGAGGTCGCCCGTTCCGAAACGCGCATGAACGAGCTGCGCCGCCGGATGGACTCGTCCAAGAACTGGGGCATCGAGTCGCGCCTGGTCACGCCGGCCGAGATCAAGGAGCTCGTCCCGTTCATCGACGAGTCGATCCTCGTCGGTGGCTTCTACACGCCGGGCGTCGGCGTCTGCGACTCGCTCCGGTTCGGGACGCTCTGCCGCGAGAAGGCGCTCGAGATGGGCGCCCTGACCGTGTCCGCGAACACCGAGGTGACCGCGCTTGGCGTCGAGGGCGGCCGGATCCGCCGGGTCGAGACGACCAAGGGTACGGTCGAGGCCGAGTACGTCGTCATCGCCTGCGGCGTCTGGTCGCCGCTCATCGCCGAGATGGCCGGCTCGTACATCCCGCTCACGCCCGCCGTCCACCAGATGATCGATGTCGGCCCTGTGCCGCGCTTCGAGACGACTTCGAAGGCCATCGAATTCCCGATCGTCCGCGACATGGACGTCCTGATGTACGAGCGGCAGGATGGCATCGGGCTTGAGATCGGGTCGTACGCCCACCGTTCGATCCTTCACGACCCGGAGGAGATCCCGTCGCTCGAGGACGCGGCCCTGTCGCCGACGGAGTTCCCCTTCACGCAGGACGACTTCGACCCGCAGATGGAGGACGCCCTCACGCTCATGCCCGAGATCGTCGGGGACGAGTCGGTCGGGGTGAAGTACGCCATCAACGGCCTCATCGCGCTGACCCCGGACGGGATGCCGCTGCTGGGCGAGACGCCCGAGGTCAAGGGCCTCTGGTCCGCCGCCGCGGTCTGGGTGAAGGAGGGCCCGGCGGTCGGCAAGTCCATCGCCGAGTGGATGATCCACGGCCAGCCCGAGATCGACTGCAACCAGTCCGATATCAGCCGCTTCCACTCGCACCAGAAGACCCGCCAGCACACGAAGGCCCGCGCCTTCGAGGCCTTCCCCAAGACGTACGGCATCGTCCACCCGGCCGAGCAGTACCTGTCCGATCGACCGCTGCGCAAGTCCCCGATGCACGAGTGGCACGAGGCGCACGAAGGCGAGTTCTTCGAGGTCGCCGGATGGGAGCGACCCCAGTGGTTCCGTTCGAACGCCGCGCTCGTCGAGCGCTACGGCGTCCAGGCCCGCCCGAACGAGTGGGACGCGCGCTGGTGGTCGCCGATCATCAATGCCGAGCATCTCGCGATGCGTGAGTCGGCCGGCATCTTCGACCTCTCGGCGTTCGCCATCTTCGACATCGTCGGGCCGGGTGCGCTGGCCGGCGTCCAGTCCGTGGCCATGCGCCAGATGGACGTCCCGCTGGGCCGTGTGGTCTACACACCGGTCCTCTCGCCGGAGGGCGGCTTCAAGAGCGACCTCACGATCATGCGTCTGGCCGACGACGTGTTCCGGGTCGTCACGGGCGGTGCCCACGGGATGAGCGACCTCAAGTGGTTCAAGGACCACATGCCGGCCGACGCCGCCATGGTGGACCTGACCACGGCCTACACCACGATCGGCGTCTGGGGACCGATGGCCCGCGACATCGTCGCGTCGGTGACGCGTGCGGACCTCTCGAACGAGGGCTTCAAGTTCGGGACGTGCCGGACCATCGAGATCGGCTCGCAGCTCGTTCTCGCGTCACGCATCTCGTATGTCGGCGACCTGGGCTGGGAGCTCTACGTGCCGATGGAGCAGGGTCGCCGCCTTTGGGACGTGCTCTGGGAGGCCGGTCAGGCGCACGGCCTCACCGCCTGCGGCATGGGCGTGTACGGCACGACCGGCCGGATCGAGAAGGCCTACCGCGCGTACGGCGCCGAACTGGACGCGGACTACGACGTCGTCGAGGCCGATATGGCCCCGGTCAAGGTCAAGGCCCAGGACTTCGTCGGCAAGGACGCCGTCCTCCGACAGCTGGCCGCCGAGCCGGTCGCGAAGCTGTGCACGCTGACGGTGGACGACCACACCTCGTCGAGCGGGGAGCGGCGCTACATGCTGGGTCGGCAGCCGATCGTCCGCGAGGACGGCTCGGCCATCGTCGATGCGAAGGGCCGCCGCTCGTACGCGACATCCGCGGGTGCCAGTCCGTCGACCGGCAAGCACGTGCTCCTCGCCTACCTGCCGCCGGACCTGGCCGTCGAGGGCGGCAAGCTGTTCGTCGAGTACTTTGCCGAGCGGTATCCCGTCACGATCGCCGTGGTCGGGGCACGCCCGCTCTTCGACCCCGAGAACCAGCGCATCCGGGCGTGACGATGAAGGTCCTCGTCTGCATCAAGCGCGTCCCCGCCGTGGCCGGCCGGATCACCCTGACCGAGGACGCCCGCGCCATCGACAGCAAGTACCTCGGGTTCGCCATCGGTCCGCACGAGGAGTGCGCGGTCGAGGCGGCCGTGCGCCTTGTCGAGGAAGCCGGCGGCGAGTCCGTCGTGCTGAGTCTCGGCCCTGCCGAGTCGCTCGAGCAGCTCCGGGACGCGATGGCGATCGGGGTAACCCGCGCCATCCACCTCGTCACCGATGGCGAGGAATGGGATCCCGAGTCCACCGCGTCGGCGATCGTCGACGCCATCCGCGCGGACGAGGCCGAGAGCGGCCCGTTCGATCTCCTCCTGTTCGGCAACGAATCCGGTGACACCGGTGGCTACCAGGGCGCCATCCGGATCGGGCGTGCCCTGGGCCGGCCGGTCGTGACCGGACTCAAGGGCCTCGGCGTCGCCGACGGTCGCCTGCGCGGCGAACAGGCTGTCGTAGGCGGCCGCGACCTCTACGACGTTCCGCTCCCGGCGGTCGCGAGCGTCCTCGAAGGGCTCAACATGCCGCGCTACCCGTCGGTGCCCGGCCGACTGCGCGCGAAGAGCAAACCGGTGGCCACGTCCAGCCCGGCCCGCCCGGCCCAACGCCTCGAGATGCTGCGGCTCGTCGTGCCGGAGGGTGCGAACAAGCAGGTGACGATCCTCGGCAACGGCGCGGCGGCTGCATCCGCGACAGTGGACCTCCTCGACCGGATCGGGGTGCTTTGATGGCCACCGTGCTGGTCCTCGTCACCGCGGCCGACGCCGCCCTCGACCGGGTCTCGCTGCAGGGCCTGACGCTGGGCGTCTCGCTCGCGGCCGGCGGCCCGGTCCACGCCCTGCTGATCGGCGACGCGCCGCTGGCCTCCGAACTCGGCGGCTGGGGCGCGACCCACGTCCATGTCGCCGATCATCCGGCCCTGGCCACGTTCGCGCCCGATGCGATCGCCCGGATCGTGGACGACCTGGCGACGAGCCTCGGTGCGGGGGTCGTGGTCGGGCCGGGGACGGAGACCGGCAACACCGTCATGGCTCGGGCCGCGGCGCGTGCCGGACTCCCGTTCGCGGCGAACTGCGTCGCGGCCGCGGCCGGCGATCCGCTCGTCGTCACCCGGCAGCGCTGGGGCGGCAGCCTCCTCGAGCAGGCCGCGATCCATGGCGACCGGGCGATGCTGACCGTCGCGCCGCATGTCCTCGCCGCCGTCCCGACGGGCGGCTCGGCGACGGTCGAGACGTTCACGCCGACCCTCGACGAGTCGGATCTCGCCGTCCGGGTCGTCGGCCGGATCCCGGCGCCGGTCGCCGGTGTCTCGCTGGCCGAGGCGAAGGTCGTCGTCACCGGTGGCCGCGGTGCGGGTTCGGCGCAGGGCTTCGCTCCCGTCGTCGAGCTCGCCGATCTGCTCGGCGCGGCGGTCGGTTGCTCTCGCGCGGTCACGATCTCGGGCTGGCGGCCGCACACGGACCAGGTCGGCCAGACCGGCACGAAGATCGCCCCAGAGCTGTACATCCTCGCCGGGGTGAGCGGGGCGACCCAGCACATGGCCGGGTGCAAGGGCGCCAAGGCGATCCTGGCGATCAACAAGGACGCCGACGCGCCGGTGATGGCCCTCGCTGACTACGCCGTGATCGGCGATATGCACGAGATCCTTCCCGCCATCAGCGCCGAGATCCGCCGCCGCCGCGGGAGCTGACTTGGAGTCCCACCCCGCGGACCGTCGGACGCTCGTCTCGACGCTGGCCGCCCTGGTCGTCGTCGCCCTCGCGCTGCGGCCGCAGATCATCGCGATCGGGCCGCTCCAGCCCGCCATCCAGGCCGACCTCGACATCTCGCACAGCCTCGTCGGGGCCCTCAGCGCGATCCCGATCCTGTGCATGGGCCTCTTCGCGCCGCTCGGCGCGCGGGTCGCCCGGCGGCTGGGGGCGCGGAATGCCCTGGCGTTGTGCGTCGCCCTGGTCGTGGCATTCGGTCTGTTGCGGAGCGTGGCGCCGTCGCCGGTGCTCATCCTGGGTCTGACGTTCGGGATCGGGATGGGCATGGGCCTCGCCGGCCCGATCATGCCGCGGGTGGTGCGCCGCAGCTTGCCGGGCCACCCGGCCCTCGGGACCGGCGCCTACGCCACGGGGCTGGTCGTCGGGTCGCTGGTGGCCGCGTCACTTGCCGTCGGCCTCGCCGGACCCGACGGGGACTGGCGTCGGTCGCTCGCGATCATGTCCCTCGCGGGTCTCGTCTCGCTGGTCGTCTGGCTCGCTCTCGCACCGCGAGACACGGGGACCGGCGACGAGGTCGCGCCGCCACGCATCGCCTGGTCGCACCCGGCCGGCTGGGTGCTCGGGCTCATCTTCGGGCTCCAGTCGATCGTCTTCTACGGCGTCGCCGCCTGGTTGGCCGCGATCTACGTGGACCGGGGCTGGACGGAGGCCGCGGCCGCGCAGCTCGTCGCCGTCTTCATCGCGGCCAGCCTGCTCGGGACGGTGACGCTGCCACTGTTGGCCGATCGGGTCGGGACGCGGCGCGGCCAGTTGATCGGGGCGGCCACGACGACGCTGGTCGGCCTGGTCGGCCTGGCCCTGCTGCCGGCCCCGGCGTTCCTCTGGGCGATCGTGCTGGGTCTCGGGACCGGGGCCATCTTCCCGATCGTGCTGACGCTGCCGGTGGATGCCGGGGGCACGGCCGGCGACGTGGCTGCGACCGCGGCGCGCATGCTCCTGATCGGGTACGTGCTGTCGGCGATCGGCCCATTCATGCTGGGGTTCGCGCGCGACGTGACCGGCGATTTCGTCACGAGCCTGTGGCTGCTGGTCGGGCTGTCCGTTCTGCTGGTCGCGCTCTCGGCGGTGATCACCCCTGAACGTCTGCACCGGATCGGCACCACGCGGCACGCCTGAGGCCGCGGGCGGCCGGGTGGGCCCGGCCCGGCGCGGCCGGGTGGGCCCGGCTCGGCCTGGCTCGGCCCGCCTAGGCCAGGGCCATCTCATCCAGCCGTGGGGCGGCTGGTACGTCCAAGCGATGCGCAAGGTCGTCTCATACAGCCGCGTGGTGACTCGTATGCCAGAGGATCGCGCCCCGATCTCGGTTCGAGTCCCCGCGGTCGGCCGATCTCCTGCCGCGTAGCCGCCCCGCGGCTGGGCAAGACCCGAAGCGCAAGAACCACTCACGTACCAGCCGTCTGGTGGCTGGATGCGACGCGAATGGACGATCTGGCTAGGTACCAGCCGTGTGGCGGCTGGGTGCGAACCAACGGAGCGGGCACTTGGGTCAGGCGGCCCGGGGCACGCGCGCCGCGCCCCCGCCCGCACCTACCCCGCGTGGCGCAGGCTGCCGGCGATCCGGGCCGCGGCCGCCACGACCTCCGCGGCGATCTCCCGTTCCGTGCCCGAGATCGGGAATCGATACGACGGCCCGTGGACATGGACGGCCGCGACGACCTCGCCGTTCGCGTCGGCGATGGGTGCCGCCACGGAGCTGATCCCCTCATCGAATTCCTCGCGCGCCCAGGTGTAGCCGTCGCGCCGGATCGCCCGCAGGCGCTCCAGCAGTGCGTCGCCGGTGACGATCGTCCGGGACGTGAACCGCTCCATCGGCTTGCCGAGGTAGCGCTGCAGCGACGTGGCCGGACGGAACGCGAGCAGGACCTGCCCGGACGAGACCGCATGCAAGGGGATGCGCGATCCCGTCCAGTCGCGGATCGAGACGGGATTGGGCGTGTCGACCTGGTCGATGTAGTGGGCGACGTCGCCGTCCGGGATGGCCAGACCGGCCGCCTCGCCGACGACCGCGGCCAGTGCCTGCAACGACGGCCGGGCCAGCATCGCCAGTGAGCGGTTCGGCATGACACCGGACGCGAGCGTCGCCAGCCGCGGCCCGAGCCGATAGGCGGTGTCGCCGGGGACCTGTTCGACGACGCCTTCGCGCGCCAGCGATGCCAGCATCCGGGCGGCCGTGGATTTCGGCAGATCCGTCCGCTCGGCCACCTCGGTGACGCCGATCGGCCCGTTCGCGAGCGTGCCGAGTACGGCGAAGGCGCGCTCGATGGACTGGACTCTGGACATCGGACCCCCGCTGGGCTAGATTCGCCGTCAGGCGGAGTTCCATCATACGGCACGGTTCCACATCGTGGAACCCCGACCACCACAGACCCACGACAGACCCACCACAGACCACTGAAGGCAGGTACCAGGGCATGACCGACGAGTACGCCGAGATCGATCTCGCCGCGCTGTCCGACGACGAGCTGACCGAGCAGATGCACAACGATCTCTACGACGGCATGGCCGCGGAGATCAGCGAGGGCACCAACATCCTGCTGGGACGCGGCTGGTCTCCGACGAAGGTGCTAGACGACGCGCTCGTCGCCGGCATGAAGATCGTCGGGATCGACTTCCGCGACGGCATCCTGTTCGTGCCGGAGGTCCTCCTCGCCGCCAACGCGATGAAGGCCGGGATGGCGATCCTGCGGCCCCTCCTCGCCGAGACCGGCGCCGAGCCGGTCGGCAAGGTCGTCATCGGCACGGTCAAGGGCGACATCCACGACATCGGCAAGAACCTCGTCGGGATGATGCTCGAAGGCGCCGGCTTCGAGGTCGTCGACCTCGGCATCAACACCGACGCGGACAAGTTCATCGCGGCGCTCGAGCTGCACAAGCCGGACATCCTGGGCATGTCGGCCCTGCTGACGACGACCATGCCGTACATGAAGGTCGTCATCCAGACGCTCAAGGACCGCGGGATCCGCGAGGACTACATCGTGCTCGTGGGCGGCGCTCCGCTGAACGAGGAGTTCGGGGCCGCCGTCGGTGCCGACGCCTACTGCCGCGATGCCGGCGTGGCCGCCGAGACCGCTCGCCGGCTCATCGACGAGCGCCGCGCCAGTGCGGCCTGATCGGGCCACCGAGACACCTTCCGCGGCTGTCGCCCCGCGCGATCCCGACGCCCCGCGCGTCCTGGTCATCGGTTGCGGCGCACTCGCCCGAGAGCTGCTCGCCCTGACCCGCGACCTGCCGGGCGTCAAGGTGACCTGCGTCGACGCCCGCCTGCACATGCGCCCGGAACGGATCGGCGACGCCGTGGCCGCGCGGATCCGCAAGGCGCGTCGCGAGTACGGTCCGGACACGCGGATCTTCGTGGCGTACGCGGACTGCGGGACGCGCGGCGCCCTGGACGCGGTCCTCGCCGAGGCCCACGTGGAGCGCATCGAAGGCGCCCACTGCTTCGAGTTCTACGCCGGCGCTACGACCTATGCCGAGCTCCAGGACGCCGAGCCCGGCACGTTCTACCTGACCGACTTCCTGGCGCGCCAGTTCGAGACCCTGATCCTCGCCGGGCTGGGCCTGGACGTGCACCCGGAGCTGCGCGACGCCTACTTCGGCAACTACACCCGGCTCATCTACCTGGCCCAGTCGGACGATCCGGCGCTGACCGTGAAGGCGGAGGCCGCCGCGGTGACGCTGGGCCTCGCCTTCGAACGTCGTCAGACCGGCTTCGGCGACCTCGCCACATCCATCCGATATGCCGCAGGAGCTGCCTGACATGCCCATGCTTTCCGTCATCTGGTGGCGCGACATCCCGGCCCAGGTCACGGCACGGGAGGGCCGGAGCTCGAGCAAGACCGTCCTCCACCAGCGCTTCCAGGTCGCCATCGACAAGGCCGCCAACCGAGCCGGTCTGCGGGCCTACAACGACTACATCGAGCAATGGCACAAGACCCAGCGCGAGTGCGGTCCCGACATCGAGGCCGAAGTGCGGGCCGAGACCGAGCGCCTCGAGACCGAATACACGAAGCACCGCCTGGCCGAACTGATCCAGTCGGGGGGCCTCGCCGGTGGTCCGGCCCTGCCGCCCGCCACCACATCGGAGACCTCACCGACATGACCGAGACCGTCCTCAGTTCCGCGACACGCGAGGTCGTGCTCGGCTTCGATCGCCCGTTCGTCATCATCGGCGAGCGCATCAACCCGACCGGACGCAAGCTCCTGGCCGAGGAGATGAAGGCCGGCGACTTCAGCCGGGTCGAGCGTGACGTCATCGCCCAGGTCGAGGCCGGCGCCCACATGCTCGATGTCAACGCCGGCATCCCGCTGGCCGACGAG
>Ga0302299_10002265_pt1 | contig 11731 bp, 11 predicted proteins | sample III_Fen_N3_4_FD_198795 | JGI IMG/M metagenome (GOLD analysis project Ga0302299, IMG submission 198795) | Peat permafrost microbial communities from Stordalen Mire near Abisko, Sweden - III_Fen_N3_4 | ecosystem: Environmental > Terrestrial > Soil > Wetlands > Permafrost | place: Sweden: Abisko...
CGAGCGGTAGACCAGGGAGCACGGGCACCGGCATGCCGAGCGGCGGACCAGAGGGCACGGGCACCGGCACCGGCACCGACACCGGCACCGGCACCACGAGCTGGACCGCGAGTCCTCAGAGGCTGGGCCGCCACTACCACCGCCCTTTGGTTCCCTTCGCTGCGGCTCCCGCCGCCGACGCGTTCTCACGGGCCACCTGCTCGGCCGCGCGCGACGGCGGGCTTCGTGACACGCGGGCGTGGCACGCGCGCAACCAGGTTAATCTGCGCAACGCGAACAACGGCCCATCGGCCACGGCCGGACACTTCGCGCCGGTCCCGACCGCAGGCCGGCGGGCGCCGGCTCACCCGGCCGGGTCACTCATCCTTGCGCGATCCCCGCCGATAGACCCAGTGTGAATGTCTCCGCAGCAGGCCGCGCGCTCCCGCAGAACCCAGCCGCCGCGGCTCCCCCGCCCGCTGCCCCGAGCAAGGACGTCGTGCAGGCGGTGCTCGCCGCGAGGCCGGCCGCGCAGCAGGCCACCCAGGCCGCCGCGGACAGGGTCCAGACGTTCGACGCCTACCTCTGACCCGCCCGCAACGGCGGTCCACGTGCGCGAGCCTGCCCCCCGGGGTCGGGTATCCGCGGCCGCGCCCCGCCCGCACGGCAGGTCCACGCGCGCGAGCCTGCCCCCCGGGGTCGGGTACCCGCGGCCGCCCCGCCCGGTGGCGCTGCCGCGCGCCCACGTGCCCGCCACGGCCCGCCCCACGTGCCCGCCCATGTGACCGCCCACTGCCCGCCCCACCTGCGCGCCTCCGTCGGCCGGGGACCGGTTTCGACAGGACCTGACTCCCTGTTGTCCCTTGCTCCGATCGGTGGGCCGCCCCGCCGAACGAGTGATGATCGGAATGCCTACTCCGGCAGGGCTTCGTCCAGCTTCGCCCTCTTTGCACCGACTGCCCCGGGTACCGGTCACCCGTCCGGAGCAGGCTGCGAATCGCCTGAGTGACGGCTTCAGCCACGCGTCGGACATTCCGATCCTCAGGATGTCGACACCCATTGGGTCAGGCGACGGAGCGCGGACCCTGTCGGCGAGGAGGTGCGCAGCATGAATGTCAACGGAGTGACGCCGCCTGTGGTCTACATCCCGGCCCAGGCCATCGCGCCCTCGGTGCCCTACACCGAGCCCATCGGCCTGCCCATGCCTGACCAGAAGCCCAAGCCCAGCGCCAACGGGAGCTCCTTCGTCAGGCCCGACGTGCCGAAGCCGGGCGATCAGCTGGAGAAGGGCAAGACGGCGATGGTGGCGGCGATGACCGAGAAACCGGCCATCCTCAAGGCGACGCAGCAGATCGCCCCCGCCGATGAGGGTCAGGCCATCCGGGCGGCACCGGCCGTGCGGCCAGGGGTGTTCGACAAGTACGCGTGAGCGCGTCCCCGGGGAGATCTGGACGAGGTAGACGCCTGGCCCCCTCCGAGGGGGCCAGGCGTCTAACTGACGACGATCTCTCGCGCTGGAACTGCGCTCGCGGGGCCCCCGCCCGGCCTCATATCCTTGAAGGCCCGCCCGGTGAGCCTGCCGGGCGGCGACTTCACGTGGAAGGGGCCGCGCTGAGCACCGCCGACCTGGCGCGCGAGCTGAGCACCGAGCAGCAGCACCTCGACATCCTGTATGCCCGCCTCGACGCTGTCCGGGCACGCGCCGCCGTCGACCTCGACCGGGTTCGCCGCGCGCCCAGGGTCCCCACGCCTGCGGGCCGGGCCGAGCGCGACGCCTTCGATGCCTGGCACTCCGAGCGGCTCGCCCACCTGCGCTCGGTGGAGGACCGGCTCTGCTTCGGCCGCCTGGACCTGCTCGACGGCGTGCGCCGCTACATAGGCCGGCTGGGGCTGGCCGACGACGAGCGCACGCAGCTCCTCGTCGACTGGCGCGCCCCCGCCGCCGCCGCGTTCTACCAGGCCACGCCGGCCGCTCCGGACGGCGTCGTCCGCCGCCGGCACATTGCGACGAAGGCCCGCAAGGTCACCGGCGTCGACGACGACGTCCTCGACGCCGAGGCGCTCGCCGAGGCCGGCGAGGCCGGCGATACCGAGCTGGCCACGGTCGCCGGCGAGGGCGCCCTGATGGCCGCGATCACGGCCCATCGCACCGGCCGGATGCGCGACATCGTGGCCACTCTTCAGGCCGAGCAGGACCGGATCGTGCGCAGCCCGCTGGCTGGCACGCTCGTCGTCCAGGGCGGCCCCGGCACCGGCAAGACAGCGGTCGCCCTGCACCGCGCCGCCTATCTGCTGTACACCCACAGGCACCGGATCGCCCGCAGCGGCGTGCTCGTCGTCGGGCCGACTCCGGTGTTCCTGCGCTACATCGAACAGGTGCTGCCGAGCCTGGGCGAGACGGGCGTCGTCCTGTCGACGCCGGGACAGCTGTTCCCAGGGGTCGAGGCGACCCGCCACGACGACGGCCGGGCCGCGCGGGTCAAGGGCGACCTGCGGATGGCCCGGGTGATCCGTGAGGCGGTCCGCAGGCGGCAGCGGATCCCTGACCGGCCCATCCCGCTCCAGCTCGACGGCGAGAGCATCGCAATCCGCCCGCGCGCCGTCGCCGCGGCCCGGGGCAAGGCGCGCTCGTCCGGCAAGCCGCACAACGAGGCCCGGGTGGCGTTCGTCGCCTCCCTCCTGGAGGACCTGACGGACCAGCTCGCGCGGGCCCGCCGGCTGGACCCGGAGGACCTGGACTCGCGAAACGAGCTTGAGGCCGAGCTGCGGGCCGGCCGGGACGTGCGTCGGGAGGTGAACCTGCTGTGGATGCCGCTGACGCCGGCCGGGCTGATGGCCTCGCTGTACCGCTCGCCGGGGCGGCTGGCGGAGGCGGCCGGCGGGATCCTCGGCGAGACCGAGCAGGCGGCGCTCTTCCGGGACGGCGAGCGGGCCGCCGACTGGACCGTCGAGGACGTGCCCCTGCTCGACGAGGCCGCAGACCTCATCGGCGCCGACGTCGCGGCGTCGGCCGAGCAGATGGAGCGGGCGCGTGAACGCTCCGAGGCGCTGTCCTTCGCCCGGGCGGTGCTCGACAACGCCCCGCAGGCCGCGGCGATGATGACCGCGGAGATGCTCGCCGACCGCTTCGCGGTGAGCGGGCCGGTGCAGACACTGTCGGAGCGGGCGACGGCGGACCGGTCCTGGGCGTTCGGGCACGCCGTCGTCGACGAGGCCCAGGAGCTCTCGCCGATGCAATGGCGCCTGCTCGTGCGGCGGGTGCCGTCGCGGTCCATGACGGTGGTCGGCGACGTCGCGCAGACCGGCGCCGCAGCCGGGACGACGTCGTGGGCGCACGTGCTCGACGTCCACGCCGAGGGCCGCTGGCGCGTCGAGGAGCTGACCGTCAACTACCGGACGCCCCAGCGGATCATGCGGCGGGCGACGGCGGTGCTCGAGGCGGCCGGCATCGACGTGGCGCCGCCGCGGGCCGCGCGCGAGGGTGACTACGAGCCGGTGCTCGCTCTGGTCGGCTCGCGGGACGTCGCGATGGTGGCCGCCGCGGTGGTCGAGGCCGCGCGGGCGCACGACGTCGTGCTGGCCGGCGGCCGGTTCGCGGCGGTGACGACCCGTGAGCTGGCCGACGTCCTCGCCGAGGCGGTCCGCGGCCTGCTCGACGGTGAGGACGACCTGGCCGGCCGGCTCGACGTCCACAGCGTCGAGTCCGTAAAGGGCCTGGAGTTCGACGGCGTCGTCGTGGTGGATCCGGCCGGCATCCTCGCCGCGTCGGGGCGCGGCGCCGGCGACCTCTACGTCGCCCTGACCCGCCCGACCCAGTGCCTCACGGTGCTGCATCACGGCGACCTGCCGGCGGCCCTCGACTCCTGACCCATCTCTCGTGGATCACGCAATCTCACCACCTGGATCACTCAATCTCACCACCTGGATCACGCAATCCCACCACCTGGATCACTCAATTTCACCACGTGGATCACAGGGAGTTGACGATGCGGGTGAACAGTCGCGGCAGGCCGTGGGCCGCCGGGACGATCCTCGCGCGCAGGGCCGGCCGGCCGGCGGCCCAGAGCAGGGCGCCGGTGAGCAACCGGTAGCGGCGGGTGGTGCGGCGCCAGGCCTCCTCGTAGTCCTGGGGTCGCCCGGCGGCCAGGGCGCGCACGGCCTCCTGGGCGCACGCCATCCCGACCGAGATGCCCTCGCCGGTCAGGGCATCGACGTACCCCGAGGCGTCGCCGACGAGCAGCACGTTCCCGTCGACATGCCGCCTCGCCTTCTGTCGCAGCGGCCCGGCGCCGCGGACGTCGCTCGCCGGTCGGGCGCCGGCGAGACGCTCGTGGAGCATCGGGAAGCTCTCCAGCCACGCCTGGTAAGGCTTGCCACCGGCGCACAGCACCGCGACACCGACCAGGTCGGGGGCTACCGGCGTCACGTAGGCCTCGGCGTCGCGCGCCCAGTGAACCTCGACGACGTCGGTCCACGGCTCGATCGCGTAGTGCCGGCGCAGTCCGTAACGTGCCGCGTGGCCGGTGGCCGGCGCCACGTCCAGTCCCAGGGCGCGGCGGATCGGGGAGTGCAGCCCGTCGGCGGCGACGAGATACCGGGCACGAATGCCGGCCGCCTCCACCCAGCCGTGGCCCTGGGCAACGGCCCCCGACCGCTGCGGCACCAGCTCGACCCCGACGGCGTCGGCACGAGCCGCCAGCGCCGCCGACAGGGTCGTTCTGCGGACTCCGACGCCCGGCGCCCCGGCGAACGCGGCGACGGCGCGGCAGGGTCCCGCAGCGTCGAGGTAGGCGATTCCGCGCAGCGGCGCACCCTCCAGGTGCACAGCCAGCCGCCCGAGCGCCGCGACCGCGGACGGCATGAGACCCTCGCCGCACGCCTTGTCCACGGGCGAGCGCCGAGGCTCGACGAGCGCCACCGACAGGCCGGCCATCGCCCCTTCGACGGCCGTCGTCAGCCCGACCGGCCCGCCGCCGACGACGAGCAGATCGACCTGTGGCCTCACGCCGACCTCACGCCGGGCTTGTTGCACGCCGGGCGAGGCTTGCCAGCGCCCGGTTCTCCACCCGGATCCGCACCCGCAGCAGCGCCAGGTCGGCCAGGGTGAACGCGGTCGCCGTGACCCAGTTCGTGTGGACGAGGGGCAGAGCCAAGCCCTCGGCGACGACGGCGACATAGTTGGGATGGCGCAGCCACCGGTACGGGCCGCGGATCTGCAGCGGCAGGCCGGGAACGACGACCACCCGCGTGTTCCACTGGTTCCCCAGCGTGGCGATGCACCACCAGCGCAGTGCGTGCGCGGCGGCGAGAACGGCGAGCATCGGCCAGCCGAGCCACGGCAGGAACGGCGGATCCGCGACGAGGACCTCCACGACGCAGGCGACGAACAGCGCCGTGTGCAGCGCCACCATGACCGGGTAATGGCCTGCGCCGTATTCGATCCCACCCCGGGAGCGGGCCCAGGCCAGGTGCCGCTTGGCGACGCGGAGCTCGAGGAGCCGGACGACCAGCACGAGCGCCACGAGGGCGAGGTACCACCCCTGGCTCGCCCTCAGGCTCCCCACGGGGGCCTCACCGCCATCACCACTCCAGCAGGACGAGCTCGGCGCAGAATCCCGGCCCCAGGGCCAGCAGCAGGCCGGGAGTCCCGGGGGTCGGCCGGCCGGCGAGGGTGTCCTGGAGGACGTGAAGCACCGACGCCGAGGACAGGTTCCCCACCGCCGCAAGCGATCTGCGGGTCACGTCGAGCGCGTCGGCCGGCAGGTCCAGGGCTCGGACGATGGCGTCGATGACCTTCGGCCCGCCGGGGTGGGCCACCCACGTGTCGATGTCGCCGATCGCCAGGCCGTGTCCGGCGAGGAAGCTCTCGACGTCGTCGCCGAGGTACTTCTCGACGACGTCGGCCACCGTCGGGGCAAGCACGATCCGGAACCCGGACTCGCCGATGTCCCAGCCCATCACGCGCTCGGTGTCCGGGTAGAAGCGGCTGCGGGTGTCCACTACCCGGGGGGCAAGGCCACCGGCGGGAAGGCCCATCCGCCGAGCCCGGTGCTCCCCCACGAGCACCACCGCCGCCGCGCCGTCGCCGAACAGCCCCGACGCGACAAGGTTCGCAGTCGAGGTGTCGTCGCGCTGCAGGGTCAGCGAGCACAGTTCGACGGCGACGAGGACGGCGACGGCGTCGGGCTGCCCGCGCAGGATGTCGTGCAGCCGGGCGATCCCCGCGGCCCCCGCCACGCAGCCCAACCCGAAGATCGGTAGGCGGCGCACATCCGGGCGGAGCCCGAGCCGCGGGACCAGCCGCGCATCCAGGCTGGGCGCGGCCACCCCGGTGACCGACGTCGACATGATCAAATCGACGTCACCCGCCCCGAGCCCGGCGGCGTCGAGGGCGTCCCGGATGGCCCGCTCGGCCAGGCATACCCCGACGTCGATGAAGACATCGTTGGAGGCGCCGAATCCGCCGAGCTCGGCGTAGGACTCCAACGGCAGCGCGAGGTGCCGCCGGGTGACCCCCGCGGAGGCGTGCACCCGTTCCAGCAGGGGTCGCCGGTGGAGGGCCTTGCCGAGGACGACGTCGCCGAAGACGGCAGTGATCTCGTCCTGCGAGTGGGCGTGGTCGGGTAGGGCCCCGCGCACGGCCGCGATCGTCGTCATGGACGGACGGTACCCGGGGTACGCGGGGAGACGCGCGCCGATCACGGGGATTCGCTGAACCAGTCGGTTGACAACGACCGGGGCTCGGCATACGGTCTTTCTCAACCAGTCAGTTGAGAAAGGGCTCTGTCGTGGCGGCCGACCCGCTCTCCAGGGTGTTCGCAGCCCTCGCCGACCCGACCCGGCGCGACCTCGTCGCGCGGCTCGCCGTCGGTGACGCCACGCTCACCGAACTGGCCGAGCCGTACGACGTGAGCCTCCAGGCGGTCTCCAAGCACCTGCGGGTGCTCGAGGACGCCGGCCTGATCAGCCGCAGGCGCGACGCCCAGCGCCGCCCCGTGCACCTGGAGGCGCAGGTGTTCGACCTCATGACGAAGTGGATCGAGCGCTACCGCCGCCAAGCCGAGGAGCGCTACCGCCGCCTGGACGACGTCCTCGCGGGCATCCCGGACGAAACCGTGCCCGTCCAGAACCAGGAGAAGCCATCATGAGCACCAGCCCCCCCGCGACCACCACGAATGAGACCCGCATCGAGGTCGACCCGGACGTCCCGCTCGTGCGGATCACCCGCGAGTTCGACGCCCCGGTAGCGAAGGTGATCCGCGCCCACACCGACCCCGACCTCATCGTCGCGTGGCTCGGCCCGCGCGACCTCGCCATGCGGATCGATCACTGGGACTGCCGGACCGGCGGCGCCTACCGCTACGTCCACAGCCGTGGTGAGCACCAGTTCGCCTTCCACGGTTGCTTCCACGACGTGCGCCCGGACAAGCTGATCGTTCAGACCTTCACCTGGGAGGGCATGCCGGACGGCGTCGCCCTGGAGAAGGTGAGGTTCACCGACCTCGGCGGCGGGCGGACCCGGTTGACGGCGACCTCGCTCGTCGACTCCTTCGCCGACCGGGACGCCTTCGTCGCCGGCGGGATGGAGGGCGGCATCCGAGACGGCTACGCCAAGCTCGATGAACTGCTCGCAGCCCAGGGGTGAGAATCGGGCTCGCCCGCCACGTCACGCCCCCTGTCCGCCCCCCGGTCCGCGCAGGCGCCGCGGCGAGCAGCTGCTCGGCCAGCCGGGCGGCATGAACCCGCAGCTCCGGCATGGCGATGCACTCCCAGAGCGTGCCCTTGCGCAGGAGCCCGATAGCCCACAGCGCCCGGCTCGGCTCACCCGACCGGCCGATCAGGCGGCTGTCGGGGGCAGTGTCCAGCCCGATCCCCAGCGGCCCGGGCCGGGAATGGCCGGTGGTGAGCAGGTCGCAGACGAGCGGGTCGGCGCTGTGGGCGATCGGCGCGTCCGGGCCGGTGCAGTTCACCACCCAGCCGGCCGCCACGGTCGAGCCGTCCATAAGGCCGACCCGCACTCGATCGCCCGCTGTCTCGGCCCACGCGATCTGGCCGACCTGGACGCGCAGTCGGCCGTCGGCCCGGGCCTGCCCGATCGCGGCCCCGACCTCAGGAGCCATCCGGTGCCGGTGGCGGTCCCACCATGACGCCCCCTCACGTACGAACCGCTCGCGGTCGGGGGTGGGTAGCGCATCTCACAACGCGATCGTGACCAGCCGCAGCGCGTCGATGCCGGGACGCCAGTCCCCGAACCGGGCCATCGAGCCGCGGACGCTATTGGCCAGGAGTTGCTCCAGGGACTCCAGGGTGAGGGGGTCCGGCACGGCCGGCGCCGGTCCCAGCAGGGGCAGGCCCGGACGGTGGACGCTCGGTAGCAGCCCGTGTCGGGACACCACGCGCACCCGGTGACCCTGCGCGAGCAGCGTCAGGGCGGCATCCACGGCCGTCAGCCCTGAGCCGACGAGCAGCACCGGCAGCGGCTCCGCACCCGTCGGCCCCTGCTCGCGCGCGGGCCCGATCCGCTCGCGCAGGTCGGTGCCCCACGGGTCGGCCACGAACCGCCCGCAGGTCAGCAGTTCCGCGGGGGCCCAGCCCGTTCCGGGGCCCGGGCTGCCCAGCGCGAGGACGACGTCGTCCGCGCCCAGCCAATGTCCGGTGGCCAGGCGGACGAGTACCCGGTGATGGCCGGGTACGCCCGCGACACGGTGATCTGACCGCCGGTCGTCCGGCTCGGCGACCGACACGGCGGTCGCCCTGGTGTGGATGCGGATCAACCGGGCGCGACCGCGGGCGCCGTCGAAGGCGTCCTGCAGGAGCTCGTCGAGGTAAAGGCCGTACAGCCGGCGCGGCACATACGCGGCCGGCGCGGTCGGGCGGACGAATGTGTTCATCCACCGCAGGAAATGGTCGGGGTCGTCCGGCACGGCGCTCATCCGGGCCGCGGCGACGTTGAGCAGGTGCGCGTCGTCGTTGCCGCCGAATGCGGCGCCGCGACCGGCGTCCGGCCGGGGGTCGATGACGACGACGTCGAGCGGGGCTCCGGAGCGCTCCCTCGCCGCCCCCCTGGCCAGGTTGGCCGCGACGAGGACGCCGGAGGCGGCGCCGCCGACGACGGCCACCACCCGGGCGGTCACGGGACCACCGGCACCGGACAGGGCGCCGCCTGCGCGACCCGGACCGGGGTCAGCGCACCGGCGACGACGTCGTAGTACCAGTGCTCGGTCAGGGTTCCCTCGACCACGGCGTACGCGCCGATCGAGCCGCCATGGTCGTGCAGTTGGGTTGAGGTGCCACGAGGCCAGGTGTAGGGCCGCAGTTCGACCTTCTCGGTGTCGATGAGGTTGCCGAACCACCTCTGGTCGGGGTGGCGGACGAGGGCGTCCTCCCACAACGAGGGCTGCGCCGCGACCCTCTGCACGAGGATCCCAAGAGCGCCCGAGGTCCAACGCCCGTCGGCCGGACAACTGCTCTCGACGATGTCGGCGGACATGTCGGTCCTCCTTTGTCAAGTATCTCGATTCGTTTTATCCACAAATGAAGACACGAGGATCACTCCCCGGGTGCCGCTTTGGGGCTGACAACCGCTTCGGCCCTACGCCGAGGGGTCCCGGAACTTCAGCAATACCCCTAGGGGTACTGTGGTGTCGCATCATCGGAGCAGAGGAACACCGCAACGTCGAGGGAGCTAGGCATGAAGGTGGTCGTTGTCGGCGGCGTGGCCGGCGGGATGAGCTTCGCCGCGCGGGCGAGGCGCTTGTCCGAGGACGCCGAGATCGTCGTCCTGGAGCGCGACCCGTACGTCTCCTTCGCCAACTGCGGGCTGCCCTACCACCTCGGGGGCGAGATCCCGCAGCGGGACAAGCTTCTCCTGCACACCCCGGCCACGCTCGCGGCGTCATTGAACCTCGACGTGCGCACCGGCCATGAGGTGGTGTCGATCGACCGGGGGACCGCGGTGGTGCGTGTGCGGGACCGGCAGGCCGGCACCGAGTACGACGAGCCCTATGACGCCCTCATGCTCGCCACCGGCGCCGCACCCGTCGTCCCGCCGGTCAAGGGCGTCCGGCTGCCGCACGTGCGGGTGCTGCGCAGCGTTCCCGACGTCGACGCCCTGCGCCAGATCGTGGACGGCGGCGCCAGGCGAGCCGTCGTCGTGGGCGCCGGGTTCATCGGGCTGGAGGTGGCCGAGGCGTTCCGGCACCGCGGGCTGGAGGTCGCCGTCGTCGAGCTGGCGGACCAGGTGCTCATCCCCCTCGACCCCGAGATGGCTCGGTCAGTGGAGACGGCGCTGCGCTCGAACGGCGTCGAGGTTCACCTCGGCACAGCCCTAACCGAGATCCACACGGCGATGCCGGACTGGGACGGCGCAGACGGCGCAGACCTGTCCCACCTGGCGGACTACCCCGTGGTCGTCGAGCTGTCCGACGGCACCCGCCTGCCCGCCGACGTCGTCCTCCTCGCGGTCGGCGTGCGCCCGGAGTCCGGTCTGGCCCGCGCCGCCGGGCTGCAGCTCAACGAGCGCGGCGCCGTGGTCGTGGACGCCCATCTGCGCACCTCCGACCCGGCGATCTACGCCGTCGGGGACTCCGTCGAGGTAGTCGACGCCGTCACCGGCGCCCCGGCGATGGTGCCGCTGGCGGGCCCGGCGAACCGGCAGGGCCGCGACGCGGCCGACCACCTGTTCGGCAAGCCGGGCGTGCGGGCCGCGGTGCTGGGGACGGCCATCGTCCGGGTGTTCGACGTTGTCGCCGCGACCACCGGGAAGAGCGAGAAGGCGCTCAAGGCCGCCGGGACGGCTTACCACGTGGTCCACCTGCACCCCAACCACCATGCGGGGTACTTCCCGGGTGCCCGGCCGATTCACCTCAAAGTGATCTTCGCGCCGGACGGGCGGGTGCTGGGCGCCCAGGCGACCGGCAGCGAAGGCGTCGACAAGCGGATGGACGTCATTGCCACTGCGATCCGCGCCGGGATGACGATGGCCGACCTGGCCGACCTGGAGCTGTCCTACGCCCCACCGTTCGGCTCGGCCAAGGACGCGGTGAACATGGCGGGGATGATCGGGGAGAACATCCTCGACGGCACCGTGCGCCTATGGTACCCGGGCGATCTCGCCGACATGCCGGAGAACGCCGTGCTCCTCGACGTCCGCACCGCCAGTGAGTTCGCCGGCGGCCACCTGCCTGGCGCACTGAACATCGCCCACACGTCTCTGCGCAAGCGGATCGCCGAGGTGCCCGACGGCGTGCCGGTGCGGATCTACTGCGCGTCCGGCTTCCGGTCCTACCTCGCCTACCGGGTGCTGGCCCAGGGGGGCTGGGACGACGTCGCGACCCTTTCGGGAGGCATCCAGACCGTGCTGGAGGCCCTGCCCGGCCTGGCGCTGGACACGAGCGAGCTACCCGTGCGGGCGGCCCGGCACTAGTGGCTGGACGCGGGGCGGGGCCGTGGGGCAAAGCGTCAGCCGCAGACCGGTACTCGCGTCGCAACGACGATCGGGCGCACCAGGGGCTGGCGCGGCACGATCGCCTCGCCCGGCGCGGTGGGCTCCAGCAGCCGGTACCGCAAGGTCACGGTCGCACCGGGCATGACGTCGATGTCGGCCGTGAACACGGGGTGGCCACGCTCGGTCTCGGCGGCAACCGTGATTGCTTTCCCGTCGAGGTCGACGCCCGTCACAAACGCTGCGCGGGTGGCGAACAGCGAGACGAGCAGATGGTTGGCGCCGCGGCTCGCGTGCGTGCGTGGGCGG
>Ga0302299_10002266_pt1 | contig 11723 bp, 14 predicted proteins | sample III_Fen_N3_4_FD_198795 | JGI IMG/M metagenome (GOLD analysis project Ga0302299, IMG submission 198795) | Peat permafrost microbial communities from Stordalen Mire near Abisko, Sweden - III_Fen_N3_4 | ecosystem: Environmental > Terrestrial > Soil > Wetlands > Permafrost | place: Sweden: Abisko...
CGACGCTGGACACGCAGTTCCAGGCGGCCGACTACGGCGGTTCGCTGCCGGCGACCAGTCGCATGATGACCGTCCTCGAGTTCAACGGGCCGGCCAGGTACGCGGCCCGCTGCGCGGCGTCCCAGGGTGTCCCCGCGTACCTGTATTACTTCACGCGCGTGCGCCCGGGGGATCCCGACGGCGCGCAGCACTCGGCGGAGGTCCCGTATGTGTTCGCCTCGGTGGGCCTCGGCAAAGGCGTTCCGTCACAGCCGGCCGACACCCGGTTGTCACAGCGGATGGCGCACTATTGGGCGACGTTCGCGGCGGCCGGCGACCCCAACGCGGCGGGGCAGCCACGCTGGCCGCGCTACGACCCGGTCGCCGACGCGCTTCTGCGTCTGGACGAGAGGGTCGGCGCGGCCGGAGCTCCCTACGTGGCGGCCTGTGCGATCGCCGAACGGGCTGATCACCGGCACTGAGCGGCCCCGCTCGCTGGTAGGGTGCCCCGGTGAGGCGCGATGCACGGAACACGGACGAGGGGGGAAGCGATGGAGGCGCTGCTGCGGGAGCGGCTGATCGGAGCCTGGAGGCTGGTCGATGTCGTCGAGGAGCCCCTCGACGGATCGCCGCAACGGTGGCCGCACGGCGAGCGACCCATCGGGCTCATCCTCTACACCCCGGACGGCTACATGTCCGCGCAGATCATGACGCGCGACCGCGGCGCGATCCGCTCGCCGGACTGGTCGGACCTCAGTGACGAAGACTACGCGGAGGAGGCCCGCGGCTACTTCGCCTACTCCGGCTCGTACGAGGTCGACGAGCCGGCGGGAACGGTGACCCACTCGGTGCAGGTCGCGCTCTTCCCAGGCTGGGTCGGCAGCGAGCAGGTGAGGGTCGCGAAGCTGGACGGCGACGCGCTGGTGCTCAGCACTGCGTCGCCGGTCCTCTCCGGCGAGAAGCTGGTCACGACGCGGCTCAGCTGGATGCGGGCCGAGCCGAGGCCCTGAGCAGGCCGCTGGACGGCCTCACGGCAGGCCGCGGCAGGGCCTCACGGTCGCCCGCGGAGCTCGGCCGCGGTCACGGACCGCGCCCGGCCGCGAACAGCGCGATCGCCGCGCGCGCCCGCGCAGGGCTCATGCCCGACCGGATCCACGGCGAGTAGAGCAGGCGGATCACCGCCGCGTCGTTCTGGCTCCAGTCGGTCAGGCGGTTGGCGTTGAACATGACGCTGCGCCCGCTGTCGGCCGGGGAGTAGAAGTGGCCGGTGCAGCCGATGGCGTGGGTGAGCTCGTGGATCAATGTGGACTGGACCTCCCCGGGCGTGTCCTGCACTCCTGCATCGACGAAGATCCTGGCGCTGATGAGGCCCGGCGAGGTGGTGTAGTAGTCGGTCCGCGTGCTCCCGACGGTGTTCGCGCCGCCCACGCGCGCGTAGTCGGCGTGGCTCAGGAAGCGGATGGTGATCAGCGGCGAGCGGCTGGAGACGGCGAACCGGACCTCGTGCTGCAGGCGGTCGAGACGCGCGACGAGTTGCCGCAGGTAACTCTCTACGCCCGGGCCGCCGTCGTTCAGCACGTCGACCGCCACTCGCGACCGCTCCCACTTGGCGACGACCGGGGTGGGCCTGGGCCCGGGGTCCCGGCGGCTCGGGAACACCATCGTGTTGAAGTAGCTGCCGAACCAGGCCTTGCCGGCCACCTGGCGCGTGTACGGGCCGAGGGAGGCGATCGAGACGGGCTGGTCCGGCCGGCGGTCGAGCAGCTGACGGCTCTCCAGCCAGCGGACGGCCACGCCGCTGCCGTAGATGGCGGCGGCGAACGCCGCGAGGCAGAGCAGGCCGACGACGACACGGCCGATGAGACGCACTCGGATCACCTCCCTGTGGCACGATACTGCCATGGACACCGACATCCTCGTCACCGTGCTCGCCGGCGTGCTGCTCGTGGTCGCCGCCGTCGGCGTGGTCTATCCCGGCCTGCCCGGCAGCCTCCTGGCCATCGTCACGCTGCTCGTCTGGGCGTGGGCGATGGGTTCGTGGGCGGCTTGGGTCGCCGCGATCATCGGTGCGCTCCTCTGCGCGATCGGCTGGTCGGCGAGCGCCGTGCTCACCGGTCGCAGGATGAGGCAGCTGCAGGTGCCCGCGTGGGCGGTGCTCGTGGCGGTGGTCGCGGGGATCGCCGGCATGTTCCTCATCCCCGTGGTGGGGCTCTTCGTCGGCTTCGTCGTGGGCCTGCTGGCGAGCGAGCTCGTGCGACACCGGGACCTGCGCGAGGCCTGGCGTTCCGGCTTTGCGGCCCTCAAGGCCCTGGGCGCCGGGGTCCTCATCGAGCTCGCGCTCGTGTGCGCCGCCGCGTCCGTCTGGTCCATCGGCGCCATCGCGCACTTCTCCGTCCGCTAGCCTCCACGCCTCCGCCCTCCGCCCGTCTGTGAGCGGCAACACGCGCCGAACGGCCGAGACGCCCTGCTCGGACCCCGACCGGGGACTGGCACTCGATTCCTTTGAGGACATCAGGGGACAGTCTCGCGAGGGTGACACGGTGCGTGATGCCGCGGCCCCTGCGTCGCGGTGTTTGCGTCAGGCCGCGCAGCGGCAGCCGGCCGCGGCCGGCTGCACGGGCGTGCAGCGGCGCAGGAGGCCGGTGCGCGCGCAGCGCTCCGCCGCCGCGCGCCGGTGGCGCAGCCGTTCGGCCTTCATCGCGTCGTCGCGGCTCCAGCCGCCCAGGTGATCGATGCCGGCGATGCGTTCCATGACTCCTCCACTCTGCCCAGGTTCTTCAGACGCTCGGCTTGATGGCGCGGACGAAGCCGCTGACCACCTGGATGCCGTCCGGGATCTCGCTGATGTCGAGGCCGTAGTCCTCAGGGATGCTGTCGTAGACGCCGGTCACTTCGATGACGGCGTCGGCGAAGCCGGCACGCCGCAGCTTCTCCAGGTAGTCCTGCTCTTCGAGCGCGCCGGCGACGCAGCCGGACCACGCCTCGATGTCGTGCAGCAGTGTCTCAGGGATCAGGCTCATGTCGCCCTGGAAGACGATGTCGGAAACGGCGAACCGGCCGCCGGGCTTGAGCACGCGGAACGCCTCGGCCAGGACCTTGTCCTTGTCCAGCGAGAGGTTGATCACGCAGTTGCTGATGATGACGTCGACGGACGCGTCCGGCAGCGGGATGGCCTCGATCTCGCCCTTGAGGAACTCGACGTTGGTGACGCCGGCCTTCTCCTGGCTCTGGCGGGCGAGGGCGAGCATCTCGTCGGTCATGTCGAGCCCGTAGGCCTTGCCGGTCGGGCCGACGCGGCGGGCGGAGAGGAAGACGTCGATCCCGCCGCCGCTACCGAGGTCGAGCACGACGTCGCCGGGCTGCAGGTCGGCGAGCGCCGTCGGGTTGCCGCAGCCGAGGCTGGCGAGCACGGCCTCGGCGGGGAGGTCGCTCGTCTCGCCGCTGTCGTAGAGGCCGCGGGCGACCTCGTCCTGCGCCTCGACCGAGGCTGCGCCGCAGCAGCTGGTCCCGCCGCCGCAGCAGCTTGTCGGCTGCGCCTGCGCCGCCGCGACCGCGCGCTCCGCGTAGTGGTCGCGGATCTGCCCTTTGAGGTCCTGGTCTTCGGTCTCGCTCATCGCCGGCTCCCTGGTCGTGGTCAAATCAACTTTTGTCGGACCCGGCTGCTGACGGGCGACCCGCGAGCTCTCGGCGCTCAGCAAGCTCCATCGCAGTCGCAGTTCGGCTCACTCCCGGTCAGCCAGCCGTTGATGATGGCCTGGGCGCAGCCCACGCCGGGCGTCACGCTGATCGCCCCGGTGACGCAGTTGAGCGCGCAGGCGCCGCACTCGAGGCAGGCGCCCCGATCGACGAGCTCGGCACGACCGCCGTTCATCTCAAAGACACCACGCGGGCAGACGGCGGTGCACAGGCCGCAGCCGTTGCACAGGCCGGCGTCGAGCTCCAGTGTCACGGTCTGCTCGATGTAGCGGAGAACTGCCATGCCTTTCACCTTCCCAGCCGGCTGGCCGACCAGGCGCCCACAGCCAGAACGGCGCCGGCCGCCTGCAACGGCATCGCCCGGCGCATCTCGAACTCCACCCCGGACGGCGAGGTGATCGACGACGAGCCGGTGAAGTTCATGGCCGCGTACGACGACGCGGCCGGCACGCCGGCGAGCAGCGCCACCTTGGCCGCCGGCGACAGCCGATCTCCGGACAGTGCCACGGCTCCGGCGGCGACGGCGGCTCCGGCGGCGGCGCCCTTCAGCGAGAACGAACGTCCCGGGAGCCAGGGCAGCAGCGCCGGCGTGATGCCCCCGCCCGCGAGCACCGCGAGACCCGTCGCGCCGATGAGCGGGAGGCCGCGACGAAGCCCGCGGCGCAGCGAGACGCCGTCGCCATCCACCGACGAGACCGCGATGGCGCCGGCGTAGGCAAGCAGCATGCGGCGGTCCCAGAGGACCTTGAGCTCGGCCGGCGCCAGCACGAGTCGCTCGCGCAGGTCGAAGGTCACCGTACGCATGGCCGCATCCGCCTTACGGCCGGCGGCCAGAAAGGCCGGGATGTCGGCCGCCCGGACCGGGCCGAACGTGACGCGAAAGCCGCAGGCCTCATACACCTGGTGTGCGGCGACGCCGGGCGCGGACAGCTGCGGCAGGATGAGCCGCCGGTGATCGACGACCTCGGCGAGTCGCGACTCGCGCACCATCCGTGCGACCTCCCCGGCCGAGAAGGTGCCTTTGCCGGCGGCGCACCAGACGTTGATGCCGCGCGTGTCCACGACGAGCAGCCACACGCCGGCTTCGCCCATGGACGCGCGCAGAGCGTCGAAGGTCAGCTTGTAGTTGGCGGTGACCAGGACTGGAGAAGTCGCGCCGGGTTCTCCAAGTGCGTAGAGACCCGGCCGCACGCGGTAGTCACCGCGCCGGATGCCCCAGCGCACGCGCCACGCGCCCAGCCGGTCGGCGCGCCCGAGCTCGCTGGAGACGCGCGGCACCGGGCCGGCCGCCGTCTGCACTCGGCCGATGACGTAGGGCGCGGGGCTGTAGGAGTATTCGGCGGGCGTCGCCTCGGGAGCGCCGCAGCACGTGGTCTCGTGCGGCTCTTGATCGGCGCGCGCGGGAGCGCCGCAGCAGGCGGGGGCCTCAGGTACGGCAGCAGTGGAGGCGGGTCCGCAGCAGGCCTTCGCCGTCACACTCTCGTCCTGCCCGGACCTAGCCACAGGCGCAGCTCGCTCCTGTGTCCTGCTCCCGAAGGAGCCGCACGGTCTCGTCGAACGAGCGGAGCTGCTCGTCGAAGTTCTGCCAGTCGATCGCGTAGTAGGTGCGGGCGCCCTGTCCGCGCATGGTCACGAAGCCGGCGTCGCGGAGCACGGCGAGGTGGTGGGAGATGAGCGGCTGGCTGCCGCCGACGTGCGCGACGATCTCGCAGACGCACTTCTCGCCGCTCATCAACTGCTCGACGATGCTTGCGCGGGTCGAGTTGCAGAAGGCCTTGAAGAAGGTCGTGAAGTGGGCGATCGAGGCGGCCTCAGTGCCGGTCTGGCGTGCGCTCGCCATGCTCCTCCTCGAGTTGGGGTCCGTGTTGCAGAAGCTTACATTGACAGCGGTTTATGGTCAACGTAGATTTATATAAGAGCTGACCTATCAGACCGTCGACCCGGGAGTGAGCCCCGTGCGCAGCATCGTTCTGTCCCACCCCTTCGCGGTCTTCTCGGACGTCCACGGCAACCTGCCGGCGCTCGAGGCGATCCTTGCCGACATCGAGCGCCGCGGGCTCGCGCAGACGCTGTGCCTCGGCGACCTGGTCGGCTACGGGCCGTTCCCCGACGAGGTGGCCGCGCTCGTCCGTGACCGGGGCATCCCCACCCTCATGGGCAACTACGACCAGGGCATCGGCTTCTCGACCGGCGACTGCGGCTGCGTGTACAAGACGGACGAGCAGCGGGCGGAGGGCGCGGCGTCGCTCGCCTGGACCGACAAGGTGACGACCGAGGAGACGCGCGCCTACCTGCGCACGCTCGAGGACCGCTTCGTGCTCGAGACGCCGGCCGGCGAGCTGCTGGCCGTGCATGGCAGCCCCCGGCGTATCAACGAGTACCTCTTCGAGGACCGGCCGGAGCGGGCGATGGCGCGGATGGCCGAGGAGAACCCCTACCGCGCCATCCTCTTCGGCCACACGCACGTGCCGTACGCCCGCGAGGTCGCCCACGGCGACGCGGGCGCCTCGACGCTCTTCGTCAACGTCGGCAGCGCCGGCCGGCCCAAGGACGGCGACTGGCGTGTCTGCTACGCCGTCGTCGACCCCGGCCGGCTGGCCGCCGGCGAGCCGGCCGCCCAGTTCGTCCGCGTGCCTTATGACTACGAGCGCCTCCAGGAGGGGCTCGCGCACTCCGATCTCATCACCATGTTCGAGCCCCCGCCCGACTGGAGCGACCATTGACTGAGCAGGCCCTGCACGCCGTCGCCCCGCCACGCCGCCGCCTCTCGTTCCTCGACCGCTACCTCACGCTCTGGATCTTCCTCGCCATGCTCCTCGGCGTCGGCCTCGGCTGGGCGTTCAGCGGCCTGCCGGAGTTCATCCAGAGGTGGTCGGTGGGGACGACCAACATCCCCATCGCCATCGGCCTCATCGTGATGATGTATCCGCCCCTGGCCAAGGTGAAGTACGAGGAGCTCGGGGACGTGTTCCGCGACTGGAAGATCCTCGGTATCTCACTGGTGCAGAACTGGCTCATCGGGCCGATCGTCATGTTCTTCCTGGCGATCGCGTTCCTGCACAACTACCCCGAGTACATGGTCGGCCTCATCATGATCGGCCTCGCCCGCTGCATCGCCATGGTCATCGTCTGGAACCAGCTGGCCAAGGGCGACACGGAGTACGCTGCCGGCCTCGTCGCCTTCAACAGCGTCTTCCAGGTGCTCTTCTACAGCGTCTTCGCCTGGATCTTCGTCACCAAGCTGCCGCCTCTCTTCGGTCTGCACGGCATCGCCGTCGACGTCTCCATCGGCCAGATCGCCAAGAGCGTGTTCATCTACCTGGGCATCCCCTTCCTGGCCGGCATGCTGACGCGCTACCTGGGGCTCAAGTACAAGGGCCGCGAGTGGTACGAGCAGAAGTTCATCCCGCGCATCAGCCCGCTCACGCTCGTCGCTCTGCTGTTCACGATCTTCGTCATGTTCAGCCTCAAGGGCGACCTGATCGTCCAGCTTCCTCTCGACGTCGTGCGCATCGCCGTCCCGCTGGTCATCTACTTCGCGATCATGTTCTTCGTGAGCTTCTGGATGGGGCGCAGGATCGGCGCCGACTACTCCAAGACGGCGACGCTGAGCTTCACCGCCGCGAGCAACAACTTCGAACTGGCCATCGCGGTCACCGTCGCCGTCTTCGGTCTCAACTCCGGCCAGGCGTTCGCCGCAGTCATCGGGCCTCTCATCGAGGTTCCAGTGATGATCGGCCTCGTGAGCGTCGCCCTCTGGATGGGCCGCAGGTACTGGGGGATGACGGACGATCCGCTGCCGGTGACGGTCGCGGCCGGCTGTGCCGAGGTGGGCTGCGGTCCACTCGACGGCTCCACGGGTCGCGCCGGGACCACAGAGACAAGAGCGAAAGACGACTGAGTTCGGGGGAGACGGAGATGAGTGAGACGAGCGACAAGATCCAGCACATCGAGATCGAGTGGGGTCCCACGCTGGACGCAGACCTCTGCACCGGCTGCGGGAGCTGCATCGACTGGTGCAAGCATGACGTCTACCAGTGGTCGGAGGACGGCGACAAGGTAGAAGTGGAGACCAAGACCAACTGCGTCGTGGGGTGCTCGCACTGCGCCACGCTCTGCGAGGCGGAGGCGCTGTCGTTTCCTACGTTCGAGGAGATCAAGCGCCTGCGGCGCGGGGAGTGAGCGCATCGGCCTGAGCCGCGTGGATGCCGGAGGCTAGCCGCCCGGCGGCGTCGGCATCCCCTGCGGGAGCGGCGCGCCCGAGGGCGGCGTGCCGGGCATGCCTCCGGGTGCGCCGGGCATCCCACCTGGTGCGCCCCCGGGCATCCCGCCCGGCCCCGGCAGCATGCCGCCCCCGCTCGCCGTCGTCATCGCGGCGAAGGACCAGATCCCCCAGCAGAAGAACCCGGCGACCGTTGCGCCGGCGAGCCAGCGGGGCAGGCGCGCGAGCAGCCAGGCGCCGAGCAGGGCGATGGAGGCGAGCGCCGGGACGAAGAAGCGCACGAGATGCACGGCGTTGCCGGCCCCGCCGGGGCCGGTCGCTCCCGGAAGCCCGCCTGGGCCCATGGGGCCTCCGCGTCCGCCCATCTGGGCCGTCCAGAAGTAGGTGAAGTAGAGGCCCCAGTTGCCCGCCCAGGCGGCGGCGAGCGCGACGGCGACGGCGAGATCGCGGTGCGCGGCCGCACGCGACGTCCGGATCTCATCCGGCGGCGCGCTCCGGCGCAGGCGGATGCTGCGCGCCACCATCCATACGAGGCCGAAGAGGGCGAGCCAGACCGCCGGCATGGTCGTGGTCAGCTTCCACGGCATGGTCTTCAGGTTGCCGGCGATGGCGCCGAGGCCGAAGGTGACGACGCCGGACGCGTAGCCGGTGGCGAGGACGCCGCCGTACGCGGCCTGGTTCCAGGCGAGGACGAGCGCGCCGGTGACGGCCACCGATCCGAGCCACCAGAACAAGGCGCGCCGCGGGACCCGGCGGGGCGCGAAGCGCCACGCCAGGAGCACGGCGGCGACGGCGACGGCGAGCGCGACGACGTCGGTGTAGCGGATGAGCGTCGCACCCTCGAGCGCGAGGAAGCCGAGAAGGCCGGCGACGGTCCGGCGCCGCGACGTCGCGTCGCCGGCCAGCAGCGCCCAGAGGAGCGCACCGGCGCCGGCCGCCACGAGCGCGGCGCCGGTGAACGTCGGCATCCAGGCACGCCAGGCGAACGTGATCGCGGCGCCCGACGAGCAGAACAGGCCGACCGTCCACGTCCCGCCCCAGGCGCCGAGCCAGCGGCGTCCGCCGGCGAAGAGCGCGAAGCAGGCGAGCGCGCCGTAGAACAACGGCGCGGCGCGCAGGATCCCGAGCAGGCGGAAGGGGACGGCGAAGAACGGATAGCCGGGGTTCTTCTCGCTGACCCAGCGACCGTCGGCGAGCCGGGTCCACTGCGCGATCGCCCCGCCCAGGCCTCCGCGCATGCCGCCGGCGGCCATGCCCATCACCCTGGCGTTGCCGCCGGCGGTCTTCGCGTCGGCGCTTTGCAGGCGGGTGCGCAGGTCCTGGTACTGGGCGTCGCTGAGCACCACATGACCCTCGCTCAGCGCGACGATCGAGGCGCGGTAGGCGTAGTCGTCCGGCTCCTGGAGCGTGACCGGACGGCTCAGCACCGCGCCGCACAGCACGGCGAAGCAGGCGAGGGCGACGAGGAGCTCGGCCAGTCCCGGCCGGTCCGCGCGAAGCGAGCCGCCGGCCGGCACCGCGTCGGCGTCGGCCGGCGCGGCGTGGCTCTCTGGCTTTGGGGATGTCGCAGGGGACGCCATCTCGCGCGCCATCCTAGCTCCCGCGCCCGTGAGCTGCGCCCGCCCGTGCGGCGGGCGGGCGGCTTGCCCGCTACTCCAGCTGGTCTCCCGCGTGCGGGCCGGGCCCCATGTCCCATACCGACTCGACGGTGATACGCACCACGTACTTCATCGGCGGCAGGTGGAGCTGCTCGCTGATCGCCTTGAGCTTGTCGTTGACCTGGTCGAACACCTCACCTCGGTCGATCAGCTCGGCCGTCCCCTTGACCTGCATCGCCACCTTGCGCTCGGGGTCGTGGATGCCGACGGCCACGCGCGGGTCGTGCTCGATGTTCTCGCGCGTCTTGTGGCTGAACATGTCGGCGAAGTAGAGGTGCTCGTCGTCGAGCAGCGCGCCGCTGCCCTTGATGGAGACGTTGGGCATCCCGTCGGCCCCGACGGTGGCCACCCAGACGTTGTGACCTCCGGCCAGGAGATCGTGCAACTGTTGCGGGATCACGGTCATGGCTGCCTCCTCAGGTTGGTGTGGCAGCAGCCTACCCGGGTCATGGCGAGCGGAACATGGAGAGATGTTGCGAGCTGGCCTCGGCCAGTCTGGGCATGCGTCCCCTTCGTGGGCGGCGAGGCAGGCGAACCCCGCCGCCGTGCCGAACGAGAAGGGGACGGAGGATCGACGGGCCAGAGGGAGCATGGTGACAGCGCGCGACGCGTACAACGACCGGTACGGAGACGACGAGCGGTCCGAGAGGCCGGAGGACGACTGGGCTCCCGGCCCGTCGCGACGGCTGGACCTGGTGCGCCGCCCCGAGCTGTCGTTCCAGGTGATCGCGCCTGAGAGCTTCGAGGACGCGAAGACGGTGGCCGACCGCTTGCGCGCCGGTGCTCCGGTGCTCGTCGACCTCCGCGGCGTCGACCGCGAGCTGGCCGGCCGGCTGACGGACTTCGGGAGCGGCCTCGTCTACGCGCTCGGCGGCACCGTGCAGTACGTCGGCCGTGAGGTCCTGCTGCTCACGCCGAGCAACGTCGACCTCTCCGGCGACGAGGCCTCCGCGGTCCGGGAGCCCGGCTTCTACAATCGCAGCTGAGCGGGTGCGATGACCGCCGCAACGACGTTCCAGGACCGCCTCCGCCACACCCGCCGGTTTGCCTCTGGAGGGGCCGGATGGTACCGTCCCAAGCTCCAGCCCGGCGCCGGGCCCAGGACTGTGAGTCACCCGGCGCGAAGGAGGCGATCCGTTTGACCCCCATTCGCAAGGCGAGCTTCGTCGGTCTCATATCGCTGCTGCTGCTCCTTGCCTTCGCGGCCTCGGCCTCGGCCGGCCCCATCGCCGCCAGTAAGGCCAGGCTGGCCGCCGTCCAGGCCAAGCTCAACAAGGTCTATGCGCAGTCGGACGTGGCCGTCGAGCAGTACAACGAGGCCACGACCAAGCTGAAGGACACGGAGAGCCGCATCGCGCGGAACCAGCACCTCCTCAACGTGGCCGAGTACAAGCTGGGGGTCGCGAACGACCACCTCACGTCCCGCGCCCGCCAGGTCTACAAGGCGGACGACGCCGGCATCCTCGATGTGGTGTTTGCCTCACGGACCTTCGACGACCTGCTCACCCAGCTCGACGTCATGAAGCGCATGGCGCGGAGCGACGCGGACATCGTCCACACGGCCAACGTCTATCGCCAGGAGATCGCCGACCGGCGCCTCGCCCTCGAGGCCGATCGCAAGTCGGCGGTCAAGCTGGTCGCGCAGCGCGAGGAGAGCAAGAACCAGGTGCTCGCGCTGCAGTCGCAGCTCGAGGGCCAGGCCGGCGGCCTGAAGAACCAGATCGCCAGCCTTGAGGCCAAGGCGGCGGCCGCCGCCAAAGCCAAGGCCCAGGCGGCCGCCCTCGCGGCGCAGCAGGCGGCCGCGTCGGCCAACTCGGGCGGCTCGTCCGGATCATCCGGCTCGTCGAGCTCCGGCGGCACGAGCGGAGGCGGCGGCACCGTCGTCGACCCCGGCGGCTCCGGCCACTCGTCCGTCGTCGCCATCGCCCAGCGGTACCTCGGCGTCCCCTACGTGTGGGGCGGCGCCAGCCCGAGCGGCTTCGACTGCTCTGGTCTCGCCATGTACTGCTACGCGCAGATCGGTATCAGCCTCTCGCACGGCGCGACCGACCAGCAGCGCGCCAGCCATCCGGTGTCGCTGAGCGCGCTGCAGCCGGGTGACCTCGTCTTCTTCGGCAGCGCGGCGTACAGCCACCATGTGGGCATCTACGTCGGCGGCGGCAGCATGA
>Ga0302299_10002267_pt1 | contig 11723 bp, 3 predicted proteins | sample III_Fen_N3_4_FD_198795 | JGI IMG/M metagenome (GOLD analysis project Ga0302299, IMG submission 198795) | Peat permafrost microbial communities from Stordalen Mire near Abisko, Sweden - III_Fen_N3_4 | ecosystem: Environmental > Terrestrial > Soil > Wetlands > Permafrost | place: Sweden: Abisko...
GTCTGGCAGACCGCGATCAACCCGGTCGTGGCGCTCGAGCTGCTCGCGGCCGGCACCTGGTCGGGCGCGGGCGTCCTCGGGGCGGAGGCGTTCGAGCCCAAGCCGTTCCTCGACCTGCTCGTGGCCTACGGCGCGCCGTGGGGCATGCGCGAGGAGGCCGTCGCGGGCTGATCAGGGGATTTCACCCTCGGCCCCAACGGAAAGTCCTGGTACCGCGCGCACCACCTTCGACGCCTCGAGCCCCTCCGGGGAGGGGCTCGAGTGGGTGCGTCCTGTGAGGAACTGGTAAGAACCAGGCTGCGGCCGCGTCACCTCGCGGACGAAGGTTGGCCTCAGGCGCGGATCACGAACGACGCGCTGTCGCCATGAGTGAGCGTCCCGGGGCTAGTGTCGCTCGCGCGCAGGACGATGGTCCCGTGCGCCCCGCTCTTGATCCCCGTGATCACCACGTAGTCGCTGCCGGCGTGGATGATGCCCGTCCTCGTCCCCTGGAGGTCGCTCGGGCCCGACGCGACGGTGATCGTGACTGTCGTGTCCACGGTGACGGCGGCGGGGTCCCCGTCTGCCTCCTTCGCGTACACCGTGACCGAGAAGGCGACGTTCTCGCGTGGGCTGGCCGGGTTGATCTGCGTGATCGCAAGGTGCGTGGGCGTGCCAGGGCTGATCTCGATGGTGCCGGTGCTGGCGTTGTACGGGTCAGAGACGGCGTGGATGGCGGCCGTGCCAGCGACGTGGCCCGTGAGAGTGGCACTCTTGCTGTCGCCGGCCGCGACCAGGTCGCCGTCGGCCACTTCGCCCGTCTTGTTGATCAGCGACCAGGTCGCCGGCACGTTGGCGACGAAGTTGCCGCCGGCGTCGCGTGTGATGGCGTAGACGGTGAGCGGGACGTCCGCGGCAAGGCCGTGGCCGCCCACCGGGACCCCGCTGCCGTCGGCAGCGGTCTCGATGGACATCTGGGCAGCTGCGCCGATCGCGACGTTGAACGGGTCGCTCGGCGCCTCGGGCAGCGAGCCGTCGTTGGCGTCAAGCGTGTACCCCTCGCCAGCCGAGTTGACCGAGAGGTCGTCGAAGGTGGCGGCGCCCCCTACAGCTGACTTGGTCAGGGTGCCGCTGAGCTCGCCGAGGAGGTCGACCCCGCGCACGAGATCGAGGTCGAGCGTTATTGAGCGGGTGTCGGTCGTGACGAGGTTGCCGCCGGCGTCCTCGACGCGGATTGTCACCGCGGGCGAGATCGTCGTCGCGGCCGTCGTGCTTGTGGGTTGCTGCCCGAATGCGAGTCGTGTCGCCGGTCCGACGGTGATGTCGAAGGACACGCTGGTCGCCACGGTCAAGCCGCTCGCGGTCGCGTGCAGCGTGTAGCCCGTGCCGGCCTTGTCGATGGCGAGGCCGTGGAATGTCGCGACGCCCGCGACCGCGGCCACGGTGGCCGTGCCCGAGAGCGTGCCGCTCGACGGGTTGGCCAGGATCGCGATCGTCACGTCGCGCGTGTCGGTCGTCACGACCGCGCCCATTGTGTCGAGCACGGAGACCGAGATGTCCTCGAGGGCCACGCCGCCCGTCGAGGACGACGGCTCCACGCTGAACCCGAGGTGCGAGGGGACGGCGGGGCCAACGGCGAACGACTGCTCGTCGTGGCCCGCGATGTAGTCGGCAGAGCCGGCCTGGTCGGCGAGGATGACGCAGGTCCCGGCGCCGACGAAGTCGACATCGGTGCCGTCGAATTGGCAGACGCTCGCCGAGCCAGCGTCAACGCTGATGACAACCGCATTGCCGGACGCGCCGCCGCTCGTCGTGGGCGAGTACGGGGCGCCGCCGGCGAAGGCCCCGCCGGGCGCGGACGAGGTGAAGGCCACAACCTGGTCGGCCTTGTCGATCGTGAAGTGGTTGGTGTCGCTGCTGCCGGTGTGGTTGGCGTCGCCCGGGTAGGTGGACGAGGCGGTCGCCAGGCCAGCGTGGGTGTTGCTGAGGTAGTCGGGCGCCGGCGTCAGCGTTGAAGCGCCGACGCGGGTGACGGACACCGAGCACGGGGTCTGCGCCGCGCCCGTGTACGTGAACGGGCCCGAGCCGCACGAGACCACCGTGGCGGACGCGGCCAGCCCGATCGAGAAGTCGGCGGCGTTCGAGGCCCCGCTGTGGTCGGTGTCGCCGCCGAAGGTCGCGCTCGCGGTGTAGTCGCCGGCGTTCGTCGGCGGTGTCGCCGTGGGGCCGTACGAGGTCCCGTTGCGGCCCGCGTAGGAGATTGGGGCGAGGGCAGCACCCTCGCCGTCCGTGCCGGTGGAGGCCCACAAGGCCGTCGCGCCGTGCGGTGAGCCGTCGAACGTTGCGTCCGGGGCCTGCACGGTGACGGTCGAGCCGGCCGCCGTGATGTCGGCCGTGGTGCTGGGCTGGGCGCCCAGGTCGTAGTTCGCCTTGTTGGCCCCGCTCAGGGCGAAGCCCGTGGCGTTCACGGTGATCCCGGTCGCGGCGTCCTTCGACGCGAACGTCAGGACGGCCGCGCTGGTGTCGCAGGTCAGGATGTCGCCGCGGACCGCACCGACCACGACGCAGGTGACCGCGCTGCCGGCAGCGGTGCCGCCGTCGTAGACCTTGTCGGCCGCGCTGAAGGTGATCGATGTCGCGACCTTGGCGACGCTGAAGGCCGGCGTGGTGTCCGTGCCGAGGGCGCCGCTCGAGGCGGTCAGCTGGTAGCCCGGGCCGGCCGCGTCCGCCCAGACATCGGTGAGGTGGGCGACGCCGCCGACGGCTGCCACGGTCGTCGTGCCGCTGATGCTGCCCCCGATCGGCCCGGCGCTCTTGGCGACCGTGACATCGGGAGCGGCGGATGTGATCAGGTTGCCGGCCACGTCGCGGACCTCGACGACCAACGGGGACAGCGCGCCGCCGTAGCCCGCGTCGGCCGGTGTCGAGGTGAAGGCGAGGTGGTCGGGTGCGCCCACGGTGACCGTGATCGTGCCCGTGGTGTCGCTGAACGAGCTGTCGTCGGCGGCGATGGTCGCGCTGCCGACGAGCGCGCCCGTGAAGGTCGCGCTACGGTCGTCACCCGCCGCCACGAGGTCGCCGTCGGCCACCCCGCCTGTCTTGTCGGTGAGCGACCAGGTGGCCGGCGGGTTGCCGACGAGATTGCCGTGCGCGTCCCGCGCGATAGCGTAGATCGTGAGGCCGTCGCCGGCGGGGACCGTGGCGGTTGTCACGGCGGCGCCGGTGCCGTCGGCAGCCGACTCGATGGTCACCGACGCCTCGGCGCCAGGAGCGATGTCGAAGGTGACGCTGATTGCCGGAGTCAGATTCAAGGCGCTGGCCGTCAGCCGGTAGCCCGTCCCGGTCTTGTCGATGGCCAGGCCGGAGAACGTGGCCACTCCGGCCAACGCAGCGTGCGACGCCGTGCCGGACAGCACCCCGCCGCCCGGGTTGGTGGTGATGGCCACTGACACGGTGTTGGTGGCGGTGCCGACCTTGTTCCCGTACAGGTCGCGGATCTCGACCGTCATGCCGATCGAGGCGCCGGCGACGGCGGATGCGGGCTGCACCGTGATCGCGAGGTGGTCAGGCGAGCTGGCGGTGATGTTGAACGGATCGCTCGCGTCGCCGGAGATTCCCGTGGCGCTCGCGCCGAGGCGGTACCCCGATCCCGTCTTGTCGATCGAGAGGCCGGGGAACGTGGCGATGCCGGCCACCGCACTGTGGGAGGTCGAGCCGGACAGCGTGCCGCCGCCCGGGTTGGTGCCGATCGCAACGTGCACATCGCCCGTGAAGAGGGTGACGAGCGCGTCGGAGTCGTCGACCATCTCAACCGTGATGGTGGTGATGACCGTCCCGGCGACCGTGGTCGTTGGCTGGGCGACGAACGTCAGGTGGTCGGGTGCCTGGACGGCGATGCCGCTCTGGGACCCCGTGACGGAGCTGCTGACCGTGTCGGTCGCGGTGATGGACTGCGTGCCGCCCGTGGCGAGCGTGCCCGAGAACGTTCCAGCGCCATTGGTCAACGCGGCGTTGGCCGGCAGCGTGGCGCTGCCGTCAGTGCTGGAGAAGTGGACGGTGCCCGCGTACCCGGTCGCCGTGTTGCCGAAGGCGTCCTTGGCCGTCACCGTGAAGGGGTGCGAGACGCCCGAGAGGGTCGGGCTCGGATAGCCGCTCACCGTGAGCTGGCTTGCCCCGGCCGGGGTCACGGTGATCCCGGACTGCGTGCCGGTGATCGAGCCCGCAATGGTGTCGGTCGCGGTGATGGACTGCGTTCCGACGGTGACCAGGGTTGCGTTGAACGTCCCCACGCCCCCGGTGAGCGTCGCGTCCGGGGAGAGGCTGACGCCGGCCCCCAGGTCGCTCGTCGTGAGGTGGACTGTGCCGCTGTAGCTGGCGGCGGTGTTGCCGTACTGGTCCTTCGCTGTGACGGTGAGCGTGTGGGACCCGCCGGCGGTGGTCGTGGTCGGGTAGCCGCTCACCACGAGATGGCTCGCGGCGACGGGTCCGATGGTGATGGCGCCGCTCGTGCCGGTGATCGCGCTCGCGACGGTGTCGGTCGCGGTCACCGTCTGGGCACCGGTCGTCACCAGCGTCGCACCGTTGGTGAACGTCTTGGTGCCGTGGTCGCCGACGAGGAACGGGGAGTCGGCCGGCAGCGTGAAGGCGCCGCCGTCGGTGGTGGTGAAGTGGACGGAGCCGAGGTAGCCGGTAGCCGTGTTGCCGAACGCGTCTTTCGCGGTCACGGCGAGCGTGAAGGGCACGCCGGCCGGAGCGGCGCCGGGCGCGGTCACGACCAGGGTCGCGGCCGCAGCCGGGGCGATGTTGAACGCGCCCGACGTCGCCGTCGCCAAGCCGCCGTCGGTGGCGAGGAGGGTGTAGCCCGTCCCGGCCTTGTCGATGGAGAGGTCGGCGAAGGTCGCGAGACCACTGCTCGCGGCGACCGTTGCCGCGCCGGACAGCGCGCCGCTGCCCGGGTTCGCCCCGATCGCGACCGTGACGTCACTGGCGTCGGATGTGATCCGGTTGCCGGCGGCGTCCTCGACCGCAACGGTCACCGCCGGCGAGATGGCAACGCCGGCCGTCGCGCTGGTCGGACCCGAGACGATGAGGAGCCTGGCCGCGGCGCCGGGCACGACCGTGATCGTCCCGGAGTCGCCGGACCGCGAGCCGTCGGTCGCGTGGATCTTGGCGGACCCGACGAGGTTGCCGGTGAGGAGCGCGCTCTTGGCGTCGCCGGAGGGGACGAGGTCCCCGTTCGCCACGGTTCCGGTCTCGGCGGTCAGCGACCAGGTGGCCGCCAGGTTGCCGACGAAGTTGCCCGACGCATCGCGCGTCACGGCGTATGCCGCGATGGACGCGCCTGACGCGACGTCCTGCGTGAGCACGATGGAGCCGCTCCCGTTGGCGGCGGTCTCGACCCCGAGGGTTGCCGCGCCGCCCGCCGAGACGGTGATCGTCCCGGAGTCGCCCGCGTGCGTGCCGTCGGTCGCGTGGAGCTTGGCACTGCCAAGGAGATGGCCGGTGAAGGTCGCGCTGGTGCCGTGCGAGCTGTCGGTGGACCCGACGAGGTCGGTGCCGGCCACGCCGCCGGTCGCGCTGGTCAGGGACCAGGTGACGCTCGGGTTGCCGGCGTAGTTGCCGCCCGCATCACGGGCCACGGCGTAGGCCGTGACCGAGGCGCCGGACGTCACGCCCTGCGCGGGCATGGTCGAGCCGCTGCCGTTGGCAACGGTCTCCACCCCGACGGTCGCCGTGGCGCCCACGGCGATGTCGAACGCGGTCGAGTCGGCCGCGACGAGCGAGCCGTCGGTCGCGTGGAGCGTGTACCCCGAGCCGGCCCTGTTGACCGAGAGTCCCGTGAAGGTCGCCACGCCGTTCACGGCGGCAACGGTCGCGGTTCCGGAGAGCGCGCCGCCCGACGGGTTGGTGCCGATCGCGAGGGTGATGCTGCTGGTGTCGCTCGAGAGGACGCCGTCTGCGACGTTGCGCACCTCGACTGTGATGTCGGCCATCGTGGCGCCGCCGGTCGTGCTGACCGGCTCAACGGTGAAGGCGAGGTGGTGCGCCCCTGAGCTGAGCACCGCGAACGACGCCTGCGCCCGGGTTGCCGCGCTGTGGTTGGCGTCGCCGCCCTGGTCCGCGTCCACCACGCAGGTGCCCGCGGCAAGGAGGTGGACGGTGTGCGCGTCGGCGTCGAGCGAGCAGACGCCCACGCCCGAGGTCGCGTCGATCGTGATCGCGGCTGCGAGACCGCTGGTTGCGGTCGCGGAGGCGTCCCAGGTGGCGCCGGCCAGCGGGCCAGTCGGGGTCGCGTGGTCGAAGGCGACCGTCTGGCTCGCCTTGGTGATGTCGGCGGTCGTGGTGTTGACCGTGCCGATGGTGTAGCGGTCGGCCGTGGTGCCGGCCAGCGCGAAGCCCGAGCCGGTCACGGTGATGCCCGGGGCGGCGTCGGGTGACGCGAAGGACGCCGTAGCGCCCGACGCGTCGCACGCCACGTCGTCGGCGCCCACCCTGCCGGTGAGAGCGCAACTCGCGATCGTCGCCGCGGTGCCGCCGTTGTACGCGCGCGGGCTTGCCGTGAAGTCAACCGTGAGCGCCTTCGTGCCCACGTGGAACGCGCCCGCGACCGGGGCGACGGTGTAGTTGTCGGCTGCGGCGCCCGTGCAGGACGTCGTGAAGTCGCCCGGGGCGGCGCCCGGGGTGTAGGCGGTGCTGCAGACCGGCGCGGCGGTCAGGACGGACGGACCGTCGCTGTACGCCCAGCCCGAATAGCCGGGCGTGATCGACGGGACCGGGTCGCCGTAGACGCCGTCGGCCGGCGAGGACGCCGTGACGGTCAGCGTGGCCGCACTCACGGTGAAGTTGCGATCCGTCTGGGCTTCCGCGTACGTGGCGTCGCCGGCCTGAACCGCCCGGACGGTGCACTGCCCAATGGCCTTCACCGTGACGGTGCTGCCCGACAGGGTGCAGACGGCTGAGGTGATCGAGGAGAACGCGACCGGCAGGCTGCTCGTGGCGGCCGCCGTGACGCCGAACGGTGCGACGCCGTAGGTGACGTCGGGCAGCGCGGGGAAGTCGACCGTTTGGGGGGTCGAGCCCGTGCCCGCCACGGTGAAGCTCTGCTGGACCTGCGGTGCGGGGCTCCAGCTCACGTCGCCCGCCTGGTCCGCGTCGAGCACGCACTGCCCGGCGCTCAGGAAGATGACGTCGTCGCCGCTGATCTCGCAGACCGAGCTCGCGGCACTGTTGACGGCGATCAGCACCGGCAGCCCGCTGGTGGCCGTGGCGTGCGGCGGATAGGCGGGACCGCCGACGACCGCGTCGGTCGGGGCATCGGTCGTGAAGTGGATCGACTGGGCGCCGATCGAGATGTCCGCCGTGGTGGTCGGTGCGACCAGGGCATAGCTGGGCGCGGAGGTGCCGGTGATGATCAGCCCGCTGATGGTGACGGTCTTGCCCGTGCCCACGTCAGGGGTGCCGAACGTGCCGATGGCAGAGGCCGTGGAGAGTGCCGCGTCGTCCGAGCCGACGACGCCGTGGAGCACGGCCGCGTCGGTGTGGACGACCGCGGTCGTCGTTCCGTCGAAGGCCCTGCTGTCCGCGGTGATGCCCGTCACGGTGAGGGTCCTCTGGGCCACCGCGAACGAGCGGTCGACGGGCGCGGCGGCGGCATAGACGCCGTTGCCGGCCTGTGTGGCCTCGACGGTGCACGTGCCCGCGCCGGTGATCGAGACCGTGCTCGAGGCGACGGTGCAGACGACCGCCGTGAGCGAGGCGAAGCTCACGCCGAGCCCGCTGCTGGCCGTGCCGCTCACGTCGAAGGCGGGGGCGCCGTAGGTCATGTCCGCGAGCGCGCCGAAGGTGATCGTCTGGGTGACGTGGTTGACGCCGATGTTCTGCTGGGTCGCGACCGGGTTCCAGGTCGGGTCGCCCGCGCTGGCGGCTCTGACGACGCAGGTCCCGCCCGTGACGAAGGTGACGAGCTTGGCGCGGATGGAGCACACGCCCCACGCCGTCGGGTCGATCGAGAGCTGGACCGGGTAGCCGCTCGTGCTCGTCGCGCCCACGGCGTACGTATCGCCCGGGTGCGCCGAGACGGGCGCCGTCGAGGTGAACGCGAGGACCGGGTCCTTCTGGCCGGGCAGGGTCAGGATGGCGTCGAGGTCGATGCGACCGTTGCCCAGGGCCTGGACCTGGATCTGGTGGGTCACGCCCGCGCCGCTGGTCAGCGCCCGGGCGACGAGGATGCGCCGCCACACGGTCGCTGAGCTCCGCTGGCTGACCGTGGCCGCGAGGACGCCGTCCACGTACAGGCGCAGGCTGCCGCGCGTGCTGGCCTTGGACGCGACGATGGCGACGGCGCGCACGTTGGTGACGGTCATCGTCGCCGTGGCGCCCGCGGTCGTCGTGTAGTGCTCCTTCGAGCCGGAGTAGCCGGATCCCGTCGCGACCTTCCAGCCGATGGAGTACACGATGGCCGCGCTCGTGTCCTGGTAGAGGCTGATCCGCGAGGCCAGCGACATGGCGTACGAGCTGACGTGGCCCAAGCGGTCGGTCGTCCGGACCTTCCAGGCGTAGCTCGCGTTCGGGGCGAGGGGCAGCGTGATCGACCGGGCGGTCGTGGTCGAGGCGATGGTCTTGGGGAACGACGACCCTGCGTTCGTGCTCTGCAGGACGCGGTAGTTCCTGACGGCCGTCTTCGAGGAGCTGATTCCGCACCAGTTGAGCCGGAGCGGGATCTTGGAGGAGATGGACGCTCCGACCGCGAACTGCGCCGTGGGCGTGTCAGTCAGGGGCGTCGTGGCGGGTCGGGCGATGTTGACCGCGACCGATGCGGTGTCCGTGGTGCGGCCATCGGTCATGGTGTAGCTGAACAGGTCGGACCCGGTCGAGCAGAGGGTCGGGTCGTAGACGACGGTCGTGCCGTCCGTCGTCACGCGGCCGCGCGCACCCTGGGTGACCGACGAGATGGTCAGCGGCCGTGCGGCGCTGGCGCCGCCCGGGAGATCGTTCGCGAGCACGTCGATCGGGGTCGGGGTGAGCGCCCGCGCCGTGACGATGTCGTTGCGCGCGTCCACGGATGGCGCCGAGCCGGCCGGCTGGACCTTGGCGCCCGCGCCGGCCTCCGGAGCGGTCGGGCTCGCGGCCGACGGGGTCCACGGCGCCGCGGCCGCCGGAGTGGCGCGAGGGGCAGGCTGCGCCGCGAGGAGCACGGGCGGCCACACGCCGATCGCCAGGACGAGGCTCACGAATCCAACAACCGCCCGCTGGGCGGCGGACGGTCGGCCGGTCGAGTGTCGGAGGGCCTTGCCCAGATGCGAGGGGCGATCGGAGAACGGTGCGCCAATGCGCGACCTGAGCGACGCCATCATGAGCGGCTCCTTCTCGACGCCGCCCGGCTCGTGGCGCATGTGTCTGCCGGGGCGTCAGTGGGCACCCGGGCACGATTGGGGTGCGTCACCCGAGTGTCCGCGCCCCGGTCGCCGCTGGTAAGCCCCGGATCGGGTTCCCCCGAACCGGGGTCGTCCCGGTGCCAGCAGGCTCCGTGGCAGCGTCCGCTAGAGCCGCTCCATGCCACGCGGCGCAAGGCGCGGCCCGTACCGCGGAGCGCTGATCCCGGACGCCTCGAGCAGGCGGATCACACGGCCCCGCTGGCCCGCGTAGGGTGCCAGCAGCTCGAGCATCCGCTCATCGGTGCCGCGGGGCTCGCCCGCGAGCGCCCACGCCACTAGGTTCGGCAGGTGGAAGTCGCCGACGCTCACCGCATCAGGGTCGCCGAATGCCCGCGCGCCCACCTCGGCGGCGGTCCAGGGGCCGATCCCCGCGAACCGCTGGAGCGCGGCGTACGCGGGTGCGGGGTCGCCGGCCGGTCCAACGGCGGTCGGGGCGAGGCGCTCGAGGCGCGGCGCCTCGCGGGCGACCAGGCGGATGAGCTCGGCCCGGCGACGCTCGACGCCGACCGGGTGGAACTCGAAGTAGGGGAGGCGGGCGAGCACGTCGGGAGCCGGGGGCACGCGCATGCCCTGGGCCCCGGCCGGACCCGGCGCCGGCTCGCCCCAGCGCGCCACGATCCCGCGGTAGGCGCGCGACGCTTCGCCTCCGGTGACCTTCTGCTCGAGGATGGCCGGGATCAGTGCCTCGAGGACGCGCCCGGTGCGCCCGATGCGCATGCCGCGCAGCCGACGCGCCGCATCCGCGACGACCGGGTGGTGCGGGACGAGGGCCGCCGGGTCGTCGTCGACGCCGAGGAGGGCCCCGAGCGACGCCAGGGCCTCCCCAGCGCCCGGTCCCCACGCGCGGGCCCGCACCCGCGCACCCGCGCCCACGATCTCGATGAACAACGTCGCCAGACCATTCGGCATCCGCGTCGCCCGCCACGCCGAACCCGACGCCTCGAAGCGCAATGCCGGGTCGTACCGGCCCCGCCCGTGGAGCCCGAGCGTGCGGCGCAGGTCGAGCGGGCCCGACAGGTCCAGGACCCGCTCCGCAGGACCGTCCGGACGGGGCTCGTCTGTCATGGGGAGATCGTACGCAACCCCGAACCGAACCTCTGCCGCAACGGGCAGGGACTATTCCCTACTTGACAACTCGGGTATGGTTGACCTGCATCGTGCGAACCAGGTTCATCGTCGCGATCGCGGCGCTCATTGCCGCGTCCGCCCTGGTCGCCGGGCCCAACTCCGCGGGTGCTCGACAGGTGAGCGTTGCCCAGACGTTCACCGCGGCGCAATTTCGCGCCGTCGTCGTCGAGTCGCCCTCGGGATCCCCGGCGATGTCGATTCCACCGACTCTTGACACCGCGAACCGCTCGGCCGGATGGCTCGGGCCTGGGACGGCTTTGGCCGAAGCAGGCGTCACCGCCGTGGTTGCTGGTGCGCGCCCGACGGTCCCCCAGCCGACCAGCAAGCCCAAGGCCACGCCCAGGAACGTCTGGCACTTCGACGCGAACATCAGCTGGTACGGCCCGGGCCTGTACGGCTCGCGCACGGCCTGCGGCATTGCGCTCACCAAGGCTGTGATGGGCGTCGCGAGCCGGACGCTGCCCTGCGGCACCATGGTGACCTTCCGCAATCCGGACAATGGCAAATCGGTCACGGTCCCCGTCATCGACCGCGGGCCGTACGTGTCCGGGCGCATGTGGGACCTGTCCGGCGGCTTGTGCTCGTACCTCGACCACTGCTACACCGGAACCATCTACTGGAAGCTCGCTCGGGGCTGACCAGGAAGCAGGCGGGAACCGTTCGGGGTCGGCTGGCGTTTAGAGCCGATCGTGCGGCACCGCCGCGTCCCTGACCCGAGGTCGCCATCCATGCCCCTCCCCGTTGATCGCCTCGCGGCCGTCGCCGCCCGTGGAACATCGCGCCTGCTCGCCCTCGGCGCGGTCGGCGTGATCGCGATCGCGGCCTGCAGCCCGGCACCGCCCACGCCGCCAGCGTCGCCCGCCGCCCCGTCACCGGCGCCGTCGGCGGTCCCGTCCACCCCGTCCTCACCTGTGCCGCCCACGGCCGCGCCGTCGGCCGTCCCCTCGCCCAGCCCGAGCCAAGCCGCGAGCCTCCTCCTAGAAGTTCGCACCGGCGGCGGGTTCATCAACCCGTCCGCGGGGATCGGCGCACTGCCGACCGTCGTGGTGGACACCGCGGGGCGCATCTACCTCCCGGTCACCGCGCCCGACGGGCCACGGCCGCTGGTCCCGCTCGTCCAGGTGCGGGACACCGGTGCCGCCGGCGCCGCGGCGATCCTCGCGGCGGCCAAGACGGCCGGGC
>Ga0302299_10002268_pt1 | contig 11721 bp, 10 predicted proteins | sample III_Fen_N3_4_FD_198795 | JGI IMG/M metagenome (GOLD analysis project Ga0302299, IMG submission 198795) | Peat permafrost microbial communities from Stordalen Mire near Abisko, Sweden - III_Fen_N3_4 | ecosystem: Environmental > Terrestrial > Soil > Wetlands > Permafrost | place: Sweden: Abisko...
CGTCGCGGGCGCGTGCACCGCCACCACGCCCACCCCGCCGCCGGTCGCGGCGACGCCCGTTGCCTCCGCGTCGGTCACTCCCACCGCCGAGCTCCCGTCCCCCACCGCGACCGCATCGGCGACCGCATCGGCTCCGCCGTCGCCAGTCCCCTCGGCACCGCCCGCCGCCCTCGCGTCCTTCGTGCGCGGCGACGCCGCCGTCACGGTCAGCCCGGACCTCCGGGTCCGGTCCCTCCCCCGGGTCGCCGACGACTCCCTGAAGCTCGAGCCGCTGCTCCCGGTGGGCACGAAGCTCGCCGTCCTCGGCGGGCCGGTCGTCGCCAGCGGCTACACGTGGTATGACGTCGCCCCCATCGGCGTGTCGCTGGTTGGGGGCCTGACGCACGGCTGGGTGGCGGTCGCGGCCACGGACGGCACCCCGTGGGTGGCGGCGGCCGAGACGCCCGGCCTCCAGCTGGCCTCGGCCACCTCGAGCCGGGCGCCGGCCTCGGTCGCAGACGCGCGCTCACAGGCGGCTGCGATCAACGCCTTCGGGCTCAGCCTGTATCGCCGGATGCTCCGGTCGTCCTCGCTGGACCTCTCGTCGAAGGGCGTGGTGATCTCGCCCACGAGCATCGCCATGGCGCTCGCGATGGCGCGAGCGGGGGCCGCCGGCACGACCGCGACGGAGATGGACCGGCTCCTCAACGTACCGGGCTGGGATCGCCTGGGCGCCGGCATGGGCGCCCTCGACCGGCTGCTCGCCGCGCGCGACGCCGCCTGGATCGATGACGAGGGCGTCGCTCACGAGCTTGCCCTGCGGATCGCGAACATGACGTTCGACCAGCAGGGCTACGCGATCGAGCCCGCCTTCCTCCAGCGAATCTCGCGGACCTTCGGGGCCGGGCTCGGCCTCGTCGATTACATGAACCAGACCGAGGCGGCACGTGGCGCGATCAACGACTGGGTGGGGCGGCAGACCCTCGGCCGCATCCCGCAGCTGCTGAGCCCGGGCTCCATCGACACCCTGACCAGGCTGGTCCTCGTCAACGCGATCTACATGAAGGCGAACTGGGCGCGCGAGTTCGCCGTCGAGGACACGGCCGGCCACCCCTTCACCCGGCTCGACGGCACGAAGGTCTCCGTCCCTACGATGCACCTCACCGGCCAGCAGGACGTGGTGCTCGCGCACGGCCCAGGCTGGCAAGCCACGGAGCTGCGCTACGCGGGCCCGAACGGTTCGACGCCGCTGGCGATGACGCTGATCCTGCCCGACAACCTGCCCGCCTTCGAGGCGTCGCTGACGAACGGCAAGCTCGCGACGGTACAAGCGGGGATCAAGGCCGAGCAGGCGCGGCTGGCCAACGTCACCTACAAGTCGACGGTCGAGATGGACTGCGGGACCTACCCGTACGCGGTCTCGCTCTCGCTGCCGAAGTTCGGCATCGACACCCACGCCAGCCTCGTGCCCGTGCTCCGGTCGATGGGGCTGAAGCTGGCCACCGATCCGCTCAAGGCCGACTTCTCGGGCATGACCACGGCGGACAGGCTGTACATCTCGGGGGTCATCCACCAGGCGAACATCGACGTGGACGAGAAAGGCACCACCGCCGCCGCGGCCACGGCCGTCGTCATGACGACCGGTGGGTGCACCGGCCCGGACCCGGCGAGGACGGTATCGCTGCGCTTCGACCGGCCGTTCCTGTTCCTGGTCCGGGACCTGCGCACGGGCGCGATCCTGTTCATGGGCCGGGTGGTGGATCCGACGTCGCGGTGACGGGCCGCTGCCTCGGGCGGGCCGACGGACGCTATTTCGGGCGCGCGAGCCACGCCCTCCAGGTGTCCTCGGCCTTGCCCGCGGTCACGTCGTCGCCGTAACGGACGAGCGGCAGCTTGATCAAACGCAGGTCCGCGAGGAGGCGCGCCGTGATGCCGGCCGGGTCCGCGGTGAGGTAGGCCAGGCCCTGCTCCTTGTACCGGCGGCTGTCCGGGTCGAGGAGCGCGGCGGCGCCGAGGCGGTCCGTGAACCTGCGGAGCTCGCCGGGGGCGATGGGCTTCTTGCGCAGGTCCACGAAGTGCACCACGATCCGCCGCTCGCGGAAGAAGCGCAGGGTGTTCCGCGTCGCGGCCGAGTCCTCGGTGCCGAAGACCTGGATGTTGGGCATCTTCTTCGTCGGGACCTTGCCGAGCGGCGGGGGCATCGCGGTCAGTCCTCCGCGGGTTCGGGGGTTGCGACGGGTCCAGGGGTTGCGCCGGGTTCGGGGCTTCCCACGGGTTCCAGGACGATCACGGGGATGCGGCGCCTCGTGCGCTCGCGGTACGTCTCGTAGCCCGGATAGCCCGCCGCGGCGAGCGCCCACAGCCGGTCGCGCTCCGCGCCATCGGTCTCGCGGGCGAGCACCCGCCGAACCTCCCGGCCCACGCGCAACGTCGCCGCCGGGTTCGCGCGCAGGTTGCCTACCCAGGCGGGCTCGCGGTCGCCGCCGGCGCGTGACCCGATCACCACCATTCGGTGCCCGTCGGCGAACGCGTACAGCGGGACCTCGCGGGTCTTGCCAGTCTTCCGGCCGGTCATCGTGACGATGACGTTCTGGACCCCGAAGTTCCGCCCGACGAACCACCGACCGCCGGTGATCCGGTACACGAGGGGGTGGATCCGCGTGATGATCCGGCTCGTTCCCACGATCCCGATCGCGCGGTACAGGGCGTTCCGTCGCCGTGTTGCCATGGCAGCAGGGTAGCGTGCTGCCCGCGTACCATGCGGACAGGAGGTACCCGTGACGATCTGGTTCACCGTGCAGCTCGACGACCGGCCGGGGGCGCTCGCCCAGGTGGCGCAGGCCCTCGCCGACCGGGGCGTCAACATCACCGGGATCGTGGGCGTGGCCGAGGACACCGACGGCGCGCTCATGCTCACAACCAGCGACCCCGCCCAGACCCGCGAGGCCTTCCTCGCGCTCGGCATCGCCTTCGAGGACCACGACCCGACGGGCGCGGAGCCCACGGGCCTGTCCATCTCCGACGTCGTCGCCGGCCGCGCGGGCTGACCCCATGCCCCGCCGCACGCCCAACCCCCTGCCGCCGACCACCGCCCTTCGCCTCGACGTGGTCGACGAGCCGCGGGCGATCGCGGTCATCGCCGGCGCCGTCGCCGACGCGGGTGGCCGGGTGCTGGCGATGTCGACGGTCCGGCGTGCCCGCCCGCACCCGGAGACCGGCGAGCCCGGCCACGCCGAGCTCGAGATGGAGGTCGAAGGGGCCGACGAGCGGACGCTGGTTGCCGTGCTCGAGCCGCTGCGCGAGGTCGTCGCGATCCGCATGACCCGGCCCCTGGACAAGGTGTTCGGCAAGCGCGTCATCGTCGTCGGCGGCGGCGCGCAGGTCGCCCAGGTCGCGCTCGGCGCCGTGACGGAGGCGGACCGCCACAACCTCCGCGGCGAGCGCATCTCCGTGGACACGATCCCGCTCGTCGGTGAGGAGAACATCGCGGCGGCGGTCCGCGCCGTCATCGACCTCCAGCGCGCGAGGCTGCTCGTCCTGGCCGGGTCGATCATGGGCGGGGACATCAGCCGGGCGGCGGACGAGCTGCGCGCCGTCGGCATCCCGATCATCGCGCTCAACATGGTGGGCTCCATCACGGACCACGTGGACCTCGTGGTGAGCGACCCGGTCCAGGCGGGCACCATGGCCGTGATGGCCGTGGCAGACACCGCCACCTTCGATCTCGCCCGCCAGCGCGGCCGGCGACTCTAGGCCCGACCGAGCCTCAGCCGTGCGCATCGCCACCTGGAACGTCAACTCGCTCAAGGCCCGCCAGGACGCCGTGGAGCTGTGGCTTGCGAAGGCGGAGCCTGACGTCCTGTTGATCCAGGAGACCAAGCTCCCCGACACCGACGCGCCGGTGATGCCGTTCCGGATGCTCGGCTACGACCTGGTCCACCACGGCGAGGGGCGCTGGAACGGCGTCGGAATCCTGAGCCGGGTGGGCGCCACGGACGTCGTGACGAACTTCGGCGACGGGCCGCTGCGGGATTCATCGGCAAGCTCGGCAGCCACCGGGACCGGCGAGGACGACTTCGACCCGTTCCACGAGGCGCGGTTCGTGTCCGCGGTCTGCGGCGGCGTGCGCGTCGCGTCGCTCTATGCGCCCAACGGGCGCGAGGTGGGATCGCCGTTCTTCGAGGGCAAGCTGCGCTGGTTCGAACGGCTGCGCCGCTGGCTGGATGAGACCCAGTCGCCCGATGCACCGCTGGTCCTGGGCGGCGACTACAACGTGACGCCAACGGACGAGGATGTCTGGAGCCCGGCACGCGCCCACGGGGGCACCCACGTGTCCGAGGAGGAGCGGGCGGCGCTCGCGTCGCTGCGCGCGTGGGGCCTCGTGGATTCGTACCGGGCGCTGCGGCCCGAGCGCGGCCGGTTCTCGTGGTGGGACTACCGCGCCGGCATGTTCCACCGCAACGAGGGCATGCGCATCGACCTGCTCTATGCCACGGCGCCGGTGGCGTCGCGGGTCGTCTGGGCGGAGATCGACCGCGAGGCGCGCAAGGGCCCGCCGACGCCGTCGGACCACACGCCGGTCGTGATCGACCTCGACGCGCCGGGGCGCCCGTTCGACGCCGGATGGACCGGGGCGATCGAGCGGATCGCGGCACGGACGAAGCCGCGGGCCTGATCTACCCGGCGGCAACCTCGAGCAGCGGCGCGGTCCCCCATGCAAGCTGCGCGACGTCGGCGGTGATCATCGTCCCGGCATCGCCGCGGAGCATCGCGGCTGCGTCTGAGAGGGACCCGATCGCCGCGAACCCGCCACCGTCGCGGACGAACCGGCAGGCGGCCTCAACCTTGGGCCCCATCGACCCCGCCGCGAACGACCGCGACGCGAGCTCGTCCGGCGAGGCGCGGCGGATCGGCGACGCGTCGGCGGTGCCCCAGTCCGCGTAGACGCCGTCCACGTCGGTCAACATCAGGAAGGCGTCGGCGTGCAGCGACGTCGCCAGCAGCGCGCCCGCGAAGTCCTTGTCGATGACGGCCTCGATCCCCTCGTAGGAACCGTGAGCGGTTCGCACGACGGGGATGCCCCCGCCACCAGCGCACACGACGAGCACGCCCTCGCGGACCAGCAGCTCGATGACCCCCAGCTCCACGATCCGTCGCGGCTGCGGCGACGGGACCACCCGCCGCCACTTCGGCCCGTCCGGCGCGATCGTCCAGGACTTCTCGACGGCCAGGCGCTCGGCCTCCTCGCGGTCGTACACAGGCCCGATCGGCTTCGTCGGCCGGGCGAAGGCGGGGTCGTCGGCGGCCACCTCGATCCGCGTCAGCAGCGTCGCCAGCGCCCGGCGGTGCGGCAGCAGGTTGCCCAGCTCCTGCTCGAGCAGGTAGCCGATCATCCCCTCCGTCTCGGCATCGAGGATGTCAAGCGGGTACAGCTCCTCGGGCCGGTAGGCGGCGTTCTGCAGGGCGAGGAGCCCCACCTGGGGGCCATTGCCGTGGGTGAGGATCAGGTCGTGCTCCATGGCCAGCGGCAGCAGCGCCCGCGCGGCGACCGCCACGTTGGCGCGCTGGTTCTCGGCCGTCATCGGCTGGCCGCGGCGGAGGAGGGCGTTCCCGCCCAGGGCGGCGACGATGCGCATCAGTTGGTCGCCTCGCGACCGAGCGTCGCGACCAGGACGGCCTTGATCGTGTGCATCCGGTTCTCGGCCTGGTCGAAGACGATCGACGCCGGGGATTCGAAGACCTCGTCCGTGACCTCCATCGCCGTGAGGCCGTGGCGCTCGAACATCTTCCGGCCCACCTCGGTCTCCAGGTCGTGGAACGCGGGCAGGCAGTGCATGAACCGAACGTTGGGGTTGCCGGTGGCGCGCAGCATCGCGGCGTCCACCTGGTACGCCCGGAGCATCGCGATCCGCTCGTCCCAGGTGTCCTCCGGCTCGCCCATCGAGACCCACACGTCCGTGTAGATCACGTCCGCGCCGGCGACGCCCTCCTCGACGTCCTCCGTCACGGAGATCCGGGCCCCCGTGCGGGCGGCGATCGTGAGCGACGCCTCGAGGAAGTCCTCGCGCGGCCAGACCGGCAGCGGCGCGACGATCCGCAGGTCCATCCCCATCTGTGCGGCGCCGATCAGCAGCTCGTCGCCCATGTTGCTGTGCGCGTCGCCGACGTAGGCGATCGCCACGCCGGCCAGCGGCTTCGGCACCCGTTCGCGGATCGTCAGCAGGTCGGCCAGGACCTGGGTGGGGTGGTCCTCGTCGGTCAGGCCGTTGTAGACGGGGACGCCCGCGAAACCCGCGAGCACCTCGACGTCCGACTGGTGGAAGCCCCGGAACTCGATGGCGTCGTAGACGCGGCCGAGCACGCGCGCCGTGTCCTTGACCGATTCCTTCTTGCCGACATGGCTGCCGGACGGCCCGAGGTACGTGACGTGCGCGCCCTGGTCGTAGGCGGCGACCTCGAAACCGATGCGGGTCCGGGTCGAGTCCTTCTCGAAGATGAGGGCGATCGAGCGCCCGGCGAGGCGGCGCGTCTCCCGGTGCTCGCGCTTCTCCAGCTTGAGCCGGGCGGCGAGCCCGAGCAGGTACTCGATGTCGGCCGCGGAGAAGTCGCGCAGGGTCAGGAAGGATCGCCCGGCAAGCGGGTAGGCGTCGTGGTCGGGGGCCATCGCTGGACTCCACGTGGTGACACAGCCAACGCGGGCGGACCCCGACGCGCCGTGCCGGCGCCGGGGTCGATGGACAACGAGCCTGCGCCCGGGACGACCGGGGTGTCATGGTCCGGCCGGCCCCTTGCGGACGGGAGGGTCGGGCCGCCGACGGTCCCGATTCGTGGGGGGTCCCACGCCGTCGCCGCGCGCCCGATCGCGCTCAGGCGGCTTCCGGCTCCACGTCCGAGGCGGTGGCAGATGCGCGCAGCCTCGGCAGTGCGACCACCTGGACCGCCATCGTTCCCAGGACGGCGACCAGGAACGCGGGGCCGATGCCCGCTGGGACCGCCAGCGTGTGCACGCCGATGTAGAACGCCACGGTCCCGATCAGGCCGCTGAGCAGGCCGCGCAGGACGTCGACCGCAGATCCCCGTCCCTCGTGCAGGAACGCAAAGGCGGACAGGACCGTGACGTAGACGGGGAACGTGGTCACGATGCCGCTCGCTGTGGGGCCAAGGAGCGGTGCGACGGTCGTGAGGCCAATGACGAGCGCCGTCCCCACGACGACGCGCGCGGGCAGGTCCCACGCCGGGTGGCGCACCGGGACGCGTGCCCCGGTTGATCGCGGCAGCGACCGGACCGCCAGCAGGATCGCGGCTGCCACGAGCATCACCAGGAGCGCGAACGGCCACCCGGCCGCGAGCTGGAGCACGAGGCCGGTGGACGCGTACGCCACCGATGCCGCCACGATCGCGGCCAGCGGACCGCGCGCGGATGCCGCGACGAACGCCAGGCTGAACGCGACGATCGCCGCCAGCCCCAGCAGCGTCCCGACCGAGGTGTCCGCGGCGAACTGCGGGCCTCGCTCGAGCGCGAGGAACAGCAGGACCGGTCCCGAGGTCAGCGGCAGCGAGACGATCCAGCCGCCGATCGCCGGCCCCCAGCGGCGCGCGGCCAGGCTGGCGCCACCCACGAGGAACGGCGTGAGCGTCAGCTTGAGCAGCAGCAGCGGCATGTTCGCCATGCTACCGGCGGGCGGGGTCCCTACACTGACCTGCATGCTCCCCGCCCACGGGCCGTCCCACCCGCGAGCCGCATCGCCTCGCCCGCGCGTCTGCCGGCCGGCCGGCCCGCGGGACCGGCGGCACCCCCGGCGTCCGGCCGCATGAGCGTCCTGGGCGACGCGAGGCGGCGGACGGCAGCGACGGGGCGCGTCCTCCGGGCCGTCACGCGGAACCCGTCCCTGCGGCGAGTGCTGCTCGCCTACCTGCTCTTCGCGACCGTCGAGTTCGGCACCTGGATCGCCGTCCTGCTGTGGGCGTACGGGGCGATCGGCCCGGCGTCCGTGGGGCTCGTGGCGCCGGCCCAGCTCCTCCCCGCCGCGCTGTTCGCGGCCGTCTCGTCGTCGATCGCCGACCGCTACCCCCGGCAGCGCGTGCTGGTGGCCGGCTACCTGCTCCAGGGCGCGGCATACGCGACGACAGCCGCCGGCATGGTGCTCGGCGCCTCACCGGTGGTCGTGGTCGTCGCCGCCGCAGCCGCCGCGAGCCTGCTGACGCTGACGAGACCGGCACAGGGCTCGCTGCTGCCGGCGCTCGCCCGGACGCCGGACGAGCTCACCGCGGCCAACGGCCTCGCCGGAACGGTCGAGGGCGCGGGACTGCTGCTGGGTCCGCTGTCCGCGGCCGCCATCCTGCTCGCCGGGACGCCGGGCGTCGTGCTGGGCGCCGGCGCCGCCACCTGCGTGTTGGCCGCGCTGCTCGTGACCCGGCTCCCGGTGGCGGCGGCGTTGCCGGCCGTCGTGGTCGGGAGCGCCGGGACGGGACGCGGACGGGAGGACGGTGCCGACGGCGATGGGCGAGAGACGACGGAGGCCCCCGAGAGCGCCATGGCCCGCATCCTCGGCGGCCTGCGTGTGCTGGCCGACGGCGGCGAGACCCGTCTCATCGTCCTGATCATGGGCCTGCGGATGGTGGTCTCGGGCGCGATGGACGTCCTGTTCGTGATGCTCGCCTTGCAGGTGCTGGGCACGGGCGAGTCGGGAGCGGGTGTCCTGAACGCGTCGCTCGGGCTCGGGACGCTGGCCGGCGGCGCGGTCTCGTTCGTCCTCATCGGGCGGCGGTCGATGGCCGGCGCGCTGGCGCTCAGCGTGGCGGTGCTCGGCGTCGCCCTCGTCCTGATCGGGGTCGGGGCACCGGCGCCCGTCGTCCCCCTCCTGCTGGCGGCCGGTGGCATCGGCTACGCCACGATCGACGTCGTCGGGCGCACGATCCTCCAGCGCGTGACCGACGACCGGCGCCTCGCGCGGCTGCTCGGCGCGCTCGAGGGCATCGGTCTCGTCGGGCTGTCGGTCGGCACCGCCCTGACGCCGCTCGGCATCACGGCCGTCGGCATCCAGGGCGCGACGATCGCCATCGGGCTCGTGATGCCGGTCGCCGTGGTCCTGTCGTGGGTGGGGCTGCGCCGGATCGACAGCCGGGCGAACGTGCCGGTCCGGGAGCTCGCGCTGTTGCGCGCCAACGTCGTCCTGTCGCCCCTGCCGATCCCGCAGCTCGAGTGCGTGGCGCGACGGACCCACTGGGTCACGTTCGAGCCGGGCGAGGCGCTCATCCGCGAGGGCGACCCGGGAGACCGCTACTTCGTCCTGGCGTCGGGGTCGCTGCGGGTCACGGCCGGCACGCGCCACCTCCGCGACGCGGCGACCGTCGGCGAGGGCCTGGGCGAGATCGCGCTGCTGCGCGACGTGCCACGCACCGCGACCGTGACCGCGATGACGCCCGTCGTCACGCTCGCGCTCGAACGCGGGGACTTCCTCGAGGCCGTGACGGGCCACCAGCAGGCGCACGACGCGGGGCGACGCGTGGCCGCGGAGCGAGCGGCGCACGACGCCACCGGCCCCGGTCCAGGCCCCGGCTGACGGTCCGGGCGGATGCGGGAGTCAGCCCGCCCCGGCCGCCTCGGTCGTCGCATCGGCCGCCTCGGTCGTCGCCCCGGCCGGCTCTTCGTTCGCCTCCGCCTGCTGCGCCGGCCCGAGGATCCTCGTCACCAGGCGCCGCTCGCTCGCCGTCTCGGTGCGCCAGCCGCGCGGGGTGTGGGAACCGTCGTTCGCGTAGCGGTCCGCAACCATAATGTCGAACGCGTGGACCGACGCCTCCTGGTTGGAGTAGCGGCCGGCGGTCCAGGACCGGCTCCGGGTCCCCTGCTGCTGCATCTCCACCACGTGGTAGTCCTCGCGGTTGGTGATGTCCCAGAACTCGACGGCACCCGCGATGTCGAGCGTGTCCGCCTGGTCGGCCCCGACGTACAGGTCGCAGTGGACGACGGAACGGTTCGGCCCATCCGGCCACGCCTGGTGCGTGAGCACGTAGTCCGGATGCACCGACACGATCAGGTTGGGCCACAGGATGTAGTAGTAGATCCGGCGGGCCTCGGCCTCGTCGCGGGCGAAGAGCAACGGTCGCCCATCGCGCTTGCCGCTGATCGACATCGTCTCGCAGCCGGCGGCGAATGGCATCCAGCCGCCCTTCCACGGACCCTCGGCCAGGAAGTCCTCGCCCAGGTCATAGGGCGTCAGCCGGTTGAGCAGCCTGTGGACGGGCGGGCAGTGGTAGCACTCGCTGTAGTTCTCGGCCACGATCTTCCAGTTGGCCTTGACGTCGTAGGTCAGGCGGGCGGCGCGCCGCAGGGTGCTCAGGTCACGCCCGAAGCCCGCGTGATGCTCGAACCAGTCCCCCGTGGACGCGCGCAGCGGCGGCGTCAGCGACGCGTCGGCGAAGCAGAGGAAGACGAAGCCGCCCCACTCCTCGCAGCGGATGGGCGCCAGGCCGAAGGTGTCGAAGCTGAAGTCCTCGAGGTCCTCGGTGTGCTTGGCGCGGACCAGGCGGCCGTCGAGGTCGTAGATCCAGGCGTGGTAGGGACACTGGAAGCGGACCGCCTTGCCGCACTCGCGCTCCTCCACCGCGGTCCCCCGGTGGCGGCACACGTTGTAGAAGGCGCGGATCACGCCGTCCCGGCCTCGGACGATGATCACGTTCTCCCCGAACACCTCGCGCAGCAGGAACGACCCGGGCTCCGGCACCTCCTCCGCGCGCCCGACCGAGATCCAGTCGCGCCGGAAGATCTCGTCCAGCTCCCAGTCGTGGATCGCGGGGTCGTGGTAGGCGCGGGCCGGCAGCAGCGTCGCCTTGCGGAACGGGGCGCGGACGGCGGCGAGCTCCTGCGGGGTGACCGGGGCGGGGGTACGGACCGGGGCGGGACGACGGGCGACGGTCAAGGACGGGCCTCCTTCGGGAAGCCGGATCGTAGCGGACGAGCGATGCGGCGTCTCCCCGCGGTCAGTCCAGCGAGACGGTCTGGTCCCAGGCCGGCACGTCGACCGCGAGGCCCAGCGCCGCCACCTTCGGCGCGAGCGCCTGCTGCGCGGGCGGGTCCCCGTGGACGAGGTAGACGTGCGCCGGGACGCCCGGGTCACCGGGCTTGCGCCCGCGGATGAACCCGCCGAGCCAGGCCAGCAGCTCCGGCTCGTCGCTGTGGGCGGAGAACCCGTCGAGCGACCGGACCGTGGCTCGCACCTGCATCTCGCGGCCGTCGATCCGGGCGGTCTTCGCGCCGCGGACGAGGTGCCCGCCGAGCGTCCCCTCGCCCTGGTAGCCCACGAACAGGATCGTCGCGGACGGGTCGTCGAGCAGCCGCGAGGCATGCCCCACGGACCGTCCGCCTGTCAGCATCCCGTTGGACGCGACGATGACGTAGGGCGGCGCGGACCGCTCGATGGCCTCGGACTCCTGCGACGTCTGCACGATGCGCTGGCCCGGGTAGTCCAGCGGATCCCCGGCGCCCGCCAGCAGGTCCGCGGTCTCCTTGTCGTACGACTCGGGGTGGTTGCGGTAGATGTCCGATGCCGACTTGGCCATCGGCGAATCGAGGAACAGCGGCAACTGCGGGATCCGCCCGGCGTCCACGAGCCGGTGAAGCTCCCACACGATCTCCTGCGTCCGACCGATCGCGAACGACGGGATGAGCAGCACGCCCTTGCGCGCGGCGACCTCGTTGACGGCCGCCGCCAGCGCGTCGATCGCCTTGTCCGCCGCCTCGTG
>Ga0302299_10002269_pt1 | contig 11712 bp, 8 predicted proteins | sample III_Fen_N3_4_FD_198795 | JGI IMG/M metagenome (GOLD analysis project Ga0302299, IMG submission 198795) | Peat permafrost microbial communities from Stordalen Mire near Abisko, Sweden - III_Fen_N3_4 | ecosystem: Environmental > Terrestrial > Soil > Wetlands > Permafrost | place: Sweden: Abisko...
GCGCGAACCAGGCCGTGGTGGACCGCGTGATGGACTCGGGGGACCTGGAGCGCGAGAAGGGCATCACGATCCTCGCCAAGCAGACCACGATCGACGTCGGCGGTGTCCGGCTGAACATCGTGGACACCCCGGGGCACGCCGACTTCGGCGGTGAGGTCGAGCGCAGCCTGCTGATGGTCGACAGCGTCCTGCTGCTGGTCGACGCGGCGGAGGGTCCGCTCCCGCAGACCCGGTATGTGCTGCAGAAGGCGATGGCACGCCACCTTCCGGTCGTCGTGGCCCTCAACAAGATCGACCGCCAGGACGCCCGTGCGGCCGAGGTGCTCGACGCCGTCTACGAGCTGTTCATGGACCTCGGGGCGGACGAGCACCAGATCGAGTTCCCGGTCGTCTACACGAACGCGAAGCTGGGGACGGCGACCCGCGACCTCGCGGTCCCCGGGACTGACCTGAGGCCACTGCTCAAGCTCCTCGTGGACGTGACGCCCGCCCCGGTGTTCGAGCCCGGCCATCCGCTCCAGCTGCTGGTGACCAACCTGTCCGCCAACGAGTACGTGGGCCGGATGGCCGTGGGCCGGATCCGCAATGGGACGATCCGGATGGGGCAGCGGATCACGGTGGTGCGCGAGGAGGCCGACGACACCGCCGGCGCGATCGAGCCGGGCCGGACCATCACGCTCACGGGCACAGTCTCGAGCCTCCAGACCGCGCACGGGATGGAGCGCATCGACATCTCCGAGGCGGGCCCGGGTGAGATCGTGTCCGTGGCGGGCCTCCCCGAGGTCACGATCGGGGACACGATCACCGAGCCCGGCGACCCGCGCCCGCTGCCGCGCCTGGACGTGGACGCGCCGACGCTGAGCATGACGTTCGGCGTCAACACCTCACCACTGGGCGGCCGTGACGGCAAGTACGTCACCTCGCGCCAGATCAAGGCCCGTCTCGAGCGCGAGGTGCTGGGCAACGTCTCGATCGAGGTTCATCCCACCGAGTCCGGCGACACCTTCGAGGTCCGTGGCCGCGGCGAGCTCCAGCTGGCGGTCCTGATCGAGCAGATGCGTCGCGAGGGCTACGAAATGACCGCCAGCCGCCCCGAGGTCATCCTCCGGACGATCGGCGGCGAGGTCCACGAGCCGTACGAGCGCGTCACGATCGACATCCCGCCCGAGTACATCGGCGTTGTCCAGCAGGCGCTGGCAGCCCGCAAGGGCCGCCTCGAGCAGATGACCACCGACGCCGACGACCGCGTCCGGATGGAGTTCGTGCTGCCCGTCCGCGGCCTCATCGGATACCGGGGCCAGCTGCTCACGGACACCCGCGGAACGGCGCTGCTCCACCAGATCGGCGAGGGCTACGGACCCTGGGCGGGCGAGGTGACCCACCGCACGAACGGAGTCCTCGTCAGCGACCGCGCCGGCACGTCCAACGCCTACGGGCTGTTCAACCTGCAGGACCGGTCGGAGCTGTTCATCGGCTCCGGCGTGGACGTCTACGAGGGCATGATCGTCGGCGAGAACGCCCGGTCGGGTGACATGGACGTCAACGCGACGAAGGAGAAAAAGCTCACCAACATCCGGACGCACTCCCACGATGAGTCGCTGCGCCTCACGCCGCCGCGGCCGCTGACGCTCGAGAGCGCGATCGAGTTCATCGGCACGGACGAGCTGGTCGAGGTGACCCCGTCCGCGATCCGCCTGCGCAAGCGCCTGCTGGCGAGGCACGAGCGTGACCGCGAACGCGGTCGTGCGTACGACCTGTCGAGGGTCGAGCCCGAGGCATAGCTCTGGGCCAGCGAGCCGCCGCGGTGCTCAGTGCGCGTGCGTCCGCGGGTGGATGCGCTCGACGCCCACCGGGCGGACCGACCCATCCGGATCTGCCTTTGGCGCCGCCCGGCGCGGCACAGGGGGGTCGACCCGGGGCTCCGTTCCCCGCCAGCGCCACGGGACGTCACTCTGCTCCTGGATCCCGTCCGGCCAGCGTGGCTGGCGGCTCGGGAAGAACAGCCCGACCCAGCCGTCGCCACGCTCCCGCACGAACCAGCTGGCGACGAACGGGACCGCGAACACGGCGATGGCGACGGCCGCGACCGAGGCGACGACCACGACGTTCACCCCGAGATCATCTCACCGCGGGGAAGCCCCTCCAAGAGGCTCCCGGACCACGATGCGCACGCCGCGCGGACCAGCTCACTCCGGCGTCGGCCCGCCTGCGCCGGTCCGCGAGCGGATCACGACCACGGCGATGGCGATCACTCCGCCGATGACGAGCAGGACCAGGAGGATCGAGCCGATCCCTCCCCCGGAATCGGCGGGCGGCGCGGGCGCGGCCGTGGCCGTCGGCGCCGGTGTCGGCAAGGGCGTTCCAGTCGGTGCGGGCGTCGGTGTCGGGGTGGGGACCGGCGTGACCACCAGCTGGACCTCGGATCGGGCATTGCCCTTCGTGATGACGGGCACGCCCGCCGGTGACTCCCAGAGCCGGGCCCCATCCCAGATCGACCCGCGGGCGACGTAATCCGCGTTGGGGTCGATCGTCGTCGGATCGTACGGGACGGAGTAGGGGACAGGCACCACGCCGACGGGCTGGACGACCTGGAAGCCGACGGTCTCGCCCGTGCTGACCCGGATCAGGAGGGCCGTGCCGTACGCGGCAGGGTTCCCGGCGGGGTCGAGCCCGACGCCCGTCATGGTCCCGGTGACGGTGCCCTTCAGGAGGTCCGGACGGAAGGCGAGCGGCAGCTCGACGCCCTCGACCAGCGGGACGCCGGTGGCGACCGGAACGCCGATCGGCGTCACCCAGGCGAGGTCGCCGTCAACGATGCCGGCGTACAGGCGATAGGCCTCGCCTTGCACGAGCGCCGAGAACGGGTAGGCCAGCTGCCACGGGACGGGCTGCTTTCCGGGGTCCGTCATCCTCGTCGAGGCGACGATCGTCCCCGCGTCGGGGCCGGCCGACCCCTCGACGAGCAGCACGACGGCGACGGCCGCCGGGGTCAGCTGGTGCTGCTCGCGCCAGGTCAGGGTCCCGGTGATCGTCCCGGTGGTCGGGGCGGCCGTCGGGCTCGCAGTCGGTGCCGGGGTCGGGCTGGGGCTCGCGGTGGGTGATGCACTGGGGCTCGCGGTGGGTGATGCGGTGGGAGCGGGTGTCGGCGACGCGATCGGTGCGGGAGTCGGCGAGGCCGTGGGGGCAACGGTCGGTGCCGCGGTCGGAGCGGGTGTCGGCGACGGAGTGGGCGCGGGTGTCGGCTTGACGGTGGGCGCCGCCGTGGGGGCCGCTGTCGGCTTCGCGGTCGGTGCGGCCGTCGGCTTCGCAGTCGGCTCTGCCGTGGGCTTCGTGGTGGGCGCCGCAGTTGGAACCGCAGTCGGCTTCGCCGTGGGGGCCGGGGTCGGCTGCGCGGTGGGGACGATCGCGACCGGCACCTGGAGCCCGGTGCTGGGCGCACCATTGGTCAGTGCCGGCACGCCGGTGCGTCCCTCCCACGTCTTGCCCCCGTCTACGATCGACGCCTTCACGACGTACGTCGCGGACGGATCGATGACCCCCGGGTCGACAGCGATGCTGAATGCGATCGGCGTCGATGCCGGCGCCGGGATGACCTGGCGCTCGATCAGCGTCCCCGTGGTCGTGTCGACGAGGATCGCGTAGGCGACCGCGGCGCTGGTGAGGGCCGTCTTGTCGGTCTTCGTGATCGTGCCCGTCACGGACCCGGTGGCTGCCGGCATCAGGGTGACGGGCAGCACCAGGTTGGCGGTCGGCCCGCCCGTGATGGCCGGCACGGCCTCGAAGGTCTGGCGGGTGGTGCCGGCGTCGAGGGTGGTCGCGAACAGGGCGTAGCTGTGCGTCGTGTCGATCGCCCCGTAGGGAACGCTGAACGCGATCGGGAACTGGCCGCCCGTGATCGACTGCTGGCCGATGACCACCGTGCTGCTCGGACTGGCCTGCTGGTCCACGAGAGTGACGATGGTGACGGCGTCGGGCGACAGCGCCACCTTGTCACGGCTCGTGACCGTCCCGGTCACCGCGTTCGTCGCGGCGGACGCCGCGGGGCCGGCCTGGGCGAGGAAGGGTGCCGCCAGCGCGAGCAGGACGATGACGAGCAGCGTGCGACGCATGGGCCTGGGTGCTCCTAGGTGCCGGCACGTGACCGGGCGATCGGCGGCGCCAGTGTACCGCGGGCACCTGCGCCGACGGTCCCGCGGGTCGGTCGGACTACAATCCGCGGACGATGCCGATCTACCTCGACCACGCCGCGACAACGCCCCTGCGCGCCGAGGTTCGGGACGCGATGCTGCCGTACCTGGACGGCGTCTTCGGCAACCCTTCGTCCTCGCATGCCTACGGCCGCGTCGCCCGCGAGGCCCTCGACGATGCCCACGCACGCCTCGCACGGTCGATCGGCGCCGACGCCCGCGAGCTCGTGTTCACGAGCGGCGGCACCGAGGCCGACAACCTGGCCGTCAAGGGTGCAGCCTGGGCCGGCAAGGCGAAGGGGCACCGGATCGTCACCACGCCCGTGGAGCACCACGCGGTCGGCCACGCACTGGCGCACCTCGAGAAGTTCGGCTTCGAGGTCGTCCAGGTGCCCGTCGACCGGTACGGGCGCGTCGACCCGGCGGACGTCGAGGCCGCGATCACGGACCGCACGATCCTGGTCTCCGTGATGCTCGCGAACAACGAGGTCGGCACGATCATGCCGGTGCGCGAGATCGCCGACGTGGTCCGGGCGCACCGCGGGATCCTGTTCCACGTGGACGCCGTCCAGGCCGCGGCGTGGGTGGACCTCGACGTCGAGGCGCTGGGGGCTGACCTCGTCGCCCTCGCGGCGCACAAGGTCGAGGGCCCCAAGGGTGCCGGCGCGCTGTGGATCCGCCGCGGGACCCACATCCTGGCCCAGCAGCACGGCGGGTCGCAGGAGCGGCACCGTCGCGCCGGGACGGAGAACGTGGCCGGGGCCGTGGGCATGGCCACGGCGTTCGAGCTTGCGGCCGCCGAGCGGAGCGCCACGGTGCCCCATGTCGCCTCGCTGCGGGACCGGCTGGCCGCGGGCGTGCTGGCCCTGCCGGGCGTGGAGCTCACGGGCCATCCCGTCGAGCGCGTGCCGCACATCCTCTCGGTCGTGGTGCCCGGCATCGACGGCGGATCCGTGACCCTGGCGCTGGACCTCGCGGGCATCGCCGCGTCCACGGGCTCCGCCTGCAGCAGCGGATCCGCGGAGGTCAGCCACGTGCTGGCGGCGATGGGCTTCCCGGCCGACGAGGCCCACGGCGCCGTCCGCCTGAGCCTCGGCCGCACGACCACGGAGGCCGAGATCGACGAGGCGCTCAGCATCGTCCCGGCCGCGATCATGCGCCTGGCGGCGGTTGCCACGGCCGAGATCCCGGCGGGATGAGCCGCGTCCTGGTCGCGATGTCGGGCGGCGTGGACAGCTCCGTCGCGGCCGCGCTGCTCCACGAGCAGGGGCATGACGTCGTCGGCATCTGGATGCGTCTCCACGACGTGGCCGACAGCTACTCCGAGACCAGGAAGAGCTGCTGCTCCGCCGATGCGGCCGACGACGCCCGCCGCGTCGCCGCGAAGCTGGGCATCCCGTTCTACGTGATGAACCTGGAGCGCGAGTTCGCGGCGCGCGTCATCGAGCCGTTCGTGGCCGACTACCTGGGTGGCCGGACGCCGAGCCCGTGCGTGGACTGCAATAGCTTCGTCAAGTTCGGGGCGCTGCTGGACCGGGCCCGCCACCTCTACGAGTGCGAGGCCGTGGCCACCGGGCACTACGCTCGGCGAGAGGTCGTGGAGACGGCGGCCGGACCCCGGGCCCGCCTCGTGCGCGCCGCCGACGAGGGCAAGGACCAGACGTACTTCCTCTACGGGCTGCGCCAGGACCAGCTGTGGCACAGCCGCTTCCCCCTGGGAGACCTGACCAAACCGCAGGTGCGGGACGTCGCCCGCGGCCTGGGTCTCGTGACGGCGGACAAGCCGGAGAGCCAGGAGATCTGCTTCGTGCCGGGCGGCGACTACCGCGAGGAGCTGCGGGCCCGGGGCGGCTGGACACCGGTGCCGGGGGACGTCCAGGACGCGGACGGCGCGACGGTCGGGGCGCACGCGGGCGCGGCCGGGTTCACGGTTGGACAGCGAAAGGGGCTCGGCGTGGCGCTCGGCGAGCCGAGGTTCGTGACGCGGATCGACCCGGCCGCCAACCTGATCGTCCTGGGCCGTCGGGAGGACCTGGAGACCCGCGAGGTGCCGATCGAGGCGGTGACGTTCATCGAGGGCGGGCCTCCGGACGGGACGCACCTGGACGGGCCCGCCGGTGCGTTCCGGGCCCAGGTCCGGATCCGTCACCGCGCGTCGCTGGTGGACGCCACGGTGCGGCGCGTGGCGGACGGACGCTGGGCGGTCGCGACCGACGCTCCCGTCTGGGCCATCGCACCCGGCCAGGCGTGCGTCCTGTACGACGGCGACGTCTGCCTCGGGGGTGGCCGGATCGCAGGTCCGGCGGCCGCGCCCGTGGGTGCGGCAGCCCGTGCCGCGGAACCGGAGCCCGCGAGGGCCTCGGCATGACGATCGGCCCCGACCTCCCCCTGGCGCTGCTGGTGGGTCTCGTCCACACGGCGATCTACGTCCTGGTGCGGGGGAACGCGGGAGGCCGCCTGCCGCTGATCTACATCGCTGCCAGCCTCGGGGCGTGGGCGGGCGCGGCGATCGGCGAGCGAATGGGGATGGACTGGCTGACGATCGGGGACTTCCCCCTGGTTCCCGCCTCGGTCGTCGCGTGGCTGGGGATCGGGATCGTGGCGGTCCTGGCAACACTCGGACCGCAATCGGAGAAGGCGGGCTGACGATGAGCGACGAAGACCGGGGCGTCGATCGATCCGCGGGTGTCCCGGCGGCGGGCACGAGGCCCTTGGGCGGTCTTGTCGACCTCGCGGAGCTCCTTGGGGGAGACAGCGAGCGGTCCCGGAGGTTCCTGGGCGGGCTGGTGGTCGGCGCGCTCGTCGGTGCGGCGCTGGCCGGCGGGTCCCTCTTCCGGCGCCGCCGGCACGGTGACCGGTAGCTCCGGATCAGCACCGGGTCTCCGCGCGGGTCACGCGGCCCCCCGATCAACGCACGCGTGGCGAGGGTATGCGGGCGGTCCTACGCCGCACGCACGGGCCGCGGACGAGGATCGTGACAGCGGTGTCGTCGATCGCTCCGGGGCGGGTGCCGGTCCCATCGGCTGCCCGGGTCTGTTGCATCTCCGGAAGCCGCGCGTCCCCGTTCGCTACCATTGCGGTGATGTCCACTCCATCCTCGCCCGACCGCCCCATCCCGTACCTGACCGCCGCGGAGATCCGCAGCCGCTTCATCGAGTTCTTCGCGGAGCGCGGCCACACCGTCGTGCCCAGCGCCAGCCTCGTGCCGGCGGGCGACCAGACGCTGCTGTTCACCAACTCGGGCATGGTCCAGTTCAAGGACGCACTCGCCGGGGTGGAGAAGCGGGACTACGTCCGGGCCGTGGACTACCAGCGCTGTCTCCGGGTCGCCGGGAAGCACAACGACTTCGAGGAGGTCGGGCGGACCCCGCGCCACCACACGCTGTTCGAGATGCTCGGCAACTGGAGCTTCGGGGACTACTTCAAGCGCGAGGCGATCCACTGGGCCTGGGAGTTCCTCACCGTCAACCTCCAGATCCCGGGCGACCGGCTTGCGGCCACCGTCTATTCGACGGACGACCTGGCGCACAGCGTCTGGAAGGATGAGATCGGCCTGCCCCCGGAGCGCCTCGTCCGCTGGGGCGACTTTCCTGCCGGCGACGAGAAGAACTGGTGGCGCATGGCGGACGTGGGCCCGTGCGGTCCGTGCTCGGAGCTCCACTTCGATCGCGGCGCCCACCTCTCCGAGGGACCCGAGTGCGTGCCCGATCATTCCGAGCATTGCCCGCGGTGGCTCGAGGTCTGGAACCTCGTGTTCATGGAGTTCGAGCTCCACCCGGACCGCAGCCTGACGCCGCTGCCTGCCCCGGGGGTGGACACCGGGATGGGTCTCGAACGGGTCGCGAGCGTCGTCCAGGGCGTGGCCAGCAACTACGACACGGACCTGTTCGCCCCGATCCACGCACGTATGCGCGGGCTCCTGGGCCACGACCCGGAGGGCTTCGAGGCGGAGCGCTTCAGCTACCAGGTCATCGCCGACCACAGCCGGGCGGTGACGTTCCTGGTGGCCGATGGCGTGCTGCCCTCGAACGAGGGCCGCGGGTACGTGCTCCGCCGGATCATGCGCCGCGCGATCCGTCACGGGCGCCTCCTCGGCCGGACGGAGCCGTTCCTGGGCGAGACCGCGAAGGTCGTCATCGAGACCATGGCCACGGCGTTCCCGCACCTCGCCGAGCGCCGGGACGAGATCCTCGGGGTCATCGAGCGCGAGGAGCGCCAGTTCAACCGCACGCTCGAGGCCGGTGTCGGCCACCTCGAGGAGGCGCTCATCCCGCTCACCTCGGCGGAGCGCACGGTCGGCCGGCTTGCCGAGACGCTCCCCGCGGATGCCCCGGTGCTGCCGGGCGCAGTCGCCTTCCGCCTCCACGACACCTATGGCTTCCCGATCGACCTCACGGTGGAGCTGGCTGCCGAGTACGGCGTGCGCACGGACCTCGCCGGGTACCAGGACAGCCTGGCCGAGCAGCGCGACCGCAGCCGGAGCCACACCAAGTCGGGCATGGCCGAGGCCGCGCTGGCGGCATCGAGGTATGCGGAGATCCTCGGGCGAACCGGCGCCACGGAGTTCCTGGGTTACGAGACGACCTCGGTCGAGGGCCGCGTGGTCACGATCCTGCGCGACGGCGTCGAGTACGAGAGCCTCGAGGCCGTGGCCGAGGTGGAGCTCCGCGCCGAGGCCGGCGCCGCTGCGGAGGTGGTCCTGGACCGGACCCCGTTCTACGCGGAGAGCGGCGGCCAGGTGGCAGACACGGGCGTCATGCGCGCCGCGGACGGCACGGTCCTGTTCGAGGTCGAGGACGTCCAGCGCGTCGCCGGGACGCAGGCGGCGGGCCTGACCGTGCACCGGGGCATCCTCCGCGGCCGGATCCGGCTGGGCGACACGCTCCGGGCGGAGGTCGACGCCGGGCGCCGCGCCCACACGATGCGCAACCACACGGGCACCCATCTCCTCCATCGCGCGCTGCGCAACGTGGTGGGCGAGCGGGCCCGGCAGGCGGGCTCTCTCGTCACCCCGGACTACCTCCGGTTCGACTTCCCGTTGGACCGCGGCCTGACGGAGGGCGAGAAGCTGGCGATCGAGCGCGAGGTGCGGGACGCCGTGCGCGATGACCGGCCCGTGACCATCGAGTGGATGACCATGGCGGAGGCCCAGGGCGCCGGCGCGGACGCGTTCTTCGACGAGAAGTACGGAGAGCGGGTCAGGACGATCCGCGTGGAGGGCTTCAGCCACGAGCTGTGCGGCGGGACCCACTGTCGCGCGTCCGGCCAGGTCGGCAACTTCGTGATCACCAGCGAGCGGAGCATCGGATCCGGCGTCCGGCGCATCGAGGCCGTCACCGGGGCCGCCGCGGACCGCCTGATGGACGAGCGCTTCGCGCTGCTGGACCGGGCGGTCGCCGCCGTTGGCGCGCGGGGCACGGAGGCGCTGGAGGAGCGGATCGCCGCCCTCCAGGACGACCTGCGCGAGACGAAGCGCCGCCTCCGGGCCGGTGCGGCGGCCGGGGGACGCCCGAAGCCGGCGGATATCGCGGCCGGGGCGGAGGAGATCGCGCGCGGCGTGGCGTTCGTCGGGGTGGCGCTGGACCTCGAGTCCATCGATGCCCTGAAGGGTTTCGCCAAGGACGTCCGCGGCGTGCTGCCGAGCGGCGTCATCGCCCTCGGGCTGGACGCGGACGAGCCGCAGCTGTTCGTGACCGTGAGCGAGGACCTCGTGGCGCGCGGGATCGCCGCGGGCGCCCTGGTCCAGGCCGCGGTTGGCGCGATCGACGGCCGGGGCGGAGGACGTCCGGAGATGGCCCAGGGCAAGGGCGCGCGCCGGGAGGGGCTCGGGGACGCGATCGCGGCCGTTCGGGCCGCCGTCGGCGCCCGCGCCGCGGCATCGTGACGCGCCCCGCCGGCCCCCTGGGCATGGCGACCTAGATGTCATTCCTGCGCCGCATCTGGAACCGCGACGAGTCGCCCGTCCCGGCGGCGTGCACGGCGCTCGACATCGGGACCGAGTTCGCCAAGGCGCTCGTGTTCGAGATCGCCGACGACGGACGGGGCACCGTCCGCGGCGTCGGCCGCAAGCGCCAGGGCCTCTCGCACATGCAGTCGGGCACGGTCGCGGACATCGCCGCCGTGGTCGACAACTGCTCGGTGGCGCTCCAGGAAGCCGAGGAGATGGCCGGGTTCCGGCCGTCGCAGGTCGTGATCGGCATCGCCGGCGAGCTCGTGAAGGGCTTCACGACGACGCTGACCCAGGAGCGCAAGAAGCCGGGCGTCCCGATCAACGACGGGGAGCTGGTCAAGCTGATCGACAGCGTCCAGAAGGAGGCCCTGCGGGAGGCGGAGCGAGCCATCACCTGGGAGACCGGCCTCCCGCACGTGGACGTGCGCCTGGTGCACAGCGCCATCGTCGGCGCCTCCATCGACGGCTACGCGCTGTCCAATCCCGTCGGCTTCCAGGGCCGGCACGTGAGGATCGGCATCTTCAACGCCTTCGCCCCGCTCGTGCACCTGGGTGCGCTCCAGTCCGTGGCCAGCCAGCTGGACCTCGAGCTGCTGGAGATCGTGGCGGAGCCGTACGCGGTGGCCCGGGTCCTGGGCGCCGAGCAGGTCCGCCAGGCGGGAGCCCTCTTCATCGACGTCGGCGGCGGCACCACGGACGTCGCGCTGGTGCGCCAGGGCGGGATCGAGGGAACGCGGATGTTCGCGCTGGGCGGTCGCGCGTTCACCAAGTCCATCGCGGACCGCCTCGACCTCCCGTTCCCCCGCGCCGAGTCCCTCAAGGTGGACTACGCCCGGGGCATGGACGTGGAGCGCCGGGACGCCGTCGCCGAGATCGTCCGCGACGACGTGAGCGTCTGGGCGGCCGGCGTCGAGCTGGTCATGGAGGAGATGGCGGCGGGCGAGATGCTCCCCGCCCGGATCCACCTCTGCGGCGGCGGCTCGAGGCTGCCCGAGATCCGCGAGGCCGTGGCAGCCGAGCGGTTCTGGAAGCGGCTGCCGTTCGCGCGGCCGCCGGAGGTCTCCATCATGTCGCCCGACCAGGTCGAGGCCATCGATGACGCCACGGACCTGCTGGTGGACCAGCAGGACGTCACCCCGCTCGGCCTGGCGTACCAGGCGATCGAGCTCCAGACCTCCGAAGACCCCCTGGACGCGGCCCTCCGCCGCGTCCTGCGGGCGATGAAGGTCTAGGGGCGGTAGGCTCGGGCCACATGGCAACCATCGTCTACCTCGACCCAGAGGACGAGATCACCTCCGCCGCGACCCGCATCCGGACCGCGGACGGCACGCGGGTGGGTCTCGTGCTGCCCTTCGGGTCGCGGGTGGCGACGTCCCGGATCAACTTCCGGCTGCTCGCGCGGGAGGCGCAGGCGAACGGCCGCCGGCTGGACATCGTGGCGCCGGACGCCTCGGCGCGGGCGCTGGCCGCCTCCGCCGGCCTCCCTGTGTTCGCGTCGGTGGGGGAGTACGAGGCGGCGCTGGACGAGGGCCTTGACAACGTCGTCACCGCCACGCCGCCGCAAGCCGATGCGGC
>Ga0302299_10002270_pt1 | contig 11712 bp, 10 predicted proteins | sample III_Fen_N3_4_FD_198795 | JGI IMG/M metagenome (GOLD analysis project Ga0302299, IMG submission 198795) | Peat permafrost microbial communities from Stordalen Mire near Abisko, Sweden - III_Fen_N3_4 | ecosystem: Environmental > Terrestrial > Soil > Wetlands > Permafrost | place: Sweden: Abisko...
CGCGGCGATGATGGCGGCCTCGGCCGTGGCGGCGACACCGTGGGCGCGGTCGACGGTCCAGTCGCCCGGCACCAGGACGGTGGCCGAGACGAAGCGGTGGCGGCCCGAGGCCCGGGTACGGATGTGGGCGACCTCGACGTCCGTGGTCGTCACGGTCGCCAGGGCCTGGTCGACCAGCGCCAGCTCGTCGGGCGGCAGGGCGGCGTCGAGCAGCGACGTGACCGACTGCGAGACCAGCCGGAACCCGGTCACCAGGATGTTCAGGCCCACCAGGATGGCCACGATGGGGTCGAGCCGGGTCCAGCCCGTGACGGCGACGAGCAGCACGCCGACGATGACGCCGGCCGAGGTCCAGACGTCGGTCAGCAGGTGCTTGCCGTCGGCGCTGAGGGTGACGGACCGGTACTTGGCGCCGGTGCGGATCAGCAGCATGCCGACCGCCCCGTTGATGATCGAGGCGACGGTCGAGATCGCCAGGCCCAGGCCGAGGCTCTCGAGCGGGGCCGGGTGCATCAGCCGGTCGATCGAGGTCGCGATGATGAAACCGGCCGCGACGAAGATCATCAGACCCTCGACCCCGGCCGAGAAGTACTCGGCCTTGCCGTGCCCGTAGTGGTGGTTCTCGTCGGCGGGGCGCGCGGCCACCGTCAACGCGATGAGCGCCACGACGGCGGCGACCAGGTTGACGCTCGACTCGGCGGCGTCCGACAGCAGCCCCACCGACCCGGTCAGCAGGTAGGCGCCTGCCTTGAGGGCCATCGTGGTGAGGGCGGCGGCGATGGACAGCCACGCGAACTTGGTCAGCCCCGGTTCGGAGCCGTGGTCCTCGGCCCCTACCCGGGGGAATGCGATCGTCTTCACAGGGACAGTGTTTCAAAGATCGGCGGCCCCGCGGTCCACGCTGCGCCGGTGGTACAGGGCGCAGAGCGTGACGAGCAGCACGATCGGCGCGGCCACCAGCACCTCGAACAGTCGGCGGTCGGTCTCGAACCCCGCAGGCAGCGCGTCGTCCGGCACGGCGGTGCCGAGCCCCGGCCACAGCAGTGACACGGTCACCAGCAGCGACCAGCCGGTCGACAGCGCGGTCACCACCCCGGCGGTGGCGGCGCCGCCGGGCACCCGGAACGGTCGGTCCAGGTCGGGCCGGCGCCGGCGCAGCACCAGGAACGCCGGGTAGATCAGCAGGTAGGCCAGCACGATCAGCACGATGGCCACGGTCAGCGCCAGCGAGAAGTACCGCTGCCCGTCGCCGCCTGTCACCCACAGGTCGACCAGCATGGTGACGAACGCCGCCGCCCCCGAGACCAGCCCCATCACCACCGGCACCCCGCTGCGCTGCGAGATCCGTCCCAGTGCCCGGGGCCCGGCACCGTCCAGGCAGGCGGCCGCCTGCGCCCGCCCGGCGCCCATGATCCAGGCCGAGCCGCTGGCCAGCAGCACCCAGATGAAGACCGCGGCGCAGACCAGGCCGACCCAGTGGCCGGCGCCGGTGAGCACCGGGCTGCCGTCGTCCCCGATCTGCCCGCCGTACACGGTGAGCACGGTCTTGAGGGCGTCGATCAGCCCGTGCAGCGAGGTGATCCGGTCGGCGGGCAGCACGATCAGGACGGCCAGGATCGGGATCCCGTACATCAGGGCCTGCCCGATGCCGGCCTGGGCGATGGCCACCGGGATGTCACGGCGCGGGTCGCGCATCTCCTCGGCGGCCGCGGTCGGCAGCTCGACCCCGACGAAGGAGTAGAGCAGGATCGGCGCCACCGCGATGAAGACGCCGGTGGTCGGGGTCAGGTCGCCGACCGAGATGCCGTGCACACCGTGCCGGCCCGCGTAGACGGCGACCGTGGCGGTGAAGAAGGTCAGCAGCGCGATCTGCCCGATCGCCCCGCTGCTGGGCACCCACTTGCCGTACCTCAGCGGGACGACGGCGAACAGGGTGGCCAGTCCCACGAAGACGGTCCCGAAGCCGTACATGGCCGGGGTCGACAGCGGGCCGACGAAGGCGCCGTGGACCGACATCGCCACGACCACCACCGACCCGCCCAGCCACATCGGGGTGCCGGCCCAGTAGAGCAACGAGGTCAGCGACCCGGCGAACCTGCCGAACGCCATGCGCACCCAGACGTAGGCGCCGCCCTCGGCCGGGATCGCCGCGCCCAGCTCGGCGCTGATCAGGGCCGAGGGGACGAAGAAGGTCACGAAGAGCACCACCAGCCAGGTGAAGGCCTGCCCGCCGCCGATCGCGAGGGCGCCCAGGGTGTCGACGACGACCATGGCCGAGATGAGGAAGAACGTGGTGTCGAGCCGGCTCAGCTCGCGCCGCAGGTGGGACCGCTCGCCGGCGCCGGCGTCCGACGTGGGCGAGGTGTCGGTGGTGGTGGGGGTCGAGGTCACGGCGTCCACGGCGGTTCCTTTCCCGGCGGCAGCGCGCCACACTGGCCCGCGTACCTGCCAGCCTGGGTCGCCTCGTCAGTACCGGATCAGCAGGAGCGGCGCGGACGGCCCGCTGATACCTCGTGGGCGAAGGAGGCCGCATGGCCCTCGACTGCTTCTCGTGCAGCCAGGAGCCCCAGCTCGACCAGCTCGCACCGCGCGAGCGGGTCGCCTGGGACGAGCACTGGCGGGTGGCGCACTGCTTCGGCACGTCTTTGCCGGGCTGGCTGGTGCTGCTGCCGAGGCGCCACGTGACTGCGGTCGCCGAGCTGACCCCGGCCGAGGCCGAGGCGCTGGGTACCTGGCAGGTACGGCTCTCGCAGGCCCTGCACGCCGTCACCGGATGCGCCAAGACCTACGTCGTGCAGTTCGCCGAGGCACCGGGCTTCGGTCACGTCCACTTCCACGTGATCCCGCGGGCCGGTGACCTGCCCGAGCGGCTGCGCGGGCCTGGGGTGTTCGGCCTGCTCGAGGTCGACCCGGCCGACGAGGTCGGTGAGTCGGACCGCGACGCACTGGCGCTGGCCCTGCGCGCGCACCTGGAGCGGCCGTAGGCCTGACCGACCGGGCTGGACCGGCCGCCGGGGGCCGGCCTGCCTCAGGTGCAGGTCCGGCTCACCTGCAGGTCTGCCTCAGCTGCAGGTCTGGCCGCTGTCGATCTGCCAGGTGCCGTCCGTCCCCTGCACCGCGTGCAGCTGGGCCGATCCCGACACCAGGGTCGCCCCGGCGCTGTCGCTCGTCGTCACGTGCCACCCGGTCCTGGGCAGCGCGGGGCTGCTCGACGGCACGAACGTGATGGCCGCGGCCTCCGGGGTCGCCTTGCCGCCAGTGCTCGCGGCCAGGCTCACCGAGAACCCGGTGCAGCTGCTGGGTCCGCACCCGTGCAACGAACCGGCCAGCAGCAGTGCCGTGGACACCCCGGCGGGCAGCAGTCTCATGCTGCTTGGACGTGGGGCCGGGCCTGTCGGTTGCCTCGGGTGTCGGCCCACCCCGACGGGACACCCGGTTCGAGGCCGGCGGCGTCGCCCATCCGGGCGGGCCCTACGAGGAGCTGCTGCGGCTGCTGCTGTCACCGGTGGTGGCTACCCTCGGCTGATGGCCGCGGACCGGGTGACCCCCTACTCCTGGGACGACCTGGCGCGGGCCACCCTGGCCCGGCAGTTCCCGGTGCCGGCCACCGCTGTCGGTCGTGGCTCGCCGCCGGGGGTCGACGACGTCGTCCGGCTGGTCGGGCAGGTGGGGCCGATCCAGACCCAGGTGGCCCGGTCGGCCTACGGGGCGGTCTGGTCGCGGTTGCCCGGGGCGACGGCCGAGGCGATCGAGCAGGCCTACGAGACGTTCCGGCTGGTGCGGGGCAGCAACCTGCGCACCACCGTGCACACCTGCACCCGCGAGCAGCACGCCGTGCTCGACGCCGTCACCCGTCGGGCCACCGAGCCGATCTGGCGCCGTGCCCTGAAGCTGAGCCGTGTGAGTGTCGCCGACGTCAGGCAGGCGATGACCGTTGCGGCGCAGGACGACTGGCTCACCCAGCCGCAGCTGCGGGCCCACCTGGTCGACTGGCTGGCCGTGCACGACTCACCCGAGGCGGCGGCCGCGGCCACCACCGAGGGGGTGGGACGGGCGATGGCCCACATCCACGGTGGGCTGGTCCGACGGCCGCTGGGCGGCACCTGGCACAGCCAGGCGACGCCCGGCTACCGGTCCGCCGCCGAGGTGCTCGGCCAGAGCCGGGACGACGTGGTCGCCGACCCGCAGGCCGCCCTGGTCGCGCTGACCCGGACCTACCTGGCGGCCTTCGGGCCTGCCTCGCGCCGCGACCTGGCCTGGTTCACCGGCGACGGGCTGCGCAACGTCGACGCCGCGCTGGCGACCCTCGCCGACGAGGTCACGGTGCGACCCGGCCCGGCCGGCCTGGACCACTACGACCTGCTCGGCGCCCCGACCGAGCCGGCGGCCGAGGTCGGGCTGCGGCTGCTGCCCGAGTTCGACGCCCTCGTCATCGCCTACGACAGCAGGGCCCGCGACCGGTTCGCCGACCCGGCGCTGACGGCCCACTACTGGTCGGTCAACAACGGCCTGCTCTCGCCGGTGGTGCTCGCCGACGGGCGGGTGCGCGCCACGTGGGCCCTGCGTGGCTCGGGGGAGCGACGGGTGGTCGAGGTCCGGATGCTGCCCGGTGAGCGGCGCCTCGACCCGGCGGCGTTCACCGAGCAGGCCCGGGCCGTCGAGGCCGCCCTCGGCCTCGTGGTCGCCGACGTCACGGTCACCGCCGAGGGTGACGGGTGAGGAAGCCGATCTCGCTGCGGCTGCCGTTCATCCCGCCGCTGTTCCCCGACAACCTGTTCGGCCACCTGGTCGCCACCGCCGCCCCGGGGGTGGAGGAGTGGCGGGACGGCGCGTTCCGCTGCGCGTTCCGGCTGCCGCACGGGCACGCCGTCGTCTCGCTGCGCCCGCAGGTCGACCACGTGGCGGCCACGATGTGGCTCGGCGACCCCCGCGACCGGGACGCCGCCGTCCGGCGGTGCCGCCGGCTGCTCGACCTGGACGTCGACCCGCTCGCGGTGCAGGCGGTGCTCGGGGCCGACCCGGTGCTGGCGCCGCTGCTGCGGCAGGCGCCGGGCCGGCGGGTGCCGGGCAGCGTCGACGCCGCCGGCTTCGCCGTCCGGGCCGTTCTGGGGCAGCAGGTCTCGACGGCTGCGGCCCGCACCCTGGCCGGCCGGCTGGTCGCCGCGCACGGCGAGCCGATCGAGGACCCGGACGGCGGCCTCACCCACCTGTTCCCCACCCCGGCGGCCCTGGCCGGCCTCGACCGGGCGAGCCTGGCGATGCCGGCCACCCGTCGCGCCACCCTGCTAGGGCTGGTGCGGGCCCTGGCCGACGGAGCGGTGGTCCTGGCCGACGACCCGGCCGGCCCGGCGGACGCCTCGGTGGGGACCGGGGTCGGACCGAGCGCGGCGGCGCTCGCGGCACTGCCGGGGATCGGGCCCTGGACGGTGGGGATGGTCGCCATGCGTGGGCTGGGCGATCCGGACGCCTTCGTGGCCACCGACCTCGGGGTGCGTCAGGCCGCCGGGGCGCTGGGCCTGCCGACCTCGCCGCGCGAGCTGACCCGTCGGTCGCTCGCCTGGCAGCCGTTCCGCGCCCACGCCGTGCAGTACCTGTGGGCGGTCGGCGAGCACGCCGTCAACCGGATGCCCGGGTAGGTCGGCGGTGCTTGCGCCGTGGGTCTGCGCCCACCAGGGTGGGGCGATGCGATGTGCGGTACTGGGAGCGGGGTCGTGGGGCACGGCCCTGGGGTCGGTCCTGGCCGGCAAGGGGTTCCCGGTCACCCTGTGGGACGTCGACCAGGACGTGGTCGCCGCGATCGCCGAGCGGGGTGAGAACACCCGCTACCTGCCCGGCATCACGCTGCCGACCCACCTGGGCGCCACGGCCGACCTCGCCACGGCGCTGGACGGCGCCGAGCTCGTGGTCCTGGTGGTGCCCTCGCACGTGATGCGTTCCGTCGCGGCCCAGGCCCAGCCGCACCTGATGCCGGGGGCGCTGCTGGTCTCGGCCGCCAAGGGCATCGACGTCGACACCCTGCAGACCATGAGCGAGGTGCTCAAGGACGCCCTCGACCCGGTCTGGCACGACCGGCTGACGTTCCTCTCCGGTCCCTCGTTCGCCCGGGAGGTGGCCATCGGGCTGCCGACTGTGGTGACCGTCGCCGCCGAGCAGGAGGCCGTCGCCCAGCAGGTGCAGGAGGCCTTCCGCTCCGCGACGTTCCGCACCTACTACACGACCGACGTGGTGGGCGTCGAGATCGGTGGGTGTGTCAAGAACGTCGTCGCGATCGCCGCCGGGATCGCCGACGGGCTCGGGTTCGGGTCGAACAGCCGGGCCGCCCTGATCACCCGCGGCCTGGCCGAGATCACCCGCCTCGCCGTCCGCCTGGGCGCCCAGCCGGCCACCCTGGCGGGCCTGTCGGGCCTGGGCGACCTGGTGCTGACGTGCTCGTCGGAGCAGTCCCGCAACCACACCGTGGGGGTCGAGCTCGGCCGCGGCCGAGCCCTGGACGACATCACCGCGAGTCTGGGTCAGGTGGCCGAGGGAGTGCTCAACGCCCGCAGCACCAAGGCCCTGGCCGAGCGGAACGGGGTGTCGATGCCCATCTGTGAGGCCGTGTACGCGGTTCTCTACGAAGGCTTCTCGCCCACCGATGCCGTGGTCGAGCTGATGACCCGCGAGCCCAAGCCGGAACACCCCAGCTCGGGCCGATGACCGTCGACCCACGTCTGCGGCGGGCCTGGTGGGTCGCCCTCGGCTACGGGCTGCTGCTCGGGCTGGTCGACACGGCCGTCCAGCGGGGCCTGCTGGGCCGACCCGAGACCGTGGTCGCCTGGCTCAGCACCAACCTGTCGGTGATGACCTCGGCGCCGGTGCCGCTGCGGGCGATCCCCGCGCTGCTCGGCTCGGCCCTGCTCACCGAGGACGGCACCGGGTGGCACTGGCTGCCGTTCGTGCTGGTGGGACTGGTGCCCGCCGTCCAGGCCCTGGGGGCCCGCACGGCCGCGGCAGTGCTGGTCGCCGTCCACGTGCTCGCCACCCTGGTGAGCCAGGGCGTGCTGGCCTGGCGGATCGACCACGACCTCGAGTCCAGCACGCAGCGGCTGGTCAGTGACGTCGGGCCGTCCTACGTCGTGGTCGCGGCGCTGGTGCTCGCCCTGGCCGACCCCCCGGGGCCACGTGGTGCGCAGTGGTGGCGGGCCGCCGCTGCGGCGGCCCTGGTGGTGCTCGCGCCGTCCCTGCTCGACGGCCTGACCGACTGGCAGGTGGCCCCGCTCGGGCACCTGACCAGCGCCGTCCTGGTGCTGGCCCTGGTGGCGGCCCGGCACGACCGGGCGCGTCGGGGCCACCGGAGCACGCCCGAGGGGAGCGGCCTGCCAGGATGACGACCAGGATCAGGGGCTGGATGAACTGCTGCGACGTCGGTGTTGGTCCCGACGATGGCGGCTCCTCGACGATGAAGATCGATCGGCCTCGCGCCGATGACTCCTCGGACGGATGACACGACAGACGGGACTCAGGACATGGTTGACGGTGCCACGACGGTCGTGACCGCGCGCAACGACGGGGGACGGGCCGACGCGGTGGTGCTGTTCGGCGCCACCGGCGACCTCGCCCGCAAGAAGCTGTTCCCGGCGATCTACGAGATGAGCGTCGCCGGGCGCCTCGGTGTGCCGGTGATCGGTGTGGCCCGTTCGGAGTGGGACGACGACAAGCTGCGCGACTACGCGCGCGCCGCCGTCGAGGCCACCGCCAACGGCAGCATGGACGAGGGCGCCTTCTCGGCCCTGGCCCGGGACCTGACGATGCAGGTCGGCGACTACGCCGACCCGGCGCTGTACCGGGCCCTGGCCGACAAGCTCGCCGAGTGTGCCCTGCCGGTGTTCTACCTGGCGATCCCGCCGTCCGTGTTCCCCTCGGTCGTCGAGGGGCTGTCGTCGGTGGGCCTGGCCGACCGTGGCCGAGTGATCGTCGAGAAGCCCTTCGGGCGCGACCGCGTCTCGGCCCGCTCGCTGAACGACTGCCTCCTGGCGGCCTTCCCCGAGAAGTCGGTGTTCCGCATCGACCACTACCTGGGCAAGGAGTCCGTCGAGGGGCTGCTGGTCTTCAGGTTCGCCAACGCCTTCCTCGAGCCGTTCTGGAACCGCAACTACGTGGCCGGGGTGCAGGTGACGCTGTCCGAGGCGTTCGGCACCCAGGGCCGCGGCGGCTTCTACGACGGCGTCGGCGCCACCCGCGACGTCCTGCAGAACCATCTGCTGCAGGTGGTCGCGCTGCTGGCCATGGAGCCGCCGATCGCCGACGACGCGGACGCCTACCGCGACGAGGAGGTCAAGGTGCTGCGCCAGGTGGCCCCGCTCGACCCCGCCAGCACGGTGCGTGGCCAGTACGTCGGCTACCTCGACGAGACCGGCGTGGCGGCGACCTCGGCCACCGAGACCTTCGTGGCCACCAAGCTGTCGATCGACTCGTGGCGCTGGGCCGGGGTGCCGTTCTACCTGCGGGCCGGCAAGAACCTGCCCGGTGGCGCGACCGAGGCCGTCGTCGAGCTGCGTCGTCCGCCGCGCATGCTGTTCACCGGCATCGACGCCGACGCCCCCGAGACCAACCTGGTGCGGTTCCGGCTGGGCCACAGCGACGGCGTCACCATGTCGGTGCAGGCCAAGGCGCCGGGGGCCCGCACCCACGCCAAGTCGGTCGACCTGAACGTCGACTTCGAGTCGGCGCTGGGGCACCGCAGCGAGGCCTACCAGCGACTGCTGGACGACGCGATGGACGGCACCCGGCACCGCTTCGCCCGCGCCGACACCATCGAGGAGGAGTGGCGCATCGTCGAGCCGATCCTCGACCTGCCCGAGCGCCCCGTGCCCTACTACAAGCAGACCTGGGGCCCGGCCGACGCCGACAAGCTCACCGGCAACGGCTGGCACGACGTCTCCCTCAAAGTCTGACGCCCGTTCTCGTGCAGTCACCCCCCTCCTCCATCCGCGAGGGGGTCACAGATGACGGTTCCGACTGGCCCCGAACGGCATTCTGTGACTCCTCGCGGGCCTGCTGGTCGGACCGGGGGCCTCTCACCAGGTGGCGCCGTGGTCGAGCAGCGCCTGGCGGGCACGGCGCACCACGATGAGGGCACGACGGTACAGGTCGCTGCCGGCGACGACCGGTAGCAGCCAGCCGATCGAGCGCAGGTCCTCCCGGCGACTCGCGTCACGTCGGACCCGCGCCTGGCTGCCCGAGAAGTGGTGACCGCCGTCGTAGTCCATCCCCACCCGCCACCGGGGCCAGCTGAGGTCAGGTCGGTGGATCCAGATGCCGTCCGAGTCGTGGACGTCGAGGTTGACCACCGGCTCGGGGAGCCCGGCCCGCACGATCAGCAGGCGCAGGTGGGTCTCGGGTGGTGAGTCGACCCCGGTCCGCACGAGATCGCCCGCCGCTCGCAACGACCGACTCCCTCGTCGGGCGCCCCATGCGACGGCCGCGGCCCTGAGATCCGCCGGCGACGGCAGCGGCAGCGCACGGTGGGGAGATCGGGGAGCTGGTCGGCAGCCCCCGAGTCGAAGCCCGACGACGTCGTCGTCCCGCTCACCGGCGACGACGGCATCGCCCACCATGACCAGGTCGTCGAGGGACCAGCGGGTGGCGAGGTCGCACCAGGTGCGGATCGGCGACGTGGCCGCCAGCCCGTCGAGATCGACCACCTCGTGGGCCAGCAGGTCGCTGCGGTGGCCGCGAATCCCTTCGCCGCGGGGCCTGGTCGTCCTTCGTGGCACGGTCACCTCGACCGTCTGCGGCAGATCAGCCGTGCCGCGCGGGAGGGGCAGACCGAGCAGGCGGGCCGCCGTCCCGTGCGAGAACACCGAGGACGCCGGCAGGACGCACATCGCTGCCGCGCACTGCGAGCGCAGGGTCACCGGGACCGACGCCCTTCGGCGGACCCCGTAGAACGGCGCGGTGAGTGCCGTGCGGCGAACGGTCGACGGAGGGACGCCTTCCTGCCACGCCTCGGCCACCGCGAACGGCCGCTCCAGCAGATGCGGCGGCAGGTCGAGCGGTCGGGTCATCGCCCCATGGTGAGGACTCGCCGGCATCTGGCCACCGCGTTGTCCACAGGCATCGCAGCCCTGCGTCGGCTCGTGGGCGAGCCACGCCCCGGCATCCTCCGCGAGGAGTCACAGATCACCGTCAGGCAGGCCTCGGGACGGTGATCTGCGACCCCTCGCCGGAAGGGGAGGGAGCTAGACCAGTTCGGTGTTGGTGAGGAGGGCGGGGGAGCGGCCCAGGCGGCGCAGCTCGTCGGCGGGCAGGGTCGCGTCGCGCACCTCGGCCAGGTAGGCACGGTGACCGCCCCGGACGCCGAACAGGCGGCCCTTGTGGACCAGGTAGGTGACGGCCACCAGGTTCACCGCGAGGGCCCCCACCTTGAGCAGCGTGAAGTGGTGCACGATCTCGTAGATCTCGAGCGGCACGAACAGCGTGGTCGCGACCACGGCCAGGTACTCGGCCCAGCGCCAGCCGCCCCACAGGCCGACCCCCTCGGTGACCTGCAGCGCGCCGTAGGCGGCGACCAGCCAGGCGATCGTGTTGTACGTCTGGTCGGCGTGGGTGAACAGGGCCACCGCCTCCTGCACCAGCGCGGAGTGGGCGACGTCCCAGCCGATCTGCTGCCCGAGCGGCTGGGCGGCCGTGGCCAGCTGACCGAGCCAGTCGGCGACGGCCACGTGGGTGTGGGTCAGCTGGGCGATGCCGAGCGAGGCGATCAGCAGCAGCACCCCGCGTCCGCCGCGCTCGGCGGCGAGCAGGCGCAGCAGCGCCATCTTGCGGCCGTGGGCGCCGCGCATGGCCAGCGGCACCCCCGACAGCGGCACCGGCGCGCTCGCCGTCCCGACCTCGCGGGTCGGGGCGGTGTCGGGGTCGGTGAGGTCGAGGAAGGTGCCGCAGCGCAGGCATCGCAGCAGCGCGGTACCGGTGCCGGTGGTGGCACCGAAGGAGTCGGCGAGGTCGTCGTCCAGATGGGCGACGACGTGCCCGTGCCGGCCGCACCGGCGCAGCACCCAGCCCATCTCGCGCCGGGTCAGAAAGGTCCCGGCGTCCTCCCCGGGGGCCACAGGGGTCGGGGTCTGGTTCGTACTCACCCTGGTGAGGGTACGGGCAGACCCGTCCGGGCGAGCATCAAGAGATCAAGATGAACAACGCGTGACCAGGGACTTAAGGAACCTGGCTTTTGGTACCTGGTAGGTCATCCTGAAAGTGGACTCGGCGTTTCTGGGAGGAAACCGTGGACACGCTCCTGCTGACGGTCAGTGCCGTCGTTGCTCTGGCGCTTCTTTTCGACTTCTCCAACGGTTTCCACGACGCCGCCAACTCGATCGCGACCGTGGTCGCGACCCGGGCGATGTCGGTGCGGCTGGCCGTCTGGTTCTCGGCCCTGTGCAACTTCGCCGCCTACTTCATCGTGGGCACCGCGGTCGCCGACACGGTCGCCAAGACCGTCAAACCGAGCGCCGAGAGCGTCGCCGTCGTCTTCGCCGCCCTGGTGGCCGCGGTGGTGTGGAACTACGTCACCTGGTACGTCGGCATGCCGTCGTCCTCCTCGCACGCGATCATCGGCGGCCTGGTCGGCGCCGGGATCGCCGCGGGTGGGTTCGCCGCGATCAGCTGGGCGAGCGTGCAGAAGGTGCTGTACGCCATCGTGCTCTCCCCGGCGGTCGCCTTCGGTGTCGCCATCGC
>Ga0302299_10002271_pt1 | contig 11708 bp, 9 predicted proteins | sample III_Fen_N3_4_FD_198795 | JGI IMG/M metagenome (GOLD analysis project Ga0302299, IMG submission 198795) | Peat permafrost microbial communities from Stordalen Mire near Abisko, Sweden - III_Fen_N3_4 | ecosystem: Environmental > Terrestrial > Soil > Wetlands > Permafrost | place: Sweden: Abisko...
CCCTCGGCGAAAGTGACGTCGCCGGAGGCCGAGGGCGTCACCGTGGCGGTGAAGGCGAGGGCCGCGCCGAAGGTGGAGGGGTTGGTTCCGCCGGTCAGGGTGAGGGCCAAGCTGGTGCTGGCCGGGTTCACCGTCTGGGCGAGGTTGCTGGAGGCGGATCCGTTGTGGTTGGCGTCCCCGGCGTAGGTCGCGGTCAGGGTATGGCTGCCGGGGCCCAGGGTCGAGGTGTTGAAGACCGCCTGGCCGCCGTTCAGGGCCACGGTGGCGAGCGTCGTGCCGCCGTCGGCGAAGGTGACGTCGCCGGAGCTCGAGGGCGTCACGGTGGCGGTGAAGGTGAGCGCCGCGCCGGACATGGAGGGGTTGGCTCCGCTGGTCAGGGCGAGGCTGGTGCTGCTGTCGGCCTTGTTCACCGTCTGGGCGAGGGGGCTCGACGAGGACCCGGCGTGGGTGGCGTCCCCGGCGAAGGACGCCGTCAGATTATGGACCCCGGCGCCGAGGGCCGAGGTGCTGAAGACCGCCTGGCCGCCATTCAGGGCCACCGTGGCGAGCGTCGTGCCGCCCTCGTTGAAGGTGACGTCACCGGTGGCCGTGGGCGTCACCGTGGCGGTGAAGGCGAGGGCCGCGCCGAAGGTGGAGGGGTTGGTTCCGCCGGTCAGGGTGAGGGCGAGGCTGGTGCTGGCCGGGTTCACCGTCTGGGCGAGGGTACTGGAGGCGGACCCGCTGTGGTTGGCGTCCCCGGCGTAGGTCGCGGTCAGGGTATGGCTGCCGGGGCCCAGGATCGAGGTGCTGAAGACCGCCTGCCCGCCGTTCAGGGCCACGGTGGCGAGCGTCGTGCCGCCGTCGGCGAAAGTGACGCCGCCGGAGCCCGAGGGCGTCACGGTGGCGGTGAAGGTGAGCGCCGCGCCGAAGGCGGAGGGATTGGCACCGCCGGTCAGGGCGAGGCCGGTGCTGCTGCCGGCCTTGTTCACGGTCTGGGTGAGGGGGCTGGACGAGGACCCGGCGTGGGTGGCGTCCCCGCCGTAGGACGCCGTCAGATTGTGGACCCCGGCGCCGAGGGCCGAGGTGCTGAAGACCGCCTGGCCGCCATTCAGGGCCACGGTGGCGAGCGTCGTGCCGCCCTCGGTGAAGGTGATGACGCCGGTGGCCGAGGGCGTCACCGTGGCGGTGAAGGCGAGGGCCGCGCCGAAGGTGGAGGGGTTGGCACCGCCGGTCAGGGTGAGGGCGAGGCTGGTGGCGCCCGGGTTCACCGTCTGGGTGAGGGGGCTGGAGGCTGACCCGTTGTGGTTGGCGTCCCCGGCGTAGGCCGCGGTCAGGGCATGGCTGCCGGGGCCCAGGGTCGAGGTGCTGAATTGCGCCTGGCCGCCATTCAGGGCCACGGTGGCGAGCGTCGTGCCGCCGTCGGCGAAGGTGACGCTGCCGGACGCCGAGGGCGTCACCGTGGCGGTGAAGGTGAGGGGCGCGCCGAAGAGGGAGGGGTTGGCTCCGCTGGTCAGGGCGAGGCCGGTGCTGCTGCCGGCCTTGTTCACGGTCTGGGTGAGGGGGCTCGACGAGGACCCGGCGTGGGTGGCGTCCCCGGCGTAGGAGGCCGTCAGGACGTGGACCCCGGCGCCCAGGGTCGAGGTGCTGAAGACCGCCTGGCCGCCATTCAGGGCCACAGTGGCGAGCATCGCCCCGCCCTCGGCGAAGGTGACGGCGCCGGTGGCCGAGGGCGTCACCGTGGCGGTGAAGGCGAGGGCCGCGCCGAAGGTGGAGGGGTTGGTTCCGCCGGTCAGGGTGAGGGCGAGGCTGGTGGAAGCCGGGTTCACCGCCTGGGTGAAGCTGTTGGACGTGGACCCGGCGTGGGTGGCGTTGCCGCCGTAGGATGCCGTCATGGCATGGCTGCCCGGGGCCAAGGCGGACGTGCTGAAGGAGGCGTGGCCGTTCCTCTGGACCCCCGCGGTGCCGACCGGGACCCCGCCGTCATAGAAGGTCACCACCCCTGAGGCTGCCGGACTCAGCGTGGCCGTGAAGGTGACCTTCTGCCCCACGGTGGCGGGGTTGGGCGTTCCGGTCAAGGCCAGGGAGGTGGCGATCGGGTTCACCACGACAGCGACGGCGGCGGACGTGGAAGACAGGAACCCCGGTGCGCCGCCGTAGCGGGCGGTGACCGAATGGGTGCCGATCCCGAGGCTGGAGGTCGTGAAACGGGCCACGCCGTTTCGGTTCAGGCTCACCGGGGCACCCAGGCGGACGGTCCCGTCCATGAAGGCGACGCTCCCGGAGGGCGTGCCAGTGGCGGCGGACACCCGGGCGCTGAACGTGACCGGCCTGCCGAATTCGGTGGCGGCCTGGCTTGCCGCCAGGGCCGTGCTGGTCGGGACGGCGGCCGCCGGGGCGGGGGCCGCCGGGGCGGGGGCCGCCGCCAGGAGGAGGCCCGCCGTGAGGCAGCCCGCCAGGAACCTGCCCAGCGCGGATGGCACGTATGGAAGACTCGACATGGGGACCACCTTCTTGTGCTTTCGACAAGAGCGAAAGGCATGGACTGAGGTCATGGATAATCAATAATTCCCAGGCTGCAATAAATTTTTAATTTTATTTTGTTCCAATCAAATCAATTCTTTTTTGGGTTTCAATTGTTATTGCGGCGGCCTGGGCAGGGTTTCCGGAAGCGTCCGGGGCAGGCTGGGCGGCCCGGGCGGGGCCAGGATGTCCGCGACGGGACTGGATCGAAAAGTTTCCGGTGCCGGATGCGGGGCTCGCCCTGGCACCCGGAGGCCGCGCGCCCGTGGCCCATGGCCCCTGATTTGGCGGGCAGGGCGCCGGCCAACGCGGCCATACTGGGGTTTCAAGTGATCCCATGGGAGTCCCGGATGATCGACGCGGCCACGGTCAAGGCCATCGCCCTGGCGCTGGGCGCGGACCCGCGCGGCCCGGCCTGGCGCAAGGACTTCAAACCCGCCCCTTGATGCGGACCCTGGGCTCCCCCGCTCTGGAACTGCCGCGCTGGGCCGGCCAGCTCGCCGCCCGGGAGCTGCAGGACCCCGCCGCCAGCCGGGCGCTGCGGGCCACGGCGCTGTTCATGGCGCCCCTGGTGCTGGCCGCCCTGGGCCTGGTCCCCGGCACCGAGGCCGTGCTGGCGGCCTTCGCCGGGCACGCCGCCGGCGGGCTGGACGTGCGCGGCGCCTATGCCCTGCGCCTGAGCCTGCTGGCCGGCATCAGCCTGGTGTTCTCCGGCGCCGCCTGGCTGGGGGCCCTGGCCGGGCCCAGCCTGCCCCTGGCGGTGGCCGCGGCCGGGCTGATCGCCCTGGGCGCGGGCGCCTGGCGCCACGGCCTGGGCGAGTACGGGCCGGCGGTGGCGAGCACGGCGGCCCTGCTGTTCTTCATCGCCCTGGGTTCGCCGCGGGCGGAGGCCACCCCGTACCTGGCGGCCCGGGCCACCCTGGCCGGCTGCGCCCTGGGCGTGCTGGCCCACGCCGCGTTCTGGCCGTTCCTGGCCCAGCATCCGCTCCGGCGCGCCGTGGCGGGCAGCTGGACCGCCCTGGCCGACCTGGCCGCGGCGCTGCCGCCGGTGGAGGACGCCGCGGCGCTGCGCCGCCAGGACCGGGTGGTCGCCTGCGAGCACGGGCTGCGCTCCGCCCTGGACCAGGCGGCCCAGGCGCTGGCCGGGGTGCGGGGCCGGTCCAGCCGGCCCCTGATCCGGGAACTGGAGGCGCTGAACCAGGCCGCGGCCGTCCTGGCCACCCACCTGACCGCGCTCAACCCCAGCCTGGAGCGGCTCAGCCGGCCGCCCGGCCCGGGGCCGCTGGCGGCCGCGTTCCGCTCGGTGCTGGCCGCCCTGGTCAACACCAGCCGCTCGCTGGCGGTGGCGGTGGTCTCGCACCAGGCCGGCCACCTCGCCCGCTTCGAGGTGCGCCTGCTGCGCCTGGCCGACCTGCTGCGGCTGCTGCGCCGGCGCAGCGCCGCGCGGCTCGGGGATGCGCCCGAAGGCGCGCACCTGGCCGAGGTCCTCGGGGCCATCCAGGAGGACCTGCCGCGCGTGCGCGCGGCCCTGCGCGCGGCCATGGAGCGGGCCCGGGAGCGCGGGCCGATCTCCTTCGAGCTGTTCGACCTGGAGACCTGGACCCTGCGCCCCCTGGCGGCCGCCCTCAACTTCAGCCTGAGCATCGACGCCGCCCTGGTGCGCTTCACCTTCCGGCTGGCGGCGCTGCTCATGGCCGGCACCTTCGCCTGGCGCTACTGGCACCTGCCGCACGGCTACTGGATCCCCCTGTGCGTGATGGTGGTGCTGCAGCCGGACTACGGCGCCACCCGGGCCCGGGCCACCCAGCGGGCGCTGGGCACCTTCGGCGGGGCCCTGGCCGGCAGCCTGCTGCTGTGGCTGCACCTGCCGCTCTGGGCGCTGCTGGCGGGCACCGCCGCGGCGTGCTGGGCCTTCACCTACTACGTCAAGCGCGACTACGCGGTCTCGGTGTTCTTCATCACGCTGCTGGTGGTGCTGCAGTTCGAGGCGGCGGGGCCGGTGACGGTGGCGCTCACCCTGCAGCGCCTGGCCGAGACCCTGGCCGGGTGCCTCATGGCCCTGCTGGCGGCCCTCAGCTTCTGGCCGGTATGGGAGCGGGAGCGCTTCCCGCCCCTGCTGGCCGGGGCGCTGCGGGCCAACCGGACCTTCCTGGACCGGCTGTGCCGGGGCCTGGGCGGCGCGCCGGGGGTGACCCCGGTGTCCGTGACCCAGGCCAAGCGCCAGGCCCAGCGCGCCAACAGCCTGGTGTTCTCGTCGCTCAACCGCATGGCCGGCGACCCCAGGGTCCAGCAGGAGGGCATCGAGCGCTCCGCGGCCCTGGCCAACCACAACCTGCGCATCACCCGGGCGCTGAGCGTGGGCGCCGTGCACTTCACCCCGGACGCCCCGCCCATCCCGGGGCTGGAGGCCATGGCCGGGGCGGCGGCGGCGGCCCTGGAGGCCCTGGCCGGGGTGGTGGAGGGGGCCGATGCCGGGCCCCTGGCCCAGGCCCGGGCCGATCTGGAAGCGGCGGAACTGCCGGCGCCGCCGGAGCCGCGCACGGCGTTCGTGACGGCCCAGCTGGAGCAGGCCGGCACGGAACTGAGCGCGATGCTGGGCTAGGTCTTGCGCCGGAACACCCAGCGGTCCCCTTCGGAGGCCTTGCGGTCGAACCGGTAGCCTTCGGCCTTGAAGCCCTGCAGTTTCTCCGGCTCCTCCAGCCGCCCCTGGATGGCGTAGCGGCACATCAGCCCCCGGGCCCGCTTGGCGTAGAACCCCATGACCCGGTAGGCGCCCCGGCTCCAGTCCTCGAACACCGGGGTGACCACCCGGCCCTTCAGGGCCTTGCCGGCGACGGCCTTGAAATACTCGGCCGAGGCCAGGTTCACCACCACCCCGGCGCCCGGCAGGCGGTTCAGGCAGCGGCCGAGCCGGTCGCCCCAGAAGGCGTACAGGTCTGCGCCCCGGGCGTTGCCCAGGCGGGTCTTCATCTCCAGCCGGTAGGGCTGGATCAGGTCCAGCGGGCGCAGGCAGCCGTAGAGGCCCGAGAGGATGCGCAGGTGCTCCTGGGCGAAGTCCAGGTCCCCCTGCCCCAGCCCGGGCGCGTCCAGCCCGCCGTAGACGTCGCCGTCGAAGGCCAGGACCGCCTGCTTCGCGTTGGCCGGGGTGAAGGGCCGCTTCCACTGGGCGAAGCGCCCCACGTTGAGCGCCGCCAGGTCGTCGGAGATGCCCATGAGCCCCGCCACCTGGTCGACGCTCAGGGCCCGCAGTTCCTTCACCAGCCGGGCCGATTCGGTGAGGAACTCCGGCTGGGTGGCCGCGGCGGTGTGCGCAGGGGTGGTGAAGTCCAGGCTCTTGGCTGGGGAGATGACGAGGATCATGGCGGCTCCGCGGGCCTCCATGATGACGCATCCGTCCGGACCGGAACAGCCCGGCCGGAAGCTCCGCCGGCGCCGGATTCTGGCATGATGCAAGGGTCGCCGCCGTTCATCCGTGGAGAGCCCCCATGCCCCTGCTCGACTCCCAGCGCAGCACCCTCGTCCTCATCGACTTCCAGGGCAAGCTGGTGCCCCAGGTGCACCGCTCGGCCATGGTGCTGGAGACCGCGCACCGGCTCATGCAGCTGGCCGACCTGTTCGCCGTGCCGGTGCTGCTCACCGAGCAGTACCCCAAGGGCATCGGCCCCACCGAGGCGGGCCTGCGGGCGCGCTTCGACGGGCTCTCCTGTCCGACCTTCCTCCTGGAAAAGACCGCCTTCAGCTGCTGCGGCGACCCGGGGTTCGAGGGCCTCCTGGCGCGCGCCCGGCCGGGCCTTCCGGCCCGCGAGCGGCAGATCCTGGTGGCGGGCATCGAGGCGCACGTCTGCGTCGTCCAGACCGTCCTGCAGCTGCTCGAGTCGGGCGCGCAGGTGCACGTCTGCTGGGACGCCGTCAGCGGACGCGGCGAGGAGTACCGCCGGCATGCGCTCGAGCGCATGGCCGCCGCCGGCGCCACGCTGACCAACCATGAATCCGCGGCGTTCGAATGGGCGCGGAACAAGGACCACGCCAGCTTCAAGGCGGTTTCAGCCCTGCTGAAACAGGGCCAGCCGCAAGGCTGAAAGGGGCATTGCGGAGCGCTCGAATGGTCGGTTGCAACATTATTAGTTGCACTTGACAACATCCGGACAAACACATATTCTATTTGCGTACATCGATCTGCCTCCCAGTGGCAGGCCGTCTTGGCGCACGGGAATATGTGAATAGGTCCCGCGAGTTGAAGGCGCAACAAACCACCCACCCTCCGGGGGATGGTTTGTTGCGCCTTGTTTTTTTCCCGACTGGCAGTCCCACCCGGTTGGATGCATCCAACCCTTGCCGTGGAATCCAACATGCCGCAATGGAACACCTTCAGCATCCGCAAGAAACTCACCCTCACCAGCTTCCTGCAGACCTTGCTGGTCACCGTCCTGCTGGTCTCCGTGGCCGCGTGGATGCTGAACGATGCCGGGCGCCGGGCGCTCAAGTCGAAGGGGGCCACCCTCGCTGCGCTCTGCGCGGAATCGACCAAGGCCGCTGTCCAGTTCGAGGACGTCAGCCTGCTGGACCAGCAGTTCGACCAGCTGCTGGGGTCCGACCCGGACCTGAGCATCGCCGGCATCTTCGTGCAGGACCCCGCCACCCAGGCCCTCCGCGTGGTGAGCCAGAAGCGCGCCGCGGCGGCCGCCGGCCTTGAGCTGACTGCGTTCGTGAAGCCGCTGGGCAGCCAGCTGCCGGCCTCGAAGGGGGAGTTGCGGATGTTCGCCGGCCTCGGCTGCCAGGGCGTGGCGACCCCGGTCGACCCGGCCAAGCACGCCTTCCTCGTCCTCGGCCTGAACGAAGTCCAGATGAAGGCGCAGACCGCGCGCAAGATCGCCGTGCTCAGCCTGGTGGGCGCGCTGGTCCTGGGGCTGGGCTTCCTGGTGGCGCGCGCCACGGCCGGCACCCTGAGCCGCCCGCTCGAGCTGTTCCAGGAGCGGATGCGCGAGATCTCCAGCGGCGACGGCGACCTGACGGCCCGGCTGGAAGTCCGGGGCGACGACGAGATCGCCCACCTGGCCACCCATTTCAACCACTTCGTGGCCCACATCCAGGCCATGGTGCAGCAGACCATCTCCATCTCCGCCAGCATCGCCTCCGGCACCATGGAGATCGCCGCCGGCATGAACGAGATGACCGCTGCCGCCGACAACATCGCCCAGAGCGCCGAGGCGCAGAAGACCAGCGTCGCCCGGACCACCGGCAGCGTCCATGAAATCTCCGGTTCCCTCCAGGCCAACAACGGGCACGTGGCCGGGGCCATCCGCGGCTTCCAGAACGCCCAGGAGGCGGCGGGCAAAGGGGAGAAGGCCCTGGCCGCGTCCGTGGAAGGCATGCGCGACATCAACAAGAACGCCGCCCAGATCAGCAACATCCTTACGGTGATCACCGAGATCGCGAACCAGACCAACCTGCTGTCCCTGAACGCGGCCATCGAGGCCGCCAAGGCCGGGGAGCAGGGCCGGGGCTTCGCGGTGGTGGCCGAGGAGGTGCGCAAGCTGGCGGAACGCAGCGCCCATGCCGCCAAGGAGATCGCCGCGCTGATCCAGACCAGCGCCCGCAGCGTGCAGAACGGGACGGAGACGGTGGACGCCGCCGACAAGGCCCTGAAGCTGATCCAGGCGGCCATCCTCGACAGCGACCACCAGATGCTGGCGGTGGGCCGGGAAAGCGAGAACCAGAGCACCGCCACCGCCGGGATCGTCGCCGCCATGGGCAGCCTGGCCGGCATCGCCGAAGGCAACGCCGGCGCCACCGAACAGATGGCCGCGACCATCCACGAAACCACCCGCACCGTCGGCGACCTCGCCAGCCTGGCGGAGAAGCTGAACGCCCTCGTTTCGCAGTTCCGGGCCTGAGGCCCACTTCCAAGGAGACAATCCATGCGCAAATTCCTCGCCATCCCGGTCCTCATGGCCCTGGCCATGCCGGCGTTCGCCCAGACCGCCAGCCGCGACGACGCCAAGGCCCTGGTCAAGGAGGCCGTCGCCTATCTCGCCAAGAACGGGCGGGAGAAGCTCATCGCCGAAGTGGCCGGGCCCAAGGGCCAGTTCCACTTCCAGCAGGGCCAGAAGAAGGACCTGTACATCTTCGTCTACGACGAGAAGGGCACCGTGGTCGCGCACGGCGTCCGGCTGGAGCTGATGGGCAAGAACCGCTGGGAGTCCAAGGATCCGGACGGCAAGCCCTGGATCCAGGACTGGACCAAGCTGGTGCAGGCCAAGGGCAGCGGCTGGATCGAGTACAAGGAGCTGAACCCCGCCGCCGGCAACAAGATCATGAACAAGGCTTCCTTCGTGGAACTCAAGGACGGCCTGGTCGTCGGCTGCGGCATCTACCAGTAGGGGCCTGACGCCGCCCCGCCCGCGCGGGGCGGCGGGTCCTGCGGACAGGCCGGCGGCGGAAGGCTGAAACCGGGTAGAATGGGCGGACCCCTGAACACCCTTTCCGGCCAGGACCCCATGGAATCCTCAAGCAGCGGCCAGCGCCACGTGCTGGTGGTAGACGATGACCCGAATGTCCGCACCACCCTGGAGATGCTGCTGAGGGCGCTGGACTACCGGGTGACCGTGGCCGCCACCGGGGCCAAGGGAGTCGAGCTGGCGCTGGCGCTGCGGCCCGGCATCGCCCTGATCGACCTGGGCATGCCGGGCATGGACGGCCTGGAGGCGGCAGCCCGGATCCGCGCCGGACTGGGCCCGGACATCCACCTGGTGGCCCTCACCGGCTACAGCCGCGACAGCGACTTCGCCCGGACCCGGGCGGCAGGATTCGACGAGCACCTGGTCAAGTCCGGCGACCCCAGGGAGCTGCTGCGCCGGCTCAGCGAGATCCGCTAGGGAGCCGCGGGCCCAGGAACCCGGCCAGGGCGGCGCCCGCGTGCAGCGCCTGCACCAGGGCCGAGCCGATGACCGGGGTGGCGCCCATGGCCCGCACCCGCTGCAGCAGCTCCGGCTGGTCCAGCCCGAAGCCGACCGCCAGGGGCCGGCCGGTGAGCGCGCGCAGGGCCGACAGGCGCGCCGCGAGCGGCTCCAGGTCGGTGGCCTGGCCGTCCCCGGTCACGCCCAGGCGCGCCACCACGTAAGCGAAGCGCTGGGCGAAGGGATGGTCCGGGCCCGGGTCGGGGCGTGCCGCCATGAGCAGGCGCGCCCGTTCCGGCGGCGTGGTGGGGCTGAGCAGCGGCACGATCGGGTATCCGGCCGCGCGCAGCCCGGCCTCCCACTCCGGCTCCTCCCCGGGCGGCAGGTCCACCACCAGCAGGGCCTTCACCCGGGTGGGGCGCAGCAGGGGCAGCAGGTCCGCGCCCAGCTGCAGCAGCGGATTGAAGTAGGTGAACAGCACCAGGTCGGGGCTCGGCCCGCCCTGGGCCAGGGCCGCCAGCACCCGCCGGGGCGTGGCGCCGGCCGCCAGGGCGCGGCCGGCGGCGGCCTGCAGCACCGGGCCGTCGGCCACCGGATCGGAATGGGGCAGGCCCAGCTCCAGGGTGCGCACGCCCAGGGCGGCGAACTCGGCCAGCAGCCCGGGCAGCTGCTCCAGGCCGGGATCGCCGGCGGTGATGAAGGGCAGGATGGGTTCCATGGTCAGCGCTCCTGGGCCTGGAAGGTGGCGAGGTCCTTGTCGCCGCGCCCGGACAGCCCGAGCAGGACGGTGCCGGCGCCGCTGCCGGCGAGGGCGCGCAGATGGGCCAGGGCGTGGCTGGATTCCAGCGCCGGCAGGATGCCCTCGAGCCGGGCCAGCAGCCCGGCCGCGGCCAGGGCCTCCGGGTCCGAGGCGCGCCGGGCTTCCACCCGGCCCGCCAGGATGAGGGCGGCCAGTTCCGGCCCCATGGACGGATAGTCGAGCCCGGCGCTGATGCTGGCGGTCTCCGCGGTCCAGCCGTGCTCGTCCTGCAGCAGCAGGCTGCGGCAGCCGTGCAGCACCCCGATCCGGCCGCCCCCGCAGCGGGCCGCATGCTCGCCGATGCCCGCGCCGTGGCCGCCGCCCTCCACCGCCACCAGGCGCACCGGGTCGTCCAGGAACGGCACCATCAGGCCCAGCCCGTTGCTGCCGCCGCCGGCGCAGGCCAGCACCGCGTCGGGCAGCGCGCCGTTGCGCTCGAGCACCTGGGCCCGCGCCTCCTCGCCGATGACCGACTGGAAGGTGCGCACCATGAGCGGGAACGGGTGCGGCCCCAGGGCCGAGCCGAGGATGTAGTGGGCCTTTTCGCAGCGGGCGGCCCAGGCGCGCAGGGCCTCGTTCACCGCCTCCTTGAGGGTCCTCTGGCCGGCCTCCACCGGCACCACCGCGGCCCCGAACAGGCGCATGCGCGCCACGTTCGGCGCCTGCCGGGCCATGTCCACGCTGCCCATGTAGACCGTGCAGTCCAGGCCCAGCCGGGCGCAGGCGGCGGCGGTGGCGACGCCGTGCTGGCCCGCCCCGGTCTCGGCGATGATCTCGCGCTTGCCCATGCGCCGGGCCAGCAGGGCCTGGGCGAGGGCGTTGTTGATCTTGTGCGCGCCGGTGTGGGCCAGGTCCTCGCGCTTCAGGTAGAGCGACCGCAGGCCCACCTCCCGGGCCAGGCGCGGGGCGCTGGTGAGGGCGGTGGGACGGCCCACGAAGTCGCGCAGCTCCTCGCGCAGCCCGGCCATGAAGGCGGGATCGGCCAGGGCGTCGAGGAAGGCGGCTTCCAGTTCCAGCAGGGGCTGCATGAGGGTTTCCGGGGCGTAGCAGCCGCCCAGGCCCTGGCCGCCGTAGCGGCTGGAGCGGCGGAATTCGGTCGGGGGCGCGTTCAAGGTCTACTCCAGTTCATGGGCGGTGCGGACGAAGGCGGCCACCAGGGCCGGGTCTTTGCGGCCGGGGGCGCGTTCCAGCCGGCTGGCGGCGTCGAAGCCGCGGCAGAGGGAGGGGCGGCCCAGCAGGACCAGGCGCTCGGCCAGCACGGCGCCGTGCAGGCCGCCGCCGAGCAGGAACGGGCCCGGCGGCGGCCAGGCCATGGGGTGGAACCGGCCGGAGCCGCCCAGCAGGCCGGTGGCCCGGGGGCTGGACTCCCACAGGTAGAGGTCGGCCGGCGTGGCCTCCTGGTCCGGCTCGTCCGGCCAGGGCAGCAGCACCTTGCGCCCCTCGGCCCGGAGCTGGGCGACGGCGCGGCCGCGCTCCGCCGCCGGCAGGTAGGGCTGGACCCAGGCGGCCCCGGC
>Ga0302299_10002273_pt1 | contig 11705 bp, 5 predicted proteins | sample III_Fen_N3_4_FD_198795 | JGI IMG/M metagenome (GOLD analysis project Ga0302299, IMG submission 198795) | Peat permafrost microbial communities from Stordalen Mire near Abisko, Sweden - III_Fen_N3_4 | ecosystem: Environmental > Terrestrial > Soil > Wetlands > Permafrost | place: Sweden: Abisko...
GTCACGGGTGCACAACACCCCGTTCGCGCCCAACTTGTCAACGAGGTCCCGCGACGCCGCATCGAGGGGGTTGCCGGCGACGTCCAGCACTTGGATCTGGGTCGCGGAGTCGAGACCAACGAGAGACGAGACGCGGTTGTGACGCAGCCTGAGAACGCGCAACGACGCCATGGGAAGGGTGGCCACATCGCCGAGCGTCGAATGCTCGATGACCAACACGCGCAGGCTTCGCAACGCGGCGAGCGATGCGTACGTGGGCGCGTCGGCCGAGATGATGCTCAGCGTGGTGAGGCTCTCGAAGCCCTCGAGGCCGTTCAGGTTCCGCGCACGCGTGATCACGAGGTCGGTGATTCCCGCCACCTGTGCGCCGGGGGTGAGCTCTCCGATCGCCACTAGATCGGCCATCGATCGGACGATATCGTCGCTCAGGGAGGTCACGGCGCGGCCTCGGTAGCGGCGCTCGCGGCGGCGAAGTTGTCTTGAATGCGCTGCCAGTTGAGTCGTTGTCGGAGCGCGAGCTGACCGACCGTCAGCGCGCGATCGACCCCGTCCTCGCAGCGATAGAGCATCCCCACTGGCTGGCCGAGCACGGCGTCGGGGAACATCGAGTTGTCGCCGTCCCACACGCGCGTGGGGAGTTGGCTCTGGAGGTGCTGGATGTAGCCGACGGGGCCGAGCGAATTGCTTGACGAAAACTCGGCGCGAAGCCAATCGTGAAAGTCCTCGGTGCCGACCGTTCCGGTCGTCACGAGAGTGCCGTCTCGATCCTCCCTGAACGCGCCGACGTGCCCGGAAAGGGCGACGTCGACCGTAGGCCCCTGGTCGGTCCGCTCGCCCCTGGCGGCTCGTCGACTGGTGACCACCGGACGGTGCAGCACTCGTTGAGTGGGGGAGCGCAAGGTGTTGTGTGCCGTGACCCATCGCATGCCGTCGCGAATGTTTCCCGCATTGGCCGCGTTCACCGCCGTCTCGATGACCTGGGGGATGTAGTTGGTGGGAATCCACTCGTGACTTGCAGAGTTGACGGCCCTAAAGAGCCCCTTGACATAGTTCTTGGTCTCGCCGCTCGCGTTCCAGACCGTGAGGAATTGAGCGAAGCTCACGCCATCGGACGAGCCTGGCGCCACCATGCGTTTGAGGAACTCGATGATTCCACCCGCCCTCTGGATCGCGGTGCGCAACAGGGGGTTTACGCTATCGCCCGGAATTCCTACGAAGGCGCCCCACCTCCCTCCGGACGACGTGAAGGTCATCCCGTGAATTTGCCTCAAGAGTTCGGAGTTGTCTTGGGTCGTCACGGTTCGCGATGCCGCGCGTTCCATTCGCGTCACCGTGTCCGTACCCAAGGCACGAAGGAAGTCGGTGCGGACGGTGTGTGCCGGATCGGGAGAGTCGGTCTCGAAGGCGAAGTTCCTAAACGCATCCGTGCCTGCGGTGCGCTCCCCGCCTGAGCGTTGGCTGCCCACCAAGAAGTACGGGAGCAGCTGCTGGTGGGTCGAGCCGCTTCGCGCGTATTGCAGCGCGCCGGTGGTGGAAACGACCGTCATATCCCACAGCGGTGTGGTGCCGTCTGGTGCAACCTTAGGACCGGTGATGGTGCGCTCCCACTGGCCCTTGATGACCTCCGCATAGGAGCTCGCGTGCGCGGGCAGGTGCGAGGCAATGTCGGCGAGATACTCCTCGGGGCTCTTCTTCTCGAAGAGCTCGAAGACCTCGCGCAGAAGCGACGCGAGCGAACGTTGCCTGGCCTCGAGCGAGTCGTCTGAGGGGGGCTCCTTGTTGTCGCGGGGGTCGCGGTTCGCCTCCTCAAATTCGCGTGCCAACACGTCCGCGTCGGTGTCCATCGAGTTGACCATCGCCTCCAGTTGGTTGAGCTTCGCCTCGGCGACGTCGCGATCAGTGGTGTCGGCGAGCTTGCCGCGCCACTCGCCGATCTTGTTGCGTATAGCGACGGGGCTCGACGCGACCATGAGCTCCGCGTCTGCGCCTCTGCGGTCGATCCATGTGCGGTGGCCCTCGTGGCCCGCACTGAACCGCACCGTGGTGCCCAGTTCGTCGTCGTTGTTGTGGTGCGCGCCGTCGGGGTTGGTGCCGATGCCCATCCTGGCAAGTAACGCCCTGGCTCGACTGACGAAGAAGACGACGATGCGCTCGACGATGCCGAGCACGTACGTCTGCATCCTGACGATGACGGCCGCAACCTCGTCGGGAAGGCCGCCGAGCCCCAGCAACCCCGCCAGGAAGTCGATCGCCACGACCATCATCTGGACGAGCGCACGCTCCACCACGCCTGCCATGCCGGTGATGTTGCCTGCAACGACGTTGGCGATGCCGCCGACGACGGCCTGCACGAACGAGAAGATGCGGGCAGCGTTGCGGAAGATCCACGCGCACACGGTGTAGATCAGCCGAATGGCCTGGGCGACGGCGCCCGCGGGGTTGAGCAGGCTGAAGATGTACTGGGCGGCCTGGACGATCAGGGTCTGCACCAGGTACTGAATCGCCGCGTCCAGGATCATTCCCACGATGTTCTCGGGGCTCAGCTGCTCCTTGATGAGGTCGACGATGCCTTGGGGGCCCTGCTGGATCAGGATCGACAACAGGTTCCACGCGGCCTCGAGAACGTCCACGGCCGTGGGGCCGATGTGTCGCACCAGGATCTCGCGGATGTTGGGCCACGTGATCCCCATGAGCGAGAGCGCGAACTGCATGAGAGAAAGCGGGTCGTAACTCGTTGGCATCGGGATGGGCGACTCCATCCCTGAGAACAGCCATTGCCAGAAGGACCTCACGAGGTTCATGCCGAAATGGTCGAAGAAGAGCTGGAAGCCCGCCTTCACTCCCGCCACGAGGTTGTTGATGAAGTTCTCTGGGTCCGCCGCGATGTCTCCCGCCACTTGCTCGATCTGCGCGAGCAGCGCCCAGAACGCGCCAGGGGGAATGCCGACGAGGCGCAAAAGCCCGTTGATGATCGCCCGCACCGGATCATTGATGAACTCGTTGATGGCCGCGATCACCTGGCCGATGAGCCCGCCCGCCGCCTGCCGCTTGGCCTCGACCGCGGCGTGCGCCTCGTTGACGGCGGTGATCGCGCGGCTCGAGACGTCGCGCACAAAGCTTGTCTCTGCGTCATTGACTCGGCTATTGAGCCCGTCGAGGAGCCCGGCGAACCGAGCGCGCTCGCGTGCGGCCTCCTCGGGAAACTCCGCCTCCATCTGGTCGAAGAGCCCGTTGATTTGCGTACGAGTCGACTGGACGATCGCGCGCGCGGCCTGCAGCACCCCGTTGACGTCGCTCGAGATGTCGAGCAAGAGATCGGTGACGCCGTCACCAAACTCACGCTCGGCCCTGTTGTACTCGTCGGTGACCCACTGGGGGAGTCCCGCCACGTAGTCGCCGATGGCCACGATCGAGCCGACCACTCCAGAGTGGCGATCGTCGATCCATCGTTGGACCGAGTCGAGGGCGTCGTGGAATTGTCGCGACAGGCGGGCGAGGCCCGCGTCCCACCTGGCGATCGCGGTGCGGCTCAAGGGTGTGAGGAGCTCGCCGACGCGACGCTCCGCGTCGTCGTACAGGGACTGGGCCTGCTCGGAGACGGTCCGGCGCGTTCCCTCCTCACCCGCCGTCGCGCTGCCCTGGCCCGCCGCGACGCCGCCCACGGTTCCGCCGCGCGCGGCGCGCATGGAAGCGAGCGCCTGCAACTGGAGTTGAGCCATGTCGGACTGCGCCGTGTCGATTGCGGTCTGCTCCTCCGCGTGGATCTCCTCGGGAGTCCTCGCCGCCAGCTCCCCCAGTTCTCCTCGCGCTGCTCTTGCCTGCGCAAAGGGCCCGTCTGGGATCTCGGCCGTGACCCTCGTGTCGATTCCCGAGTCCGCGATTCGTTGGTCTGTCGCGGTGACGTCACCGGCGAGAGAGGTATCTGCCGCCGGGCTCGGGTCGGGGGCCGCGCTGGCCGCGTTGACCCCCATTCCAGGCGACGAGGCGTCGGGAGTCATCACGGGCGTCGGGTTGAGCGCGGGCGACCCCGCGGGAGGGTGGGCCATCCCGTCGTAGGCGCCCGACGCGTCACTCACCTGGCCCTGAACCGTTCCGGTAATGGTCGCGCCCGCCTGGTTGGCCTGGGCGGTTGGGTCGGTTCGGAGGAGCTCGGTCTCGCTCTCGGGCCTGTTGTTCCGGATGGCCGTGCGGATCCGCTCGGCGAGCGCGACGATCTCGGGACTGGGAGCAGGGCGTTCCCCCAGCTCCGCTGCCAGTTCCTCGCGCGCGCGCGCGGCCGTCTCCGCCGCAGGCTCGGTGACCGCGGCGTGGGCCTCGGCGGTGGTCTCTGCGGCGCTCGGCAGGTTGGTGGCGGCTGCCGCCGCGCCCCCTGCTCCACCTGCCACCGCGCCTCCCCTCGCCGCGGCGGCGGGCGTCGGTTGTGTAGGCGCCTCAGGCATGAGCACCGCGGCCACGGCGGGTGCGGCACCCCCAGCCGTCGCTTCCGTGGCCGGCGCCCCTGTTTGGGAGGCGCCGCCGCCAGGTGCCGCGGTGCTGGGAGCGTCGCCGCCCGCCGCGACCTCAGGGATCTCCGCGCCGACGACGGCCGCGGCCGCGGGTGCTTCGGCCGTCGCAGGGGTTGGCGGTGGCGATTCTCCTGACGGTGGGACAACGAAGGGGGCGCTGACGCCCGCGCCCTCCGGCGCGGGTGGTTCAGGAGCGGGCGCCACGGGGGCGGTCCCGCCTACGGGACCGCTGAAGCCCGCGATTGCGGCCCTCACGGCCGCGTCAAGAACCTTGAGCGTCTCGGGGCTATCGACGCCGTAGATGCCCGGCGCGAAGAACAGGTCCGCGTGTGACACGAAGCCGGGTGCGCCTTGAACGGGGGCATCCGGATGGACCTTGAGGCCGCCGACGTCAACGCCCAACAGGCCCCTAAACAGCTCGACCATTCGGGGGCTCAGCGGTTGCCCCACGGGAAGGGCGTCGCTCGACAGTTCAATGGTTGCGAGCGCCCCGTCTCGCGAAGCCACGAGCGAGGCTGCGGTGGTGAGCACCGCCTCGGGTGGCAACGGCGTGAGATCCACCGCGATGCTTGTGCCGCGCAGGGCCACCAACGGCGCGGCGAGAGGGGTGGTCGGCTCCCACCCTGCAACTGACCACCGCGCCTCCCCCAAGGGCAGCCCGAACAGGCCGATCTGCGCGTGCATGTCGACCGCGCCGTCGAGGCTGCCATCCGGCCGGAACGACGCTCGTGCAGTGAGGTCCACGAAGGGACGACGGCCCGTCAGAATTACCGCGCCGCCTTCGGGACCCCATTCGGCCATGACGGCCTCGAGCCCGCCCGCGTCGACGCCGCCGAGGGTCACCGTTGTCTCGTCGGGGAGGGGTACGGGCACGCGATCTAGGCGCCTCTTCGGTTCGACCTGTGCGCCGGCGGCCGCATCCGCCGGCGCGCGCGCGCGCGCCGCCGCCACCTCGGGGGCCGCGGCGGGAGCCGCGGCGGGGGCCACCGCTGCGGGGGCGCTCACGCGGGAACCGTCTTCCCCGACTTGTCGTATTGGCGCCGGACGCCCTCGCTCAACAGCGCTCCCGTGATGGGAGTCCCTGCGGCGGCCGCGAGGTAGGCGGCCTCGATGGAGGCGTCGCGAATCTGGGCACCGGTGAGCGAATAGCGCTCGGCGAGGCCGGGCAGGTCAAGGTCGCCCGCCACGGGCGTCTGAGGAGGAATCGCCCTGCTCCACAGCAGTTCACGCTCGGCCTGTCCCGGCGCGGTGAACTCGACCATGACATGAATCCGGCGCCTGAAGGCGTCGTCGATGTTGCCAAGCAGGTTGGTGGTGAGGATCACCACCCCTGGGTGGCTCTCGATGCGGGTGAGGAGGTAGGAGACCTCCTGGTTCGCGTACCTGTCGTGGGAGTCCGAGACCTCGGTGCGACTGCCGAACACCGCATCGGCCTCGTCAAACACGAGCACGAAGCCTTCGCGTTCGGCCCGTTCGAAGACCTTGGCGAGCGCCTTCTCCGTCTCGCCGATGTACTTGGACACGAGGGCGGAGAGGTCGACCACGTACGCGGGAAGCCCGGCCGAGGCGGCGATCGCGGCCGCCGTCATCGTCTTGCCTGTGCCAGGCGCGCCGTGGAACAGCGCCACGAGCCCCGCCGCGTTGTCGTGGTGGCGGCCGAATCCCCAGTCGCGCACGACCATGTCGCGTTGCTGCAGGCGAGACTCGAGCTCGCGAATGCGTCGCCTCGCGCGTGCGGGAAGGACAACGTCGTCGAGGGTGTGGACCGTCGTGAGCGGGCGCGCAGGGAAGTCGGACGTCGCGTGGGGAACGGTTGGCGGGAGGCCGAGGACCCACGCGACGAGCCCGCGTTCAGGGATCAGTCGCCCGGAGAGGTCCTCCGGCGGATCGAGGGTGAGGAGGCCCGCGCTGCGCAGGGTTCCGTGCGCGCCGAGCGTGGCGTTTGCATCGAGGCGAGCCCCGAACGACCTGGCGATGAGGGTCCTCGCGACCTCTCCCGTCAGCGCATCGACGCCCTGTCGGCCGGCGAGCAGACCGTAGACGCAGCAGTAGCGTTCGTCGACGTAGGGAGCGATTGCAGCCACAAGCACGAGCGCCTCGGCCGCCGTGAGTCCAGCCATTGCGATCGCGAGGGCGAGCGGGCCGACGCCGTCATAGCGCGCAAGGTCGGGGATGGCCTCGCCGCCCGGCGCATCGGAGGGGCGCCACTCCGAAGGGCTCCCGTGCGGGTGCGGGTCTCCGCGCTCCTGGAGACGAATCTCGATGACCGCATCGAGCATGTCGAGCGCCGTGCGCAACTCGATCGCGGGGCCCGCCTTTCCCGTCGAGCCCTCGTTCATGTCGGTGCGGTGGGCGGTGGTCGTCACGGCCGAAACCTCACGCCGATGGGGGCCGTCCACGGCAGCGCGAAGAGCGCGACCGGGTAGGGGAGCCTCGTGAGGACGACGTCGAGCGGGTGGGTGGCGGCCGTGAGGAGCATGGGACTGGGCGTGGTGTCGAGCACCCCCGCACGCGCGATCCACTGCTCGCGAACGTAGTCAGGGCTCGATGACGCGAACCCAGGCAACAGCGAGGCGAAGGAGAGGAGGGCGCGGTCGCACGACTCGAGAACGGCATCGGCATCGGCAAGCCGAGGCGCCCGTCGATCGAGAGGCTCGCGGGCGCCTGACAACACGGTGATGAGGGGGTCGGCGCCCAGCGAACGATCGTCGGGATCGACCAAGGCGGCGAGGGCAAGCGCGCGGACGGTGGCCTCGTCGCGCCCGGGGTGGAGGCTCGTCGCCTCGCGGCAGACGTCGGCCAGCCACGGGTACAGCAGGGCCAGCCCCGCCGCACGAGTCACGGTGGTGAGGTCAAGTTCGGTGGCGTCGGGGTCCATCAGTTCCGCGAGAGAGGCGAGGCGTGCCGCGGCGGCGCGGTCGGCGGCATCGTCGTGGCCGGAACTCCGGGGATGACGGGAGCCGTGCTCATCGTGTGGAGGGGAGTCCGCGTCGCGACGCCGTTCGTCTTCCAGTGGCGACGCCGAGGAGACTGGTTGCTCGCGGGTGCGCACGGGGCCCGGCCTTGGCTCGGTCGCTATCGCCTCGTCAATGTCGATTGCGCGCGGTCCGTGAGGCGCGTGGTCGAGCGCCGCGACGAGCGCCGCGACGAGCGTCGACCACTCGCGTCGGCCGATCGACGCGATCGCCTCCGCCGCGATCCGCGTCTCGGCGAGCCTCAGTGCCGCGGCCGGAACGGGTCCCCTTGGTTCCGCTGTCGCTAGCCACCTGCGCGCCTCAGCGACGGAGTCACTCGCGCGCGACGCGACTCGTGACGGGTGGCGTGCGGCCGCCGCGTCAACGCGCCGCGACCTCTCACGTGCCGTTCGCAGCGACCCGCCCGCGGCGAGCACCTCGCGACGAATCGCATCCGCCCACAGCGTGGCGATCGTGGCGTCGTCCAGATCATTGGGTTCGAAGTCGAGTCGCACCGAGAGGGTGTCGATGCGCACGTCTTCGATGTCGGCGAGGGCTCGCTCGAGCGCCGCAGGCAACTCGACGGCAGCGGCGCGCGCAAGCCTTGACGCCCGCGCCCCGCGCAGTCGCAGCGTGCGAACGAGGACGTCCGTCATCCGAGCATGCCCTGGATTTCGCGGAACTGGGCGTCGAGCTTGCGTCCCGCGCTCGCGTCGACGCCTGCCGCCTTGACCATCGTCCTCACCGTGTCGAGGAGCTCCACGGTGGCCCCGCGGATGGCCGCCGTGTTCCCGCTTGCCGCCGCGATCTCGAACTCTCCCTGCGACCTCTCGGCGGCGGCGATGTATCGCTGCAGGTTCTTGTTCGAGGACCCCTTGATGGACCGCATGGCCTCGACCGTTGACTGCGTGAACTCTGCCAGCCCCTTGGTGACGTCGACGCCGAGACCCCCCACGTCGACGGCGCCGACCGTCTTGGTCCCCACGACGCGACCCTCCAGATTCGCGATGCGCTCGCCGTACTTGTCGACCCTTCCCGCTTGAGACTCGAGGGTCATGATGCGGACGCCGTATCCGCTCTGGTCGAACTGTCCGCCCTTGAAGGACTGGAAGTCCTGCTGCAGTCCCTTCAGCCCGCCGTCGAGGCCGTTGAGCTGCTGCGTGAACGAGCCGATGCTCTCGTCGACGCTCGTGGCGATCTCCGTCATCGCCGAGATCGCGCCGTCGACCCTCTGGCCAGCGGCCAACGCCTGGGGGATCGCGGTGCCCACCTGCTTCATCGAATGCACGGCGGGCACGCGGCCCATGCCGATGACGACTCCCTTGGCGTTCGTCGTGAGGACAACGCCGTCGGAAGGGCTGAACGCGGTCGATGGCAGGTAGCCATCGATTGATGCGAGTTCGCCCTCGGTGGCGATCTGAAAGTTGGCTACTCCGCCGTGCTCGACGACGGCCTTGCCGAGGGTGGCCGTGACATTTTCGGCATACTCGCCGAGGAGATTCTTGCCTTCAAGGACGCCGTCGCCGAGCGTGTTCCATTCCTCTTGCCCGTAGAGCACCGCCACGTTATGGGTCATCCATGGGGCGGGATCTCCGGTGTCGACGAGGGGTCCCGGGTCGCCGTATCCGTGTGGCGGATATTGGTTGTCTTCGATGTAGAACGGTGGCTTCACCATGTGGCACACGCCGTTCTTGAGGAGCATGCCCTTGGGGCAGTACTCGATGATGACGCCCGGAATCACGTGCCCGTCGCCCGTCGAGGGAGGGGTGGTCGGGGCTGGCGGGGGGTCGGGCGGCGCGTAGCCGGCGAGAATGCCCTCGAGTAGGTCCTTGAAGACGCCGCACGGATCGCCGCAGGTGCCGCCGAGGAGCGCCTGAGTCAATCCCGTCGGCGGTTCCCACGCATGGCGGTAGGCGCAATCGAACGTCCACGTCGATCCCGAGGACTGCACCCACCCGAGCACGACCCCTGGCTCCGTCTCTGCCCTGAAGCACTCGATGCCCATGAGCGCCCTGCACCTCAAGAGGTCGAGCGTCGCGAACAGGACCATGTTGAGCCACGCAGCCTTGTACCCCTTGACACCTGGCAGGTCCGCGGTCGGCATCGTCACCGCCGACAACTTGGTAATCAGCGCGGGGTCGACGAGCTTGGTGCCGGGGCTATTGGTGAGGCGCGTCACGAGCGTGTCGCGAAGAGCATTGAAGTCGTTCGTCGGCTGCGAGGCGATCGTGAGCCTCATCGGCTCGACGGAGAGCAGCGGTTCGGAGGCGAAATCGAATCTCGACCCCTTGATCTGGCCAGGCACGACCTCGTAGGTCAGCCCAAGCGTCTCGGTCGCCGAGTGCCCCGCACAGGTGGACGAGTCGCTGCAGTCATGCGGGGCCGCATAGACGTAGCCGCCACGAAGAACGACGCTAAATCCGGTCTTGAGCGGATCGATGAAGGGAAACACCGTCGTCTTCGCCTCGGCAGGGTTGGGAAAGACGATCGTCTTTGCCGCGGTAGCGACGAGGGGCTCTCCGCGCTGATCGACGGCCAGTCCCGGCGAGATGGTGAGGGTGCTCCCCGAAAAGGTGCCCTTGAGCCCACAGTTGACGCCGAACCCCGTCATCCTGCCCACCATGCGGTCGCGATCGATCGCGTGGACCATCAGCGTGTTGAGTTCGTCCGCGGTGAGGGTCTGGCCCTCGGTGAACTCGGCGTAATCCTTGACAGTCATGGTGAGGCCCTTCCGGATCAGTCCGTGTGAGGGAGCATGCCGACCCCCAGGTGGTTGGTGGCGACGTCTTCGCCTTTGCAGGTGTGGATGGCGTTGTCGTGGGTCACGATGGAGACGGTGTCGCAAGCGAGCTTGTCCACGATCGCCGCATGGCCAACGACCACGAGCCCGTACGCCTTGACGTCACTCAAGGTGGCGCCTTCGGCAAGGACGGCCGGCGCGGTGAATGGTGTGTAGGTGTCGAACGTGTCGACATCGACGTAACACACGCGCATCGCCACGTGGGCGGGGGCATACCAGCGCACAAAGTCGCTCGCCTCGAGTCGCCTGCGGTAGTGGTTGAACTGCTCGGTGTTCGGCACGTAGAGAGTGGCCTGGAAGGGTTGAGGCACTGACGTGGGCGTGGCGGTCTTGAAATTCTCAAGCAACACCGGTCGCGACCTCTCGAGCTCGAGCCCGAAGTACACGCAGAACCAATCCACGAAACCGCGGGGGGTGCCGCGCCTGCGCCACAGCCGAGCCCCCTTGGCCAGGAATCGCCGCCTCGCGATCACCCCGTGCTCGTCGGTGCCCCACGAAGAGGGGAACGTGTACGCCATCCACGCCGACAGCGAGTCGTAGGAGTCAAGGTATGAGGCGAGCAGGGCGTCGGCGCCCGCATCGAGAGGCAGATCGGTGGGCCACCGCAAGGCGGCGTCCGGTCCTACGGCGAAGGCGAGGTCCTCGAGCCGCTCGACGACGGCCCTGTTGAGGTCGTCGGCCAATTCGAGGTACGAGTCGACCTGGGCGAAGGAGTCCGCGTCGTCTTGGTACAACGCGGGCAGCTGGCTCGCGAGGCGCGTGTAGTCGGGGCTACGCATCGGAGCATCCTCCGGTCACGGCGGTGACCGTCTCGAGGCAACCCCCGTCGACCAAGACCGGCACAGAACCGGCGGGAATCGTGAGCGCGCCGGCCAGCGAGGACGTCATGTCTGTGTCCGTCGAAATCTTCATCCGCAGGTCCGTGACCCCGATCAGCTCCGGGTTGCCCACCATGACCTCCACCACCTCGGTGAAGCGGATAGATTCGCCTGGGAACCAACCTCCAGGCGGCTGCGGAGCGGGCGGCCAGGGCCCGTCGACAAGGTCAGGGGATGGCGACGTAACTCTGCTTTCTGGCCGCCCTTCCTCGAAGAACCTCGAGATTCGCGCCGCGACGTCGGCGATGACCGCGGCCGTGTCCGCGGTCACGGGAACGACGAGCGTGGCGGCGACGACGATGCCCACGGTCTTGAGGACTGCCGCACCCACCTCGTCGCCGATGACGCGGCGCGGGTCCAGGGCGTCGACGTCATCCCTCCAGATGTTGAAGGGGTGACGGACCTCGGTGCCGATGGCGAGGGCGAGCACGTTGCGGAGAAACTCGCGCGGGTTGGCGCTGCCGACCGTGCGCTCGACCACGAGGGTGATGGCGGCGGCCTCAGGGTCCGCGCGCCACGTGAGCTCCGCTGGCCACGGGTCGCCGTCGACGACGGGCGGCTTCTCGTC
>Ga0302299_10002274_pt1 | contig 11704 bp, 7 predicted proteins | sample III_Fen_N3_4_FD_198795 | JGI IMG/M metagenome (GOLD analysis project Ga0302299, IMG submission 198795) | Peat permafrost microbial communities from Stordalen Mire near Abisko, Sweden - III_Fen_N3_4 | ecosystem: Environmental > Terrestrial > Soil > Wetlands > Permafrost | place: Sweden: Abisko...
TGGTCACGGCCGTAGCGATGGTCTTCTGGTTCGTGGCGATGCCGTTCTTCTCGCTGTTCGATGTGCGGATCATCAACGGTACATGGGTGCCGCCGCTGTGGTTCGGCCTCCTCTGCCTGCCGCTCGGCATCCTCGTGTTCTTCGTGGCGCTGCACGTGCTCAACGGCTGGAACTGGGTGTGCGCGCGCTGGGCTGAGGTGATGTTCCAGGGGCCGCGCGACGGCGCGCAGGTGCAGCCCGCGTCCCTGGCGCCGGCGTCCCCGCTCGCGCCGCAGGCGCCGGCGGCTCGCGTACCGCAGCCTCCGGCGCCGCCCGCGGCGGCAGCCGTTCCGGCGCCGCCGATCCCGCCCGAGCCGCCTGCCCCGGCGCGCGCTCCTGAAGCTCCGGCAGCGGCGGAGACCCCGGCGCCGGCGCCCGCCCCTGCAGAAGATGAGACGACGAGCTGACGATGTCGGCTCGCGGAGGTGACCCCATGAGAGATGACAAGATCCTGAGAGTGCTCAGGCCGTCACTGGCGCTGGCCGCCCTTGCCGTCGTGCTCGTGCTGCTGGGCCTGGCGATCGCCGGCCCCACGCATGCGGCCGCCAAGTCGCCCACCCCGGCCGCGACCAAACCGACGAAGCCCGCCAAGACGGCGAAGCCTTCCAAGCCCGCCACGCCGTCGCCTCTGAGCCCGGGCGCGATCGTCCTGCAGCGCGGCTCTGAGGTCAGGTTCGGCGAGGACGTCGTGGTGCCCAAGGGGACCAAGGTCCCCTCGGTCGTGGCGTTCGGCGGCGACATCGTCGTGAACGGCCGCGTGACGGATTCCGTGGTGGCTTTCGGCGGCGACATCACCGTGAACGGGACCGTCGGGACCTCGATCGTGGCCTTCGGCGGCAACATCAAGCTGGGGCCGCACGCGGTCGCCGGGCGCGACCTCGCGCCTTCGGACGCCTCTCTGGTCCTGTTCGGCGGCGACCTGACGCAGGCGCCGGGGGCCCAGGTCGTCGGGCAGACGAAGTCGTTCAAGGGTGTCGACCTTGGCGACGCGCTCGGCTGGGCGGGGCGCGGCATGCTGTTCAGCCCGCTCCTCGGCTTCAGCTTCTTCGGCTGGGTCGTCCAGACGGCGTTCTTCCTGGTCCTTGCGCTCGTGGCCGCGGCGCTCATGCCCCGCCAGCTCCGCGGCCTGCAGCGGCAGCTCGGCCGCAAGCCCTGGGCGTCGCTCGGCTGGGGCGCGCTCACCTTCTTCGTGGTCGCGCCCGCGATCCTCGTCGTACTGGTGATCAGCATCGTCGGGCTGCTGCTGGTGCTTCCGTACGGGCTGTTCGTCCTGCTCGCGTACTTCTTCGCGACCACAGGTGTGGCCGCGTTCCTGGCGCAGAAGGTGCTCACCGGGTTCGGCGGCAAGGAGAACCTGATGCTGGCGGTGACGATCGGCGTGGTCGGGACGACGGTGGTGTCTCGCATCCCGGCCATCGGACCGCTGCTGTTGGTGGCGATGACGGTCTTCGGCTCCGGAGCCGCCCTGCTCGGTGTGGCCGAGTGGCGCCGCGGACGGCGCGAGGCGGCCGTGGCGCTGGCCGCGGCGAGTGCCGCTGCCGCCGGCGCGCCGGCGCCGACCACCATGCCGGCACCGGCGGTCATCACGCCGATGGTGCAGACGTCGCCGGCGCCGGCGGGGGAGACGGCTCCGATACCCGAGGCGCTCGCGGCGACCACGGAGACGCTGGCGACGGCCGCGAGTGGGACGAGCGTGACCGAGGTGGCCGCCCCAGACGAGACCAGCGTGACCGAAGCCGCGCCGGCCTCGGGCGAGGCGCCGGCTGCCGGGGCTCCCCAGCCGCCGGCAGCCCCCGCAGAGCCCGAGGCTCCTGCCCGGCCGGCGGTGCCGGAGTGAGGGTGGGCAGCCCGATCAGCCGGCCACCAGAGACCTCAGCGTCCGCCGGGTTCAGAACGGCGGTTCCAGCGGGATACCAGACAACAACGGACGGCGGGCCGCGCCGGCAGGCGCTGCCCACCACGCGCCACCCAGACGGCGGCGTCCAGCAAGGGAGATGACGTGAGCGACAACGTCGACACGACGACGATCGTGAACAAAGAAGGAGCCGCGCCCGCGACGTGCGAGGCCGGCACGACCGTCGGCCTGGAGGACGCCGTCGTCCAGGCGCGCGGGGTCGAGCGTGACTACGGTCAGGGCGACGCGCTCGTGCGCGCGCTGGCCGGCGTCGACATCGACCTCCAGCGCGGCGCCTACACGGCCATCATGGGTCCGTCTGGCTCCGGCAAGTCGACCCTGATGCATATCCTCGCCGGCCTCGACAAGCCCACGGCCGGCAACGTCTGGATCGACGGCCTGGAGATCACCACGCTCAAGGAGCGCGCGCTCACGCAGTTGCGGCGGGACAAGATCGGCTTCATCTTCCAGACCTTCAACCTGCTGCCGACGCTGACGGCGGCGGAGAACATCACGCTGCCGCTGACGATCGCTGGACGCAAGGGCGACGCCGCCTGGGTGGACGAACTGATCAAGACCGTCGGGCTCGGCGACCGGCTGACGCACAAGCCCTCCGAGCTCAGCGGCGGGCAGCAGCAGCGCGTGGCCGTCGCCCGAGCCCTTGCCTCCCGGCCCGCCGTGCTCTTCGCCGACGAGCCCACCGGCAACCTCGACTCTCGGACCGGGGAGGAGGTACTCCAACTCCTCCGCCAGTCGCGCGACAAGCTCGGCCAGACGATCGTCATGGTCACCCACGACGCGCACGCGGCCACCTACGCCGACCGGATCGTCTTCCTCAAGGACGGCGCCATCGCCCACGACTGCGGACGGCTCGGCCGCGACGACGTCTACGAGGTCATCAAGTCGCTCGAGGACGCCTGATGCTGCGGGTCGCCTGGCGCAGCCTGACCGCCCACCGGCTGCGGACGTTTCTCACCACGCTGGCGATCCTGCTCGGTGTCGCCATGATCTGCGGCACCTACGTCCTCAGCGACCAGATCGACAGCGGCTTCAAGGACATCTTCACCAACGCGTACAAGGGTATCGACGTCACCGTGACGCGCAAGGCGAAGTTCAGCGGCGAGATGACGGGGGCCACCGCCGGGTTGCCGGAGTCGATGGTCGCCCAGGTCAAGGCCGTCAATGGGGTCGCGGACGCCTACGGCTACGTCGCCGGCACGGGGGCCGTCGCCGTCGACGGCAAGGTCGCGTCTACGGGGGGCTCCCCGACGCTGTTCTTCTCCTACGCCCCGGGCGATGTCAGCAACGCGACCTACGTGCAGGGGGGTCATCCCGCGGCCCCCGGCCAGGTGTCCATCATCCAGAAGCTGGCCAAGGACAAGAACCTCGGCATCGGCTCCAAGATCGACGTCATCACGCCGGGCGGGAGCGAGACGGTGACCGTCAGCGGCATCTTCACGTTCGGCGCCGAGTCGTCGCTCGGCGGCTCGATCCTGATCGACACGACCCTGGCGGACGCGCAGCGCTGGTTCGACATGAAAGGCAGCGTCTCGACCATCGACGCCAAAGCCGAGGCGGGTGTGTCGCCGGACACGCTGGCGGGTCGTGTGCGGACTGCCTTGCCTGCGTATGCCGACGTCAAGACCGGCACCCAGGCGGCGACCGACCAGACGAAGCAGATCAGCGATGCGATCGGTGGGTTCCTGCGCCCCGTCCTCCTGTCGTTCGGCGGCATCGCCGTGCTGGTGGGCGCCTTCATCATCTTCAACGCCTTTTCCATGACGGTGGCTCAGCGCCGGCGCGAGTTCGCGATGCTGCGCGCGCTCGGAGCATCGCGCCGGCAGGTCCTGGGCGTGGTCACCGGCGAGGCGCTCGTGATGGGCATCCTCGCTTCCGTCCTCGGCATCCTCGTTGGGCTCGCGATCGCCGCCGGGATCCTTCGGCTGTTCGCGGCGGCCAATATCGACATCCCGCACAGCGGGCTCGTGCTCGCCCCTCGCACCATCGTGGTCGCGCTCGCGGTAGGCATCGTCGTGACACTGCTGTCGGCCGTCGTGCCTGCCACGCGGGCGACCCGCGTGCCGCCCATGGCGGCGCTGCAGGAGGGTGCTTCGCTGCCACCGTCGCGCTTCGCGCGCTTCACGCGTTACATCGCGATCGTCGTCGCCATCCTGGGCGCGCTGGCGATCGCGGCCGGCATGTACGGTCCCGGCAACACGACGTCGCGGCTGGGGACCATCGCCCTCGGCGCGGTGTTCCTGTTCGTCGCCGTGGCCATGGTGAGCCGCTACATCATCCGTCCGCTGGCGGGCGTGCTGGGGTGGCCGTTGCAGCGGGTGTCCCCTGTGAGCGGCCGGCTCGCCCGTGACAACAGCCGGCGCAATCCGGGGCGCACCGCGGCGACCGCCTCCGCGCTCATGATCGGCCTCGGAGTGGTCGTGTTCGTGGCCGTCTTCGCCCAGGGGCTCAAGACCTCGTTCATCGACAGCTTCGACAGGGTGGTGCGCGCCGACTTCATCGTGCAGGGCAAGAACTTCCTGCCGCTCCCGTCCGACACGGCCGGGAAGGTGCAGGGGGCAGTCGGGGTGCAGACCGCGGCCGCGGTGCAGGCGCAGCAGGCACAGATCGGCGGCAAGACCACCGCGATCTACGCCGTCGATCCGGTCGCCTTCCAGCAGGTGTGGAAGTTCGACTGGCTGAAGGGCGGCACGGACGCAGTGCTCGCGAAGCTCGGCACCGACGGCGTGCTGGTCGAAGAACAGACTGCTTCGACGCTCGGCACCGGGGTGGGCAAGACGGTCACCCTGACGACCGTGGACGGCAAGCAGGCGAAGCTGAAGGTCGTCGGCGTGTACCGGGATCCGATCATGCTCAACGGCGTGATCATGACCGACGCCGCATATCAGTCCATCTTCACCAAGCCGCAGCTCTTCATGGTGTTCGCCACGACTGGGACGGGCGCGAGCGTCTCCGAGACGCAGGCTTCACTCAAGGCGGCGCTCGCAACCGTCCCGACCGCCGATGTGCAGACCGCGCAGGAGTACAAGGACGGCATCGTCAAGCAGGTGAACCAGCTGCTGAACCTGCTGTACGGGCTGCTCGCGATGAGCGTGATCATCTCGGTCTTCGGGATCGTGAACACGCTGGTGCTGGCGGTCTTCGAGCGGACCCGCGAGATCGGGCTCACGCGTGCCATCGGGATGTCGCGCACGCAGGTGCGAGCCACGGTCAGGTACGAGAGCGTCATCACGTCGATCATCGGGGCCATCATGGGGATCGTCGTCGGCGTCGTGTTCGCCTGGGTCGTGACGACACGGTTCGCCGGCCAGGGCATCACGTTCTCGATCCCCGGCGTGCAGCTGGTCGTCTTCCTGATCGTCGGGGTCATCGTCGGCATCATCGCCGCCATCCTCCCGGCGCGCCGGGCGGCGAAGATCGACATCCTCGAGGCGATTCACTACGAGTGAGGGCGGGCGCGCCGGCGCGAGCGGCGCGCGCCCGCCCGAAGGAGCAGGACCGGCCGGCGCTCGGGTATCATCTCCGGGCACCGGCCGGCCGCACTCTGGAGGATCATCCTTGACGACACCCACGTTCGAACAAGGACCCATCCGCCCGCCCAGCGAGGCGCACAGCCTGCTGGTGCGCGTCATCCGCAACTGCACCTGGAACCGCTGTACGTTCTGCCCCGTGTACAAGGGTACGAAGTCGTCGCTGCGGCCGGTGGAGGAGGTCCTCGCCGACGTCGACGCGATGGCGGGGGCCGCGGAGGTTCTGCGCCGCCGCGGCGTCGCCGCCGTCCACGAGGGTCTGGTGCCGAGCGATGCCTACCAGGTGTCCCTCTTTCTCGGTGACGGGGCGCGCACAGTCTTCCTGCAGGACGCGGACCCGTGTGCGGTCAAGCCGGAGAAGCTCGCCGCGGTCATCGGCCGGGTCTGCGAGCGTTTCCCGACTGTCGAGCGCGTGACGACGTACGGACGTGCGAGCACGCTGGCGCGGCGCACGCCGGAGGACCTTGCGCTGCTGGTCGACGCTGGCCTCACCCGCGTCCACCTGGGTCTCGAGTCTGGCGCGGACGAGGTCCTGATGGCGATCGACAAGGGCTGCAGCAGCGGGGACCTGATCGCCGCGGGGGAGAGGGTGCTGCGGGCCGGGCTCGAGCTCTGCTTCTACCTGATGCCGGGGCTGGGCGGGCGCGCGGCCGCGGCCGCGCACGTGGCGGGCTCCGCCCGCGTGATCCGCGCGGTAGCGCCGGCCGCCCCCGCCGGCAACCCGCTGGTCGTGCGCCTGCGCACCGCCGCGGTGGTGCCGAGCACGCCGCTCGGGGCGCGGGCGGCGGCGGGCGAGTTCGTGCTGCCGGACGACGTGGAGGTCGCCCAGGAGCTGCGCGACCTGCTCGACGAGCTGGGCGACGTCCGGTTCGAGCTGCGCTCCGACCACATGCTGAACCTGCTGAACGAGCTCGAGGGCTCGCTGCCGCGCGACCGCGAACGCCTCATCGGCCTGCTGGACGACTATCTGAGCTGGCCGCGCGGCGACCAGGCGCGCTTCGCGATCGGGGTGCGGCTCGGCCTCTTCCGGCGCCTCGCCGACTACGACGACCCGGCGCGTCTCCGCGCCCTCGAACGGCAGTTCGCCGGCTACGAGGAGCCGAGCGCCGACGAACTGCTGGCGGCCGCGTCGTCGCTCCGCTCGCGCTTCATCTGACGCGCGCCGCTCCGGGCTCAGCTCGCGCCCTCCCTGTCTGTCGGTTTCGTGTCCACGGCCCCGGCGAGCGTCGCCGCAGCGTCTCCCGGGGCGCCCAGATCTCCGGTCAGGTACCGCTGCACCGTCGGCCCGATCGCGGCCACGACGTCGTCCACCGAGGCTGAGGCCAGCGGCTCGATGCGCCCGACGTAGCGCATGATCGAGAGGCCCATGAACTGCGATCCCACGAGCGTGGCGCGCAGCTGCGCGTCCGGCACGCCGAGCGCCTCGGTGATGGGCCCGAAGACCTCGCGCACGAGGAGGTCGCGCATCATCCCCATGGCGGCCTCGTTGGTGAGCGCCGAACGAAGCATGGCCATGAGGCGCACTCTCATCTCCGGCGGCTCCCAGGATTCGAGGAACGTGCGGACGACCGTCTCGCCGATCTGGTCCGGTCCCGCCGCCATCCCGCGGGCGAACACCTCACCCGGTTGCAGCGGCAGGGTGAGCGCCTCGATGAACAGCGCTTCTTTCGAGCCGAAGTAGTGGATGACGAGCGCCGGGTCCACCGCCGCGCGGGCGGCGATGTCACGGATGGTCGCGCGGTCGTAGCCGTGCTCGGCGAAGGACGCGAGGGCTGCTTGGAGGATGCCGTCGCGCGTCGACCCCTCGCCGGGGCGGCGGCCGCTCCGGCGGCCGCCGCCCTCGCGCGGCGCCGCTCCGGCGGCGGGGTGGGCGGGACCCGGGTCTTGTCGCCCGCCCGCCCTCATTCGTCGATCATCGGGACGCCGGCCTCGGCCAGCTCGTCGCGGCCGGCGGCCTCCAGACGCTCCGAGCGCGTCATGTCTTCGTGTCCCTCGTGCTCGCCCAGCCGGCGCCCGGTCAGGAGGGCCGGGATGATGGCCAGGAGCGCCGCCAGCGCCCCTGCGTAGAACGGCCAGCTGAACGAGCGTGCGATGTCGTGCTTGTAGATCGCCGCCACACCTGCGTTCAGCTTGCGCCACTGCAGCGCCTGCGGCGTCCCCGGCGAAGGCACGGGGACGCCCGTTGCCTTCAGGGGGTACGTGGTGAGCACGGCGGCGCTGCCGCCGTTGCCGGCCGCCGCCTTGGCGTTCTGGACGATCGCCGCCGAGTACATGCCCTTCTCGGCGGGGCTGAGCTGCTGCTGCACGGCGACGAAGCCCACCGCCTGCTTCGTTGCTTGCTGAGCGTTCTGCGCCACCGTGTGCGTGAAGATCGCGACCAGCAAGGCGACGCCGATCGTGAAGCCCACCTGGCGCATGGTGTTGAGCGAACCCGAGCCGACGCCGCGGACCTCCGCCGGCAACGAGGCCATCGAGGCCGCGGACAGAGTCGGCATCGCGAGGCCCATGCCGACGCCCAGGAAGAGGACCCGCCACATCACATCCCACAAAGTGGTGGCGCCCCCGAGCTGAGCCAGCAGGACCAGACCGACGGCGAAGGACGCCGCCCCGGCCGCCGCCGGAAGCCGGGGACCGATGCGGTCGTTCAGGCGTCCGGCGTTGGGAGCCACGAGCAGGGCGACCACCGGCATGACCGTCAGCGCGAGCGCGGCGCGCAACTCCGAATAGCCGAGCACCGACACCAGGAAGATGACCACCATGAGGAAGGTGCCGCCCATCGCCAGGCCGATGAACAAGATGGAGGAGTTGGCGGCCGTGAAGGAGCGGATGCGCAGCAGCTTCACCGGGAACATCGGCGACGTAGCGCGGACCTCCCACCACATGAACAGCGGGAAGGTCGCGACGGCGGCCGCGAGCAGCCCGACCACGGCCGGCGAGGTCCAACCCCAGGCGTTGCCCTGTACCAGCCCCAGGGTGAGCATGAACAGGCCGGCGGCCGAGATGACGATGCCGGGGATGTCGACGCCGCTCTCGGACCGCGCCTTCTTGACCGAAGCGGGGAGGACGATGCCGCAGACGACCAGCGCGGCGATGCCGATCGGAACGTTGACGAAGAAGATCCAGGACCAGTGGCCGTACGTCACGAGCACGCCGCCGAGCACGGGTCCGACGGCAGCCGCTGCGGTGCCCAGCGCCCCCCACAGTCCGACCGCCATGCCCTGCTGGCGCCGGGGGAACGCGCCCAGCACGATGGGCAGGGAGATGGTGAGCAGCGCGGCGCCGCCGAGGCCCTGGCCGGCGCGAAAGGCGATCAGCCAGTCGATGGACGGAGCGAAGCCGCACAGGAGCGAGAACAGTGAGAAGACCACGAGGCCGAACATGAACATGCGCTTGAGGCCGTAACGGTCGCCGATGCGTCCCATGGAGAGAAAGCTGACAGCCAGCACCAGGCTGTAGGCGTTGATCACCCACGAGGCGTGCGTCAGGGTGGTGTGGAGGTCCACGGTGATCGCCGGCATGGCGATGTTGACGATGGTGACGTCGAGCAGCCCCATGAACATGCCGATCGAGACGGCGACGAGGATCCACCATTTGCGCGGGTGGCCCTCGTCGGCGATCGGGGGAGCGCCGGCTGCGGCTGGGGCGGGGTCGGTCACTGAGGGGTCCTTTCAGGAGCGGGGGGGACGGGGTCCTGCCGCGCAAGGGCGAGGCGGACGAAGGTCTCTTCGAAGGTGGCGGGGACGACGGCGAGGCGAGCCGGCACGCCGGCCACGCCCAGGGCGGCGCGCACCGCCGCGAGGTCGCCGCCCGGGACGCGCAGGTCGCGGCCGACGAGGGCGGCCTGCAGTCCGGCGGCGCCGAGCGCGGCGAACGCCGCGTCCCAGCGCTCGGCCTGGACGGCGACGGCCACGCCGTCGCCGACGATCTCCTCGAGCGCGCCCTCGGCGACGACGCGGCCGCCGGCCAGGAGCACGAGGCGGTCGCACTCGCCGGCCTCGCCCAGGTGGTGGGTGGTGACGAGGACGCCGGCGCCTCCGGTGGCCGCCCGGTGCACGGTGTCCCAGAGCGCCGCCCGGGCGCTGAGCCCGACACCCGAGGTCGGCTCATCCAGGACGAGCAGTTCGGGTTCGTGAGCGAGGGCGGCGGCGAACGCGAGGCGCCGGCGCAGGCCGAGCGGCAGGTCGCGGACGAGCGTGCCCGCTGTCGCCGCCAGCTCGGGCTCGAGGGCCGGCGGCGTCGAGCCGAACGCCTGCGCCGAGAAGGCGAGGTTCTCGGCGACCGTGAGGTCCTTCCAGAGGCCGAGCCCCTGCGGGACGTAGCCGAGCCGCCCGCGCGTCTGTCGCGAGGGCGGGCGGCCGAAGAGCCGGACCCGCCCGGACGTCGGCCGGAGGAGGCCCAGCAGCAGCCGGATGAGGGTGGTCTTGCCGGCGCCGTTGGCGCCGAGCAGGCCGACCACCTCGCCGGCCCGCACGTCGAGGTCCACGCCAGCGACGGCGGTGAACGCGCCGAAGCGGCGCACCGCGCCATCAGCGACGGCGAGGCGCGGCGCCTCGGGGCCGACGGCGCGCCGCCCGGCCCGCTTCGCCCGGCCGGCGGCCGCGGCGTCCCCGTGGTCCAGCCCGCCGGCGGCTTCGACGGCGCGGCCGTCCTCCAGGAGGACCACGTTCGCCGCGCGTCTGGCCTCGTCGAGGTACGTCGTTGAGACGAGCACCGCGGCCCCTCTGGCGGCGGTCGCGGCGATCAGCCGCCAGAGGTCGGCGCGGCTCACGGGGTCGACGCCGGTGGTCGGCTCGTCCAGCACGAGCAGGTCCGGCGCGTGCAGCATCGCGAGCGCGAAGGCGAGCTTCTGGCGCATGCCGCCCGAGAGCCGGCCGGCGAGGCGGCCGCCCGTGCCCGTGAGTCCCGTCTCGGCGAGCAGCGTCGTGATGCGCTCGTCGCACTCGCCGCCGGTCATCCCGTAGGCGTCGGCAACGAAGGCGACGTTCTCGTCCACGCTCAGGTCGTCGTAGACGCCCGAGGCGCCGGCGACGTAGCCGACGCGGCGCCTGTCCGGCCGGCGTACGCTGCCCGCCGCCGGCCGGACCACGCCGGCCAGCGCGCGCAGGAGCGTCGTCTTGCCGGCGCCGTCCCCGCCGACGACGGCGGTCACGGAGCCGGCCGGCACCTCGAGGGTGACGGCATCGAGCGCCGTGCGCTCGCCGTATCGGACCGTCAGGTCGCGCACGCCCCAGCCGGTGGCGGCGGTCGCCGGGCTCATGCCGCTCCCGCAGCCGCGCCGGCGTTCTCCGGCTCGCGCGTCTCGTCCCCGTGTCCGCCTGCGGGCGCGAGGTCACGACGGAAGCGCAGCGTGGACGCCGTGAACACCACGACGGCCATGACCGCCAGGATCGCCAGCGGCAGCCAGAGCGCGCCGATGGGCGCGCCGCGCACCATGACCCCTCGCGCCACCTTGATGAACCACGTCAGGGGGAGGAGGTACCCGATCCAGCGCACGCCCCACGGCATCGAGTACAGCGGGAAGAACAGGCCGCTGAGCAGGAACTGCGGGACCATGGTGAACACCGCCAGCTGGAGCGCCTGCCCCTGGGTCTGGGAGATGCTCGAGATAAGCACACCGGTGCCCAGCGTGACGAACAGGAACAGCAGCGCCCCGAGCGCGAAGGTGGCCACGGAGCCGCGGAAGGGGACGTCGAACAGCAGCATGCCGGCCACGACGACGACGATCATGTCGAGCGCGGCGATGAGCAGATACGGCGCGATCTTGCCGAGAAAGACGTCGCGCGGCCGGAACGGCATCACGGCCAGCTGCTCCATGGTGCCGCTCTGCCGCTCGCGCACGACGCCGAGCGCCGTGGCCACGGTGCCGACGAACACCAGGATGATGCCGCACAGGCCGGGGATCATGATCACGGCCGTGCGCAGGCCCGGGTTGTACAGCACGGACACCTGGACGGCCGGAGTGGCGCCGCCAACCGGCCTGAGCCCGGCGGCGCTGCTCGCGTTCGCCGCCTGCAGTTCCGCGAGGCTGCGCAGCGCCGCCTGCGCGGCGAAGAGCTCGGTGCCGTCGATGAGCACCGTCATCTTTCCGGTCGCAGCCGTCACGACCGCGACAACGGCCGAACCGCGACGCAGCTCGTCCTGCGCGGAGGCCCGGTCGCCACCGGCGTCAGTGGCCACCACGTCGAACGCGGCGGGGAGGACCGAGGCCGCGACCTGGGCGCCC
>Ga0302299_10002275_pt1 | contig 11704 bp, 10 predicted proteins | sample III_Fen_N3_4_FD_198795 | JGI IMG/M metagenome (GOLD analysis project Ga0302299, IMG submission 198795) | Peat permafrost microbial communities from Stordalen Mire near Abisko, Sweden - III_Fen_N3_4 | ecosystem: Environmental > Terrestrial > Soil > Wetlands > Permafrost | place: Sweden: Abisko...
GGCGAAGTCGACGGGGGTCGCGCCTTGCGGCAGCGGGAGGAGCTTGCCGCGCGGGGTGAAGACGTACACCTCGGCACGGGATATCTCGTCACGAAGCGAGTCGAGGAACTCGGTCGGGTCGGCCGTCTCTTGCTGCCAGTCCGCGATTTGCCGCAACCAGCCCGCATCGTGCGCCAGGGCGGGGACCTTCTCGCCCTTCGCGTTCTCCTTGTAGCGCCAGTGCGCCGCGTAGCCGTACTCCGCGCGACGGTGCATGTCCCACGTGCGAATCTGCAGCTCGATCGGCTTGCCCTCGGGACCGATCACGGTCGTGTGGAGCGACTGATACAGGTTGAACTTGGGCATCGCGATGTAGTCCTTGAACCTGCCGGGGACCGGCTGGTACGTCGAGTGCATCTCGCCGAGGACCGCGTAGCAGTCCCTGACGCTCTCGACAAGGATGCGGATGCCGATCAGGTCGTAGATCTCGTTGAGGTCGCGGCCCCGCACGATCATCTTCTGATAGACGGAGTAGTAGTGCTTAGGGCGGCCGGTGATCTCGGCCTTGATCTTCTTGTCCTTGAGCTGCGCGGCGATTGCCCCGCGCACCTCGTCGAGATGCTTCTCCCGCTCGGGCGAGCGCTCGGCGACGACCTCGACAATCTCCTGGTAGATCTTCGGGTAAAGCGTCCTAAATGACAGGTCCTCGAGCTCCCACTTGATCGCGTTGAGCCCCATGCGGTGCGCCAGGGGCGCGTAGATCTCGAGGGTCTCCTGGGCCTTGCGGCGCGCCGTCGCGGGGGTCACGTGATCCCACGTGCGCGCGTTGTGGAGGCGGTCGGCGAGCTTGAGGAGCACGACGCGCATGTCGTGCGCCATCGCCACGACGAGCTTGCGCACCGTCTCCGCCTCGGCGGCATCGCCAAACGTCAGCCGGTCGAGCTTGGTGACGCCGTCGACGAATGAGGCGACCTCATCACCGAACTCGGCGCGGATCTCCTCAAGCGGGAAGTTCGTGTCCTCGACCACATCGTGCAGCAGGGCGGCCGCGATCACCGTCTCGGGGAGACCGAGTCCCGCGATGATCTCCGCGACGGCGATCGGGTGCGAGATATACGCCTCGCCGCTCTTACGCAACTGGCCCTCGTGCGCCTGCTCGGCCACCGCATGCGCGCGCTCGATGAGCGCCGACTTACCGCGCGGATACATGCGGTGATAGATGTCGAGGAGGGGTCCGAGCGCGCCAACATCCTTCGCATTCCTGCGTAGCGACAGAGACCTGCCAGGGCTGGAGGCCGGACGTGCATCAGTCACGGTTGCCTCCTGTCGTTTGGGTGCCGATCAGTCTACTTGCGCGGCTTGCGCCTGGGTTGCGCGGCGGTGCCCTGGTGATGCCCAGCGACAAGCGCGCCGACGCGCACGGTGCCGTCTGGACGCACGACGTCGCTGCCGCCCGAGTTTCGCAGGGCCAGCACGTCGGCGGTGTGTTGCCTAATCCTGGGCTCGGTGTCACGCAGCGCCACCTCGAGCGGGGTCGCCACGAAGATCGACGAGTAGGTGCCGACGGCCATGCCGACGAAGAGCGCAAGGGAGATGTCCTCGAGCGTCCGTGCCCCAAACAGGAACGAGCCGATGAACAGGATCGCGCTCACGGGGAGCAGGGCAACGATGGACGTGTTGATCGAGCGCACCAGGGTCTGGTTGACGGCCAGGTTGGCGAGCTCGTCGTACGTGAACCGGTGCTGGGAGAACACGTCCTTGGTGTTCTCCTTGACCTTGTCGAATACGACCACCGTGTCATACAAGGAATAGCCCAGGATGGTGAGGAAACCAATGACAGACGCAGGCGTGACCTCGAATCCCGACAGCGCGTAGATGCCCACGGTAAAGATCAGGTCGTGGAGCAGCGCCACGAGACCGGCGACGGCCATGCGCCACGCCCGGAAGTACGCGGTCATCACGAGAGTCACGAGGATGAGGAACACGACGAGGCCCTTGACGGCCTTGCCCGTCACGTCCTTGCCCCAGCTCGGGCCGATGAAGTTCGAGCTGACGTCCTTCACGGAGATCTTGTAAGCGTCGGCGAGCTTGACGCCGAGCGGCTCGACCTGAGCCGAATCGATCGTGCCGAACTGGACGAGGATCGACCCATCGTTTTGGGAATGCGCCGTCGGGAACTCGCTAGGGAACTCCTTGGTCACCACGTCCTTGGCGATGGTGACGCTCTGGCCACCCACGTTCGAGAGGGTGTATTCCGTTCCGCCCTTGAAGTCGATGCCGAGGGTGAGGCCCTGGAAGATGAGCACCAGGCCGGCGAACATGACGAGAATGGCGCTGACCGCAAACCAGCGCTTGCGCTGAGCAACGATGGGGTACGTCGTTTCACCGGAGTGGAGGCGGTTTCCCCAGTTTGACAGGTTGGCCATTACTACTCCTTCTCGGCGGGGTCGGCGGCCACGTGGGCCTTCTTGGCCTTGCGCTCTGCGAGCGTGAGCGTGGGCTCGCCCGCTCCGTCGGGAGTGGTCACTCGTCCGCGCCCCTTGTAGATCGCGTCGCGTCCCAACTGCCTCGGGTCGAGGCCGGAGAACCGGTGACCATCACCAAAGAACTTGGTGCGCGCCAGAATGGCCAGGATCGGGTGAGTGAACATGAAGACGACCAGGAGGTCGATGAGGGTCGTGAGGCCCAACGTGAACGCAAATCCACGCACGCTTCCCACCGCGAGCATGTACAGCACGAGCGCGGCAAGGAAGCTGATCGCGTCCGACGCCAGGATGGTGCGACGGGCGCGAGACCACCCATGCTGAACGGCCGCCACGAGCGATCTCCCCTCACGCAGCTCGTCCTTGACGCGCTCGAAGTACACGATGAACGAGTCCGCGGTAATACCGATGGCGACGATGAGGCCAGCCACGCCTGCTAGCGAGAGCCGGTACCCCATCCCCCACGACAACAAGGTGATGATGAGGTACGTCAACCCACCGGCGATCAGCAGCGAACCGATCGTGACCGCTCCAAGGGCGCGGTACTGGAACAGCGTGTAGATCACCACGAGGATCAGGCCGATGAGTCCCGCGAGCATGCCGCTTTGGAGATCGCTCGCGCCCTTGGTGGCCGAGATGGCCTGCTCCGACTGCACCTCGAGCGTCATGGGGAGCGCGCCGAACTTCAGCTGGTTGGCAAGATCCTGGGCGGACTTCTGCGTGAAATTGCCGGAGATTTGCGCGGTGCCTCCCGTGATCGCACCATCGCGTACCCCTGGCGCCGAGATCACGACGCCGTCAAGCACCATCGCGAACCGCTCGCGCGGCGAGGATCCCGCCTTGTAGAGGTCGTAAAGCCTGGACGTCGTGGCGGCGAACTTCTTCGCCCCTCCACCCGTCATGGTGAGGCGCACCTCGTACGTGCCGTCGGTCGTCCCCGCCTGCGTCTGGTGCGGGCCCGAGGCGGCGGTGGCCACGTCCTTGCCGTCCATCTCGACCGGTCCGAGGATGTATTTCACTGGATCGCTAGCGTCGCACGTCACGAATGCGGCCTTCGGGTCACCCAATATTCCTCGGCCGCTGCGGCTCTCGGGCGTGGTGCAGTCGAGTGCGTCGTACGCCGCCTGGATCTCGGGGGTGATCCACGACAGTGATGAGGGATCGGTGGGCGTCGTCGCGGGCTTGGTCGTAGGCGCGGGCGTAGGGCTCGGCGTGGCGCTCGGCGTGGGAGTGGCGCCCGTCTTGACGTTCGCCATCTCGTGCACCGGGCTACCGGTGTCGATGCCGGAGGCCGCTGCACTAGCCGTCGGCTTCACCGTCGAACTCGCCGACGGCGGAACCGAAGGCAGGACCGTCGGGCTCACCGTGTCGCCGGTGGGCGTCGGGCTCGCGGTGGGCGTGACCGTCGCGGTTCCCGTCGAGGTCGCCTCGGCCAAGACGGGGCGGAACTGCAGCTGGGCGCTCTTCTTGACGAGGTCGATCGTGGCCTGGTCGGGTGTGCCCGGCAGGCCCACGAGGATGTTAACGCTGCCCGCGGTCGTGATCGATGCCTCAGAGGTTCCCGAGGCGTCGACGCGCTTGCGGATGATCGCCACCGCCTGGTTGAGGTCGGACTGGGTCACCGTGGAGCCATCGGTCGTCACGGCACGGAGGGTGATCTCGTGACCACCGGCGAGGTCGAGCCCGAGTCCAGGGGTCCAGTGCGCGCCCTTGGTGTGCGTCGTCACCCCCAGGGTGAGCACGGCAAACAGGATGACGATGATCGCGACGAGTCCCTGCAGTGTCCTGCGGGCGCCCTTGACTGCTGAAGACACGCTTGTCCTACGCTTTCCTTGCGGATGAAGTTCCCGAGCCGTGCGAGGGCCCACGCGATTCTAGGCGAGTTCGGGGGTGCCCGTCGAACAAGCGCGCCCGACGACAGCCCTGTTTAGGCGTCGAATAGACGCGAATGGCCGTCGCTCGCGCCGGAGCTGGCGACGCCCGACGCCCCGTTCGCCGGTGGCGTAAGGCCCATGTGGGCCCATCCTTCCGGAGTCGCGACGCGACCGCGTGGGGTGCGCGTCATGAGGCCCTCGCGCACCAGGAACGGCTCCGCGACCTCCTCGACGGTCCCCGGCTCCTCCCCCACCGACACGGCGAGGGTCGACAGCCCCACGGGCCCACCACCGAAGCGGGTGCACAGCGCGCCGAGCACCGCGCGGTCGAGCCTGTCGAGACCGCGGTCGTCGACCTCGTAGACGGTGAGCGCGGCTCGCGCGGCGGCGAGGTCTCCCTTGCCGGTGCCGTGAATCTCCGCCCAGTCCCTCACCCGCCGCAGCAAGCGGTTGGCGATGCGGGGGGTGCCCCGCGAACGCGAGGCGATCTCGGAGGCGGCATCGGTGTCGACGTCGAGCGCGAGTAGCCCCGCGGACCGCGCGATGATCCGCGCCAAGTCCGACGCCTCGTAGAAGTCGAGGTGCGCCGTGAATCCGAAGCGATCCCGGAGCGGTGCGGGGAGCAGGCCCGCCCGCGTGGTAGCGCCCACCACCGTGAATGCGGGAAGGGTCAGTGGAATCGACGTCGCGCCTGGACCCTTGCCCACGACAACATCGACCCGGAAGTCCTCCATCGCGAGGTAGAGCATCTCCTCGACGGGGCGCGCCAAACGGTGGATCTCGTCCACGAAGAGGATGTCCCCCTCGTCGAGGGACGACAGGATCGCGGCCAGGTCTCCCGCGTGCTGAATCGCGGGGCCCGACGTCACCCTGAGCGACTGGCCCAGCTCCCCCGCCACGATCATGGCGAGCGTGGTCTTGCCGAGACCTGGAGGTCCGGACAGCAGGATGTGGTCGGCGGAGCCCCCGCGTCGCACGGCTGCCCGGAGCACGAGCGCGAGCTGGTCCCTCACCGTCTGCTGGCCCACGAACTCGTCGAGGGAACGCGGCCGGAGCGCCGCCTCAACCGAGCGTTCGATGGCGTCGGCATCGGCCCCGGTGACGCGCGGGGGGAGGTCCTGCTCGAAGTCGTCAGCCACGCGTGCCGCCCAGCGACTGGAGTGCCGCGCGCAACACCACGGGGACGTCAGCCGCGGAAACGGGACCGGTCGCCACGGAGTCAACCGCCGCCGAGGCCGCCCTGGCCTGCCAGCCGAGCGACACGAGGGCCTCGACCACCTGCTCGCGCGAGTCTGGAGCGGCGGATGCAGGCGCAGAACCCTCCGGCAGCGACAGTTTGCCGCCAAGTTCCAGCAACAACCGCGCGGCAACCTTCGCGCCGACCCCGGGGACTCGCTCGAGCGCCTTACGATCCCCCGCGGCCACGGCCGTGGCGAGCGCGTGGGGATCGAGAACTGATAACAGGGCGAGCGCCAGCCGAGGACCCACGCCCTGGACGGACTGCAGCGTCTCGAACATGTCACGCTCGTGGGCGTCATCGAAGCCGAAGAGAGTGAGCGAGTCCTCCCTCACCACGAGGTGAGTCGCGAGGCTCGCCTTGTGACCCGCGCGGAGCCCGGCGAGAGTCGCCGGGGTGGCAAGCAGTCGGTAGCCGACACCCGCAACGTCGAGCACGACGGCGGACGCCCCGACGCTCAAAACAGTGCCTGTCAGTTGCGAGATCACCGCGAGCCCTTCGAACGTGTGTACGAACAGAGTAGGCGGATCGGCACCGTCAGTTGCGACGGCGCGCCGCGCGCTCCGCCTCGACCCACCGCTGCTGGGCGGGAGTCGCCGACGCTCCCGAGGCCGCGAGGCGGCCCCCTCCCTTGAGCGCGTGGGTGATAGCGATCGCGAGCGCGTCCGCGGCGTCGGCGGGCGTGGGCGGCTCGTCGAGCCCCAGGAGCTTGGCGACCATGTACGCCACTTGCGCCTTGTCAGCCCTGCCGCTTCCGGTCACGGCGGCCTTGACCTCGGAGGGCGTGTAGAGGACCACCGGAAGGCCCGCGCGACGAGCGGCGACCATCACCAAACCCGAGACCTGGCCGGTCCCCATGACGGTGCGGACGTTCTGTTGGGCGAACACTCGCTCCACGGCGACCGCGTCGGGCCGATGCTTGGCGATCGCGGCGTCGATGGCGTCCGCGATGGTCACGAGGCGGTCGGGCGCGTCGGCGTCGGCCGAGGACCTCGCAACCGAGACTTCGACGAGCGTGAAGGTGCGCGCCGCGGGCGCGTCGATCACGCCCAACCCGCACCGCGTCAGGCCGGGGTCCACGCCAAGAACGCGCACCCCTTGGCCCTACTCGCTTGCCGCTTCGAGAACCTCGTCGGAAGCGTCGAAGTTCGCGTAAATCTCCTGGACGTCGTCAGAATCCTCGAGCGCATCGATGAGACGCAGGACCTTGCGGGCGGTGTCGACGTCGATCTCGACCTTCAACGAGGGGACGAACGTCGCCTCGGCGCTCTCATAGTCGATTCCGGCGCTCTGGAGCGCGGTGCGGACGGCCACGAAGTCGGTGGCCTCGGAGATGACCTCCCAGACCTCGCCGAGGTCGTTGATCTCCTCGATGCCCGCGTCGAGTGCGGCCTCCATGATCGCGTCTTCGCCGGCCGCGTCCTTCTTGACGATGACCTGGCCCTTGCGACCGAAGAGGTAACCCACTGAACCGGGATTCGCGAGCGTGCCGTTATTGCGCGTGAGGGCCGTGCGGACCTCCATGGCCGCGCGGTTGCGGTTGTCCGTGAGGCACTCGATCATGATGGCCACGCCGTTGGGCCCGTACGCCTCGTACATGATCGTCTCGTACTCGGCGCCGCCGGCCTCGAGGCCGGAGCCACGCTTGAGCGCGCGATCGATGTTGTCGTTGGGAACCGAGGACTTCTTGGCCTTGTACACCGCGTCAAAAAGCGTCGGGTTACCAGCCATGTCGTTGCCGCCAACGCGCGCGGCGACCTCGATGTTCTTGATGAGCTTGGCAAAGAGCTTGCTGCGCTTGCCGTCGATGACGGCCTTCTTGTGCTTAGTGGTAGCCCACTTAGAGTGACCGGACACGATGCTCCTTACCGACGGCGAATCGCAGACCAGTCTAGGGCGTCGGGCCGTTGCGCTCCCCCACCACTCCTCGTGCCAGGTCAGATGCGTGGCGAAGCAGGCGCGCTGACGATCGCGTGCAGGACCGTTAGCGGCAGGACTCGACCAAGAGAGCATGAACCCTGTCGTCACCCGAGATCTCGGAGTGAAAGCTCGTGGCGATCGCGTTTCCCTCCCGCACGGCGACGACCTGGCCACCGTGGGCCGCGTCGACCGCGAGCACCTCGACGCTTGGTCCGCAGGATTCGACCCACGGCGCCCTGATAAACGTGGCGTGCATCGTCGACGCATCGGGAAGCCAGGTGAGCTCGACCTCCGACGAGTCCACCTGCCTGCCGAAGGCGTTGCGGCGCACGGTCATGTCAATGGCGCCAAGGGTGCGCTGACCGTCAACGCCGCCGATGATGTCCGTGGCCAGCATGATCATCCCGGCGCACGTGCCGAGCACCGGGAGCCCGTCGCGGATGCGCGCCTGCAGCGGATCGAAGAGGTCGAACGCCCTCAGGAGCTTGTCGATCGTCGTGGATTCGCCTCCGGGAATGATGATCCCGTCGACCGTGTCGAGCTCGGCCACCCGTCGCACCCGCAACGACGCCACGCCGAGCCGCGCAAGGACGGCCTCGTGCTCTCGCACGTCGCCCTGCAGCGCCAAGACGCCAATGGTGGTCACTCGTCCACCTCCCCAAAGTCCCTGGTCACACCATCCCACTGGAGGAACGCATCCCACGACTCGAGCAGCCGGGCGGGAAACACCTCCCTCGAGTCCGCGCGTGTGAGCCAAGAAACTTCGTCGATCGACTCGACCTCCTGCTCCGTCCACACGGCATCGCGACGCTGACGCGCCTCGGCGTCGGCGAGATCGGCCACGAAGATGTCCTCCGTCTGCGAGTACGGGAGCGAGGCGAAGTCGAACACGGCCGTGCGGGTCCACACCGGGCCGCGAAGCTCGTGGGTCTCGAGCGCGTAGCCGGTCTCCTCCGCGAGCTCACGCACGGCCGCCTCTCGTGACGACTCGTTCGCCTCGATGCCGCCGCCGGGGGTGAACCAAAAGCTGCGCGCGGGCACATCGGGATCATGCCCAAGCATCATTAGCAACCGCGGAACCGCGCCGCCGAGGTCGACAAGAAGGACTCGCGCACCGCGGCGGTGCAGCCGCCCATCGGCGCTGAGCCGTTGCCCGCCGAGCTGTTGCCCGCTGAGCGAGCGCTCCGCAGCCGCGCCCGCCTCACGCGGAGCGTCCTCGCTACCAGCCACGCTCTGCGAGCCGGTGCGGTTCGGGGATGTCCGCCACGTTGATTCCCACCATCGCCTCGCCGAGGCCGCGCGAGACCGACGCGATGACGTCGGGGTCGTCGAAGAAGGTCGTCGCCTTGACGATGGCCGCCGCGCGCTGCGCGGGGTTGCCCGACTTGAAGATGCCGGAGCCGACGAACACGCCCTCGGCACCGAGCTGCATCATCATCGCCGCATCCGCGGGGGTTGCGATGCCGCCAGCCGTGAACATCACGACGGGAAGTTTGCCGGTGGCCGCAACCTCCTGGACCAGCTGCAGAGGCGCCTGGAGGTCCTTGGCGGCAACGAACAGCTCGTCCTTGGGAAGCGAGGTCAGGCGGAGGATCTCGGCGCGAATGGTGCGCATGTGCTTGGTCGCATTGGAGACGTCTCCCGTTCCCGCCTCGCCCTTCGAGCGAATCATCGCGGCGCCCTCGGAGATGCGACGAAGCGCCTCACCCAGGTTGGTGGCGCCGCACACGAACGGCACGGTGAACTTCCACTTGTCGATGTGGTGCGCGTAGTCGGCGGGCGTGAGCACCTCGGACTCGTCGATGTAGTCGACGCCGAGGCTTTGCAGCACCTGCGCCTCGACAAAGTGGCCGATGCGGGCCTTCGCCATCACGGGAATGGACACGGCCGCGATGATTCCGTCGATCATGTCGGGGTCACTCATGCGCGACACGCCGCCCTGGGCGCGAATGTCTGCAGGGACGCGCTCGAGTGCCATGACGGCCACCGCGCCTGCGTCCTCGGCGATCTTGGCCTGCTCGGCCGTGACGACGTCCATGATCACGCCGCCCTTGAGCATCTCGGCCATGCCCCGCTTGACAAGGTCGGTACCGACCTGCGGGGCGGCAGTGGCAGCGGTGTCGCTCATGCTGGAATTTCCTTTGCTCGCTGGGGGGAAAAGCTCGCGTCAAGTCTAATGGCGTCTGCGTACGTCTCTTCGATCCGCGGCGCCACCTGGTGCCAGTCGAAGGTGCCTGCGCGTTCTCGACCCTTCGCGGCCATCGAGGCGCGCTGCACGGGGTCCTCGAGGAGCCCGCACACCGCCGAGGCAAGACCCGCGGGCTCGCCGACGGGGAAGAACGTCACGCACTCCTCGCCACTGTCCGACGTCGCGACGTCCTTGAAGGCGGTGAGGTCGCTTGCGACGACCGCGGCACCGGCCGCCATCGCCTCGACGAGCACGATGCCAAAGCTCTCTCCTCCGAGGTTCGGCGCGCAATACACGTCGACCGAGGCCATGAACGTGGCCTTCTCGCCCTCGTCGAGCTCGCCGACGACCTCGGCACCGGCCCGGGCGGCCTTCGCGGCGGCGCGATCCGAGAAGCGCCCGGCGATGAGGAAGCGTGCGCGCGGGTGGCGGGCGCGAATCAGCGGGATGGACTGGAGGTAGTCGTCGAGACCCTTTCGTGGCTCGTCAAGCCTGCCGAGGATCCCGACCGTAGGCGCAATCGGGGTGCCCTGCCACTCCACGCGCGGCGTCGCGTTGAGGTAGGCGGCCGTGTCGACGCCATTGGGAATGATGTGGGTGACCCCCAGACGCAAGTGCTCCCTGATCGTCCGCGCCGCCGAGGGCGACACGGCAATGCGAGCGTCGAGCTCCTCAAAGCCCGGCTTGATCCATGGCTTCGCGAGCCTCATGATCGTCGAGTCTTCGGTCGAGGTGTGGAACGTGCCCACCGTCGGGCCAAGTCGCGCCCACATCGCAATGACGCTCAGTGAAGGAACGCCTGGCTCGTGAAGGTGGACCACGTCGAACTCGCCGTCGGCGAGCCACTTGCGGACCTTGGATGCCGCGATGAGACCAAACGTCAGGCGCGCGGTCGCGCCGTTGTAGTGAACCGGAATCGACCTGCCCGCGGTCCGCACATAGGCGGGAACCTTGGTGTCCTTGGCCGCGGGGGCGAGAACTGACACGAAGTGGCCGCGCTTGATCAACGCCTCTGCCAGGTCGATGACGTGCAATTGCACGCCTCCAGGGCGGTCAAGCGAGTAAGGACACACGATGCCGATGCGCATTAGGCCTCTATCCAACCGAAACGCTGCAACATATGCCAATCCTCGGGATGACGAGTGACCGAATCGGCCAGTTGCGTCGCCCATGCCTGAGACATCAATGCCACCTTGTCATCGCCCTGATAGTCATCGGGAAATAGCGCGGTGCCAAAGGAAAGAACAGTGCCCCAACGCGACTTGGCGGCTCGCCTGCGCGCTCCGTGGAGTCGCTCATAATGGACGCCGACGGGAATCACGGTGGCGTGTGCCGCGTGCCCCAACGCGGCCGGTCCCGCCGCCACCCGCACGCCGTGGCCCCACATCTGGACCTCGATGCCCTTGCCAGACAAGTCGCGATCGCTCAGCAAACACAAGAGCGTGCGCTCCGATCGGGCGAGGCGGATGAGCTCCCTGAAGGTCGCCCCTCCCTCGTGTCCAAGAATGCGCATGCCCCACTTCTCGCGTAGCGCAACGAACTCGTCGAAGACCTCGCGCGGCTTGAGAACCTCCGCGACGGCGGTCACCTTGATGATGTGCCTGCAGGCGTAGGCGCCGATGAGATCCCAGTTGCCGTTGTGGCCGAGCACGGCAACCGTGCCGGTCTTCTCGGCAATGGCGTGCTTGACGGCCTCGTAGCCGTCGAGCCTCACCCGGGCATCGACAGCCGAGGGCTTCATCCTCGCGAGCTCGAGAGTCTCCGCGTAATAGCGAGCCGTCGAGGCCATGCCGCGCCTGCTCAGCGCCCGCAACGGCTTCCCGGTCAGTCCCGTCACCTTGGAGAGGTTCTCTTCGAGGCGAGTCGCCGCTTTGGCGTGCGTCGCCCAGCCATACATGGCGAGCGCCCAGGCTGCGCCCCTGATGACGCTCACCGGCAGGACCTTGGATGCCCGCCAAGCGATGAGAAACGCGTTCATCGGGGCGCTAACGGCCCGCGGTGGTGGCCGCGTCGTGAGTGAGGG
>Ga0302299_10002276_pt1 | contig 11702 bp, 9 predicted proteins | sample III_Fen_N3_4_FD_198795 | JGI IMG/M metagenome (GOLD analysis project Ga0302299, IMG submission 198795) | Peat permafrost microbial communities from Stordalen Mire near Abisko, Sweden - III_Fen_N3_4 | ecosystem: Environmental > Terrestrial > Soil > Wetlands > Permafrost | place: Sweden: Abisko...
ACCTGCTCGAGACCGCCGCCGAGCGCGGGCTCGAGCTGCCGCTGCGGAAGGCGGCTATCTCGGGCGAGATGCGTGAGGAGGGATTCAAGGAGCGCGTGCGGCGCGAGCACGGGGTGACCGTGAGAGAGCGCTACGGCGTCGCCGAGGTGGGGACGGTGGCCTACGAGTGCGCGGCGGGGGAGGGGCTTCACCTGAGCGACAGCGTCCTCTTCGAGTTCGTCGACCCCGAGACGGGCGCACTCCGTGCGCTCGACGACCCGGAGCCGAAGGAAATCGTCGTCACGGACGTCAACCGGGTCGCGATGCCGATCATCCGCCTGCGCACGGGAGACCTGGTCGAGGACCTGATCGTCTCGCGTTGCGGCTGCGGTAGCGCCTCGCCGCGGATCCGGCGCATCGTCGGCCGGGTCGGCGACGTCCCGCGGGTGAAGGGCATGTTCGTCGTGCCGCGGCGCGTCGAGGGCGTCCTCCGCTCGCATTCGATCGAGACCGGGTTCCAGCTCCGCATCGAGCGAAGCGGGAACTTCGATTGCCTCACCGTCGTGGTCGCCCGCCCGGCCGGCGGCGTCCGCGATGCAGCCGGGCTGCAGGCCGACATCGAAGGCGTGCTGCGGATGCGCATCGAGCTGCTCGAGGTCGATGCGCTGCCCGACGACGCGCCGGTCGTCGACGACCGTAGGGTGAACGCATGAATGCCGCCATCGTCGGGGTCGGCGCCACGACCTTCTCGTCCGAATCGGGCCGCTCCGAGCTCGCGCTCGCCGTCGACGCGATCGGCGCCGCGCTCGCCGACGCAGGCCTCGATGCGGCCGACGTCGACGGCATGGTGCGCTACACGTACGACTCGAACGGGTTCCCGGCCCTGATCCGCGCGCTCGGCGTGCGCGGGCTCCGCTTCTTCAGCGAGGTGCCCCTGGGCGGCTCTGCGACCTGTGGGACGATCGCCCATGCCGCGGCCGCGGTCGACGCCGGGTTGGCGTCACACGTCGTGTGCTTCCGGGCCCTCAACGGCCGCTCCGGTGTTCGGCTCGGCCGTGCCGAGCGGCATCTGCGCGGCGGGGCCGACGAGGTCGTGTGCGCGGGCGAGCAGATGCCGGGAGGCGTGTACTCGGCACCGTACGGCCTGCTCGTGCCGGCACAGGTGATGGCGCTCTGGGCCCAGCGCTATGCCTGGCAGCACGGCATCCCGCTCGACCGGCTGGCGCGCGGCCTCGGCACGGTCGCGGTCACTCAGCGCGGCTATGCGCAGGCCAACCCCCGGGCGACGACGTACGGCGACCCGCTCACGCTGGAGGACTATCTGGCGGGCCGGATGATCGCATCGCCGCTCCGCGTCTTCGATCTCTGTCGGGAGACCGACGGGGCAGTCGCGATCGTCGTCTCCCGGGCCGACGAGTCGCGCGGCGGCGTCCGCGTGCTTGCCGCCGCGCAGCAGCTGTTCCCGTACACCGAGGCCCTGCCCGCGTACGCGCCGGACGTGACCGCGACGATCCCGCCGTGGTCGACGGACGACTTCTTCGCCCGGGCGGGGATCACGCGCGACGACGTGGACGTGCTCGGGGTCTACGACGCGACGACCCTGTCCGTCCTCTTCGCGCTCGAGGACTTCGGCTTCTGCGGGCGAGGGGAGGCGATCGACTTCGTCTGCGACGGCGGCACGACCCTCGCGGGGCGGTTGCCGACCAACACGAGCGGAGGGCTCCTCTCCGAAGCGCACGTCCACGGCCTCAACATCGTCATGGAGGCGGTGCAGCAGCTGCGTGGCGCCTCGACGAGCCAGGTCGCCGGTGCCGAGGTGGCGCTCGTGCACTCCCGTTCCGCGTCCCTCGTGCTCGGGCGATGACGCGGCTCGGTATCCGGCCCGAGACGGCCGGGCTCTCGCAGGCGTTCTGGGACGGCGCCCGCCGGCACGAGCTTCTGCTCCAGCGCTGCTCGGCCTGCGGGCGGCACTGGCATCCGCCGTCCGAGTTCTGCCCTCACTGCCGGTCGTCGACCTGGGCGTGGGTCGCGGCGGCGGGCGGCGGGACGATCTACAGCTTCACCGTCGTTCACCATGCCGTGCACCCGGTCCTCGCCGATCGGCTCCCCTACACGGTCGTCCTCGTGGACCTCGACGAGGGCGCGCGCGTCGTCGCCCGCTCCGCGGGCGCACAGCCGGAGATCGGCCGGCGGGTGACGCTCGGGTTCGCGGACTACGACGAGATCTCGTTGCCGGAGTTCGCGGCTGCCGACGGAGGATGAGGCTCTGGGCCCGGCGCTGACGTTCCCGTCGCCTCCGATGATCCCGGGCGAGGCGGATCTCCGCGCGAGGGTGCGGGCGTTTCTCGCGGGAGAGAGCTTCGTTCCCCGGTGTGACGCGTGGCTGAGCGGGCACGATCCCGCGTTCAGCCGCCGGCTGGCCGAGCACGGGCTCGTCGGGATGACCATTCCGACCGCGTACGGCGGAGGCGGGTGCAGCGCCCTCGACCGGTACGTGGTCACGGAGGAGCTCCTCGTCGCGGGCGCACCGGTCGCCGCCCACTGGATGGCCGATCGGCAGACGGCTCCGCTCTTGCTTCGCTACGGCACGGAAGAGCAGCGGCAGCGGTTCCTGCCGGGCATCGCTCGGGCCGAGTGCCTGTTCGCGATCGGCATGAGCGAGTCGCAGGCGGGCTCCGACCTGGCTGCGATCCGGACCGTGGCCACGCCCGTCGAGGGCGGCTACCTCGTCCGCGGCCGCAAGGTCTGGACGAGCCATGCCCAGCGGAGTCACTTCATGGTGACGCTGTGCCGCACCGAGGAGTCGGACGATCGCCACGGCGGCATGAGCCAGCTGATCGTCGATCTCACCGCTCCCGGGGTCGAGGTGAGCCCGGTCAGGCTGCTCGGCGGCGAGGCGCACTTCAACGAGGTCGCGCTCGACGACGTGTTCGTGCCGGACAATGACCTGATCGGCCGTCCCGGTGCCGGCTGGGAGCAGGTCATGTCCGAGCTCGGCTACGAGCGCAGCGGGCCGGAGCGGCTGCTGTCGACGTTCCCGCTCCTCGCCGAGCTGGCGCGGACGACCCCGCCCGCCGCCGGCGACGCGCTCTGCGCCCTCGGGCACGCGGTGGCGGGCCTCGCCGCGCTCCGGCAGCTTTCCCTCGGTGTTGCGGGCGCACTCGCCGCCGGCGAGATCCCGGTCGTCGAGGCAGCGCTCGTCAAGGATGTGGGCACCCGGCTCGAGGGGAAGATCGTCGAGCTCGCGCGTCTCTACGGCGCCGACGGCAGTGACGGGCCGCCGACGCCGCAGCGGTCGTTGCTGAGCCAGGCAGTCCTCGCGGCACCGGGGTTCACGCTCCGCGGGGGTGCGACCGAGATCCTGCGGGGCATCGTGGCCCGGGGCCTGGGCGTGCGGTGAGCGAGCTCGAGCTGCTCGAGGATGCCCTCGACGACGTGTTCACGCGCGAACGCGCGGCCGACGCAGGCCTGGAGGAGACCTGGGCCCGCCTCGAGAGCGCGGGCCTCACGCTCGTCGGAGTGCCCGAGGCGCTCGGGGGCGCGGGCGGCGACCCGGCCCAGGCAGCCGCCGTGGCGCGGCTCTGCGGCCTCCACGCGGTCGCCCTGCCGATCCCCGAGACAGCGCTCCTCGCCGGCTGGCTCCTCGCCGGCGCCGGGCTCTCCGTGCCGGTGGGGCCGCTGACGGCGGCCTCGGGGGAGCTCGCCGTGGAGCGCTCGAGCGGGGGAACGTCGGTCCGGGGATCGCTGTGGAACGTCCCCCAAGCCCGGGTCGCCGACCACCTCGTCGTCCTCGCCGGCGGGCTCGTGCTGGTCGTTCCCGCCGGCTCGCTCGAGATCGAGCCGGGTGTGAATGTCGCCTCCGAGCCGCGCGACACGGTTCGCCTGGACGTCGTCGTCCCGGCGGAGCGCACCGCGCTCTCCCCGGTCGGCCACGAGGCCCTTCGGGAGCGGGGTGCGCTCGTGCGGGCCTGCCAGACGGCCGGTGCGCTCGAGCGGGTGCTCGAGCTGACCGTTCGCCAAGTCTGCGAGCGCGAGCAGTTCGGGCGGCCGCTCGGCCGTTTCCAGGCGGTGCAGCAGCAGGTTGCCGTCCTCGCGGGAGAGGCTGCCGCGGCCCGGGCAGCCGTCGACCTGGCCGTCGCCTGCCCTTCCCGGCTCGCGACGGCGATTGCGAAGACGCGGGCCGGTGAGGCGGCCACGAGCGGGGCGAAGATCGCCCACCAGCTCCACGGCGCAATCGGGGTCACGGAGGAGCACGAGCTCCACCGGTTCACGCTGCGGCTGCTCGCCTGGCGGGACGAGTACGGGAACGAGCGCGAGTGGGCAGCCGTCATCGGCCGCGAGGTCGCAGGGCGCGATCTCTGGGAGTGCCTCGACGCGCTGCGCACGGCACCGGTACCGCCGCTCGCTTGACAGTCCGACGCGCGCGTTCCTATCATCCTTCAACCGACCGATCGGTAGAAGTTTCAGCACCCCCTCCGTTGCAACCGAAAGGACGCCGATGTCAGTCGCTGGCGAAGTGCAGAGCCCGGAGTCGCTCCGGACGGACGACGTGACCTTCGAGACCGAGGGTGCGACCTTCGAGGGATATCTCGCCCTCCCGACCGAAGAGGGCCAGTACCCGGGCCTGATCATCGTCCACGAGGCGTTCGGGCCGGGAGATCACTACCGCGACCTCGCGCACCGGTTTGCCGCGCAGGGGTATGCCGCGCTCGCGCTGAACCTCTATTCGCGCATCGGCGCGCCGGACCCGGACGATATCGGCCAGGTCGTGGCCAAGATGTTCGAGCTCGACGACGTGCAGACGAGCCGCGACCTCGCGGCGACAGCCGCCTACCTCCGCAGCCGGTCCGAGTCGACGGGCAGGATCGGCGTGATCGGCTTCTCCTCCGGCGCGCGCGCCTCTCTGATCTTCGCGTGCACGACGGACGGCGCCGATGCCCTCGTCGACTGCTACGGCGGGTTCCTGACGAAGGCGACGTTCGAGGCCGCCGTCACGGGGGCCAGGCCGGCACAGCCGATGGACCTGCTGGAGGGTCTCCGCTGCCCGCTGCTCGCCGTGTTCGGGTCCGAGGACACGGATCCGTCGCCTGCCGAGGCCGAGGAGATGCGGCAGCGACTCGCGTCGGTCGACCAGCCGGTCGAGATCCGCGTGTTCGAGAACGCCGGCCACTCGTTCTTCGCCGACCATCGCGAGACCTACTCGGAGGCAGCCGCTCACGAGCTGTGGCCGGTGATCCTCGACTTCCTCGGACGGCACCTGACGAGCTGACGTCAGCCCCCGGGAGCTCAAGAGGCTTGATGCGAATTAGAAGCACGTCTGGATGCGGCCCTGCACGCTGCGGATCGCGTCCGCCGAGGACCGCATCAAGGCAACCAGCCTTGACGCCGCCCTCGGCGAACACGCTCCTTGGTGCAGAACCGCCCCAAACGCACTCCCAATCCACATCGAGCCTCTAGGGCACGGAGAGGGAGACCCGCACCGCCGTCAGGCGTGGCATCGCATTGATCGCCTGCAGGTCGCTGTCTCCGGACGTCAGCCGGTTCGGGTTCGTGCCGACGCACCTCGGGTCGTCGTCATGGCGTCCGGGCAAATCGCCGTAGCCGTGCGTCATCGAGATCACCCCCGGGCGGAGCGTGTCGTCGCTCCGGACGACGACGAGGATGTCACCGTGGTCGCTCGTGACACGCGCCACGTCGCCTCCGTCCAGGCCGAGGTCGGCGAGGTCGGCCGGATGGACGAAGCAGGGGTTGAACGGGTCGCGTGAGAAACCTTCGATGCGGCGCCCGGTCGAGTTCATCGTCTCCTTCACGCGTCGCACCACGAGCTGGAAGGGCCGCAGCGCACTGCCGACCGGCTCCGGCCGCAGGCACTCCTCGAGCTCGGCGGCGACGTCCTCTGCGAGAAGCTCGAATCTCGACTCGTCGGATTCGGCAGGCAGCACCTTCACGGGCGGCAGGTCGGCGTAGAGCTTGCCGCTCGGATGACGTCGCACGTCGGCGAGCGGCACGCGCCCGTCGGCGGCGAGGAGCTCGAGCAGCTCCTCGCTCTCGGGGAGCGGTGCGCCGGGGGGAAAGGAGCGGCCGAGCGCCTCGACCGTGAGGCCGAGCGCGGAGGCGAGGCCGAGGAGGTACTGCCAGTCCTCTCTCACCCCGACAGGGCGCTCGAGGATCGCGGGCGTGTACTGCGCGAAGGGCGCGCCGATGTGGTACTCGAGCGGCCCGGTGTGCTCCGCGCGCTCCAGCGAGAGGGCGGGGGCGAGCACGTAGTGTGCAAGCTCGGCGGTCTCGGTCGGGAACGGCTCGAGGGCGACGAGGAGCTCGAGCTGCTCGAAGGCCGCCATGGTTCGCTCTTGACCCGGGATCGATGCTGCCGGGTTGCCGCCCACCACGATGAGGGCGCGGATCCGGTCGTCACCGGGCTCGAGGATCTCATCCGGCAGGGTCACGGTCGGGAGCTCGCCGAAGAGCAGGCCGTAGCCGTCCCGGATCCGGCTCCTGTAGCCCTCCTCCCAGGTGCGGGAGGGCGGGATCACCTGAGCCCGCGGCGGCATCCCGAGCTCGGGTCGGTCGAGCGAGCTGAGAACGTTCGGCAGGTACCAGTCGTCCCCCTCGCGGGCGAAGCGACCGCAGATGATGTTCAGGCACCACGCGAGATGCTCGACCAGGTTCGACTGCGGCCCCATGTTGGCGCCCGTCCCGGTCGAGAGCATCCCCTTCCGCGCGGAGCCGAAGCAGGTCGCGGCGGCGACGATCATGTCGGGCTCGGTACCCGTGCGTTCCGCGACGACGGCCGGCGTCGCAGGGGCGAGCGCCGCGCGGAGCCGGTCGAGGTCGGCGACGTGGCGGCGGCAGAACTCGCGGTCGTGGAGCCCGTCGCGGAGGATCACGTGCAGCATCCCCGCGAGGAGGATCGCGTCGGTCCCGGGAATGAGCTGGAGATGGATGTCCGCCCGCGCCGCGATCTCGCTCCACCGTGGGTCGATCGCGATCACCTTGAGCCCGCGCCGCTTTGCCGCCGTCAGGCGCCGGAACCCGTTCTGCTGGGGGAATCCCGTGACGATCCCTCCGAGCATCGAGACGAGCGGGTTGAAGCCGGCGAACATCCACACGTCGCTCTCCTCGAACCGCTGCCGGCCGCCGCGCCACTGGCCGATCCTGCCGGGAGCAACCCACTTCGGTGCCTGGTCGATGGTCATCGTCGAGAAGAACTTGTGTGAGCCGAGCGCGCGCCAGAAGCCGTAGACGAACGGCTTGCTGAGCATGGTCATCACCCCATGGGTGCCCCAGTAGAGCCCGACGGCGTCGGGCCCGTGCCCTTCCACGATCTGCCGCAGGTCTGCGCCGGCTTCGGCCACGGCAGCCTCGGCATCGATCTCCTCGAATCCGGCCGGCGTCCTCCGCCGGCAGGTGCGGAATCGCCCGGGGTCGGCATGGAGCTGCCCGAGGCCGCGGCCCTTGGCGCAGGTGAACCCGCCGGAGAGCGGGTGGCTCGCGTCGCCGCGGATCCTGGCCACCCGGCCGTCATCATCGATGTCGACGAGCAGGCCGCAGAGCGCGCTGCACGAGCGGCAGTACGTCGTGCGGGTGGTGATCGTCGAAGTCAGGTGCCTCGCTCCTCCACGTGGGACTCTGAATCTACCTGGCGTTTGGTCGATGATCGAATTGACCTTACGGTCGGCCGTGGAGTAGTGTCGCTACCGGTCGGTTGTTAGACACCGCCGAGGGAGCGCCGATGGACTTCGGACTGGCAGCATCGCGCACGAGACGTTCTCCGCTCGATCGACCTGATCGGAGCGGAGGTGATCCCGCACTTCGGTTGACAGCGACGATGGCTGCCGCCGCCGGCGCTCCTACCGGCCGGTAGGCGTGTTAGCCTGGGGGACTCAATCGAGCTCATGGCACAAGCGACCAACACCAAGAAGAAGGCTACGACCCCGGGCACGCCCCGTCGTCGTCACCACGAGATCCTCGAGACCTCGGCCAGGGTGTTCCACGAGAAGGGGTACCAGGCGACGTCGATCCAGGACATCGCCGACGAGGTCGGGATCCTCAAGGGCAGCCTCTACTACTACATCAGCTCGAAGGAGGATCTCCTTTACGAGATCATCCACGAGGTCCATCAGCAGGCGCTCCGCGTGATCGACGAGGTCGACAAGGTCGACGGCGACCCGCTCCAGAAGATCCGGGCGTTCGCCTTCCTCCACGTCACCTTCAACATCGAGAACCGCCTCTGGGTGGGGGTGTTCTTCAACGACTTCCGCTCGCTCAGCGAGGAGCGCCGTGCGGTCATCGTCAAGGAGCGCGACGAGTACGGCCGCTATCTGCGAGGCCTGATCCGGCTTGGCCAGGAAGAGGGCGTCGTCTGCCCCGACGTCGACCCCAAGCTCATCTCGCTCGCGATCCTCGACATGCTCAACTTCATCTTCCACTGGTACCGCCCGGGCGGCGAGCGCTCTGCCGCAGCCGTCGCTCAGGCCTACGCGGACTTCGTCGTCGCCGGCCTCGCGTGCAGTCCTGCAACGCACGTTCCCGGTCACCGGGCCGAGCTCGCAGCCGTCGTTCGCGACGGCGTCGACGTCGGAGCCGGCGCCAACGGGCGCAAGCGCCCGCGCTCGTCGCGCCGCCCGAGCTGACCGCGGCGCCCTCGCGGCCGGGCACCGTCTTCGGGCCGGTCAGCCGGTCGTCTCGACCGGGAGCGACGCGATCGAGCGGAAGCACGGATTCCGGCCCCGGCTCACCGGGCCCGTCGTGCGCAGGCTGCTTACGCGGTTGATCAGCTCGGAGAGGAGAGCGGTGGCGACGACACGGCCCAGCCAGGCCCCGAGGCAGGCGTGCGGGCCGGCGCCGAACGCCATGTGATGGTTGTGCTTCGCGATCCCGTTCGCATAGCGGGCGACGTCGAACGTCCCGGCATCCGCCCAGCGGGCCTCGTCCCGGTTGGCCGAGCCGAAGAGGAGCATCACGCGGGCATCTCCGGGAACGGTGGTACCGCTCAGCGCGACGTCGTCGGTAGCGGTGCGGAACATGGCCTGGATCGGTGACGTGAACCGCAGGACCTCCTCGACAGCGCTCCCGGCGAGGCCCGGCCGCGTGCGCAGCAGCGCCCACTGCTCCGGCCTCGAAGCGAGCTCGAGGACGAGGTTCGCAGCGAGATCCCGCGTCGTGTCGGCGCCCGCGGCGAGCAGCAGCACGCAGACGTTCACGATCTCGGCCCGGGTCAGCGCTCCTGCGGTGACGAGCGTCGAGACGAGGTCGTCGCCCGGCTCGGCGCGCCGCCGGTCGGCGAGCTCCCCGAACGTGCGCGCGAGCGCCACCCGGGGGCTCGGGCGCAGGGCCCGGCCGTGGCGGAGCTCGACGATCGCTCGAGCCGGCACGCCGAGGATGTCGGCAAGGAAGCGGCACGCGAGGGGCTCGGCGAGCTCGCCCACGATCTCGTGCTCGCCGCCGACGATGCGGTCGACGTGCTCCCCGGCGAGCATGCGAGCGTGCTCCGGCCAGGCCTCGAGCGCACGGGGGGTGAACGCGGGAGCCAGCTGCCGGCGCAGCCGCGTGTGCTCGGGCGGATCGGCACCGACGAGGACGGCGAGGCGGCGGCGCTCCCTCCCGTTGGTCTCGGCGGACGAGAACCGGCGCGCATCCGCCGCCGCGGTGGCGACGTCGTCCCACCGGGAGACGAGCCAGATATCGCGCTCGGCGACGTGGCGGACCGGATCGTTCGTCCGCAGCCAGTCGTAGAGCGGGAACGGATCGCCGACCGTCGCCGGGTCGTAGGGATCGAGGGTGGCGACCGGCGGCGAGCCCGTGGCGAAGGTCAATCGGCGGGCTCGCTCTCGCGCCAGTACACGGGCGGCTGCCCCGTCCGCGAGACGATCTCCCTGATCTCGACCTCGATCTCGGGCGTCTGGTTGCACATCGTCAGGAAGGCACCGTCGACCGGGATCGTGACGCCGCTGATGAACTCGGAGTCGTCGCTCGCGAGGAACACGGCGCACCTGGCGATGTCCTCGGGCTGCCCGTAGCGGGGAAACGGCTGCGCCTTCGAGGCCACCCGTTGTGCGTCTTCGAGGTCGCCGGGCAGCGTGTTCACGAGCGCCGGGGTGATCGTCCAGCCGGGGGCGATCGCGTTGACCCTGATCCTGTGGGGGCCGAGCTCGAGCGCGGCGCTCTGGGTCAGCATGATCAACCCGGCCTTGAACGTGGCGTAGCCGTGGATCCCCGGCAGCGGGCGGATGCCCGTCACGGAGGCCGTCGAGATGATCGATCCGCCGCCCACCTTCTTCAGCTCCGGCATCGAGTGCTTGATGCCGAGAAAGGCCGCCCGCACGTTGATCGCGTGATCGCGGTCCCAGTCCTCGATCGCGCAGTCGAGCCCGGTCGACTGCGCGCCGCCGACGTTGTTGACCATCACGTCGAGCTTGCCGAACTCCGACACCGCACGCTCCACGAGGACGTGGATGTCCTCCTCCCGGGTCACGTCCGTGTGCTGGTAGACGGCGGTGCCGCCGGCTGCCAGGATCCCTTGCAGGGTCTCGTCGCCGCCCGCGTCGTCGATGTCGGACACGACGACGGCGGCTCCTTCCTGCGCGAAGAGCGTTGCGCTCGCGCGGCCCATCCCGCTCGCGGAACCCGTGACGATCGCGACCTTGCCGTCCAGCCTGCCCATTCGGTTCCCCTTCCGTCTGTTTGGTAGAGAGCATTCAAGCAGCCGCGGCGCGGGCGGGCAACGTCCACGAGCCTGCCTGCGCCAACCGGCTCGTCACGGGCCGCTCAGCCTGCTATATCTCCACCTACCGTTAGGTAGAGAGGAGATCGATCGCAGGTGCTGTTCTCAATGATCTTCGAAGCCCAGCTCGCCGACCCGACGATCGAGCGCGAGCACCGGCTGATCCACGACTGCATCGACCAGGCGGTCTACGCCGAGGAGATGGGCTTCGACCGTATCTGGGCGGTCGAGCATCACGCGCTCAGGTGGTACTCGCACATGAGCGCGCCCGAGGTGTTCCTCTCCGCGGTCGCGACGCGAACCTCCCGGATCCGGATCGGGCACGCGGCGGTCTGCATGCCGTTCAACTACAACTATCCGACCCGGGTTGCCGAACGGGCGGCGATGCTGGACATCATCTCGAACGGCCGCCTCGACCTCGGCGCCGCCCGCGGCGCGACGCTACAGGAGATGTCGCTGTGCAACGTCGATCCGGAGCGGACGCGGGACGAGGTGGGGGAGGCGCTGCGCGTGATCGGCTCCGCCTGGCAGGCGGACACGTTCGAGTGGCACAGCGACCTGCTCACGATCTCCGCACCCGGCACGAATCCCCCGCACACGATCCTGCCGCGGCCGGTGCAGTCTCCGCACCCGCCGCTCTACCTCGCGTGCAGCAACATCGCCTCGGTCGAGCTGGCAGCAGCCTACGGAGTCGGCGTGCTGGCGCTCGGCTTCGCCGGCCCGGCGAGCGTTCGCGAGCAGCGGGAGGCGTACGACGCGGCCAGGGCCGAGCGCAGTGGCGACGGGTTCGTGTCGACCGTCGTCAACGATCACTTCTCCGCGCTGTGCCCGACGATCGTGCTCGACGACGCGGCCGACGCACTGCAGGTCGGTGCCCGGGGGCAGCGGTTCTTCGCCGAGTCGCTCGCGCACTGGTACGGCGGGGGGCCGCCGCCGAGCGTCGAGGGCGACGTCGACGACCAGACCGTCGCGATCGAGCACTCGAAGGACCGGATCGTCG
>Ga0302299_10002277_pt1 | contig 11700 bp, 10 predicted proteins | sample III_Fen_N3_4_FD_198795 | JGI IMG/M metagenome (GOLD analysis project Ga0302299, IMG submission 198795) | Peat permafrost microbial communities from Stordalen Mire near Abisko, Sweden - III_Fen_N3_4 | ecosystem: Environmental > Terrestrial > Soil > Wetlands > Permafrost | place: Sweden: Abisko...
AGCCTGGGACGCGGACGCTGAGGCCCAGGTCTCCCGGCCGCGACCCGTGCTCGGACGGCGAGCCCGCGACGCCTACCCTGCCCCCATGACCCGGTACGCCTTCCTCCGCCAGCCACGCTGGCTGGCCCTGGCGTTCCTGGTCATCCTCGTCGTTCCGTCGTTCTTCCTGCTGTCCCGGTGGCAGCTCAGCCGACTCGACCAGCGACGCCACTACAACGCGAACGTCACCGCGAACGCGCAGCAGGCGTCCGTCGCGGTGGACGGCGTCATGACGCCCGGCAGCCCGCCGTCGTCGATCGGCGACCAGCAGATGTGGCGGCAGGTGACGGCGACGGGGCACTACGACGCCTCGCGGCAGGTGCTCGTGCGCAAGCGCCCGCTCCAGGGCGCCAACGGATTCTGGGTTGCGACCCCGCTGGTCACGGACTCCGGCGCGGTCCTCGTGGTCAACCGCGGCTGGATCGCTGCCCAGGGCGGCGCCGGAGCCGTCCAGCAGGTGCCCGCTCCCCCGGTCGGTGCCGTGACGGTGGTCGGGCGGGTGCAGCCCTCGCAGGAGGCACCCTCCCCGCAGCCGTCCGACCTGCCCGCGGGTCAGGTCACGGACCTCGACGTCGCCCTCGTCGGCGCTTCCACCGACGTCTACCCCGGCTACGTCGACCTGGTGTCGTCCGACCCGGCGCAGGCCGCCGGGCTCACGACGATCCCGCTCCCCGAGCTCGACGAGGGCCCGCACCTGTCCTACGCCGTGCAGTGGGTCTTCTTCGCGGTGGTGGCAGTGACGGGATTCGTCCTGCTCGCCCGCCGCGAGCGCGACTACGGCGACTCCGACGACTCCGTCGAGCCGGCGGCCACCCGTACGGACGTGGCGTAACTGTCCGTAGCCGCTCGGTACGGGCACAATCGGGCCATGGACCTCGGCCTCTCGGATCGTGTCTTCGTCGTCACCGGTGGTTCGCGCGGCCTCGGCCTCGCGTGCGCGGAGGCACTCGTCCACGAGGGCGCCCGGGTGGTCGTGGTCGCCAGGGACCAGCAGGGGCTCGACGAGGCCGTGGGGCGGCTCGGTGGCGGCCAGCACGCGGTAGGCCTGTCGGCCGACCTCGCTGAGACCCCCACCGCGGAGCGGGTGATCGCCGCCGCGGTCGCGCGCTTCGGCCGCCTCGACGGCGCACTGATCAGCGTGGGCGGACCTGCGGCCGGCACCCCGATGACCACGGACGACGACATGTGGCGGGTCGCGTTCGAGACCGTCTTCCTGGGGTCGCTACGCGTGGCCCGCGCCGCGGCCAACGCCATGAGCGGCGACCCGGCCGACACCGCCGGCGTCGGCGGCGCCCTCGCGTTCGTCCTGTCGAGCAGCGCTCGCGAGCTCGTCACCGGCCTCACGACCTCGAACGGCCTGCGGCCGGGTCTGGCCATGATGGTGAAGGACCTCGCCGACGAGCTCGGCCCGCGCGGCGTGCGCGTCAACGGCCTGCTCCCGGGACGCATCGCCACCGACCGGATCTTCGCCCTCGACGCGCGCTACGGCGCACCGGACATGGTGCGCCGTCGCAACGAGGCGGCGATCCCGCTCGGGCGCTACGGCGAGCCCGAGGAGTTCGGCCGCGCCGCCGCCTTCCTGCTCTCGCCGGCGGCGTCCTACCTCAACGGCGTGCTGCTCCCGGTGGACGGCGGCGCGTCGCGCTCGATCTGAGGCGCTCGGACCGGATCGTCGGACCGGGCGTCAGCCCAGGCCGGAGCGGCGCATCTCCGCTTCCACGTCCGCCTCGGTGATGGGACGCCGGAAGTACACGTCCCAGCCGTGCAGCAGCAGGCCGATCCCCCAGCCAGCGAGCACCCACCCGGGCCAGAAGTAGCCTGCGCCCGAGAGTGCCCAGATGACGATGAGGAACGCGTTGACGACGACATAGGCCGCGACGTTCCCCGTGAACTCCCGCTTCGCCTGCAGTCGTTTGCGCGCCAGCTCCCTGGACGTGGGGCTGGAGTCGATCGGTCCGGGGATCCCGGACTGTGCATCGGTCGCCATGACAACCTCCCGGCGGCTGATCGAGCGCTCGCGGAACCGCGGCTCGGTCGCGCGACGACGCCCACGACGGGTGGGGCAGGAACCTGCCCGCGCCTCCATGATGCTCTCGCTCAACCGGGATGCGCCAGAGATCCGTTGCAGCGCAACGCGATCCGCCCACGATGACGTTGGCAAGGCTTGCCTGCCCTGTCGCGCTCGACCGCGCGTTCCGGCGGGAGCCGGATGCTCAGACGCCGGCGACCGTGCCGTCGGCGTCCTGCGAGGCGAACTGGGTGCGGTAGAGGTTCTCGTAGGTGCCGCCCTGGGCCAGCAGGTCCTCGTGACGTCCGTGCTGCGCGATCCGACCGTTCTCGACGACGAGGATCGTGTCGGCCTCCCGGATCGTCGAGAGACGGTGCGCGATCACCAGTGACGTGCGTCCCTCGAGCGCCGTGGCGAGCGCCTTCTGCACGGCCACCTCGGACTCGCTGTCGAGGTGCGCCGTGGCCTCGTCGAGCACCACGACGTCGGGGGCCTTGAGCAGCAGCCGCGCGATCGCCATCCGCTGCTTCTCACCGCCCGAGAGCCGGTAGCCGCGGTCGCCGACCACCGTGTCGAGACCGTCGGGGAGGTTCTCGACGAGCGTGAGGACCTGGGCGTCTCGCAACGCCGCGTGCAGCTCGTCGTCGGTGGCGTCGGGGCGGGCGTAGAGCAGGTTGGCCCGGATCGTGTCGTGGAACATGTGGGCGTCCTGCGTGACGACTCCCACGAGGTCGTGGAGCGACTGCTGCGTGGCACGGCGCACGTCGACACCGTTGATCCGGATGCTGCCGTCGGAGACGTCGTAGAGGCGCGAGACGAGCGCGGTGATCGTCGTCTTGCCGGCGCCGGAGGGGCCCACCAGAGCGACCATCTCGCCCGGTCGGGCCGTGAAGGCGATGTCGCGCAGGACGTCGTCGCGGACCGGCGAGGCGTCCTGGCGCGCGACGGACTCGAGCGACGCGAGCGAGACCTCGTCGGCCGACGGGTAGCGGAAGCGCACGTGGTCGAACTCGATGGTCGTCGGTCCCGTGGGGATGGCGACGGCGTCGTCGGCGTCCTTGACCATCGGTTCCAGGTCGAGGATCTCGAAGACCCGCTCGAAGCTCACCAGCGCGGTCATGACGTCGACGCGCACGTTGGCGAGGGCTGTCAGCGGGCCATAGAGCCGGCCGAGGAGGGCAGCGAGCGCGAGGAGCGTGCCGACGGTGATCGTGCCCGCGATGGCGAGGTTGCCGCCCACGCCGTAGACGAGGGCCGTGGCGAGCGCGGCCACGAGGGTCAGCGCGGTGAAGAAGATCCGGTTCATCATCGCGATGCGGATGCCGATGTCGCGCACGCGTCCGGACCTGCCGGAGAAGGCCTCCGCCTCCTCGTCCGGGCGGCCGAAGAGCTTGACCAGCAGCGCGCCCGCGACGTTGAACCGCTCGGTCATCTGCGTGGACATGTCGGCGTTGAGCTGCATCTGCTCGCGGGTGATCGACTGCAGGGTGCGGCCGAAGTAGCGGGCCGGGATGAGGAAGACGGGCAGCAGCACGAGCGAGGCGAGCGTGATCTGCCATGACAGCCACATCATCGCGACGACGACGGCGACCAGGCTGATGGCGTTGCCGACGACTCCCGAGAGCGTGCTCGTGAACGCCTGCTGCGCGCCGATGACGTCGCTGTTGAGACGGGACACCAGGGCGCCGGTCTGCGCGCGGGTGAAGAACGCGACGGGCATGCGCTGGACATGGTCGTAGACCTGGGTGCGCAGGTCGTAGATGAGACCCTCGCCGATGCGAGAGGAGTACCAGCGCCCGAGGAGCGTCAACAGGCTGTCGACGATGGCGAGCAGCGCGATGAGGATCGCGGTCGTGGTGACGACCTGGCTGTTGCCCGGGGTGACGCCCTGGTCGATGATCCGGCGGAAGAGCAGCGGCTGCGCCACGACGAGGACGGCGTCGAGCACGAGGGTGATCAGGAAGCCGATGACGAGCACGCGGTAGGGCGACGCGTAGCCCAGGATCCGGCGCAGCGTGCCGTCGGCGAGCTTCGTGTCGGTCACCTTGCCGTCGGTGCGGTAGGACCGCAGCACGGCGTGCGGGTTGCCCATGGACACTCGGGTGGGACCTCTCTGACGACAGCGCAGGTACAAGGTCCCCGGTGTCCGGTTTGTTCCCGGATCCCCTACCCGGCACCCAGCATGCCGCGGATCAGCGGGACCTGCGTCTCGCGCTCGAGGCGACGCTGCTCCTCGGGGTCGTTCGCCAGCGCACCGCGGATCACCGCCTTCGTCGCGCGTACGGCGCGCTCCGGCGCCGCGAGGAGCGAGGCCACCAGCTCGACGACGGCCGCGTCGAGCCTGTCGGGCTCGACGACGGCGTTGGCCAGGCCCAGGCGAAGAGCCTCGTCCGCCGCGACCCACCGACCCGTCACGCAGATCTCGAGGGCCCGTGCGTACCCCACGGCTCGGACGAGGGGGTGGGTGCCGGTGAGGTCGGGCACGAGCCCGAGCGAGGTCTCGCGCATCGAGAAGCGTGCGGCGCTGGAGCAGACCCGCAGGTCGCAGGCGAGCGCGAGCTGGAACCCGGCCCCGACCGCGGCCCCCTGCACGGCGGCGACCGTGATCACGTCGTCGGAGTCGTGCAGCCAGGAGAACCCGCGCTGGAATCCTGCGATCAGCTCGGCGGTGCCGGCGTCGTCGGTGGCTGCGATGTCGCCAAGGATCCGGTCGCCGTCGATCCCCTCGGGTGTGAACGACCGCAGGTCGATCCCGGCCGAGAACACCGTCCCTGCTCCGCGCAGCACCACGACCCGGGTCGAGGGCGGCAGCGCGGCGCCCACGGCCTCCAGGGCCCGCCAGGTCGTCCGGGTCTGCGCGTTGCGGGTGTCGGGCCGGTCGAGGGTGAGGGTGACGACGGGCTCGCCGGCGGGACCGGCCCAGGACGCGCGCAGACCACCGGCCGCGAGGACGTCGGGATCGACGGGTGAGGCGCTGATCTCAGGACGCCTTCGAGCTCTTGCCGCGCGTCGCCCCGCCGCGCCCACGCAGGCTCGTCCCGGACTCGCTCAGGATGCGGTGCACGAAGCCGTAGGAGCGTCCGGTCGATGCGGCCAGCTCGCGGATGCTGGCGCCGGCGGCGTACTTCTTCTTCAGGTCGGCGGTCAGCTTGTCCCGCTCACCGCCCGACACGCGACGACCCTTACCGAGCTCCGCCACAGCTGCCTCCCGCGCATCACCGAGTCGAGACGTCCCCACCGCACAGCCACGGTACCGACCAGGAATGCGCTCGCAAGCGACTCCGGAGAATCCTGATCAAGAGCGGAACGTCAGGCCAGGGACACCAGGTCGGCGTAGTCGGGGTTCCAGAGGTCCTCGACGCCGTCGGGCAGGAGCAGGATCCGCTCGGGGTCGAGCGCCTCGACCGCGCCCTCGTCGTGCGTGACGAGCACGATCGCGCCCTCGTAGGAGCGCAGGGCGCCGAGCACCTCCTCGCGACTTGCGGGGTCGAGGTTGTTGGTGGGCTCGTCGAGCAGCAGGACGTTGGCGGCCGAGACCACGAGGGTCGCCAGCGCGAGCCGGGTCTTCTCGCCGCCCGACAGCGTGCCTGCGGTCTGGTGCACGGTGTCGCCGGAGAAGAGGAACGTGCCGAGCACCTTGCGCATCTCCGGCTCGAGCAGGTCGGGCGCGGCCGAGCGCATGTTGTCGAGCACGGTGCGCGCCGGGTCGAGGGTGTCGTGCTCCTGGGCGTAGTACCCCAGCCGCAGACCGTGACCGGGCTGGACCTCGCCGGTGTCGGGCGAGTCGACCCCGGCCAGGATCCGCAGCAGCGTGGTCTTGCCCGCGCCGTTGAGACCGAGCACGACGACCCGGCTGCCCTTGTCGACCGCGAGGTCGACGTCGGTGAAGATCTCCAGGGATCCGTAGGACTTCGAGAGCTCCTGGGCACGCAGCGGCGTCTTGCCGCACGGCGCGGGCGTCGGGAAGCGCAGCTTGGCGACCTTGTCGCTGCGACGGGTCTCCTCGAGACCGCCGAGCAGCCGCTCGGCGCGCCTGGCCATGTTCTGCGCGGCCTTCGCCTTGGTGGCCGTGGCACGCATCCGGTTGGCCTGGTCGCTGAGCTGCTGCGCCTGCCTCTCGACGTTGTGGCGCTCGCGCTTGCGGCGTCGCTCGTCGGTCTCGCGCTGGGTGAGATACGCCTTCCACCCGACGTTGTAGACGTCGATGACGAAGCGGTTGGCGTCGAGGTGGAAGACGCGGTTCACCGTCGCTTCGAGCAGCTCGACGTCGTGGCTGATGACGATGAGCCCACCACGGTGGGTCTTGAGGAAGTCGCGGAGCCAGACGATGGAGTCGGCGTCGAGGTGGTTGGTCGGCTCGTCGAGCAGCAGCGTCTCCGCGCCGGAGAACAGGATGCGCGCGAGCTCGACCCGGCGGCGCTGGCCGCCGGACAGCGTGCCCAGGGGCTGCTCGAGCACCCGCTCGGGGAGCCCGAGGCTGGACGCGATGGACGCGGCCTCCGACTCGGCGGCGTAGCCGCCCTGGGACAGGAAGTCGGCCTCGGCGTTGCTGTAGCGGCGCATCGCCTTGTCGCGGGTGGCATCGTCGGCGGCGGCCATCCGCTGCTCGGCGGCGCGCATCCGGCGGACCGCCTCGTCGAGGCCGCGGGCCGACAGGATCCGGTCGCGGGCCATCTCCCCGAGGTCGACGTCGCGCGGGTCCTGCGGCAGGTAGCCGATCGCGCCGCCCCGTGCGACCGTGCCGGCGGCGGGCTCCCCCTCGCCGGCCAGGACGCGCGTGAGCGTCGTCTTGCCGGCGCCGTTGCGCCCGACGAGCCCGACCTTGTCGCCCGGGCCGATGCGGAAGGTGGCGCCCTCCAGCAGCAGGCGGGCGCCGGCACGAAGCTCGATGCCCTGGGCGGAGACGGTCATAGCACCGCAGATTCTACGGGGCTGGTCGGTGGCCGCCGACCACGCTCACGGGCGAGGCACCCGGATCGCCCGCCCTCGTCGAGGCGTGCAGGACGGGCGGGGTGCTCAGTCGACCCGGGGGTCGAAGATGCTCGCCGGGAGCTGCTGGCCGGCGAGCAGCCGGGCGATGCGGTCGCCGCCGTAGACCGAGGGCAGGAAGCCCACTCCGTTGCAGCCGAGGTTGTAGAGCAGCTCGGCGTGCTCCGGGTGCCGGCCGACCACCCGCACGAGCCCGTCCGAGTAGCCCATCAACCCGTGCCACTGGAAGTCGAACGGGAGGCCGCGATGACGCGCAGGCTGCGCGAAGGCGAGGATCTCGTCGTCCATGGCGTCGAGGACAGGGCCGGGCACCGGGAGCGTCGGGTCGTACGGGCGGCCGTCCAGCTCCGCCTCGGGTCCGCCCATGCAGGTCAGCGTCACGGTCGAGGACGCCAGGTCGTAGGCGCGGCGCGTCACGTAGACGTACGGCGTGTCACCGACGCCGACTCTGGCGTTGCGGATGTAGCTCGTCGCAGCGGGTGGTCGCCGATCCTCCTCGGCGAAAGCGGCCATGTAGCCAACCAGGCCCGAGACCCGCTGGTCCTGCGCGAGCTGCACCTCGGCCCCCAGGAGGTCTTCGACGACGTGATCCACGAAGCCGTTGGTGCACAGGACGGCGTGCCTGGCGGAGATCGTGCGGCCGAGCGCGTGGGCGACCGCACGGCCGCCGCCCACGACGACCCGCTCCACCGGTGTCCGGTCGGCGTAGCGGAACCGGTCCGGGTACGTCGCCTCGAGATGCGCGAGCACCTGCTGGGTCAGGGCGGCGCTGTTGGCGCACCCCTTGCGATCGGACAGGACGGCGCGGTAGGCGTCGCCCTCGGTGTCGAGCAGCTCGCACACGCGGGACTGCGGCACGACCTCGTAGAGGCCGTCGAACTCACGAGGGATATCGGCGAGGAACTCGGCGTCCTCGGACACGACGACCGTCTCGGTCGACAGTCCGCCCTGTCGGCGGAGCTGGTTGTTGAGCAGATGCACGCGCACGTGGTCGAGGGTGAACATGCCCATGTGCCCGACGAACCGCTCGACGCGCACCGTCGAGCCCGCCTCCGCGGCCATGAGGTCCAGCAGGTCGTGAGCCGCGTCCAGTGCTGCTTGTGCCTGCAGCGCACGCTGCGCTCCGAACTCCGACGCGATGTCGTGGAGGGGCCGCTCGAAGTACGTCGTGAGCTGGCCGGCGTTGTGCCCCGTGGCGCCAAGCGCGACGCGGTCGCGCTCGACGAGCACCACATTGCGGTCGGTGGCCCGCAGGGTGAAGAACGAGGTCGCGACCCCGGCGATGCCCGCACCCACCACGACGACGTCGGTGGTGAGGTCGCAGGAGAGCCGCCGCGCCGGTCCGTCCGGTTCGAGCTGGGCGACCCACGGTGAGTGGTTGGGCTGGTCGGAGTGCTGACCGCGCTCCGGTCCGAGCTCGTCCATGGCCTGTCCCCCGGCTGTCGACGTCCGTCCTGTGCAGGTGTGCCCGGCGGCGGGGCGCCGGCACCGCGCCGGTGGGTACGGCCCGCGCTCGCTGGGAGCGAGGACCGTGCGCACGACCTCAGCAGGACAGCGCGGTGGAGAGCTGGTCGAGACCCGCGGTGATTTTGTCGCCGGCAGCCGTGAGAGCGGCCTTCGCCTTCGTCGGGTCGGTCTTGGCCTGCGCGATGGCGTCGTCGAGCTGGGCCTTCGCGGCGGTCAGGTTGTCCTGCAGCCCGGCCGGCACCTTGCTGCCGAGCGCCGACAGCCCGCCGGTGACCTTGCCCACCGCGCTGCTCACGCCGTCGAGGCTCGCGGGGTCGACGTCGCCCAGCGCCGCGACCTGGGTCTTGGCCTGTGCCACGAGGGAACAGGTGGCCGTGTTGACCGCCGCGCCCACCTGCGACTTGGCGCTGTCGACGACTCCGCCGCAGCTGCTCAGGACCAGGGCAAGCGCCGTCGCGATCGGGACGAGCACGAGACTCCGCGTGCGCATCGGACTCCCTTCTCGGGCGTCAACCTCAGGATCGAGGCTCGGACGATAGGAGCAGGCTAGGGCGTTCCGCTCGCGGCGGGTGACTGCTCGACGGAAATCGCATCGAGCCTGACGGTGCGACCGTTCTTGACCGCGATGAGACGGATCTGACCGGAGACAGGACGTGCCCACCGAGGGAGCAGCGTCAGTCCGTGCCCGACGTACACGCGGCTGCGCAGCGACAGGCGACCCAGCCGTCTGCTGCCCTGGAAGACATCGAGGGAGCCACACTGAGGACACGTGGTGCCGATCACGCCGATGCGAGTGACGTGGCGGAGGTTGACCCAGAGGGTCGCTCCCGCATGTGACGTGACGAGGAAGCTCCCGCCGATCCAGGACTCAGCCCGGCCTCGTCCCCATCCATCCGAACGCCGCAGGCCATTGACGTCGATCGGGATGGAGGTGCAGCGCGACGACGACCACGCGCTCGGGTTCCCCGCCCGGTCGACCGCTCGTACCTGGAAGCAGTAGTCGTGGCCCGCCGCTCCGGTGACCACTGTCGAGGTTCCGGTGACCTGGACGGGGGTGCTCCATCGGGAGAAGCGCTTCGCGAAGACGGGGCGTCGTCGCCATCGCATATCGACCGCCGCCACGCCGGAGGTGTCGTCCCTCGTGGACCACTCGATCCGGATGCGTTGAGGTTGGGCGGAGACGCCGACCACCGATGCCAGCGAGGCCTTCGGCGGCGTGGTGTCGGCGACGGCGACGATCGCGAGCGATGCCGCCGTGCCGGAAGCCGTGTCGCTGGCGGCTCGACCGTCGTCCACGACGAGTGAGAACCGGACGAGTGATTCGGACGACGGGGCTGTGAAGAAAGGGGTGGCCGAGGTCGGGCTGGTGAGCACGACGGGGGAGCCCGAGACCTGGGACCAGTGATACGACAGCAGGTCGCCGTCCGGATCCGAGCTGGCCCTGCCGTCGAGCTGTACCAAGGACCCGCCCTGAACCACTTGAGGTTGTTCTGCGACTGCGACGGGTGGCGTGTTGGAGGCCTGGCTGGCGAAGGTTGCGGCGACATACTGCTTGTGCAACCAGGTGTCCTCCAGCGTCCCCGCGCAGGCGGTCGCGTTCTGGCAGACGCCGAAGTCGTGCGGGGCATAGGTGAGGAAAGCGAGCTGCTTCGCCGCCAGGTCAGGCCCGGAGACGTTGAACGCGAGGTTGTTCACCGGGTAGCCGAGGTAGCTCACGACGACGTGAGGAGTCAGGTAGCGGTGCTGCGCAGCCCTCGCGAACCAGGCCGTCAGGTAGTGGTCGACATGGTCGCCGCCACCGGGACGTCCGAGGTAGTCCTGGATCCTGATAATCGTGGGCTGGAAGGTGGTCATCAGCGAAGCGAGGGCCTCCACGACACCTCTGGCCGTGTAGCTCGGCGTGCCGTCGACCGGGTGCTGCTCGGTTGTGGTGCCGTACCAGAGGGACTCGAGCGTCTCACCTTGCGGGTTGTACCCGACCTGCAGCCTCATGAACAGCTGGCGGACGCCTGGGGCACCCACGAGAGTCTGCGTCAGTACCGAGTGCCCTGCTGCCGTCGTGGTCGTCGCCGCCCAGTCGTCAGGGAGGCCCGCCATCTCGGCGTAGGCCGCGAGTGCCCCGCGCTCACGCTCACCCCAGTAGTCGGGTCCCAAGCCGTTGTTGCCCGCTGTGAGGAAGACGGTGGTGACGCAGGCGCCGGACTGGATGTCGTGGAGCAGGTCGGGGCTCTGGAACAGCAACGAGTCGTCCTGGTGCGCGACCACGTACATGGTGCTGGACGAGCAACCGGCGGCGAGGGCCTGCTGCGGATCGAAGCCGCAGGGCAGGATCGCGGCCAGCACCAGCGCACAGACCACGACGACGAGGCGGATCGACCGTCTCGGTCCACGCCGACTCACGGCCTCGGCCCGATCCCAGCCAGCCGACGCGGCGAGCCCGGTGTTCGCGATCGTGTCCCCATTGCGACGCACTCCCCCGATGGACTGGCCCGCCGTCCCGGGTCCTACGGACCATCACCAAGTCTAGGTCTGGAGACCGGGTCCGGGACTCGAATAACGAGGCGCGGCTGCGATGGCCCCTACAGGTTGAACCCGAGCGCGCGGAGCATCTCGCGGCCGTCGTCGGTGATCTTGTCCGGTCCCCATGGCGGCATCCAGACCCAGTTGATCCGGTAGTCGCTGACGACCCCGTCGAGCGCGGCCCGCGTCTGGTCCTCGATCACGTCGGTCAGCGGACAGGCGGCCGAGGTCAGCGTGAGGTCGATCGTCGCGATGTTGGAGTCGTCGACGGCGACCCCGTAGACGAGGCCGAGGTCGACCACGTTGATCCCGAGCTCGGGGTCGACGACGTCCTTGAGCGCCTCGATGACGTCGTCGTCGGGGGTGATGTCCCCGCCGCCGGCGATGGGTGCGGTGGTCTCGGTCACGGTGCTACCTCCGGTGTCTCGCTCGCCACGGCCTGCGAGACCGCGTCCTTCCACGCCATCCACCCCAGCAGCGCGCACTTGACGCGTGCCGGGTACTTCGCGACCCCGGCGAACGCCACCGCGTCGCCCAGGACGTCCTCGTCGGGCTCGACCTGCCCGCGCCCCTGCATGAGGGCGAGGAACGCGTCGGTCGTGGCGAGCCCGTGGGCGACGGTCCCGCCGACGAGCTGCTCGTGGAGCATGCTCGCCGAGGCCTGCGAGATCGAGCAG
>Ga0302299_10002278_pt1 | contig 11699 bp, 12 predicted proteins | sample III_Fen_N3_4_FD_198795 | JGI IMG/M metagenome (GOLD analysis project Ga0302299, IMG submission 198795) | Peat permafrost microbial communities from Stordalen Mire near Abisko, Sweden - III_Fen_N3_4 | ecosystem: Environmental > Terrestrial > Soil > Wetlands > Permafrost | place: Sweden: Abisko...
CCGGAGCGATCGACGAGGTCAGCGCCGACTGGCTGCAGTCGCGCGCCGACGGAAGCGTGGCCGCGCCGCGCCTGGACACGGACTTCCTCGCCGCGGCTGAACACGACGACTGCCGCGTGTTCGTCACGCTCACCGACTACGACGAGAGCCGGCACACGTTCGACCCGGCGATCTCCGCGGCGGTCCTGGCGACGCCCGGCTCGCGGCGCCGGCACGTCGCGGCGATCGCCGCCTGGTGCAAGACCTACGACGTGGCCGGCGTCGACGTCGACTGGGAGGCGGTCAAAGGCTCGCGCAGGGACAAGTACTCCGCCTTCGTCGAGGAGCTCGCCCGGCAGCTGCACGACGACGGCCGCCTCATCGCCGTCGACGTCTATCCCAAGCTCAAGGAACCCGGCGGCTGGGACGGCCCGCGCGCGCAGGACTGGGCGCGCCTCGGGCGCGCCGTGGACGAGTTCCGCGTCATGACCTACAACTTCTCGGGCTCCTGGTCGGGTCCGGGGCCACTCTCGCCCCCGGACTGGATGGACCGGGTGATCGGCTTCGCCGAGGCGCAGGTGGCGCCGCGGCGGGTGGTCATGGGCCTCGGCTTCTACGGGCGTGACTGGCAGGGATCCAAGACGACCGATCTCCTGTGGGACGACGTGACCGCCATCCGCGCGAGCCTGCACCCGCAGGAGACGCGCTCCGCGTCAGGTGAGCTGTACCTCGGCTACAAGAAGGACGGCGCCACGCATCAGGCGTTCTTCCCGGACGGACCGGCGATCCGCGCCAAGGTGGCCATGATGCTCTCGCGTCACCCGGAGATCCGCGGCGTCTACGCCTGGGAGATGGGCCAGGAGGACCCGCGCGTCTGGCCCGGACTGCGCAAAGCGCTGCACTAGCGAGCGGGCGCGGCGGCAGCCCGCCCGGCGCGAGACTCGCGAGCCATCGCGAGCGAGCGTGGCGGCGGCCGGGGGCATTCACCCGCCGGCCGCCGCCGGCCACCACCGCCCGGCAGGTCCCGGGCGGCCTCTCGCCGGACGTGTGAGCGCACGCCCGTGGGGTGGTCCTTCGGGCATGAGACTGGTATCGCGCGGTCGCGGGCGCCCCACGAGCGGATTCCTTCGTCAGGATTGTGGACGCAGGCGACGCCGGGGGTCCCGGACGGCCGGGAGGCCGGGGGGGCGCGCCGCCCCCCGGCCTCCCGGGACACCTCATGTCGCGTGACCGGACCGGTCAGCCTGGCTCGCCGGCCGGCGACGCCGGCGGCGACGGCGCCTCAGGAGCCGCGGGCGCTCCGGCATCTGTCAGAGCAGTCTGGCCGGCGCCGGCATCGTAGGCTGGGAGGCTCGCCGAGGCCGACGACGCCGAAGGCGACAGCGGCGGCGCAGGCGCGCGTCCCGCAAGCGGGTCGGCGGCGGCTCTCCAGGCATCGTCGCCTCCCTGCCGAGGCGCGGCGGCGCCGTACCCTCCCGCGGCCTGCCCGGCGACGGCGGGAACGACCGGCGCCCCGAACGCCGGCGGCGCCGGCGGGGCCGGCGCGTAGCCGGGTGACCCGCCCGCCCCGGCCCGCTCCGCGCGGATCTCGGCCCCGGAGCTGATGTACAGCACGCTGATGTAGCAGATGACGTACGGCGGTACGAGCACCGCGAACGTGATGCCGAGGACGGAGACGACGGCGATTGCGCTGACCCCGCTCCCTCTGACGGCCCAGAGCACGACGAGAACGAGGCTGTACACGAGCAACATCGCCAGCCAGAGCAGGAAGACCATGAAGAAGGTCCACCACCAGCCGGCGTCCCTCACGGCCCGCATGCTCCTGGCCGCCGCCTCGCGGAAGCCGATGGAGTGGTCGGCGATGAGCGGGACGACGTACATCCAGCTGACCAGCAGCCAAATCTCGACGGCCAAGGCGACGATGAAGCCGAACGGGATGTAGTTGAGGAAGCCGAGCAGGATGAAGATCACGGTCATCGCGACCGCGAACAGCGCGTATGCCCCGAGGTGACGGAACCCGCTGAAGAGATCGATGAAGTCCAGCGGGCGTTTCTTGCGGTAGGCGCCGATCACCATCTCGAACATGCCTCCGCAGAAGGTGAGGGCAACGGCGTAGTAGAGAAAGCCCCCCACAAGAGCCATGACGATGGCCAACGCGCCCGCTCCTCTCCCGAGCACGGACGACGACCTGCCCATGAGCACCATGGCGCTGGAGAGGCCGGCCGCGACGAGCAGCTTGCCCATCACCCACGAGAGGGCCGTCATGATGACACCCACCAAGAGGCCGGCGAGGATCAGCCAGCCTACGCTCCTGCGCCAGAGGTCCCACGCTCTGGCGAACACATCACCGATAGTCAAGGTCCCTCCCCGGTCTACTCGTCGTGGATGCACGCCGTGCGTCGTCGCACAGGTTGCCCCGAACATGGAGCGCCGAGACACTCGATGCCCAGAGGGCTCGCGCGCCACGGTGGCATCAGACGTGTTCGCGCTGAGCTCCTCCTCCCCTTGCGCTCAGGCAGCGAGACTGGACCGGCGGGAGTCCCTCAAGCCGGCGGGGCTCCGACGCCCTTCTCCGGCGCGCGCGCCGGGTAGAATCGCCCCAATGGACTTCAAGACCACCTCCCGACTCCGCGGCGCCGCCCTTGACGCGGCTATCCGCCTGCACAGCGTGCTCATGGGCGAAGCGCGCACCATCGTCGACGCCGGCAACGAGCGCGGTGTCGTCCTCCGGCTCACCGGCGGGCTCGCCGTGCGCCACTACGCGATCGACCTCGAGTTCGCCGAGCGCGAGTACAGCGACATCGACCTGATCGGACTCAAGCGTCAGGTGGTCGCCATCGGCGACGCCTTCCGCGACCTTGGCTACGTGGAGAACCGCCACGTGGCCATGACGACCGGCAACGGCCAGCTGCAGTTCTTCGTGCCGCCGCCCGGAGGACGCGGCAAGGCGGCGGCCGACGAGGACCTGCCGGTGCTGCTCGACGTGCCGCCGAGCGACCATGTCGACGTCTTCCTCGACGCCATGCGCATGGACCACCAGGTGGACTTCCGCGACCGGCTCGAGATCAACACCTACGCCATCGACCCGGCCGACCTCTTCCTCAGCAAGCTGCAGATCGTCAACCTCAACGAGAAGGACGTCCACGACGCGATCACGCTCATCAAGGACGTCTACGTGGACTTCCAGCCTCACCCCGGCGTGCTGGACCTCCACCACGTGGCGGAGGTCTGTTCGGCCGACTGGGGCCTCTACATCGACGTGATGAACAACATCGACACGGTCATCGAGCATGTGGCGGACTACGACCTCGGACCACGCGACGCGGCGCGGGTACGGCGCACGCTCGAGCTCGCGCAGGACATGATCACCGAGCAGGCCAAGACGCTGCGCTGGCGCCTGCGCGCGCGCATCGGCAAACGCGTGCGCTGGTACGACGAGGTCGAAGAGCAGTTCGGCGGGCGCACGGAGGACGTGTCGCTCGCCGTGCGCACCAAGGAGGGAAGGGCCGCCGGCTGAGCGCCGGCCTGCCGGCACCGGCCCGGCGGCCGCCGGGCCTCAGCCGACGGGCGCGTCCTCGGCCTCCACGGCCGAGAAGTCAAGGTCGCCGCGGCCGGCGGCGACCGCCGCGGCCTACAGCCCGCGGACGGCGTAAAGGAGCGGCAACTCCACCCCGGAGCCCGCCGCCGTCTGTTCGATGAGCCGCAGGTCCTTGCCGGCGAGCGCCAGCGTGAAGGCGGGCCGCAGGTCGCCCTCCTGCAGGTGCTCCAACTTACCGATGGCCCAGCCCGGTACGATCTCGGTGCGCGTCAGGCCGGCCAGCAGCGCCGCGGGGTCGATGCCCTCGGCGGTGCCGAGGCGCACCGCCTCCACGGCTGCGGCCATGGCCGCGAGCAAGAACGCGTTCACGGCCAGCTTGCCGGCGCTGCCGGCCCCGCTCGGCCCCAGGTGCACGCTGTCGCGGCCGAGCGCGCTCAAGACGGGCCGCGCCGAGACGACGTCGCTGGCGGCGCCGCCCACCAGGAACACCAGCTTGCCCTTGTCGGCGGCGGTCAGGCTTCCGGACACGGGCGCGTCGATCATGCGTACGCCGCGAGCGCGCGCCGCGACCGAGTACTCGCGCGAGTCGCCCGGCGAGACGGTCGACACGTCGATCCACAGCGCTCCGTCGTCCATACCGGCCAGCAGCCCATCGTCGCCGTAGGCCGACGCGCGGACGGCCTCCGGGTCGGCCAGCACCGTGAGGACCACCTCGGCGCCGGTGGCGGCCTCCCGCGGAGTCGCCGCCACGGCGGCGCCGGCGGCGGCCAGCGCAGCCGTCCGCGCCGCCGTGCGGTTGTACGCGACCAGTTCGTGACCGGCGTCCAGAAGCCGACGGCCCATCCGTTCGCCCATCATCCCCGTGCCGATCAGTGCGAGTCTCATGCCGCCACTCCATCCTGTTCCTCGACGTCGTCCCACCAGCGAAGGCGGGTGCCGACGCGAGCTCTGAGACGCCACGCCACGCTCTTGGGCGCGGCGTCGATCGCGCCGGTGAGCCGCGCGAGCAGTTGCGTCACCATCTGGCGCTCGGCGTCGCCGAGGCCGGCGCCGGGCAGGGCCTCGCGGACGCGCTGCAGGTTGCGCGATACGTCGTAGAACAGGCCCCAGTCGTGCGCGCAGAGCGTGCCCAGGTAGTCCGGATCGACGTCGCCGGCGGCGGGGCCTTCACCAGACACCGTCGCCAGCAGCATGAGCGCGTCGCGCACGTCGCGGGCCTCGGGGTCGTGCATCTGCAGCTTCATGGCGAGCGTGTCCGTGAGTGGGACGGCATAGGGATGCCGTGCAAGCCGCTCGCGGAGGTCGATGACGTGGTCGAGCCTGAAGCGGTCGAAGAAGACGTCCACGTGGTCCTCGTCGTGGGCCCGGACGCCGTCGGCGCCGCCATGCACGCACTCTCGGACGAACTGCGCCTGGCCCGTGCCCGTCGCCACGCGCACGCGGGTCCTCTCCTCGTAGCCGAGCTCGGCGAAGGTCTCGACCACTGACCCGGTCTGCCGGCGGAGGCCGGCAAGGTCCAGGTCCAGGTGCTGGCGACGGCAGGCGACACTGCCGGCGCAGTACTCGTGGACGGCGAAGCCACCGAGCAGCCGCAGGACGACGCCACGTGCGCGCGCCCAGTCGATGATACGGCGGCCCTCCTGCGCCATCAGGTCCTGCGTCTCCATGAGTCTGCCGCCGACATGCCGCGCGTCCATGGGCGGTGTGTGCCCGCCCGGAGGTCGCCCGAAGCCGGGCATGGCAGTCAGGAATGCGGCCAGCCGGGCGGCGCCGGGATGAACCCCCAGCCGACGCCGTCCTCGAGCTCGCGCACGGCCGCCCAGTCGCCGGCGGAGAAGTGGCGGAGCGCCAGCGGCTCGAGCAGCCGCTCGTCGTGGGCGAGGAGGTCCTCGAGGGCGTCGACCAGGCGCGCGCTCGCCTCCGCCGCGGAGGTCGCGTCGTCGCGTTCCACCGCGAGGCGGAGGCGGCGGAGCGTCTCAAGGGCCTCGGTCTGCCGGGCGACGAGGAGCGCCTGTGGACCGTCCACCGCGTGCACTTCCAGCGCGGGGAACCAGGCCTGCTGCTCGCGCCGGAAGCGGAGCTCGACCCCCGAGAGCCGCTCCGCCAGCCGCGAGACCAGCGGCTTCTCCAGACGCCAGCGACGGCGGCTGGGCGAGCCACCGAGCCGCTCGAGCTCGCCCTTGAGCCCATCACACAGCCGGCGGATCTGGCCGGCCTCACGCCGCAGCGTCTCGAGCGGGTGCCCCACGGGCGGCGTGACGAACGTCCCGTCGCCGGCCTCGGTCGCCGCGCGCACCGACCTCCCTCCTGCTGCCCGGACAGCCACGGCCGCCTCGGACAGCGCGGTGTCCAGAGCGGCCGTCTCCGCCGTCTCGAGGTCCGCCGTCGCCGTGCGCCAACGCTCCGCCATGGCGAGGAGCGAGCCGCCCGCCTCGAGGTCCGCGACGATGTCCCGAAGCTCGCCGAGCCGGCGCTCGTCGTCGACGATCCGCCGCGGCGCGTTCGCCACTCTCGCTGGCCGTCCCGTGCCCTGCTCCACCTCGGCGGCGATCTCCCGCACCAGCTGCAGCCAGGGTACATTGAGCCTGACGCCGACGTCGTCGAGGGTCATGACCCTCGCCCAGCGCGTGCGCGCGCGCTCATCGGCCAGCGCCTCGAAGCCGCGTACGCGCGAGAGGAGAAACGCCTCCAGGAACGGGTACGCCTGCAGCAGCGCGAAGACGGTGGTGCGCGGTCCGATCAGGATGTCCTGCGAACGCCTGACGCTCATCGCCGGCGGCACCTCCTCCCTCTCCAAGGCCCGGCAAGGGTAGCAGGGCGGCGGCGTGGTACGCACGTTGCCCGTCCGGCGCGCCCGGTGTATCCTGCCGCTCCCGCCCCGTTCCACCAGCTACAGGCCGGCTACGCCATGAGCATCGTCACCTTCAATAACGTCGAGAAGTCCTTTGCCGGGCAGCGCCTGTTCACGACCGTGTCCTTTTCCATCGACGCGCACGACCACGCCGTGCTCGTGGGGCGCAACGGTACCGGCAAGACGACGCTCCTGCGCCTCGTGTCGGGCGACGAGCACGCCGACTCCGGCACGATCGCGCGCGCCCGCGGGCGCAGGATCTGGCTCCACGAGCAGACCCCGGAGCTCGAGCGGGACCGTCTGGTGCGGGAGTACCTCCTCGAGGCGTTCGGGGAGACCGTCGAGCTCGAGGCCGCGCTGCGCGCGACCGAGGAGCGGCTCTCCGGCCTCGCCGAACACAGCCCCGAGCTGCGAGACACCATGAAGAGCTACCAGCAGCTCCAGCGACGCTTCGAGGCCGCTGGAGGCTACGGATACCGCGACCGCCTCGGCGGCGTCGTCGAGGGCCTCGGGCTGCCCGACCAGATGCTGGAGCGCAACCTGCTCTCGCTCTCAGGGGGCGAGCTCACGCGGGTCACTCTGGCGCGGGCGCTGCTCGCCGACGCCGACCTCCTTCTCCTCGACGAGCCCACGAACCACCTCGACATCGACTCGGTGGAGTGGCTCGAGACCTTTCTCGCCGACTACGAGCGCGCCTTCATGCTGGTGACGCACGACCGCCGCCTCCTCGAGAAGGTCGGGCGGCGCGTCCTCGCCGTGGAGCACGAGCACGTGGAGGCGCAGGGCGGCGACTTCGCCACCTACCTGCGCGAGAGCCAGGCCCGGCTCGACCTCATGCGCCGCGAGTACGACCAGGACATCGAGAAGATCGAGCAGCTACAGCGCTTCTACGACCGCTTCCACGCCAAGAAGGACAAAGCCAAGCAGGCGAAGGCCAAGCTCACGCAGATCGAGCGCATCAAGGCCGGGCTGCGGGAGCCCCCCAAGCTGAAGCGGAACTTCAAGCTCGGCCTCCCGCAGCCCAAACCCTCCGCGCGCGTCGTGCTCGAGATGAAGGCGCCGGCCGTCAGCGTCGGCTCCGCCGACGACAGGGCCGGCGTCCACATCCTCGTGCGCGACGTCGACGTCGTGCTCGAGCGCGGCGAGAAGGTCGCCCTGCTCGGGCCCAACGGCTCCGGCAAGACGACGCTGATCGAGACGGTGGCCGGTCTGCGGAGCCTGGCGGACGGCGCCTCGCACCTCGGTCACAACGTGCGCCCGGCCTACTACTCGCAGCAGGGCCGGGAGCTCCGCGAGGAGGACACGGTGCTCCAGACGGTGCTGCCGCTGGTCGGCCAGGACGAACAGCCGGCCCGCGGTCTGCTCGGCCGCTTCCAGTTCGGCCCGGACGAGGTCGAGAAGCGCGTCGAGATGCTCTCGGGCGGCGAGCGCAGCCGCCTCCGCCTGCTCACGCTCCTCGTCGGCGACGCCAACTTCCTGCTGCTCGACGAGCCCACCAACCACCTCGACATGGGCTCCGTCGAGGCGCTGGCCGACGCGCTCGAGGACTACACCGGCACCATCCTGCTGGTCACCCACGACCGGCACCTGATCGACAGGGTCGCGACGCGCGTGCTCGAGATCCACGACGACCGGCTGCTGAACCACCTCTCCGCCGGCCGGTACTGGGAGGCGCGCAGCGAGCGCCTCGGCATCGCGGCCGCACCGGTCGAGGAACCGGCAGGACGCGGCGGCAAGCGCGGCGGTAAAGCGGCGCCGTCCGGCGCCGCCGCGACCCGCGGCAAGGAGACCGCCGAGGAGGCGCGCCGCCGGCGCGCCCGCCTCCGCGGCGCCGAGGCGGCGATCCTCAGGGCGGAGAAGCGGCTGGGCGAGATCGACGCCGAGCTCGCCGAGCCGGACACCTACGCCGACCGTGACGTCCTCAACCGGCTCCTCGACGAGCGCGGCATCGTCGAGGCCCAGCTGCAGCGCGAGTACGCCGGCTGGGAGAAGCTCGTCGACGAGCAGGCCTGACGGCCGGGCCAGTCAGGGACCGCTGCGCCCGGGGCCATCTGCTAGGCTTTCGCGGATGATCCTCCGGGCGCGCGACAGATGAGTCCCTCCGGCGCCTCTCCCCTCCCTGCGCGTCGCCGGGTGCTCGCCCTGCAGCAGCGTCTGCTCGAATGGTACGAGGAGAACCGGCGCGACCTGCCGTGGCGCCGCACGACCGACCCCTACGCCGTCCTCGTCAGCGAGATCATGCTGCAGCAGACGCAGGTACCGCGGGTGGCGCCGCGCTTCGTCGAGTGGCTCGAGGTCTGGCCGACGCTCGAGAGCCTCTCCGCGGCGCCGCTGGCCGGCGTCCTGCGGCGCTGGCAGGGACTCGGCTACAACAACCGGGCGCGGCGCCTGCAGGAGTGCGCGCTGGCCGCCGTCGCCGCCGCTCCGGACGGCGGCCCTGCCGAGCTGCCGCGCACGCTCGACGGCCTGCGCGCGCTCCCGGGCATCGGCCCGTACACGGCGCGCGCCGTGCTCGTCTTCGCCCACAACGACGACCTGGCCGCCGTGGACGCCAACGTCCGCCGCGTGCTCACGCACGAGCTCGGCCTGCCCGCCGACATGAGCCACGCGGAGCTCCAGAAGGTCGCCGACGCCGTGCTTCCGCGCGGCCGCAGCCGGGACTGGCACAACGCGCTCATGGACTACGGCTCGCTGGTGCTGACGGCGCGCGTCACCGGCATCGCGCCGCTCACGCGACAGACCACCTTCGAGGGGTCGCGCCGGCAGAAGCGAGCCCGCCTGCTGCGGCGCCTGCTCGACGGGGGGCCGCAACCGCTGGCCGACCTGGCGGTCGCGCTGGAGCTGCCGCCGGCAGAGACCGCCGACATCGTCGAGCGGCTCCGCAAGGACGGCCTCGTGAGCGCCGACGGAGGCACGGTGAGCGTGGCGTGAGACCCGACGCCCGGGTACGCTGAGCCTATGCTCTACGACGTCGACATCGCCAGCGTGCCGGCGCGGCCGGTGATCTCCCTGCGGCGCCGCGGACCGCTGGCCGACATCGGCGCCTCCATGCGTCGGCTCCGCGAGCTGCTGACCGAGGCCGGCCTCGAAGCGACAGGACCGATGATGGCGCGGTTCTACGCGGACGCCGCGCCCGGACAGGACGCCGACTACGACGTCGCCATCGCCGTCCTCCCGAGGGCCGACGGCTCCGTGCCGGACGCCGTCGGCGAGGCTCGCGGCGAGTGGCTGCCGCTGCATCACGTGCTCGAGGCCGTCCACCGCGGCCCGCACGACCAGATGGACGACGCCTGGGCGGCCGTGCGTGAGGCGTGCGCGGCGATCGGGTACGCGCCGGCCGGACCCGTCACCGAGGTCTACGAGGTGACGAGGGCGGACGGTGTGCCGCCGGAGCAGTACGTCACCCGGGTGCAGCTGCCCTACGCCCGCTAGCACGACGGCTCACCGCGCCGGCCCGCCGCTCTTGGCCGCCCTCAGGTGCGGAACATCGTGAGCAGGAACACGAGGTCGCCGCGCGCGACGACCGCGTGCTTGAGCTCGGCCGGCATGTAGTAGAGCATCCCCGGCCGAGCCTCGTGCTCCTCGCCCCCCAGCGAGACGGTCCCCTCCCCGCGCAGCACGTGGATGGAGGCGGGCACGCTGGCCGTGTGCTCGCTCAGCTCCTGGCCCGCGGCCAGCGTGAAGTGGATGATCTTGTGGTGCTCGTTCTCGACGATCGCCTTGCTGACGATGCCCTGCTCGGCGACGGCGATCATGGCCTCCAGATCGGCGACCACCGGTGCCTCCGCGTCCATGCTGACCTCCTCGATCGATGACCTGTCCCGCAGCCAACCTACCCGCGCCCGCCGCACGCCGCCCTTGACCTTCGTCAGCCGTATCCGGGTGTTTGACAGAACCGCGACCCGGATATATAGTTTGTGTCGCAGTACACAAGATGAATGTTTTTCAGGAAGGGGGTTGCCATGGCCGACGGTCTCGCAAGCATCAAGCGCATCTTCGAGGCAGCGGTGAGTACCGTGGCGACCCGCATACCCGGCACCAGAGGTCCTCTGCGCGGCAGGGACTTCATGCTCGACGACCTGACACACGGCGCCGACCACGGGCGCTGACTCGAGAGGGGTGAGTAGCATGCAGAATCGTATTCTTCGCTCCATCGGACGTTTCTTCGAGGGCACCGGTTCGGTGCTCAGTACTCCCTCGGGCGACGCCCGCGGCCACCTGAGCGTTCCGATCGACACGATGTTCGACGTGGCAGGCAGCGACCGCTTCGTGGGGCGCTGACCTCGAGGACCGCTTCAAGCTTTCTCCGTCCCGTTCCCGACGTTCCCCCACGTCGCGACACGGTACACAAAGGGCCCCTCGTCTCCCTGGTTCCGGCCCCGAATCCCAGGGAACATGGCGAGGGGCCCTTCCTCCCTTAACGGGCGTGAGCGTGAGCAATGCAGGTGCTGGCGAGGCGACTCGCCGAGATGGAGGGGGGAACGACTGGACCGCCGCGCCGGAGCGCGGCCGCGGCGTCAGGCGCCGAAGTACGCGGGGTAGCGGCGGGTCTTGTGCTTGCGGCGCTGGTAGGTGCGCGCGAGCTCGATGAAGATCCCGACGTCGCGCTCCAGGTCGCCCTGGGTGCCGTCGAAGTAGAAGACCCGGATCGGCAGGTCGTCCAGGTCCTTGGAGAGACTCGGGTAGACGGCCTCCGTGACGATGCCGTTCATGCAGGTGAACGGGCTGATGTCGATGATGCCGTCGGCGCCCTTCTCGTACATGTAAATCGACTTGCCGCTGCTCAGCACCATCTCGCCCAAGGCGCCGGTGTACGGCAGGTAGGGGAGGCTCATCTGGAGCACCTCGCGCACGTCTTCCGGCTCTTCGTAGCCGACGAAGTCGTCATGGAACGGGCCGAACATGGCGTGTTCGTCCCTGCGCATGATCTTGCTCTTGATGAAGCGGATGGCGCCGTCCTTGCTGACCGTCTTGTGCTCGTCGATGAGCCGGCGGCGATGCTCGTCGTCCGTGTACCACACCCACTCGCCGATGTCCGAGAGCCAGCACTCCCCGCCCTGCTCCTCGACGACGCGGATGAGGTCGAAGTTGGAGAAGGTGTTCTGGCGGCAGAAGATCTCGCCCACGACCCCGATCAGCGGCCGGGTGGCGTCGTAGTCGGCCGGGACGGCGCGGAAGCGGTCGCGGGCACGCACCAGGGTGGGGACGAGGCCGGCGAGCTGCTCTTTGTGCGTGATGCCGACGCGCGCGATCGCCTCGCCGGCCTCCTTGAGGCTCTGGTGATAGGCGGCGTCCGCCGTGCCCTTCTCGCGCTCGTAGGGACGCGTCTTG
>Ga0302299_10002279_pt1 | contig 11696 bp, 18 predicted proteins | sample III_Fen_N3_4_FD_198795 | JGI IMG/M metagenome (GOLD analysis project Ga0302299, IMG submission 198795) | Peat permafrost microbial communities from Stordalen Mire near Abisko, Sweden - III_Fen_N3_4 | ecosystem: Environmental > Terrestrial > Soil > Wetlands > Permafrost | place: Sweden: Abisko...
GCCACCATCGTCGATAAAGAGGCCGGTTACGCATGGCTGGAAGAAAATGGTTATGATGGCCTGATTCAGCCCTACGTCCAGCCCAGCACCCTGAAGTCGGCTTTCAAGAAGGCCATGCAACAAGGGCAGGAGTTTCCTACTGACATCTTTACGGTGACCCCGTTCCTACGGGCCAGCATCGTAAAAGTATAAAATCCGAACGGTCGGCGTGGCCAGCGGCTTTCTTGATTCTCTACGGAGTAAAACTCAAGATGGCGTCGCAGTAACGACCCGGAGGATGCCGAGGACCGAAGGCGTATGCGGTGACAGGCCGGAAAGACGGTCATTTCGCAATATCAACCAGAACGGAGAATCAAAATGGCTAAGCAAGAACAGAAAACGGAAGTAGCGACGCAGGTGAACGGCATCGCGGCTGAAATCCCCGAGTGGCTGAAGAAGGGCAATGCGGGCAGCGAAGAAGTCAGCATGAAGGACATGGTACTACCGCGCATCGACGTCCTCCAAGCCCTGTCGCCGCAGATCAAGAAGTCCGATCCGGGCTACATTCCGGGGGCCGAGCAGGGCCAGATCTTCAACACCGTCACGGGCGAAATCTACGGGTCGGAAGTGACCTTCATTCCGGTCATGTTCCGCAAGGAATACGTCCTCTGGAAACTGCGCAAGGCGGGCGGCGGGTTCATTGGTGCGTTCCAGACCATTGAAGAGGCCAACAAGGCTCTGGCAGCGGTTCAGACCCCGAGTGATTGCGAAGTGGTCGAGAGCCATCAACATTTCGCTATGATCTTGACCAAACATGGCATCGAGGAAGCAGTATTCTCGATGACCAAGTCCAAGCTCAAGGTCAGCCGTAACCTCAACACTCTGATTCAGATTGCCGGGGTCGACCGTTTCGCCAAAGCCTACAAGATCGAGGCGATCGAGGCCACCAGCGACAAGGGCGATTTCTGGTCCTTCAAAGCAACCGTTGCCGGGTTCGCCAGCAAGGAGCTGTACGACAAAGGCAAGGAGCTGTACGAAATGATCAAGGCTGGCGCTGCGGATGTTGACCGCAGCGTGGCTGAAGAGGCGGCATCGGCCCCGACGCCCAGCCCCGAGCTGTAAAAATGGCTGGGTTCGATAACACGAACAAAGGCACGATGTTCAAGAACGACCGGAAGACTCAGGATAACCAACCTGACTATAAAGGGTCAATCAACATCGAGGGAACCGAGTATTGGGCCAGTGGCTGGATCAAAGTTGCTGGCCCCAATGCGAAGAATCCCGGAGCTAAGTTCCTGTCCATGGCGTTCGAGCCGAAGGACGGCGGGTTCAACGGCAAGAAGCCAGAGCCGAGGCCCGCCCCCAAGTATGATCTAAGCGACATGGATGACGACATACCATTTTAAGTAGTCTAACCGGGGCCGTGGCAGCGATGCTTCGGCCCCGATTGCTGGGGAGCAATAACAATGAACATGCAGCCCGTAGCTTATCGCTACTACTACGCCAATGATCTTAATATAGGCGATGGAAAAGATTTCGTCTTCATGACCCCCTTTAAAGGTCAAGTGCCCACTAGGGTCGAACATCTGTATAGCGCTGATCAAATGGCCATGGCCCAAGAGGCCATCAAAATAGAGGCCGCGCTGATCGTCAAAGGCGTTCTCAACGGCGACATCTACGCTAAACGAATTCGCAAGATAGAGATATTGAAATGAACCCGTGGCCGCGTTTCAGCGAGGCCGCGCAGATAGCGTTCGACACAGAAGCCACTGGCCTGAAATGGCCGACAGATCGCATGTTCGGCTTCAGTCTCGCCCTGCCCAATGGGGAGGCTTGCTATCATGACGTCAGGCACGAGCCGGGGGCTATCGACTGGTTTAACGACGAAATGAGTCGTTTCACTGGCACCGTCATCTGTCACAATGCCTCCTTCGATTTCAAGATGGCCGAGTCTAGCTCCCTGTATTTGCCCATGGACAGGATGGATGACACCGTAACGCGGGCCTGTCTGATCAACGAGCACGAGCACAGCTTCAGCCTCGACCACCTGAGCGAAAAGTACCTCAACGAGGGCAAGATTGACATCTACCCGGAGCTGGCCAAGTTGTTTGGCGGCAGAGCCACCCGGAATTGCCAAATGCCGAATCTGCACAGAGCGCCGCCAGAAGTGGTCCACCCTTATGCTATTAAGGACCCGATCTTGACCATGCGCCTGTGGCAATGGCAGGAAGAGGAGATAAAGAAGCAAGGGATTGAGCGCATCTGCGAATTCGAGCGCCGGGTGTTTGTTCCGATTCTCAAGGCCGAAATGCGGGGGGTCCGGGTCGACCTCAAAGCCGCAGAGAAAGCTATGGCCAAGCTGACCTTAGTGATCGAGGAAGAGCAGAAGGAGCTGAACCACCTGATCGGCAAGGAAATGAACGTCAACAGCCCCAAACAGGCTCGAGAGGTGTTCAACCCGGAGAAAGACGACACGGGAGAATGGTTTGCTGACAACGGCCACTATCTGCTGAAGACGGACAGCGGCAATCCGTCGCTGGACGCATTAGCTTTGCGAGGCATGAAAACCGACCGCAGAGCGCAACTGATCCTATCGATCCGATCTACCACGAAAACTCGCGATACTTTCCTAGGGGGCCACGTTCTAGGGCACGCGGTGGGGGACCGGGTGTATCCCAATGTAAACCAGAACAAAGGCGAAGACGCCGGGACAGGGTCTGGGAGATTGTCTTACACCGAGCCAGCCCTGCAGCAAATCCCCAGCCGAAACAAGAAGGTGGCATGCGTGGTCAAGCCGGTGTTCCTGCCCGAGCCGGGTTGCAGGTGGGCGTCCTACGATATGAACAGTTTTGAGGTCCGCATTTTTGCGCACCTAGTAAATAATCCCGTCATCAATGCTGCCTACGCCGCCGACGAGTTGATGGACTTGCACCAATATGTGGCGGACCTGACCGATTTGCCGAGAAACGCCACCTTTAGCGGCCAACCCAATGCCAAGCAGTTGAACTTATCGATGATTTTTACGCAAGGAAACGGGGCCACAGCCGAGAAAATGGGCCTGCCGTGGGAGTGGAATAGCTTCAAAGACAAGAATGGGCAAGTCGTCAAGTACAAAAAGCCGGGGCCGGAGGCAGAGGCCGTCATCGCCAAGTACCACGAGCAAGTACCGGGAGTGAAAGAACTGGCACAGCGGGCCAAGGCCACGGCAGAATCGTGGGGTTACGTGCAGACCAGACACGGGCGGCGGCTGCGCTTCCCGCACAAGTTCAAGACGTACAAAGCATCTGGGCTTGCAATTCAGGCCACATCAGCTGACATTAACAAGGAAATGTGGCTATTGACGGACCAAATGCTCAGCGGGCCGAATCACTTGATAATGAACACGCACGACAGCTATGAAATAAATGTTGAAGAAGGCACTGACGCCAAGCGACTCAGAGAAGAGCTTCAGGCGGGAATAAGGGCAGCGGTTCCGTGGGTCAGAGTCCCGCTGGTGTTGGACTTGAATGGGGTCGGCAACGACTATTGGGGGGCACAAGGTGAGTGATGTATTTTTAGATATGCAGGAGATTAATAAAGCCAAGGAAATGTCGTTCGAGGATGCGGTGTTGCACGCCGCCATCTGCTACGTCAAGGCGGGCATCCACGTGTTGCCGCTGGAGCCGAACAGCAAGAAATTGCCCTCTGGCAGCACCGGCATCAACTACATGTCCGCCAGCAAGAAACAGGCGACTGTTGAGAAATGGTTCGGCCCTGAGGGCAAGTTCCGGGGCTTCAACATCGGCATCGGCTGTGGCATCAAGGGCGGGGTGATGGCGCTGGACATCGACGCCAAGCCTGTTGGCGGAACCACCGGCTTGAAAGAGATTGCAAGAATAGTGGAGAAAGAAGGGCCACTGCCGAAAGGACCGCGCCAGCACACCCCATCAGGTGGCTTTCACTATCTGTACGAGTGGCAAGACAACGCCGCTAGCAGCAGCAGCAAGATAGCAAACGGGATCGACACTCGCGGCGGCACGGCGGACAGATGCACAGGCCACATCGTGGTGTTCCCATCCACTTTCAACGGGAAAGCCTATGTGTGGGAGGAAGGCGGCGAAGTCCCCCACATGCCAGAGTGGGTGTCCGAAGCCCTAGGCCAGCCGTGGCGGGACAAGCCCAAGCAAGAAGCCGAGAAGCAAGAAATCCCTGTGTCCCAGATCAACAGAATGCTGACGGTGATCGACCCGGATGGCCTTTCCTACGAGGATTGGGTCCGGGTCGGCATGGCCCTGAAGTCATCTTGCGGCGATGATGGGTTGGAGCTTTGGGATGAATGGTCGGCAGGCGGCAGCAGGAGAAAAGCGGGCGAATGCGGATTCCGCTGGAAGTCATTTGACGAAGATGGCCGCTGCGGCTTTGGCACACTCCTGTTCATGGCCAAAGAGGCTGGCTGGCGACCGCTGCCGGGGGACATGTCCAACCCGTCGGTAGATGCGGAAGTAGAGGAGCGGGTGTTGCAGATGAACAAGCAATTCGCTCTGGTCCGAGTGTCGAAGAGCGCCATCATTGCCACGTTCGAGAAAAATGCCAATATGGAAAAGGTGGGGTTCCTGAGCATCCAATCCTTCACAACTATGGCGGCGAACATCAAAATACAACTACCTACCCGATCCGGTTACATCGAGAAGCCAATGAGCGAGATTTGGGTGTCATCAGAGCATCGCAGAGAGTACCACGATCTCGGCATCTACCCCCAATGCAACGAGCCAGCCGGGACCCTTAACATGTGGAACGGGTGGGGCGTCGAGCCGAACGAGGATTCCTCCTGCGAATTATACTTGAACCACATGAAGGACATCGTTTGCGACGGCAATGTGACCGTTTATGAGTGGCTGCTGGACTGGATGGCAGACGCTGTGCAGAACAGCCGGGACATCAAAGGCACTTGCGTGGTCTTGCGGGGCGTTGAGGGTTGCGGAAAGGGCGTCTGGGCCGATGCTTTCGGCAGGCTGTTTGGGAGGCATTACACTCACCTGATCGACGCCGATCGCCTGACTACTAGATTCAACGGCTTGACTGCTGAGAGCGTAGTGGTGTTTGCGGACGAAGTCCTATGGCCGGGAGACCGGAAAGCAGCCAACATCCTGAAGGGGCTGGTGACGGAGCGCAGAATTACCAAAGAGCAGAAGGGGGTCGATAGCATTGAAATTGACAACTTGGCCCACGTGATCATTGCGTCCAACGAGGATTGGATCATCCCCGCAGGGCCGCAGTCCCGCCGTTGGTTGGTCCTGAATTGCAACGGGACCATGGCCAGCAGCAAGGCCTATTTCGACAAGATTTGGCATGAAGTCGAGAACGGAGGCCTGTCTGCCCTGCTGCATCTGCTCAAGGAACGGAAGATCACAAGTAATCTGAGACTTGCGCCAGTTACCAAAGGATTGCTGGATCAGCGCCGATTGAGCCACAGGCACGACAGTTTGTTGCAATTCATTGCCGAATGCATCCAGCGGGGCGGGTTCGATACTCTAGACACCCAGCATATGGTGGGGGACGAGGCCGCGTGGCCGACGAAGGTCCTCAAATACGAGTTGTTCGCGGAATACAGGGGTTGGTGTAAGGAGGCGCGGATTTCAACAGCAGACACCCTATCCCTGCCGGTGTTTTCGGCTAATATACTTGCTTACGGATTCTCCGACGACGGAAAGATGCTAACGGTCCCGGCAGAGAAAGACCTGCACAAAGCCGCTGAGTTGAAGCAGGGCATGGTCTGATCCGACGAGCGGTATGGCGTCGAGAGTCGGCCTGTGGTATAATAGTGTATGCGGTGGGGATCGGCCCCGCCGCTAATTTAGGAGCAGCGAAATGAAACGAAATGTTGATGTGCTGGTGGACCTCCAATTCGGCAGCACGGGCAAGGGTTTGTTGTCCGGCTATTTGGGCGTCGAGAAGGGCTATGATGCCGTGATTAGCTGCAACGCCCCCAACGCGGGCCATACGGCCTACTGCCCGGAAACGGGCCAGAAATTCGTGCATAAGGTTCTGCCCTCTGCCATCTTTGGCGAAGAGCTTCAAGTTATCGGGATCGGGCCGGGGGCAGTGTTCTTCCTCGACCGCCTTGCTGCAGAATGGGAGGCCGTCTGCGAATACCGCAGCGGTCTGACCCTAATAATCCACGAAGCTGCCTGCGTCGCCCGCCCCGAGCACAAGCAGCTTGAGGGCAAAACAATGAGTCGGATCTCCAGCACCATGCAGGGCAGCGCCGAAGCGTTGATTGCAAAAATTCGCCGGGAGCCGGGAGCCATCGCGGGAGCCTGCGAGTTCGAAATCTCGGAGGTATTGGATGGCGATGTGCGAATTGTCAATCAGGCTGAGTGGCTTGACATCATAGGCAACAAAGAACAGATTCTGATCGAAGGAAGTCAGGGCTATTCGCTGGGCCTCAGCAGCGGCTTTTACCCCTTCTGTACTAGCCGTGATTGCACCGTGGGCCGGGTTCTGTCTGACGCCAATCTGCCCATCGCTTGGCTGCGCGATACGTTTGGCTGCGCCCGCGTTCATCCGATCCGCGTTGGCAATACGCCGGACGGCTACAGCGGCGGCTGGTATGCCGACCAAACCGAGATTAGCTTCGAGGCTTTGGGCGTTGAACCGGAACTGACAACAGTGACCCAGCGGGTTCGCCGCATAGCCAGCTTCTCCGTCATCCAAATCCGCGAGGCTATGATCATGGCGCACCCAACGGCTGTGTTCCTGAACTTTGCCCAGTACGAAGAGGGAGCCACGGTAGTGGCCATTGACGCCATTGACAGGATCGCAGCCGAGATTGGCTGTGGCGGCGTTAGCTACATCGGCAGTGGCCCGTTGCCCTCAGACATCGCAGAAGTAGGTTGATATGAAAAGCGTCGAGAGCATGACAACGGATGTGGTTGGCTGGATAGCTACGATCCTGCCAAACCGGGACCCAATGAACACAACAATAAAGATGGCGGAAGAATTAGCAGAACTCCAACATTCTATCTATGTGGGCGACGGCGAAGCTGGGCAAGAGCTTGCGGACATCCTTATTCTGCTCGTCGACGTATCTTTTCTGCTGGGGATAGATTTGGAAAAGGAGTTCGAAAAGAAAATGCAGGTTAATCGAGACCGGAAATGGAACAAAGAGAAAGGATGCCTCAAACATGAACACCAATGAATTTTGGTTGTCGGTGAACGTCTTCGGACCAGACGATTGCTGGCCGTGGAAGCTTAGCCTAGGCCACAACGGCTATGGGCAGCCGGGGACTGTGGAGCAGAGAGCAATTGCTTCTACGGCCCACAGAGTGGCTTACATTTTGGAAAATGGTCCCATAGCCGATGACTTAAAGATCTGCCATTCTTGCGACAATCCGTCTTGTTGCAACCCAAAACACTTGTGGGCGGGGACCAACAAAGAGAACATGCAAGACTGTTCCACCAAAGGAAGAACCAGAACCGGCTCGAACAACGGATTTTCTAGCCTTACCGACGAACAAGCAGCCGAAGTGCGAAACAGCCGAGGCACCTTGCAAAAGGATTTGGCCGCGAAGTACGGGGTGAGCCTTTCGACTATCTCTAAAGTAGTGAGAGGAGTACATTATCAACACGCCAATTGATGTCCTTTGGGACTGCCAATACGTCAAGCGCTGGGCGATGGTCGGCACAGTGGTCGAAAGCACGGTCGCCAGCCATAGCTTCAACGTAGCGATGATAGCGATGGACATCAGGAAGCGGATGTTCAACACCATCGCCATTGACGAGAAGACGGTTTGCTATTACGCCCTGATCCACGATGTGAAGGAGGCTTACACGGGAGACATCCCTACGCCGACGAAAGTGGCAATGAAGACGGCAGGGTTTGATCCGGACAACTACCATGAGGACCACATAGATGAGTCCGAGCCGACCGCCGAAATATGGGCAATCATCAAGGCCGCTGACCTGATCGAGAACTATATTTTCGTATACGAGCATGGGACCGGGACTCGCGCCCGCGCCGCTGTCGAGGAGGTCGGCGGGCGGTTATGGGACTACCTCGACGGGGCATCCCAAGACCTGCGCGATGCGGCGGCGGCTAGCTTGAAGTACATACAAAGAAGGAGCAGCGATGCTGTCGAAGAAAGAAAGCGCCTTAAGGAAGCACGTGAAACAGGCTATCGCGTCGGTCCGGGATTCAAACCTACATGTGTCGTGGATCGAGAGTCATAGTACCAGCATAGGAGTTCCGGACATCAACTACTCCTATTATGGGGTTGAGGGATGGGTGGAATTGAAGTGCGGGCCGGAAATTGAAATTAGAGCTGCGCAGAAGATTTGGATGGAGGAAAGGATCGAAGCTGGCGGGTTTCCGTTGTTTTTGATCCAGTATGGCGATACTTACATCATAGCCCCCGGTTCTGCGGCTGCTAGCCTTCGGGCAGAGCCGCACGAGGAAAATGTCAGAAGGCACGCCACGGCGCTTTGGGAAGGAAAAATCAACCCGGAGCAATTTTTGAAAGTGTTGAAGAACCCGAGGAAATACTATAATGCAACCTACTGATGATTCGTACAATGACCCGACGCCAGCGATGACTGTCAAAGCCCTTCCGAGCGGCGCGAACACAAAAGTCCCGCCCGACTTCCTGCGTGCAGTGCTGGACGACAGGGGCCGTGATTACGGCGACTTTACGCATATGTCCCGCGTGGCCCAAGGCCTGAAAAACGTCATGAACAGCGGGACAAGTCCTCTGGACTTCGCCAAACAGGAAGCTGTTGATATGATTTGCACCAAGATGGCGCGGCTGGCTTGCGGAGACCCGAACAAAATCGACACGTGGGTGGACATTGCTGGCTACGCCAAATTAATTGCGGACTTGTTGAAAAAGGAGAAACAATCGTGAACTTGCTTTCCCAATTGCTGTTCTGTTCTCCTTTACCACCGCCCGAAAAGGCGAGCGATGGGTGGGGCGAGTGGCAACGGCGTAGCGATGCTTACGGGACCGTAAAGCCGAAGGTCCTAAAGACGTTGGAACAATACGGGCGTTGCACCCCGGAGTTTATCTCCGGAAACATCAATATCGAAATTAACAGTGTCCGCAGGGCCTTGCGCGGGTTGGCTAAACTAGGGCTGGCGGAAGCTGTCGAACCAGCCAAGTGCGGCAAGTTCCGGCAGTCCGCCATCTGGATAGCGAAATGATAATGGTCGTTCCGACAATGCCATTTCTGCTGAAGCCTGCTGTGGCAGAAGCGTTCCGTCCAGTGTGCTACCTTATCTTCTACTGGACGGGAATCATCATCTCGCCCGAGGCACTTGTCGCTGGCGCAATGCTCTGGTCAGTGCTTCTGCTTCTTCTGGCGTCATTGGTTCGCCGGTTCTTGGATGGCGCATCGTCTGACCGGGTTTGAGCGGGGTTCCGACAGCCCAATTGTTGCCACTTGGGGCAGGAGCAGCACTTTCCTGCCCCATTTCCCTGTCCAAGTCCTTTAGTGCCTTTACGGTCGGCAAAGATAATCCTCTGTAATCGCTCATTTCATTCCCCCTTGTGAAAACATAAGTTTGGATCATGTGCCCAATTATAGAGCAGCGTGTAATCAGTACTCAGGGAGTCGGCGTCGAAGACAATGGAGCGAAGCTTTCTTGTAATCTCGTCTGGAATTTGTACTTCAACGGTTCCTGAGTTGCTGGCGGTACCGGTGCCGGGGCTGTTGGTGTTTGCACCACAGTTCCCAAGTCCTGAAGTTTGGGGGGCGCGGAACCGCAGGATAGTAGCGTCATACTTAGCGCGCAAATCAGTATTAGTTTTAGCATCGGTTTGCCTTTCCTTTTCACGTTGGTTGTCAGATAAAGCCCGGTCAGCAGCTTGCTGGATTATTATGGCTTGAGCGTTCCGGTAGATCGCATCAGCAATTTTCTTGTTCTCGGCTGTCTTGGCGTTGATCTGGTCAAATTGCTTCTGATCCTTCACTTGCTGACTGATCGTTCCGATGTGGTCGCCGTAGGTGAAACCGCCCACACCCACACCAAGGAAAGCCAAGACCAGTGCCAGTATTACCCAAGGGTTCATCATTTGATAATGTCCTTATATGTCTCGAAAGCCCATTTCGCGTAGAATGAGGCAGGGACCTGCACCGCAGCGATCACCAAGGCGACATCCGCCCCAGCCCCTGTCCTTGAATTTGCATATTGGAAACTCCAGTGGAGCACCCACAACAACATCCCTACCGCCGTCACAACCACTGCTCTTGGCCACAGATGGTTCCTGTCGATCCATGCTTCCCATGCTGATTGCCTTCTTTCCATCATGCCAAACTGCCGCCAGCCGCCAAATATGCGTTCTTCAAGTCGGCCAGCTTATTTTCGTGTTGCCCATAGCCAGCCCCCGGCAGTGAGGCCCAAATCCGGGCACAGAGGGTCACAGCCCGCTCGAAATTGCCAGCCTCAATGTCCGGAAGGGCTTTACACTCTCTGATCTGTTGAAGCGCAATGGCGTCCTGTGAGTCTGGGGAAAAGTCGGGCAGTTTCAGCTGCTTCCGGTAGACATCTGCGTACCTACCTAGCAACTGGTACCGACCAGCGGCACTGGAGGTTATGTGGGGGTTAATAACAACAAACTTGTGCGGATGATCGGCGTAGCTATGAAATAGGTCAGGGTGTTCGGCAGTGCTGCCGACAATCACGTTGTAACCATTGTCAGAGATAGCCAGAAGGGCCGGTCCGATTTCACTATAGGCAATCATGTCGAGGAATGCCCGTTGGTTCACTGTAATCATAACTTGCTCCATAGTTCAAATAACTTATGTCCCGCTTCAGTAAGGAAGAACCACACCGCCGATATAGCAAAGATGATCCCACCAACAAACGTCTTCTGTCTGTCCTGCCATACTTGAATAGCGTATAGCTGAGAGCTTATCCTTGCCGTTAGCTGGAGAAGCCCCGGAGTTACTTGGTTGTCGAGGTCTTCTTTCCTAAACACCGCATCATGCAGTTCCTGCTGTTGCTTCTGCTCGAAAGACTCATTCCCAATGTGTTCATGGAATTCATTTACGTGCTGGAGGAACTCTTGATGAAACTCTTCAAGTTTGTCATCGCTCCATCTTGATTCGTTACCCATTGGCGTCTTTCAGTAGGTTTGAAGAGGGCTAGTGATTCCCATATTATTCCTCAATCATAGCAAATGGTCGGAAGGTCAGACACAGCGCCTGTGACCCGCCATACACGTCCTCGGGCTTAATCCCAACCGGCCACCGCTTGTAGGCTGGCGAATCAACCCCGTAGAGCTTGAATCCTATGTATCCGCCGTGCTTATTGCAGCGCCACGCAATGAATGGAAGCACAGGCCACTTGCAGAACGCTCGCCATACGCGAGAGGGAAACTTTGGACCAAACCAACTTTCCTTATAGAGAAGTTGGGTGATCTTCGAAGGGTCGCAAATGTCACCTGAGTACAGCCTGAAAACGAAAGACCATTTTTTCTCAGGTAGAGGGTCAGTTAGACCCCTTTCGGGGTCGCTCCGGTAATGAATGATGACTTTCACTCAGCCGCCTTATTCGCTGCCGACGCGGAATCCATGTCAGGCTCGAAGTATCCACAACGGGGGCACATCCAACCCATCATTCCTTCCCATTCCTGATGCACGAGAGCAACCGCGTCATCAGGGCAACGCTTGCGAACGACTTTTGCAACAGCAACAGTTTTCAAAGCATCCATGGCATTCTCCTTACGGGTTAGAATAACGGG
>Ga0302299_10002280_pt1 | contig 11691 bp, 8 predicted proteins | sample III_Fen_N3_4_FD_198795 | JGI IMG/M metagenome (GOLD analysis project Ga0302299, IMG submission 198795) | Peat permafrost microbial communities from Stordalen Mire near Abisko, Sweden - III_Fen_N3_4 | ecosystem: Environmental > Terrestrial > Soil > Wetlands > Permafrost | place: Sweden: Abisko...
CTCCGACCCGCCTGCGGGTCGACGTCACGCGCACGGTCAACAACATCTTCGGCCCCCTCCTCGGCAGGCCGACGACCACCATCTCCCGACACGCGATCGCCGACTACATCGGCCCGGTGCCGATGGGCAGCCCCTGCAACGAGTACGGCAACGACCCCGAGTCGACCTCTGCGACCCGCGGCTCGGCCTGCAACGCCGTGCAGGGCAACTTCTGGGCCAACGTCAACGGTCCCAATGCGCTGAAGCAGAACGGTGATGCGTACTCCTCGGTCGGGTGCTCGACGACGGTCACCGGCAGGGACGGGTGCACGGGGGCGACGAACAACGAGTACGACCCGGCGGGGTACCTCTACACCATCGCGGTCAAGCAGTCGCTGCCCTCCATCACCATCGCGCTGTTCGACCCGGTCTTCGTCGACGTCGGTCTGACCTGTGGGTTCAACTCCTCCGACCCCGTCAGCAACTTCGGCAGCGGTAACACCCTCGCGAGCAAGGCGGTGAACCCGTACCACCCGGTGTCCTCGACCAACGCCGGTGACCGGTACGCGATCGTCCCCACAGGGTCGGCGAACTCCGCCGCCTGGCCTTGGTGCACGGGCGACAACAGCTACAGCGGCTCACAGGTCGAGAACACGACCTTCACCGTGCGAGCCCCCGGGGCCAGCATGTGGGACCCGATGAGCGGTGCCGTGAAGTGCACCCGCACCTTCGGCGGGTACACCGGCTCGCTCTACAGCGCCCTGCGAAAGACGTCGCCGGTTGGTACCTACCGCGATGACATCGCCGAGGGCTTTCGCCAATGGGTCACGCTGTGCACGATCGCCAACCCGGAAATCGGCGACTACTCGATGCAGGTGACCTCGAACGTCGGTGGCGTCTACAACAACGCCGACACCGGCAACCGCTACGCGGTCCGCGTCACCGCCTCGGACCTCAACGCGGTCACGGTCTCCGGCCGCCAGCGGATGGGGATGTTCGCGAACAAGAACAGCGGGGTGACCAACTTCCACCTCGCTCGCATCCTCAGCGGCACGGCCGGCAGCATCCTCAAGGTGAGCCTTTACGACGTGGGTGACTCCACGCAGACCGGGACGATCCGGATCAACCCACCGGGCAGCGGCACCTACAGCGGGTGCACCGGCGCGGGAGTCACGACAGTCATCGGCAGCGACTGCTCGTTCCGGGTGACTTCCGGCAACCCCAGCGTGTTCAACGGCAGGTTGCAGGTCGTCAGCGTGCCGATCCCGACGAGTTACTCCTGCAACGACATCGACCCGACAGACTGTTGGGTCACCCTCACCTACGACTACGGCTCCGGCGCCCAGCCCACCGACGTCACCACGTGGTCGGCCAACCTCGAGGGTGACCCCATCCGGCTGATCGAATAGGTGTACCCACGGCTGAGTGCACACGTCCCGTAGGCTCGACCGCTGTGACCGCAATGCCCCCGGCCCGATCGCTGTCCGACGTCGTGAAGGCGTACGACGTACGCGGCATCGTTCCTGACCAGCTCGACGCTCGGGTGACCCGGGCCCTGGGCGCCGCCTTCGCCGAGGTGGTGGTGATTCCCGACGGGGCGGCGGCCTGCGTGGTCGCCCACGACATGCGCGACTCGAGCCCCGAGCTGTCCGGGGCCTTCGCCGACGGCGTGCGCAGCCGCGGGATCGACGTCATCGCGACCGGGCTCGCCAGCACCGACGGGCTCTACTACGCCAGCGGGTCCCTCGACCTGCCCGGCGCGATGTTCACCGCCAGCCACAACCCCGCGGCCTACAACGGCATCAAGCTGTGCCGTTCGGGTGCCCGCCCGGTCGGTCAGGACACCGGCCTGGCCGACGTCCGCGTCCTGGCCGAGCGCATCCTCGGCGGTGACTTCGACGACTTCGGTGACTCCGAAGACGCCGGCGTCAACGACCCCGCCACCCCGGCCGGATCCCTCGAGCAGCGCGACCTGCTCGCCGACTACGCCGCCTTCCTGCGCGGCCTGGTCGACCTGCGCGGCATCCGCCCGCTGCGGGTGGTCGTCGACGCCGGCAACGGCATGGGTGGCTTCACGGTCCCCGCCGTGCTCGAGACCGGGGCGGGGCTGCCCGCCCTGCCGCTCACCGTCATCCCGCTGTACTTCGAGCTCGACGGCAACTTCCCCAACCACGAGGCCAACCCGCTCGACCCCGCGAACCTCGTCGACCTGCAGGCCGCGGTCGTCGAGCACGGCGCCGACATCGGGCTGGCCTTCGACGGCGACGCCGACCGCTGCTTCGTCATCGACGAGCACGGCGACCCGGTGAGCCCCAGCGCCATCACCGCCCTGATCGCCCGCCGCGAGGTCGCCCGAGCCGTTGCCGAGGGCGCGGATGCCGCCGACGTCGCGGTGGTCTACAACGTGATCTGCTCCGCGCAGGTCCCCGAGGTCATCGCCGCAACCGGTGCCCGGGGCGTGCGCACCCGGGTCGGCCACTCCTTCATCAAGGGCGAGATGGCCAAGAACAACGCGGTGTTCGGCGGGGAGCACAGCGCCCACTACTACTTCCGCGACTTCTGGTTCGCCGACACCGGCATGCTCGCGGCGATGCACACCCTTGCCGCACTCGGCGAACAGGACGCCCCGCTGAGCGCGCTGATGTCCGACCTGGCCCGGTATGCCGCGTCCGGAGAGATCAACTCCACGGTCATCGACGCACCGGCCGCCACCGAGCTGGTGCGCGCTTGGGCGCAGCCGCAGGGCGTCGAGACCGACGAGCTCGACGGCCTGACGTTGGTGCACGCGGGAGGCGACGGCGACCCGATGTGGTGGCTCAACCTGCGCGCCTCGAACACCGAGCCGCTGCTGCGCCTCAACGTCGAGGCCGCCGACCCCCACACGATGGAGCGGGTGCGCGACGAGGTGCTCGCCATCGTCCGCGCCTGATCCCTCCCACCCATCTCCCCGAGCCCGCGAAGTCAGGAGCACTTCGCGGGCTCAGGAGGTCCTCGCCGAGTCAGGGCCGTATACGGCCCTGACTCGGCGAAGTGCTCCTGACTCCGCCGGGGAGAGGGAGCAGTAGGAGGGGGAGCCGGGCGGTCAGGCCGGACCGGTCGTGCGGTGCACCGTGTCGTGGGTGCTCGCCTGGGCGCGGCGCAGCGCGGCGCTCTCGAGCCGCAGCGCCTCGCTGGCAGCGGCGTTCTCGCCCTTCGCGTCGAGCACGCCCGCGAGCACCTGGTAGCTGAAGGCCACCGAGAGCGGCCGGTCGATGGCGGTGAGCTCCTCGATGCCGACGCGCAGCTCGTGCTCGGCCTCGTCGAGCCGGCCCAGTGCGAACAGGGCCCGCCCCCGGGTGCGCCGGGCCCGGGCCGTGAGGAACGTGTCGCGTGAGGCCAGTGCCCGCTGATGGGCCGTGGTGGCCTCCTCCAGCGCCTCGGTAGCTCGGCCCGCGGCGAGGCTGACCTCGGCCCGGGCATCCAGGGCGTAGGAGTACAGGTGCACATCACCGATCTCGTCGAACAGCCGCAGCGCCTCGTCGATGAGCAGCCCGGCCGGGCCCAGCTCGCCCTGGCGGCGCCGCGCCCGGGACAGCTCCAGGGTCGCCAGCGCGTTGGCGACGGTGACCGGGATGGCGTCGAGCAGGTCACGCGCGCGGGTGAACTCCCTGGCGGCGTCGGCCAGCTCGTCGTAGTCGTTGTGCAGCGTCCCCTGTGCGATGGCGGCCCAGGCTGCCAGGATGACGTCCGAGGCGTTCCCGAGCGACTCCTCGGCCTTGGCGACCGCGGCCTCGGCCTCGGCACGCAGCCCTAGGGAGGTCGTCGCCGAGGCCACCACGAGTGCGGCCGCCGCCGCGGGCCGGTGTGCCCCGAGCAGCACCAGGTGGCGGCGGGCCTGCTCAGCCAGCTCGCGAGCCACCCGCGAGGCCGAGCGCTGGCCCTGCAGCAGCCACGCGCGGCACAGCATCAGGTAGGCCGCGCCGAGCCGGCTGTCGTCGTCGGCGCCGGTGAGGCCGGCCGAGACCACCTGCTCGACGCGCAGCCACTGCTGCAGGTCCGACCACGCGTCGTGCCCGAGGGCGCAGTCGGCGACGAGTCGCCAGGCCAGGTCCGGGCGCACGTCGCTCAGCTCCGTCGCGCAGGCGAGGAGCAGGGGGGTGTCGGTGCGCGGCATGCGGCTGCGCACTGTGCGCCGCCGCGGCCTCCCGGCATCCGGCTCGGTCGCACCCACCCCCGGCACGCGCGGTGGGACGGGGATGAAGCGGTTCGGCAGCGTCGGCAGGGCCGAACCGTCGCGGCGCAGCCCCCACCTCGCCACCGCCACCAGCTCGTCGGTGCCCGGGCTCGAGCCCGACCCCGGGTCTCCGCCCGGCCGGTTCACCCGTCCGCGCACGAACGCCCGCACCAGGTCGTGCAGGCGGTACTGCGTCTCGTGCTGCTCGCGGACCACGGGGTCGACCAGGCTGGCCTCGACCACCACGTCGAGCGCCGCGTCGCCGGCGCGGCGGTCGCCGAGCACGGCCGCGGCGACCCAGCCGCTGAAGGTGTCGACCGGCAGGTGCGCCACGGCCTCGACCACCCGGCGGGCCGGCTCCGGAAGGCCGTCGAGCACGCGGTCGAGCCCGGCCCGCAGCACGCCGAGGTCGTCGGGCACGTCACCGGCGAAGCCGAGCCGGTCGAGCCGCTCGGCGACGTCGTCGAGCGAGAGGTCCGGGCGCTGCACGGCACGGCCCCCCACGATCCGCACCGCGAGCGGCATCCCGGCGGCCAGGCGGGCCACCTCGCGCGCCGCCTCCGGCTCGGCGGCCAGCCGCTGCTCGCCCACGATCTGCGCGAGCAGGGCCATGGTGTCCTCCTGCCCCAGCGAGCGCAGCGGCACGTGGTGGGTGGCCCCCAGCCGATGCAGCGAGAAGCGTGAGGTGGTGATCGCCATCGACCCGGCGGCGACCGGCAGCAGGTCGGTGACGTCCTCGGCCTCGCCGGCGTGGGGCCGGTCCGCGGTCGCCAGGTTGTCGACCACCACGAGCACCCGGCGCCCGTCGAGCAGGGACCGGAACAGTCCGGCGCGTGACTCGCGGTCCGCCGGCACGGCTTCCGGATGCACGCCGAGCAGCCGCAGGAAGCAAGCCAGAGCAGTCCCGACTCCAGCGCTGCGCGGGTCGTTGGCGGCGTCGTGGTAGAGCGAGCCGTCGGGGAACCTGGAGCGCACCGCGTGGCCGGCCTCGAGGGCCAGCGCCGACTTGCCGACGCCGGTCAGCCCGGTCACGGCCACGACCACCGCCCGCTTACGCGACTCGTCGGCCGCCGCCTCCAGCGCGGCCAGCTCGGCGCGGCGACCGACCAGCCCGGTCGGCCGCCGTGGCAGGGTGCGCGGCACGGGCAGCCCGGATGCCGGGGTGCCGGCCGCCGTCGTCGTCGCCCCCCGCCGGTACGTCGGGTCGCGCCGTTCCGCCGGGGCGTGCGGCTCGCGCCGGTGCCGTCCTTCGGGCTCGGCCGGCCCCTCACCGGTGAGCACGAGCCGGTGGGCCCGGCGCAGCTGCTCCGAGGGCTGCACTCCCAGCTCGTCGTCGAGGCGCTCGCGGGCTGCCCGGTAGACCGCCAGGGCGCGCGACTGCTGGCCCGCGGCGGCCAGGGCGAGCATGAACTGGGCGATGAAGCCCTCGTGGAAGGGATGCCGTGCGGTGAGTGCCTCCAGCTCGGCAACCAACCCCTCGGCGCGGCCCGACCGCAGCGCCGCGTCGTGTCGTTCCTCGAGCACCGACAGCCGGCCCTGCCCGAGCCGGGTGCGCTCCACCTCGACGGCGGTGTTGTCGGGTCCCCCCTGCAACGGCACGTGCGCGAACACGGCGAGCGCCAGGTCGTAGTGATCGAGGGCTTCGGCCGGGTCGGTCGCGCGCACCGTCCGCGCGCGGGCCACCTCGGCGTCCCACTCGTGCAGGTCGACCCGCACCGTGCCCCCGAGCCGGTAGCCGCGGCCGTCGGTGACCAGCACCGGGTCGCCCTCGCCGGTCTTGCGGCGGATGCCGCTCACCAACGACTGCACCCGGTTGCGGGCCGACGCGGGCGGGGCGCCGGCCCACAGCCACTCACCGAGGGAGTCGACCCCCACCCGGTCGTGCAGGGCCGCGAGCGTGAGCAGGCCGGTCTCGAGCTCGGTGAGCCGCACGTCGGCGCCGGCGGTCTCGAGCCGGACCCGGCCGAGCACGTGGAGGCGCGGGTGCTCGCTACCCCCCGGGATGGACGACACCTCAGGGACCCTAGGTCGTGCTCGGGAGCCCGGCAACAGGTGGCTCCGTGCAGGCCAGGCCATGGACACCGTCCGTCATCAGCCGGACACCGGGCACTGGCCGAGGAGGCGGCTCCGGGGTGTGGCAGGATCGTCGACGACCTCGACACCGCCCCAGGAAGGCATCCGGATGAGCGAGCAGGCCGCCCCCGCGTCGCCGATCGAGCCGTGGCTGCGCGAGATCCTGCGCTGCCCCGCGTGCCGCAGCGAGCTGCGCGACGAGGCGGGGAACGGCGGGCCCGAGCTGGTCTGCACCTCGGGAGCCTGCGGCCTGGCCTACCGGATCGACGACGGCGTGCCGGTCCTGCTGATCGACGAGGCGCGCCGACCCGCCTGAGCGGGGGCGCACGAGGACGCACCCGGATGCCGTGGGTCGACGAGAGCCGCCTGGACGACCCGGACGCCCTGCGCGTCCTCGACACCCGCGACTCGCTGCGCTCGCTGGCCTCGGCCGGTGCGCAGGTGCGCCGGGCCCTGGTCTCGGCCGACGAGGCAGGGGTCTCCCGCGCGGCCGGCGGCGACCGCCCCCGCTCGGTGCTGGTGGCGGCGCTCGGCGGCTCCGCGCTCGTCTGTGACGTCCTCGACCTCCTCGCCGAGCCCGGCTCGCCCGTCCCGGTGACCACCCGGGGCAGCGCGCCCCTGCCCGGCTGGGTCGGCCCGCTCGACCTGGTCATCGCCGTCTCGCAGTCCGGGCGGGCGGCCGGCCCGCTCGCCCTGGCGGCCGAGGCCGCCCGCCGCGGTGCCTCCCTGCTCACCGTGGGCGCCGCAGGGTCGCCGCTGGCCGAGGTCAGTGCCCGGGCCCGCGGGGTGCACGTCGAGGTGGCGCTGCCCACCCCGTCGTCGCGCACGGCCCTGTGGTCCCTGCTCACCCCGGTGCTCCTGGCCGCCGATGCGATCGGCCTGGCGCGTTGCCCCGCACCCGTGCTCGAGCGGGTCGCCGACGTGCTCGACGAGGTGGCCGAGGAGTGCCGCCCGGGGTCGGAGTCGTTCGTGAACCCCGCCAAGCTGCTCGCCGTGGGCCTGGGCGAGACGGTGCCGATCGTGCTCGGCGACGGGCCCCTCACCGGCGTGGCCGCCGCCCGCGCGGCATCCATGCTCGCCCGCACCGCCCGGGTGCCCGCCACCTACGGTGCACTGCCGGATGCCGCCTCGCAGGTGGTCGCCTGCCTCGACGGCCCGTTCGGCTCCGGCCTGGCGGCGGCGACCGGGGGCGCCGGCCGCATCGGTGGCGACATCTTCGCCGACCCCTACCTCGACGCCCCGCCCGCACCGCGGCTCGGCCTGCTCGCGCTGCGCGACCCCGACCTCGACCTCCAGCAGGTCGCCCTCGCGGATGCCGTGGTCGAGTCGGCGCGCGAGTCCGACGTCACGGTATGGGAGCAGCAGGCGCACTCGGGTGAGCCGATCGAGCGGCTGGCCTCACTGGTGGCGCTCACCGACTTCGCCGCCACCTACCTCGCGCTCGGCCTCGGGCTCGACCCGTCGGTCTCCCGGCACGTCACCGAGCTGCGCGACCGCACCTCCTAGCGCACGACGTCGGATGGCGCGGGGCGGGTGGAGAGGTCAGCCGGCCGGTGACGCCAGGGCCAGCGCCTGCGCACCCGGCAGCGAGAGCAGGTCCTCGCCGGTGAGCAGCAGCTTGCTGCGCCGCAGCCCGCTGCCGACGACCACCTCACCGGCGCTCACGACGGCCTCGTCGACGAGCACCGGCCACCCGTCCGGCAGCCCGACGGGCGTGATGCCGCCGAACTCCATCCCGGTCAGGCCCACCGCGTCGTCCATCGGGGCGAACGAGATCTTCCGGACCCCGAGGTGACGCCGCACCACCCCGTTGACGTCGGCGCGGTGCGTGGCCAGCACCATCACCGCGGCGTAGGTGGTCACCTCACCGCGGCGTCCGGCGACCACCACGCAGTTGGCGCTCGCCGCCAGGGCCACGTCGTAGGTCGCGCAGAACGCGGCGGTATCGGCGTGCGTGGGGTCGATGGGGGCCACTTGGGCGCCCGGCACGGCGGCGACCGCGGCCACGACGGGCGGCGCGAGCAGGTCCGGGGACGATCCGGCCGGCGACCAGTTCAGGGTTCCGCGAGCAGACGGCATACGACGGACGCTAGCCGACCCGCACGGCACGGGCGCCCGCGATGGACGGCCCCTGTCCTCACACCGCCGCCGGTGCGAGGATCACCCCACCAGACGAGGGAGCACACATGAGCAACGCAACGAGGCGTGTGGTCGGCCCGGTCGACCTGGCCGTCATCGGCTTCACCGGCGAGCTGCGCCAGGGAGGTGTGCGCCAGGCCATCGCGGATGCCGTCGACCGCGGTTCCGTGCGCGTGTTGGACGTGCTCCTGGTCCGAAAGGATGCCGACGGCACCGTCCTGATGTACGACGCCGAGACGGCGGGCGAGACCGACGAGCTGCTCGGGTTCCCGACCGACCTGCCCGACCTCGTCGGTGAGGACGACGCACTCGCCATCGCCGAGGAGATGCCGCTCGACTCCACCGTGGTCGTCATCGCCTGGGAGAACACCTGGGCCGCGCAGATCGCGGCCAGCATTCGTGAGCTGGACGGCCAGGTGCTCGCCATGGAGCGCATCCCGGCCGCCGACGTCAACGCCGTCATCGACGCGTGGGCACTGATCGAGGAGGAGCAGGCATGAGAAGACGACGAGGACGCCCCGGGCTGGCGGGCACGATGGCGCGCACGGCGGTCATCGCCGGCACGGCCACGGCGGTGAGCGGCAGCGTGCAGAACAAGCAGGCGGCCGCGGCCCAGCAGTCCCAGCAGGCCCAGGCCGCCGCCGCCCAGCAGGCCGCCGATGCGCAGGCCTTTCAGCAGCAGCAGCTCGCCGTGCAGCAGCAGGCGGCAGCAGAGGCTGCTGTCGCGCAGGCCCAGGCGGCCCAGGCGCCGCCGGCGCCCGCGGCCCCTGCACCCGCCGCCTCTGGCGGCGACGACATCATCACCCAGCTCGAGCGGCTCGGCACGCTGCACACCCAGGGCCTGCTCAGTGACGAGGAGTTCGGCGCGGCGAAGGCCAAGCTGCTCGGCTGAGGCCAAATCGCGGCTCGGGCCGCCCCGGCCCGGTCCGGTCCGGCCTCGGTTCGGGCCGACGGTCCCGCCTCGTCGGAGGCCGGCCTTTCCCGCCCCGTCGAAGGCACGGACCGGCCCCGCCGATGCGCCCGGCGGCACCTTAGGATCGCGACCATGTCGAGCGAAGGTGGGACCAAGGCGGTCATCGCGGCGCTGCTCGCGAACCTCGGGATCGCCGCCACCAAGTTCCTCGCGTTCTTCCTCACCGGGTTCTCCTCGATGCTGGCGGAGGCGATCCACTCGGTCGCCGACTCCGGCAACCAGATCCTGCTGCTGATCGGCGGCAAGCGCTCCCAGCGCGAAGCCACCCCGCAGCATCCGTTCGGCTTCGGGCGCGAGCGCTACGTCTACTCGTTCATCGTCTCGATCGTGCTGTTCACCCTGGGTGGCTGCTTCGCGCTCTACGAGTCGTGGCACAAGTGGCAGGAGACCCGCGGCGAGAGCGACTTCGACCCGTTCGAGTCGACGTGGTGGTGGGTGCCGGTGGTCGTGCTGGTCCTCGCCATCGGGATGGAGGGCTTCAGCTTCCGCACGGCGGTGCGCGAGTCGAACAAGTCGCGTGGCTCGCGCAGCTGGCTGCGGTTCGTGCGCAGCTCCAAGGCGCCCGAGCTGCCCGTCATCCTGCTCGAGGACTTCGGCGCGCTGATCGGCCTCACCCTGGCCCTGCTCGGCGTCGGGCTGATGCTGGTCACCGGCAACCCGATCTTCGACGTGCTCGGGTCGGGCAGCATCGGGGTGCTGCTGGTGGTCATCGCCGCCTTCCTCGCGGTCGAGATGAAGTCGCTGCTCGTCGGCGAGAGCGCCACCACCGCCCACCAGAAGGCCATCCTCGAGGCGCTGGCCGCGCCCGAGGCCGTGCAGCGCGTCATCCACTCCAAGACCATGCACCTGGGCCCGGAGGAGCTGCTGGTGGCCGCCAAGCTGGCCGTGGCGCCCACCGAGCGGGCCGACGAGGTGGCTGCTGCGATCGACGAGGCCGAGCGCCGGGCGCGCGACGCGGTGCCCGAGCTGTCGCTGGTCATGTACCTCGAGCCGGATGTCGACCGCGGCGACGCCTACGAGCCCGCCGAGCGGCCCGCGCCCCCGGCACCGGCCGCGCACTGAGGGCCGACGGGGCAGCCGGACCGGGCCGCCGTTCCCCCTGCAGTGACGGCGGCCCGGTGGCCTGGGTGAGGTCCGAGGACGATGCGGTCCACGGCCCCCGAGTGCCGTCAGCGCGCTGCGTCCCCTCCGACGCGTCGTCGACGGCGCTCGTCTCGACCAGTGCTTCGGGGACTTCAGGAGTCCGCTCAACACTGAACGCTCACCGGAGGCGTCGCGGCATCCGCCGCTCGCCCGTCGCCGTCTTCTCCAGCGCTGGCGCCGTTCCCCAGCAAGGGGTGCGGCGCGCCGTCACATGGCATCACAGCGCAACGTTCGACGGGGGGTTCGTGACCTGCGGGTTTCGGGCCCGGGCGCGCTCCTGCGGTAACATGGGCCTTCGCCGGCGCGGGTGATACCCCTCCACGAACGTGCGGCCCTGAAGGGCGACGCCGGGTCAACCAGACCGTCAGAACTCCCAAGGAGCTTCCGCATGCCCGTTGACCACAAGGTCCGTGACCTCGCCCTGGCCGAGTCCGGCCGCCACCAGATCCGTCTTGCCGAGCACGAGATGCCGGGGCTGATGTCCCTGCGCGCCGAGTTCGGGGAGAGCAAGCCGCTCACCGGCGCCCGCATCGCCGGCTCGCTGCACATGACCGTGCAGACCGCGGTGCTCATCGAGACGCTCACCGCGCTCGGTGCCGAGGTCCGCTGGGCCTCCTGCAACATCTACTCCACCCAGGACGAGGCCGCCGCGGCGATCGTCGTGGGCCCGCACGGCACCCCCGAGGACCCCCAGGGCGTGCCGGTGTTCGCCTGGAAGGGCGAGACCCTCGAGGAGTACTGGGACTGCACCGAGCAGATCCTCACCTGGCCCGGTGGCCAGCTCGCCAACATGATCCTCGACGATGGCGGCGACGCCACCATGCTCGTGCACAAGGGCAAGGAGTGGGAGGCCGCCGGCCAGGTGCCCCCCACGACCGAGGAGGACACCGAGGAGTTCGGCGTGTTCAAGGCGCTCGTGCGCCGCACCCTCGCCCAGGACCCGCAGAAGTGGACCAAGGTCGCCGCCGAGATCAAGGGCGTCACCGAGGAGACCACCACCGGCGTACACCGCCTCTACCAGCTGGCCGAGGCCGGCGAGCTGCTGTTCCCGGCGATCAACGTCAACGACTCGGTCACCAAGAGCAAGTTCGACAACAAGTACGGCTGCCGCCACTCGCTCATCGACGGCCTCAACCGCGCCACCGACGTGCTCATCGGTGGCAAGGTCGCC
>Ga0302299_10002281_pt1 | contig 11691 bp, 8 predicted proteins | sample III_Fen_N3_4_FD_198795 | JGI IMG/M metagenome (GOLD analysis project Ga0302299, IMG submission 198795) | Peat permafrost microbial communities from Stordalen Mire near Abisko, Sweden - III_Fen_N3_4 | ecosystem: Environmental > Terrestrial > Soil > Wetlands > Permafrost | place: Sweden: Abisko...
TAGCGGGCGTGCTGGCGGGCCAGGTGCTGGTCGCGGTACTCGGTGAACGAGTCGGTGATGACCAGGGCCCGCAGGTCGAGGATGTGCCCGGCGCCGGTCAGCCCCAGCGTGCCCCGCCAGACGTCCATCCGGCCGCACCCAAGATTCTTGCAGGCGCCCTCGATCACGCCGGTGGCGATCGGCCAGCCCCGGGCCAGGGCGCTCGGATAGTCGAGGTGGTCGAGGTGGTTGCCCAGGTAGGTGGCTGCGGCCAGGACTTTCGTGCGTTCGGTGCCGGCGCACCGGAACCGGTCGGCCCGCCGGCGGATCTCGGCGGCGACCTGTGCGCCTCGACGAGGCGGCGACGGCTGCGCTCGCGAACCGTGAGGTGGTCTCGCTTGAATGGGTCGTCAGACCAAGGTCATGAGGCCAGATTGAGGCCAGACAACGATCCACCACATACCGATCATGCCTCTGACCTGGAGCCCGAGGTCGGGGTCGAACCGACGACCTACCGCTTACAAGGCGGTTGCTCTGGCCACTGAGCTACCCGGGCGTGATGTCCGCATCCTACGACCCGAGTCGGTGGCCTCGGACGTGATCATTACTGCCGCAGTTACCCAGGTTGCAGGAGCTGCCACACAGCGGGTATAGCGTCGGCAACAATCGGTGCCGGGCCACCTCCCCGATCTGAGGCAAGTGGAGGAGCACGGCGTGAGAGAGCGTCATGCTGGTGTGGGAGGGTCATGCACGATCGGCGTCCCCTCGCGGTGGACCCGCAACCGGAAGTCAGAGCGTCGACGACTTCGGCTGCGCCGATGGTCGTGCCCGACGCGCATTCCCCGGATGCCCGCCGGCCCGTCTCCCCCGCCGCCCAGCCGGCGCCCGCCCAGCCGGCGCCCGGCGCCGACCCGCCCGCCTGGCACGCCGACCTCGACGGCCGGTACGCCGCCGCCGTCGTCTCCGCCCTGGCGGTCGGTGTCATCGTGCAGAACCGGACCGGCGTCGTCACCTCCGCGAACGACGCCGCCTGCGCGATCCTCGCCCTGCCCCGGTCGGAGGTGGTGGGCCGCACGAGCCTGGACAACCGCTGGCGCGCAATCCGGCCCGACGGTCGCCTGCTTCCGCCGGACGCTCAGCCGGGACTGCTGGCGCTGCGGACCGGACACATCCAGCGTGACGTCGCGATGGTGGTTCGGCACCCCGGCGAGAGCCCGCGCTGGCTCCACGTGACCGCCGTACCGGTTGTGCCCGGTGACGACGGGCGTCCGGCCGGCGTCGTCACCACGCTGACGGACGTCACCGCAGACCGGGAGCGAGAACTGGCGTTGCGCCGCAGCGAGGAGCAGTTCCGCCTGGCGATGGAGCACACCCCGATAGGTTTCGCCCTGGTGGACCTCGAGGGCCGGTTCATCCGGGTCAACCGGGCCCTGTGCGCCCTGCTCGGCTACCAGGCCCACGAGCTGCGGGACCGGACCCTGCGCGACGTAACACACCCCGATGACATCGCCGAGGTGGCCCATCAGCTCCGCCGGATGCTGCGCGGCGAGCGCGACGTCGTCGAGTTCGAGAAGCGCTGGCTGCGCCGCGGTGGTGAGACCGTCTGGGGCCGACTCTCCATCGCCCTGGCCACCGACGAGATCGCCGGGCCGCAGTACCTGATCGTCCAGATCCAGGACGTCACCGAGAGCCGGCGCGCGAACGACATGCTCACCCACCTCGCCCTGCACGACCCGCTGACCGGACTGCCCAACCGCACGCTCGTGCTCGACCGGATCAAGAAGGCCCTCGACCGGGGTCGCCGCACCGGCCGGCACGTCGCCGTCCTGTTCTGCGACCTCGACCACTTCAAGGTGGTCAACGACAGCCTGGGCCACGATCTCGGCGACGCCGTTCTCGTCGAGATCGCCCGCCGGCTCGCCCAGGCCCTGCGCGGCGGCGACACCGCTGGCCGGCTGGGCGGTGACGAGTTCGTCGTCGTCTGCGAGGACGTCGGGGACGAGCAGGAGGCGATCCGGGTCGCCGAGCGCGTCCAGTCCGCCGTGCGCCAGCCGGCCTCCGTCGGCGGCCGCGTGGTCGTCCCGACGATCAGCATCGGGATCGCTGTCTCGGGCGGGTACGACGTCGACCCGCTGGCCCTGCTCCGCGACGCCGACACCGCGATGTACCGGGCCAAGCGCCACGGCCGCGACCGGTGGGACATCGTCGACCTGGCCCTGCGCCGGAGGGCGATGGACCGCTTCGACATCGAGCACAGCCTGCGCGCGGCCCTCGAACTCGGCCAGTTCCGGCTCTTCTACCAACCCATCGTCGACCTCCGGACCGGCCGCAGCGTCGGCCGCGAGGCACTGCTGCGCTGGGAGCACCCCCAGCGCGGGCTGCTGGGGCCGGCGGAGTTCCTCCACGTCGCCGAGGAGTCCGGCCTGATCTGCGACATCGGCCGGTGGGTGCTGGAGGAGGCCACCCGGGTCTCGGCCGCAGCCACGGGCGACCGGGGATACGTCGCGGTCAACGTCTCGGCCGCGCAGCTCAGCCGCCCCGGGCTCGCCGACACCGTGGCCGCAGTCCTGGAACGCTCGAACCTTTCGGCTCACCGGCTCGTCGTCGAGCTCACCGAGTCGGTCATGCTGAGCGCCTCCCCCGCCGCCCGCCTGGAGCTGGTGGCCCTCGACGACCTTGGCGTGCGGGTGGTCGTGGACGATTTCGGCACCGGGTTCTCCGCCCTGTCCTACCTGCGGGACCTGCCGGTGTCCGGCATCAAGGTGGATCGCAGCTTCACCGCCGGGCTGGGTCTGGACGACCAGTGCGACCGGATCGTCGAGGCGCTCACCGGGCTGGGTAAGGGCCTGGACGTCGACGTCGTCGCCGAGGGCGTGGAGACGCGGGAGCAGCGCGCGCTGCTGCTGGCGATGGGCTGTGAGCGGGCACAGGGGTTCCTGTTCGGTGCTCCGTCACCGCAGTTCATGGCCGGGCCCAGCCCTGCGGCCGGTTGAAGGCCCGGCGGACGGTTAAAGGCCGAGCGGCGGCCCGCCAAGTGGCACCCAGTCGAGGGTGCCTGCGTTGGCCACGAGGAGACAGGCCAGGACGAGGAGCACCAGCAGACCCGCCGTCACTTGGGACCCCCACGCCCCCGGCGTGACGGCGCGGACCATGGCCCGCGTCCCACCGCGGACCGACGACCCGCCGAGCCCCCACCAGGCGACGAGCAGCGCCGAACCCATGCCCGCTGCCAGGGCGAGGGGATGCTCGGGCCCCAGCTGGACCCCCGTGCCGCGGGGGACCACGGCGACGGCGAACATCGCCACCACGCCCGCGCAGATCGGAAGGAGCAGGGCGGGCACCGTCATCAGGGCGGATGTGGCCAGCCGCCAGGGCAGGGCGAGCAGAGTGACCGGCACGTCGCTGCCGCGCCTGCCGATCCGGCTGCGGCGGCGCCACAGGGAGATCCGGCTGCGCTCGACGGTCCGCGCCGCGACGAACCCGGTGACCGCGACGATCGACGAAAGCACAGGTGCGACGGCAGCCAGGGCGACGAGCGAGGCCCAGCCCGCCACAAGGACGGCGTTCCGTGCCGCCCGCTGGGGCCCAGGTGAGGCGCTGCCCGGGGGTGGGGCCGTACTCAGCAGTGAGCCGGCACCCGGCGGTGGGGCCATCGCCCCGCCGGCCGTTCCGGGTGCGGCCGCCGCCCGTGGCGTCGACCCAGATCCGGTCCAGCCAGGTGCCCCCGACGAGCCGTTTGCCGACCAGCCAGGTGTCGTCGAACCAGGTGCGGCCTGAGCCGGAGCGGCGGCGAGGGGGCGGCCGCCGGAATGGGGCCCGTACGCGGGCACCGCAGGTGGCGGGCCGAACCCGGCGTACTGGGGCGGTGGCGCCGGCACCACCTGAGTCGCGGACCGGGCCCAGGCAAACCAGTTGCCGCCCGCCCCGACTGGCGCTGGGATCGTCGCCGGCGGCGGGGGCACCGCGACGGTCGGCGCCGACGGTCGGGCGGCTCGCGCGGGACGGCTCAGCATTGTCACGAGCTGGCGCCCCGAGGGCCTACGGCGCGGATCGGTCTCCAGCGCTGACGCCAGTGCCGGATACAACGGGTCGGCGATCCCGTGGAGGTCGGCCTGGCCTCGCCGGACGCGGTCGAGCACCACCTCGATCGGCCCGGTGCCGAAGGGGTTGCGGCCGGTGCAGGCGTAAGCGAGCGTCGCCCCCCAGCCCCACCAGTCGGTCGACGGTACGACGGACTCCCCGTTGGTCACCTCCGGGGACAGGTACCCCGGCGTGCCCATGACGAGACCGGTGACGGTGATCCGGGAGTCTTCCGCGACGTGCGCGATCCCGAAGTCGATGAGCACGGGCTGACCGTCGACGAGCATGACGTTGGCCGGCTTGACGTCCCGGTGGACCACGCCGACCGCGTGGATCGCCTCCAACGCCTCGGCCAGCGCCGCGCCGAGCCGGGCGACGTCGGCCGGCGGCAGAGGACCGTCCTCGCGGACCACCTGCTCCAGTGGCCTGCCGGGGACGAACTGGGTGACCAGGTACGGCGGATCGCCGTCGACGTCTGCATCCAGAACTCCCGCCACCCGCGGGTGACGCACCCGCCGCAGCGTCTCCACCTCGCGGCGCAACCGCAGCCGGGCGTACGGGTCGGCAGCCACCTGCGGCCGAAGGAGCTTGATCGCGACGGCGCGCCCGTCCCGGTCGACGGCGAGGTGGACGACCCCCATGCCGCCCTCACCCAGCCGGGTGATCAGACGGTAAGGCCCGACAACCACCGGGTCCCGCCCACCGCCACCGCCCGCAGCCATACCTCCACGGTAAGGCACTCCCCCGGCGGCGTTCGGTCACGCGACGGTCACGAAGGGGTCAAGGGCTTGGTCAGGCAGACGTGCTTCGCCAGGACGTCCGCCTCGGTCAGGAGCGCCCGAGCACCGCTGGCCCGGCAGCGACGGCCGCGGCGAGCACGAGCACGCACCCGTTGCCGGCGAGCGCCGTCCAGCGCCGCCCCCGCGGACCGATCACGCTGCCGGCGCCCGCGCCCATCCCGGCCAGGACGAGCTGCCAGGCCAGCGACCCGGCCCCGACCCCGAGGACGAATGCCGCAGCCGAAGCGCGTCCCGCGATCCGGCTGCCGAGAGCCGCGGCCAGCGCGACGAAGTACAGCGCGGTCAGCGGGTTCACCGCGGTGACGGCGACGAACCGCACGTACGAACGCCTTGGGCTCCAGCCGTCCGAGCGACCCGTCGAGGCCGTCCCCTCCGCGCGGGCTCCCGAATCCCCGCTCGGCCGGGCCGACGCGCGGGCGGCGAGCAGTCCGCGCACCGCCACCACGGCGAGCACGGCCGCGGCCACGAGCCGCACCGCAGACTCCCGACGGGCCAGGGCCGAGGCGACGGCGGTGCCGGCAACCGTCGCGACCGCGGCGTACACCAGGTCCACCGACGCCACACCGCACGCCGCCGCTGCTCCCGAGCGCCAGCCCCGCGCCATCCCCTCGGAGACAAGCAGCACGCCCACCGCGCCGAGCGGGACCGCGATGCCGAGGCCGGCCGCCACCCCGGCGGCCCCGACCGAGATCAGGGGACTCACGGCCCCACTGTGCCGCACGCCCGGCCCGCCGCCGAAACGCTTTGCGGCCGGCGAAGACAGACATGAAGACCGGAAATCCCCTAGAAGATCATGCTAGGCACTGACGCGGAGACGGTCTCAGCTGGAGATGTACGCCGCCAGGTGATCGCGCTCGGCCGCCAGCGCCTCCATCCGCTCCTTGACGACGTCGCCGATGCTGACGATGCCGATCAGCCGGCCCTCCTCGAGAACGGGCACGTGCCGGATCCGCCGCTCGGTCATCGTGACGACCAGGTCGTCGGTGGCGTCATGGAGGCCGCACGTCTGGACCTCGCTCGTCATGATCGCACCGACCGGGCCGGCGAGGATCTCCCGGCCCACGCTGTGCAGGTGTCGCACGACATCGCGCTCGCTAACGATCCCATCGACACTCCCGTCGCCCCGGGATACCACCAGCGCGCCGACGCCGTGCTTGTCCAGCGCCTCCAGCAGCGCCGTCACGGGCTCGTCCGGCCCGATCGTCACCACGAGGTTGCCCTTGCGCCTGAGCACGTCCGCAATCCGCATGCCCTCACCTCCGCGTCGTGGTCCCACCCCGCGATGGCGTGTGGGGAGATGGCCGGTGCAGGAGAAGGTACGGCAGTAAGGCCGATCTGCGAAGTCGTGAGGTGCCCGGCATTTTCCCCGGCCCCCGGCGTCGCCGGCCCGGCTTCGTCGGGTAAGGCTGCCGTGCGTGACCTAGGGTGCACTTTTGATCGACTGCAAACGCTTGCGGTCGACTGTCGAGACGTGTGAGGATGCACACAGGGCGGTCTTGCTCCAGCATTGATCGACCCACGGATAATGTCCTACCCGTAGCTGTCCCACCAGCACGCGCTCCACCCGCTCTACCCGGGTCGATCACAGTGACGGCCCGGTGCCCCTTTCACTCGGATCGTCCGGCACGTTCCTGCCGGTGAAGGGATGTACCCGTCATGGCTACCGTGACCTTCGACAAGGCAACCCGGCTCTACCCCGGTGCCACCACCCCCGCCGTGGACAAGTTCGACCTGCACATCCAGGACGGGGAGTTCCTCGTGCTGGTCGGCCCCTCCGGCTGCGGCAAGTCCACCTCCCTGCGGATGCTCGCCGGCCTCGAGGACGTCAACGCCGGCCGCATCCTGATCGGCGAGCGCGACGTCACCCAGATGCCGCCGAAGGACCGCGACATCGCGATGGTCTTCCAGAGCTACGCGCTCTACCCGCACATGACCGTCGCGGACAACATGGGCTTCGCTCTGAAGATCGCCGGCGTCTCGAAGGACGAGATCCGCAAGCGCGTCGACGAGGCCGCCAAGATCCTCGACCTGACGCCGTACCTCGAGCGCAAGCCCAAGGCCCTCTCCGGTGGTCAGCGCCAGCGCGTCGCGATGGGCCGGGCCATCGTCCGCAAGCCGCAGGTGTTCCTCATGGACGAGCCGCTGTCGAACCTCGACGCAAAGCTTCGCGTGCAGACGCGCACCCAGATCGCTTCGCTGCAGCGCCGCCTCGGCGTCACCACGGTCTACGTCACCCATGACCAGACCGAGGCCATGACGATGGGCGACCGGGTCTGCGTGCTCAAGGACGGGCTCCTCATGCAGGTCGGCACCCCGCGCCACCTCTACGACCACCCGGACAACGTGTTCGTCGCCGGCTTCATCGGCTCCCCGGCGATGAACCTGCTCCAGGTCCCGGTGACCGACGGCGGTGTCCAGCTCGGCGACATGTTGTGGCCCGTCGACCGTTCGGTGCTTTCGGCTGCCTCCGGCGGCCAGGTGACCGTGGGCGTGCGCCCCGAGGACCTCGACATCGCCGAGCACGGCCTGGCCGTCTCGGTCGACGTGGTCGAGGAGCTCGGCGCCGACGCCTACGTCTACGGCTCCCTGCGCGGCCAGGGCACCGACCTGCCCTTCATCGCGCGGACCGACGGTCGCCGGCCGCCGGAGAAGGGCTCGACGATCCACCTGGCGCCCCAGGCCGACCATGTGCACCTCTTCGACGTCGCCAGCGGCCAGCGGCTCGGCGACTGATCCTCGCGTTACGGCACAGCCGACGGCGGCCTGCCCCTCGGGGGGTGGGCCGCCGTCGCGCGGCCGGGGTCCTGACCCGTCGTCCGAGGTCCTGACCGGTCCGGGGTCCGCGAACCGGGAAGCACAAGCCGCCAGAACGGGACAGGACGGGCACCATTGACTGCGACGCCGCACAGACTTCAGATCACCGCCGCCGCCGCCCCGCCGGAGATCATCGACCTGCCCTGGACCCAGCCGCTGGAACAGTGGCCCCAGGAGCACCTGGCCGCCCTGCCCCGAGGGATCTCCCGGCACGTCGTTCGCTTCGTCCGGCTCGGCGGATCGGTACTGGCGATCAAAGAGATCGGCGAGAACCTGGCCCGCAAGGAGTACGACCTGCTCCGGCTGCTGCGCCGGATGGGGCTCCCGGCGGTCGAGCCGCTCGGCGTCGTCGCCGGCCGGTACGACGCGAACGACGGCGAGCCGCTCGACAGCGCCCTGATCACCCGGCACCTGCAGTTCTCGTTGCCCTACCGGGTGCTGTTCTCCCAGACCCTGCGGGCGGACACGGGCGCGCGCCTGGTCGACGCCCTCGCCGTCCTGCTCGTCAGGCTCCACCTGTCCGGCTTCTTCTGGGGCGATGTGTCGCTGTCGAACACCCTGTTCCGGCGGGACGCCGGCGCCTTCGCGGCCTATCTCGTCGACGCCGAGACCGGCGAGCTGCACCAGGAGCTGTCCCGGGGCCTGCGCGAGTACGACGTCGAGCTGGCCCAGCTGAACATCGCCGGCGAGCTGATGGACCTGCAGGCCGGCGGCCTGCTCGAGGAGGCCGTGGACCCGCTGGAGACCGCGCAGGTGATCGGGGAGCGGTACGCCGGGTTGTGGTCGACGCTGACCGAGCCGGAGTCGTTCGAGCCCGGCGAGCGGTGGCGGGTCCAGGCCAGGATCAACAGACTGAACGGCCTGGGCTTCGACGTCGGCGAGCTGCAGATCTCGACCGACCTCGGCGGGTCGTCCGTCGTCATCGAGCCGAAGGTCGTCGACGCCGGGCACCACTCGCGGCGGCTGCTTCGCCTGACCGGGCTCGACGTCGAGGAGAACCAGGCGCGCCGCCTGCTCAACGACCTCGACGGCTATCGCGCCGCCACCGAGCGGCAGGCCGAGGACGAGGAGATCGTCGCGCACGAATGGGTCACCCAGTGCTTCGAGCCGGTCGTCAGGGCCGTCCCCCGCGAGCTGCGCGGCAAGCTGGAGCCGGCCGAGGTCTACCACGAGGTGCTGGAGCACCGCTGGTTCCTGTCCGAGCAGTGCGGCCGGGACGTCGGCCTGGCCTGGGCCGTTACCTCCTACGTCGCGGGCGTGCTCGTGCACAAGCCCGACGAGGCGAACGTCCTCGGCGTCGACACCTTCGAGATGCCGGTGGTCGCAGACTGAGGCCGACCCGTCTGCGCGTCGCCGGGTTCCCGTCGATCCAGTTCAGGCTCCGCGGCGGCGGGCAATCTCGTACAGGGCCACCCCCGCCGCGACCCCGGCGTTGAGCGACTCCGTGCCCTGCGCCATCGGGATCGAGACGACGACGTCGCACGTCTGGCGGACCAGCCGGGACAGCCCCTCCCCCTCGGCGCCCACGACGAGCACCAGCGGCTCGCTCGCCGCGCGCAGCCCAGGCAGGGTGACGTCGGCGTTGGCGTCGAGCCCGACGACGAAGCACCCGGCCTTCTGCAGGTCCGCCAGCGCCCGGGTCAAGTTCGTGGCCCGGGCGACCGGGATCCGCGCGGCCGCCCCGGCCGAGACCTTCCACGCCGCCGCCGTCATGCCCGCGGCGCGCCGCTCCGGCACGACGACGCCGTGCCCCCCGAACGCGGCCACGGACCGGACGATCGCGCCGAGGTTGCGCGGGTCGGTCACGCCGTCGAGCGCCACGATGAGCGCCGCCTCGCCGGACTGCGCCGCGGCCCCGACCAGATCGAGCGGGTGGGCGTACTCGTACGGTGGCACGGACAGCACAAGGCCCTGGTGCACCCCGTCCGAGGTGAGCCGGTCCAGGTCGATCCGACTGGCCTCCATGATGGGCAACCCGCGGTCGGCGGCGAGTTGGAGCGCCTCCTTGACCCGGTCGTCGCTGTCGATCCGCGACGCCACGTACAGCGCCTTGGCCGGCACCCGGGCCCGCAACGCCTCCAGCACCGGGTTGCGGCCGCCGACGTACTCGGTGCTGCCGCCCGGCCGCCGGGTGCGCTGCCCGGCTCCGCCCCTAGGGCCGGCCTTCTTGCCCGGGCCGTCCTTGGCGTTGCCCGGCTTCGCCGCCTCCGAACGCCGGGCCGCGGGGTGTCCGGTGCGCTCGGTCGCCTTGGGCGTCGGCCCCTTGCCCCGCAACGCTTTCGGCTTCTGCCCGCCCGACCCGAGGACCGGGCCCTTTTTGCTTCCGGGCTTACGCACCGCGCCCCGACGTCCGGAGTTGCCCGCCATCAGCTCTTCTCCTGACTGCCTGCGCCGGTGCCTGTGACGGTGCCTGTGCCAGTTGCTGAGGCTGTGGCTGAGGCTGTGGCTGTGCCTGCCAACGCCCAGCGGGCGCCGTCGGGGGTGTCCTCGACGGCGATGCCGGCGGCGGTGAGCCGGTTGCGGATCTCGTCCGCAGTCGCGAAGTCCTTGATCTTGCGTGCGGCGGCCCGGGCGTCGAGCAGGTCCCGCACGAGCGCGTCGAGCGCGCCCCGGGCAGCGGCGCCGGCACGGGTTTGCCCGCGGTCCCAGCGCTCGTCGAGCGGGTCGACCCCGAGCACGTCGGTCATCGCCCGGACGGCGACGGCGTCCCGGCCGGCCTCGTCGACCTGGCGGGCGGCTAGGGCGGCGTTGCCGGCCCGCACGGTGTCGTGCAGCACGGCGAGGGCCGCCGGTGTCCCCAGGTCGTCGTCGAGGGCGGCGACGAAGCTCTCCGGCAGGGTGACGGACGCCAGGTCGGCCTCCGCAACGACATCGCCGCATGCCTCGACCGTCCGCTGGACGAAGCTGGCAATCCGCTCGTAGGCGGCCTGTGCCTCCTCCAGGGACCCGTCCCGGACCTCGATGTGCGAGCGGTAGTGCGGTGCCGCCAGCAGGTAGCGGATCACAGCAGGCGGCACCTTCTGGGTCAGCGCCGCCACCGTCATCGTGTTGCCGATCGACTTGCTCATCTTCTCCCCGGCCTGCACCACCCAGGCGTTGTGCATCCAGTACCGGGCGAAACCGTCGCCGGCGGCACGGGACTGCGCCTGCTCGTTCTCATGATGCGGGAAACGCAGGTCGAGGCCGCCGCCGTGGATGTCGAAGGTCGGCCCGAGGTAGCGCGTGGCCATCGCCGAGCACTCCAGGTGCCAGCCCGGCCGGCCCCGCCCCCACGGCGTCTCCCAGGACGCCGTCGCCGGCTCGCCGGGCTTGGCACCCTTCCAGAGCGCGAAGTCCCGAGGGTCGCGCTTGCCGCGCGGGTCGGCGTCCGCGGCGGGTTCGATGTCCGCCAGCGCCTGGTGGGTCAGGGCACCGTACTCGGGGAAGGACCGCACGTCGAAGTAGACGTCGCCGGAATGGTCCTGCGCGGGGTAGGCATGGCCGGCCGCCACGAGCCGGTCGACGAGGTCGACCATCTCGGGCACGTGCCCCGTGGCCCTGGGCGAGTACGTGGGCCGCAGCACGTTGAGCGCGTCGTACGCCGCGTCGAACTCCTGCTCGAACACGTAGGCGTGCGCCCACCACGGCCGCCCGGCCTCCGCCGCCCTGGCCAGGATCTTGTCATCGATGTCGGTGACGTTGCGGACCAGGCTCACGTCGTAGCCGCGGCGGGTCAGCCAGCGGCGCAGGACGTCGAAGCTCACCGCCGAGCGCACGTGCCCGATATGCGGGCTCGACTGCGGGGTGGCGCCGCAGACGTAGATACCGACCCGCCCGGGCTCCAGCGGGACGAAGTCCCGGGTCTGCTGGGCGGCGGAGTCGTACACGCGCAGGCTCACACCGGCCAAGGCTACCGGCGGGCGGCCTCACGCCTGTGGGTAGCCGTGCGATCAGCCTGGGTAGCCGTGCGATCAGGCAGGCACGACGAGCGCCGTGGCGACGGCGGCCACACCCTCGCCGCGACCGGTCAGGCCGAGCC
>Ga0302299_10002284_pt1 | contig 11681 bp, 13 predicted proteins | sample III_Fen_N3_4_FD_198795 | JGI IMG/M metagenome (GOLD analysis project Ga0302299, IMG submission 198795) | Peat permafrost microbial communities from Stordalen Mire near Abisko, Sweden - III_Fen_N3_4 | ecosystem: Environmental > Terrestrial > Soil > Wetlands > Permafrost | place: Sweden: Abisko...
GCGATCATCACCCCGAATGGTCGCCGCGACGCTCCGGCCACGATGATGTCGGGCAGGCGCTCGATCCCGGCCTGGGTCTCGATCTTGGCGATGACCCCGGTGGCTTTCGCGCCGCGCGCATCGAGCTCGGCGATCAGCCGGTCCACGTCCTCGGGCGCTTGGGCGAACGAGAGCCCGACGAGGTCGGCGATCTCCGCTGCGACATCGAGTGCGGCGAGGTCATCGGGCCCGAACCCGGCGCCGCGGATCGGGGTGTCCGGGAAGTTGAGGCCCTGGTCGGCCCGCAGCCGCTCCTCCGTGCGCCGCGTGCTCACGACCCGGAGTCGTGCGCCGCCCGCATCGACCGCCTCCACTCGGGTCACGACGTGCCCGTCATCGATGTCGACCGCCTGCCCGATCTCGAGCGCACCGAGGACGCCGGGCTCGGGACAGGCGATCCAGGGGTCATCGACGGAAGGCCGGCCGGCGGCCGGGTCAGCGCCCGGCGGCTCATACACCAGCCGGATCGTGAGCCCGGGCCAGACGGTGACGCTCCCGGGCTTGGGCTCGAACGGTCGGATATCGGTGGTCCGCTTCTTGCCATGCCTGCGCACGAGGTGCAGGAGGGTGCCCTCGACGAGCGTGAGTCCCTTCGGCGTGGACACCTTCGCCAGCACCGGCGACTCGCGAGATGTCGCTGTGAGCGCCCGCGCGCGCCCGCGGCCGTCGTCGCACTCGATCCTGTCGCCGACCCGCACGTGCGCGAGCCAGGCCGGGTCGACGGCGACCCGCGGCGGCTGCCGGTCGCCTGCCTTTGGCACGCCCGGCGCGCCCGAGCCGTCGAGCACGATGGTGTTTCGGCCGCCTGGCTCGGCCGGCCTCTTGAGGCGGAGCTGGCCCGGCGTGCTCGGCAGCGGCCCGATGCGGAGCTTTGGCCCGGGTAGATCGAGGAGGACCCGGCAGTCGCGTCCGGCGTCACGCGAGGCGGACCGGACTAGTTCGGCCATCGCGCGCCAGGCCTCCGGCCCGTCGTGCGCGCCGTTGATCCGCGCGACGTCCATGCCCCGGCCAACAAGCTCGCCGATGAGCCCGGCGTCGTGGGCAGCCTCGCTTGGCAGGGTCACCATCACCCGCGTGCGCCGGTCGGCCGGCCCGGGTCCCAGGAGGCGCGTCGCACGCTCGGCGAGGACCCGATCCTGGGCTGCGCCCAGCCGCGCGATCCGGGCGGCGCGCGCCAGCGAGGCGTCGTCGCCGAGGACGGCGCCGAGGGCGGCCGTGACCGCGGCGATACCGGCCCGGACGTGGGACTCCGTGCGGCCAAGCGAGGAGAGGCCGAGCGTGGCGAGCTCGTCCTGGATGTCGCGGATGTCGTGCTGCCGGAACGCGAGGTAGGCGGCGAGGTTGGCCGCGCTCCCGGCATAGGCAGACCCGCGCAGGCGCGACCGCCAGCCGGCGACGCGCGAGCGCTCCCCGAAGCGGACGTCTGAGCTCAGCGCGTCGAGTCGCTCCTGGAGCCGCCTGGCAGTCTGCGTCGTCTCGGTCTTCGTCATCTGCGCCGAGCCTGACACACCCGTGTTATCGGACGACGCACGGCGTCACGGACCGAACGGGGCGATCAGGAGGCCACGCCGCGCCGGCACAAGCACCAGCGTCGTGAGGCCGGACCCGATCACGACGACAGCGGCGACGACAAGCGCGATCGGGGCCTCGACGGCTCCGCCCGCCCGCGCCTCGAGGAGGAAGATCGCGAGGATGGCGATCCCCGTGAGCACGCTGAACACGAGGAGGGCGAGCGCCGTCCCAGGCCTGCGCGGATCGCCCCGCAGCAGTCGGATCCCGCCGCTCGTGCGCGGCGGCAGTGCGATTGCAGGTCGAGCGTGTTAGGGGACGGGCTCGATCTAGAGGACGGGCTCGATCGCGATCGTGTCGGCGGACGGCGCCGACGGTGTCGTGGCCGCGCTCAACCTGCGCAGTGCCGGCGATCCGCAGCTGCCCGCCCTCGCGGACCGGGATCCTCCGCGGAAGCCGATGAGCGGGATGGCGGCCACGCGGACCGTACCGTGCACCCAGGTGAGCCGCTGTTCAAGGTAGATGCCACTTGACTGAGACCAACCGACCGGAGCGCCGGGTCTTCACCCCAGCGTGGATCCGGCGATATGCGAGTCCTACTGGCATTCTTGACAGGGTGTTGTATAAGTACAACAGATGGTATCTCTGACACAGCACGAGGACCCAGCAGTGACATCAGCCTCCCCGCCACGGCAATCCCGCATCGACCGGCTGTCGCGCCACTCGCGGCGGGTGATCGCCGTTTGCACGATGCTCGGCCTGCCCGCCATGTTCGGGTGGTCGGCTCTCTGGCAGCGGACCGACGTCTCGCCCGCTCTTTGGGGGCCGGGGAGCTTCGTCCTCATCGGGGCGACCCTCGTCGGCGCGTTCGTGCTGTACCGCTACGTCCGCGACAGGGCGGATATGCCAGGCCGTCATCTCGACGAGCGAGAACGACAACTCCGCGACCGAGCCTGGATCCTCGCGTACCAGGTCCTAGCCGTGGTCGTCGTCCTCCTCGCGGCCGCCGTCGTGATCCCGGTGCTCGGGTTCGGGAGCCCCGTGACCATCGATGCTTCGATCGCGACCGCGATCGCGCTGTGCCTGGGCGTCCTCCTCCCGCTCCTGCCGGCTGCCGCGCTCGCGTGGCTCGAACCGGACCCGATCGAGGAGCGCTGATGCCCCGACCGGAACGGACCGAGCCCGTCCTGTACAACCGGCTGGCGGTCCTGCGTGCCGAGCGCAGCCTGAGCCGTCAGGATCTGGCTGAGGCCCTGGGCGTGAACTACCAGACCATCGGCTACCTCGAGCGGGGCGAGTACAACCCGAGCCTGGAGCTGGCCCTGCGGGCCGCGGAGTACTTCGCGCTCCCGGTCGAGGCCATCTTCAGCCGGCGCCCGTTCGCACCGATGTCGTCGCAGCTGTACACCGCGCCAACGCCGGCGCGTGCCGACGCGCCCTCCCATGCCTCTCGTCCCGGAGGTGACTCGTGATCGCCATCATCGAGGAGCACAACCTGCTCACCGGCTACCGGTTCGTCATCGTGGAGTACCTGCTGGTCGGTCTGCTGCTCGGGCTGCTCGGCGGCTGGTACGCCATCGCAGGGCGCGCGCTCGACGCGACGATCTGGCTCGGCATCAGCGCCAACTGCGCAGTCGTCCTCATGCTCGCCGACGCGCAGCTTCGCAGCGGCCGCCCTGACTTCGGCGCGCTGCCGCTCCGGAAGGCCGCGTTCCGCCGCGCTGTCGCCGAGGAACGGCCCCATCTCCGGCGGCACGCGGTGGGCCTCGTCCTCATCCAGATGGTGCCGCTGATGCTGACCATCCTCGTGGCGGTCGAGATCGTCCGCGACGCGGTGCTCGGTCCCAGACGTAACTAAGGGCGGGTCGGCGGAGGACGGTCAGTTGAAGGGCGAGGTCGGCGGGCGGGATTCAGCCGCCTTGTCAGCCTGAGCCCCGCTGCCTGGCTCCAACCTCGGCCTCCCCCGTCAGCCAGCGCTCGGTCTCGGCGTCCAGGCCGTCGGGGACCGCGTCCGCGCGCATCACCATCGGCGCGGCTACCACTTGACCTTCAAGCCACTCGAAGGTCTACGCTGCCGCCATGCGCATCGCCATCTTCTCCGACGTCCACGCCAACCTGCCGGCCCTCGAGGCCGTCCTCGCCGACATCGACGCTGCGACGGTCGACGCGCGCTACGCGCTGGGCGACCTCGTCGGCTACGCACCGTGGCCCAACGAGGTGCTGGAGCGCCTCGCGGCGGAGGGCTTCCCGATCGTCATGGGCAACTACGACGACGGCACCGGGTTCGGCCGCGACGAGTGCGGCTGCGCCTACGTGAAGGAGCGCGACAGGGCCGAGGGCGACGCCGGCTTCGCCTGGACCAAGGCGCACACGTCCGAAACGAATACGGCCTGGCTGAGGACACTCCACCCGCAGATCCGGTTCGAGGCCGACGGCAAGCGGTATCTCCTGGTCCACGGCAGCCCCCGCAGGATCAACGAGTACCTCTACGAAGACAAGCCCGACGCCACCTTCGCTCGGATCGCGGCCGGTGCGGACGCCGACGTCATCGTGTGCGGCCACACCCACAAGGCCTACGACAAGACCGTGGCCGGGACCCGGTTCGTCAACGTGGGCTCGGCGGGCAAGCCCAAGGACGGCGACCCGCGCGCGTGCTGGGCGCTGCTCGACACGGCGACCGGCACCGTCGAGTTCCGCCGCGTCCCCTACGACGTCGAGGCCGCGGCCCGCGCCATCGAGGCGACCGACCTGCCCGCCGAGTTCGCGGCCCAGCTCCGCGAGGCCCGTGGCTACCGGTAGGCAGTTGCGCCCTCGAGCCGCCCGAGGCCGCAGCGTCGCCAGATCCAGAGCGGACCAACACGAAGGAGCGAGGCGATGACCGCCGACCTGACACCCCTCACGCCTAGGGCCGTGGCCTCCAAGCTCGCGGACCTCCCGCCCGACCTCCAGGCCCAGGTCCACAAGTCGGCGCGCGTCCTCCAGCGCCGCTGGGAGGGCCGCGTCAACGTGGAGACGATCGAGCGATTCATGGTCGAGTCCCTCGACCTGCTGAAGAACGCGAGGGTGCTCACGTGGACGCCGGTGATTGCCGAGCGGCTCACCAACGACCGCCTGCGCGCGGTGGTGAGGCTGGACTCGGCGCCGACGGACCTGAGCCCGAGCGTGCTGTTCCTGTGCGTTCACAACGCCGGCCGGTCGCAGATGGCGGCGGGCTTCATGCGCCACCTCGCGGGCGACCGGGTGGAGGTCTTCTCGGGCGGCTCGGAGCCCGCGGCCTCGCTCAACCAGGCGGTGGTTGCGGCGATGGCCGAGAATGGCATCGACATCAGCCGCGAGCTGCCGCAGCCGTGGGCCGACGAGATCGTCCGGGCAGCCGATGTCGTGGTCACGATGGGCTGCGGCGACGCCTGCCCCGTCTACCCCGGCAAGCGCTACCTCGACTGGGAGCTGGACGACCCGGCAGGCAAGACCATCGAGGATGTCCGGCCGGTCCGCGACGAGATCGAGCGGCGGGTGCAGGCCCTCCTCGGCGAGCTCGTGCCGGGGGCGTAGGCTGCGGATCGCCGAGCTGGCCCGCCGCGCCGGGGTCGCCCCCTCCGCAGTCCGCTGGTATGAGCAGGAGGGCGTCATCCCCGCACCGCGGCACGGCGGCGCCGCGACAACGGGTACCGCGAGTACGCCGAAGCCGACCTCGCGCGTCGCCGGCTCGTGGTGGCGCTCCGGCGTCTGGGCCTGGACCCGCGGAGGCCGGGCGCCTTGGCCGGCACCGACAGCGCGAACGCGGCCGAGCGCTCGGTCACGGCCTGACGCCCACATGATCTGGTGCCGGCCCCCGTTGCACATCGGGCTCAGCCAACGACATGGGGACCTGACCCCCTTCGTGGGGTCCGCCTGGAGCCACGGCGAATGCGAGACGGGGCCGCATGACTCCGCAGCAGCCGCCAGATGACCTAGAAGCTCCAAGGCCCTGCTCGACCCACGACGACGAAGACCGCGAGCACGAGGCTCACGACCGGCAGCACGAGCGCGGGCGCGGGTCGGTGGTGTCTCGCCTCCACGACGATCGCCCCAACCAGCAGCACGGCGAGGCACGCGGCGGCTAGCGGGACGAGACCGGTGGCGATGCCGACCGCGGCTGGGACGACCAGCCCGATCGCCCCGAGCACCTCGAACGTGCCGATCAGCCGCACCGTCCGCGGATCGGCGTCCCCGACCCAGGGGCGCTTGCGACGCAGGTCTGCATACGGCGTCGCAAGCTTCTCGACGCCGGCAGCCAGAACGACAATGGCGAGGCCGATCGCGGCCACCCAGAGGGCGATGTTCACGGAAGGACTCCTGTGCGGGCCGCGGGGATCCGAGCGACGGTCCCCGGGCCGATCATCGGGTTGGTCTCAGCATCAGCGGCGCAGACCACGGGATGCACTCCTGCGCCCATGGCCCGCCGCCTCCTCTGTCAGGGCTTCAGCGCCTCGCGGGCGCTGTCGGCCGACTCCTTGGCCAGCCGACGAGCCTCCTCGAGCCTGGCGCTCCGGGCGTCGTGGTTGGCCTTCATCTCGTCGATGCGTGCGTCGATGCGCTTCCGCTGCTGCTCGGCCGCATGCTGGCGCTGCGATCGCAGCGTGGCGAGGCGCGCCTCAAACTCCTTTCGCTGCTGCTCGATCGCCGAGTCCACGCGACTCGCGATGGCCGTCAGCCTGTCCCGCTGGCGCCCGATGGCCGCCTCGACGTTGGCCCGCGCGTTGCCGCTGGCGTGGCGGAGCTCGGCGCGCAGCTGCTCGAGGGCGACGCTGGCCTCGTGGGCCTCGCGGACCAGCTCCTCGTCGAGGACGTCGCCCGGGTAGCGCCGGAAGACCGTTGCGCCGAGGGCGCCGAGCCTGGTGTCCACAGGCGTCACCCACGTCTCGTCGACGTCGGCGATGATCGCCGTCCTGCCGGGGGTCAACGTCTGCGTGACCTGGACCACGAAGTCGCTGCTGATTCCGGCGCCGGCCATGTCGAACACGAGGCCACCGAGGCCGCCCACCGACGCGCCGACCGCGACGCCAACGGGGCCGCCCAGGAGCCCGAGAAGGCCGCCCGCGGTCAGCCCGACCAGCGTGCCGACGGGCCCGCGGTCGTGCGTCTCCGGGACGGAGACCCAGCCCTCTGCGCTCTTCGTGATGACCGTCGAGGCGTACAGCGTGATGTCGCCGTCGCGGTGGAGGTTCTTCAGCGCGGTCAGGCCCTGGAAGGCCGACTGCTCGGTCTCGAAGACCGCGATCAGGATCTTGTTCATGTTCCTACGCTCCTTGAGCTGTCCCCGCCGGACCGGCGGTGATCAAGGAGGAGCGTCACGCCGGCCCGGACGATCGGACGTCGTCCGAACCGGCTGATTCGACCTCGAGGGCCATCGACGGGGGCGCGCCCGTGGCTCGTCGGAACAGGTAGAGGTAGATGTCGCGTGCGGCAGACGCGGCAGGCATGGCGAGCACCGCGCCGAAGGCACCGCCGAGCGCCAGGCCAATCGTGATCACCGGTCCGACGATGGCGGGTCGCAACGCAAACGACCGGCCCTCGATCGCGGGCACCAGGACGTTGCCCTCGATGAAGGAGATGAGGACGTAGAGCGCGACAACTGCGAGAAGCGACGCAGGGCCGAGGGTGAGCCCGTACACGACGGCGGGGATCGCCGCGATCCAGGGACCGAACAGGGGGATGAGCTCGCTGAACGCTGCGACGATCGCCAGGAACAGCGCGAACTCGGCGATCCGCGGGTCCAGCACCAGCGCCAGCAACATGAGGCCCGCCCAGGTAAGCGACCCCAGGAGCACCATCAGGATGACCTCGGACCGGATGTAGTTCCCGAACTGCCGACTGACGATCCCGGAGACGGCGAGGATGTCTGCCCGCCACGCATCTGGCAGGCGCCGTTCGAGCTCGGTCGCGAGGCCCGGTCGATCGACGACGACGAGGAACACGTAGAACGGCAGCCCGATCATCGTCATCGTGACGTCGAAGACGCCGAACAGCGGGGCGGCAACACCCGATAGCACGGCGATGGGATCCACGCTTGCGAGCGACGCTCCGCGGCCGGAGAGATAGCCGGCCAGCTTTGCACGGAGCTCCTGGCTGATCGGCGTCTCGGCCAGCCATCTGTGGAGCTCCTCGAGCGCCGCGGGCGCCGTGGCCACGAACGTCGTGCCCTGGGACACGACCGAAGTGGTCACGATCACGGCGAACGCGACCAGGCCCATCATCATCAGGCAGACGAGCACGATGCTCGCCAGCCAACGCCGCACCCCATGCCGTTCGAGGGCGGTCACCGCGGGGTCGATCAGGTACGAGAGCCCGAGGCCAACGACGAAGATGGGGAGTGCGCGCGCCGCCGCAAGCAGGACGACAGCGAGGAGGACGCCCGCGGTCACAGCCACGACGGCCGGCCGGGACGGGACCTTCACCGATGGGTAGCTCGTGGCCCTGTCGGGCGTGCCGGGAGCGCCGACGGGGTCGCCGACCGCGCCACGGGGATGGTCGCTGGCCATTGTCGTGCCCTCCATCGCCACTCCACGTCCGGCTCGCCTTCGTCGGGACCAGGCTCCGGGAGACCGGGACCCCGAAGGCCCCGGCTCCCGTACGCCACCGCGCCCTGCACCGGCCTGGCCGGCGTCCTCCCAGTTCGAATGGCGCGGCGGGGCCACCGGATGCGTCCCGCACACCGGCGACCCCGTGGGGTCAATCCGCCGTCAGCGCACGAGCGCCTCGCGCGTGGCCTCGACCGACTCCTTCGCGAGCCGCCGGGCCTCCTCGAGCTTCGCCATGCGCGCCTCGTGCGACGCCTTCAGCTCAGCCATGCGAGCCTCGATCTGCTGCCGCTTGCTCTCACGCGCCTTGGCCTGCTGCGCGCGCAGCGTGGCGAGGCGCGCCTCGAACTCGGCCTTCTGCTGGTCGAGCCTGGTGTCGACGCGATCCATCAGGGCCTGCAGCTTGCGTCGTTGGGCCCCGATCGCTGCCTCCACCTTCGCCTTCGACTCGCCCGAAGACTCCCGAAGCTCGGCCTTGAGCTGATCGAGCTCGATGCGCGCGGCGTCGGTGTCGCGGATCAGGTCCGCGTCGATGACGTCACCTGGGTGGCGACGGAAGGTTTCCCCACCCAACGCTCCGAGGCGGGTGTCGACCGGCGTCACCCAAAGGTTCTCGTCGATATCGGCGATGACGGCGGCCCTGCCCGGGGTCAGCGAGGCGGAGACCTCGTCGACAAAGTCCAGGCTCACGCCCGCCTTGAACAGGTCGTACATCAGGCCGCCGAAGCCGCCGATGTATGCGCCCACGGCGACGCCCGCGGGGCCGCCGAGCAGACCGACGAGGCCGCCGGTGACCACGCCCACGAGCGTGCCGACCGGCCCGCGGTCCGCCGTCTGGCGGACGGCCACCGTCCCTGACGGGTCCTTCGCGATCACCGTCGACGCGTAGAGCGTGATGTCACCGTCTCGGTGCAGGTCCTTGAGGGCGGTCAGCCCCTCGAATGCCGTTCGTTCAGAGTCGAACACGCTGACCAGGATCTCGTTGCCCATTTCTCGTGGCTCCTCATTCCAAGTCGCGAACCCTTCGCGACCATGAGCTCAGCGTCCGCGCCGCCCGGATGAGCGGTCGTCGTCCGATCCGGTCGATTTCGTTCTCGCGTGCCTGGACATCGGGCTGAGCCCGCACGGTGCCCGGGTGGCCGAGCAGCGGACCGTTGCTGCAGCCGGCCGAGGCGGCGCCTCATCGAGGTCTGAGCTCCACGTGATCCAGGCCGAGCGCCTCGATCCGGGCCAGCGCGCCCGTGGCACCGCTGCGGGTCTCGTCCGCCTCGCGGCCGTCAGAGGTCTGCGCGCGCCTCTCTAGCCAGCCCAACGAGGCGCGGCCCTGCTCGACGGGGGCCATGCTCGGACGAGGTCCGGGCGAGGTCCGGGTCCGGCTTCGCCGCCCGGTACGCCTCCTTCGTCGCGAGGACGGTGCCCGCCGGGTACGCGGGCGGCGCGAAGACGGTGATGAGCCGGAGTGGCACGGCTGCACGGTTGACGAGGTTGTGGCGGGTGCCGGGCTCGACGAACACGAGGTCTCCCGGCCTCACGGGCAGCGAGTATTCGCCGACGCAGGCCTCGCCAACGCCATCCACGACGGCGATGAACTGGTCGATGTCCTCATGGAGCAGCTCGCCGGTCTGGTCGTCCGGCGGAAGTCTCATCACGACGATCTGCTCATGTGCGCCCGTCTGGAGGACGCGCAGGTACGCGTCGTTGATCATCGCCTCTGCGCGGACGTCGACTCGCGTCGCGCCTTCCGTCTCGAACACAGGTGATCTCACGTGATGCCTCGGCTTCCGGTGCACGTCCGGCGCGTGATCGGCGCTGCTGGGCAGGCTCGAGTTCGGCGGACGAGCAGTTGTCGAACGTCTTGGTTTGATGACGAGAGGGCGGACCGCTACCGCAGCCCCGCCAGGGCGGCAACAGCGCGCCCCTCGAGCGGGGCCTCGCCAGTGAGCTGGCGGAGCCGGTTGATGCGGTCGGCGATCGGGGGATGGGTGGAGAAGAGCGCGGAGCCCCCGCCTGACTTCTTGAACGGGTTGACGATGTACATGTGCTGCGTCGCCCCGTTCGCGACGTCCAGAGGCTCCGGATCCGCGGCGATCTTCGCGAGCGCGCGCTCGAGGCCGTACGGATTTCGCGTCAGCTCGACCGACGACGCGTCCGCCAGGTACTCGCGCTGGCGGCTGACGGCCAGCTGCACGAGTGACGTGAAGATCGGGGCCAGGACAGAGAGGACGAGGCCGAGGAGCACGAAGATCACACCGATCCAGCTCGAGTTGCCCCGGTCGTCGCGCCGGCTCCCGCCACCGAACCAGTAGGTCCAGCGGAGGAAGAACTGGGCGAGCAGCGAGATGCCGCCGACAAGGACCCCGACGAGCATGCTGAAGCGGATGTCGTAGTTGCGGACGTGCGACAACTCGTGGCCGATCACGCCCTGGAGCTCCTCCCGGTCGAGCCTCTGAAGCAAGCCCGTGGTGACAGCGACTGACGCGTGCTGCGGGTCGCGGCCCGTCGCGAACGCATTGGGCGACGGCTCGTCGATCAGGTAGACGCGGGGCACCGGCACGCCGGCCGCCGCCGCCATCTCCTCGACGACGTCGAAGAGCTGGGGGACCTGGCGGCGGCTGAGCTCCTGGGCGTGTGACGACCTCAGCACGACCTGGTCGCCACTGAGGTACGAGCCGACCGCGCTCACGAAGCTGAGCCCGAGCGATATGGCGATGGCGACGATCGCGCCGCTGGTGTCACCCGTCAGGGCGTACCCGACGATGTACCCGAGCAGGGCGAAGGCGACCATGAAGAGGATGACGAGCAGGATCGAGTTGCGCCGGTTCTCCCTCTCCTCGTCGTGCAGGCTGACCATCGTGAAGACCTCCAGCAGTTGATCGGACCCCCCAGACCTGGCGGGTCCAGACTTCGAGATGCGACCAGCCTCGCCTCGGGCCGGACGAGCCGCCGTCGTCCGATCTGGCTGAATGTGGAGGTCGAGTGGTTGCACGGGCGCGACGAGGCTGACTGACGCCGGGTTGGTGGGATGCCACGAGCCGCCGCCTCGGACGTCGACGGGCCGGGATTGTGCCGCCTCGTTACCGACGTGCCCGAGTCGACGGCCCGAGCAGCCCGAGCTCGCGCGCCCGCTCGACCGCTTCGGTCCGCTTGTGTGCCCCGAGCTTCTCGTAGATGTGGCGCATGTGCGTCTTCACCGTGCTCGTGGACAGGAACACTTCGGCCGCGATCTCAGGGGCCGACAGGTTGCTGGGCAGGTAGCGAAGGACGCGAATCTCGCTCTCGGTGAGGTCTTCGGCGAGCTCCGCCGGCCCGCCGCGACGTGCCCGCACCGGCGACCCCGCGAGGACGTCGAGGATGCTCGACAGGAGTGCGGCATGGGCGGTGCGATGCCGCGGGTGCCCCTCGAGCAACTCGCGCGCCGGCGTGAGGAGAAACGGCAGGACGAGCCCGTCGGGCTCCGCCAGGTCGAGCGCCCGCTCCACGTCGTCCTCGGCCGCCCGCGAGTCGCCGATCAGGTCGCGGGCCACGGCATCGACGATGAGCGCGTTCGGGAGCGCGTAGTCGGCGATGATCGGG
>Ga0302299_10002285_pt1 | contig 11676 bp, 10 predicted proteins | sample III_Fen_N3_4_FD_198795 | JGI IMG/M metagenome (GOLD analysis project Ga0302299, IMG submission 198795) | Peat permafrost microbial communities from Stordalen Mire near Abisko, Sweden - III_Fen_N3_4 | ecosystem: Environmental > Terrestrial > Soil > Wetlands > Permafrost | place: Sweden: Abisko...
CATCCATCCGGATCTGCCCGGTACCGCGTACTTCGACATCGCGGCGGAGGTCAAGCGGCGGGTCCCCGACATGCATGTGCACGCGTTCAGCCCCATGGAAGTCGTCAACGGGGCCGCGCGCACCGGAATGTCGATCCGCGACTGGCTGGTGGCCGCGCGGGAGGCGGGCCTGGGTTCTGTGCCGGGCACGGCAGCCGAGATTCTGGACGACGACGTGCGGTGGGTGCTGACGAAGGGCAAGCTGCCTGCGTCCGCGTGGGTCGAAGTGATCACGACGGCGCACTCGGTCGGGCTGCGGTCGTCCAGCACGATGATGTACGGCCACGTGGACACCCCCCGGCATTGGCTGGCCCACCTTCGCCTGTTGCGGTCCATCCAGGACGACACGGGCGGGTTCACCGAGTTCGTTGCGCTGCCGTTCGTGCACCACAACGCGCCGCTGTACCTGGCCGGGGTGGCCCGGCCCGGCCCCACGCAGCGGGAGAACCTGGTCGTGCACGCGATGGCGCGGCTGCTCCTGCACGGGTCGATTCGCAACATCCAGTGCAGCTGGGTGAAGCTCGGTGTCGACGGATGCCGGCAGGTGCTCGACGGTGGCGTCAATGACCTCGGCGGCACGCTGATGGAGGAGACGATCAGTCGGATGGCCGGGTCGCAGCACGGGTCCCGCAAGTCGGTTGCCGAGCTGGCGGCGATTGCGGCGGCGGCTGGACGGCCTGCGCGGGAGCGGACGACGCTCTATGGCGTCCCGATGCCGCGCTCTCGCCAGGATTTCTTACTGGAGTCGGCACGAAACCCGCTGAAACTTCGCTAATCGGACTTGACGGTCGTCCGTGACGTCCGTGTAATTACGCGCGTGTCATTCCCCCTGCCGGAGGGGTCCTGCGCTACAGCCCCGCCGGTCTGGACACCCCAGCGCCCATAGCTGATCACCTGCCAGGGGTGACGGCTGGACCGCCGTCGGTGGAGGAGGAAACCCCCCGTGAGCTCGATCCTGCAGCTGGACGTCATTTTGGGCGACGACTCCGCGGAGGTAGGGGATTGGCAAGACCGCGCGCTATGCGCCCAGACCGACCCGGAAGCGTTCTTCCCCGAGAAGGGCGGCTCGACCCGCGAGGCCAAGCGGATCTGCGGGACGTGCGAGGTCCGCTCCGAGTGCCTGGACTATGCGCTCCACAATGACGAGCGCTTCGGCATCTGGGGTGGCCTCTCCGAGCGTGAGCGCCGCCGGCTCAAGCGTCGCGCCGGCTGACCCCAGCACCAGTCGTACCACCGCCAGTCGACCCCTCTGCGGGGTCAACCTGACTGCGGCTTGACCGCGGCGGGTCGGCTGCGCTGTCAGTCGACCCCACCGTGCCCTTCGGGGTCGATGACTTCCGGTTCGACGTCGAGCAGCCGGGCGACCTCGTGCACGAGGACATCGAGCACGAGGTCGGCCGCGTCCTCCCGGTCGGGGGCCCGAGCCTCGATCGGGCGGCGGTAGACAACGATGCGTGGCGGCGTCGGGTTGCGCCCGCTGCCGGATCCGGGGATCAGCCGGGCGAGCGGCACCGCGTCCGACAGGTACACGTCCTCGGCGTCGAGCTGCTCGCTGTCGTCGGGCACTTCCTCCACTGCGAACTCGACGCCATCGAGCTCGTCTGCCCATCGCTGCTCGAGATGCTCGACGGCGTCGAGGACGAGGTCGTCGAACTGCTCCGAGCGGGTGCGGCTGATCGGGACTTCGGGTGGGGCGAGCCGACCGCGCAGGCCCCGGCCCCGCCGGTCGCGCCCTCGCCGTGTCCGGCGCGCTGACGCTGCCCGGACCGGCCCTTGCTGAGGGGACCCTGGCTGCGTGGTCTGTCGTGGCTGGAGTGCTGGCTGCGAGTTCTCGGAGCTGCTCTCGGCGGCCTCTGGCGTCACGCTCCGTAGGCTATCTGCTTCAGAGCTTCGCTTCCCGACACGCACAGAGACTGGAAGCCCCTTGCGGGCTCAAGCGGCCGCGACGCGTTAACGTCACCTCTCGTGACAACCCGGCGCTGTTCCCGCACGGCCTGCTCGGCGCCGGCGGTCTCGACACTCACCTACGCCTACGCTGAGTCGACGGCTGTGCTCGGGCCGTTGTCGCCCTACGTCGAGCCGCACACTTATGACCTGTGTGCGGAGCACATGAATCGGTTGACGGTGCCACGTGGCTGGGCTGTCGTGCACGTGCACCCGGACCCTGAACAACCCGTCGCCCCCTCGGACGACCTCGAGGCGTTGGCGAAGGCGGTGTCGACACCTCTGCCTGCTCCGGCGCCGGCCAACGACACCACCCGACGGGGCCACCTCAGAGTGCTCCCCACGCCGTAACACTGCGCTGCATCCGCCGCGCATGTGCGCTGGACATGCCGCTGACCTGCGTGCCTCGGGGCGTGCGGGCGGGCAGTGGGCTGCCCGCAATCGGCGATCCGGGGCGTGGTGCAGACACCCGCTCGGGTGAACGGGTTTCTGGTTTTCAGCCGATGGAACAATCGTCCAGGCGGAATGCCCCCGATGGAGGTTCTCGAATGGCCCGGCCCTCGGCCCCGGCTCGTCGGCGCGCGTCTATGCCTCTGTTGCGGCACGGCGGGCTGCGACCGGAGCGTGCACGGCGCCCCGCGCGCGGCTGTGCCGCCTGCGGCAGTGAGCGGCTGACCGAAATCTCGATGACGCTGACGGACGGATCGCGAGTCCACTTCAGTTCCTGCCACGATTGTGAGCACCGGACGTGGCGCAACGCGCAGGAGGGCGCGATGTCGCTGGACGGCGTGCTCACCCGGGCGCGCAAGCCCCGCTGAGGCGAGACGCAAACAAGCGACACGTGGGCCGGCAAGCCACACGTGGGCCGGCGCCTAGATCCAGCCGCTGACGCCGACCCAGTCAGGCCGCGGCCACCTGGCCCGCCCCCGTCCGGCCACCTGGCCCGCCCCCGTCCCGCGCCCGTCCGGCGACGCACCCACACCACCGCGTGCTGACTCTCATCCCCCCGGACCTTTGCCACTGGCCACGATGTCCTGGCACCGCACGTGCACCCCCAGCCCGTAGGCTCGCACCCGCATCCGAGAGTCGCGGAGGGCTGACGTGCGCGACCTGTCGACCATCGTCAAGGCGTATGACGTGCGCGGGCTCGTCCCGGACGAGCTCGACGAGGACGTCGCGCGCCGGGTCGGGGCCGCCTTCGCCCGGTTCACGGACGCGCCTGAGATCGTCGTCGGTCACGACATGCGGACATCTTCGGTGCCGCTCTCGGCGGCCTTCGCGGACGGGGTGACCAGCCAGGGGGCCGACGTCGTCGCGATCGGCCTGGCCTCGACGGACCTCCTCTACTTCGCCAGCGGACGCCTCGACCGACCCGGCGCGATGTTCACCGCCAGTCACAACCCCGCCAGGTACAACGGCATCAAGATGTGCCGCGCCGGCGCAGCGCCGGTGGGCCAGGAATCCGGCCTGCGCGAGATCCGCCAGCTGGCCGAGCAGGGCGTGCCGCCCGTGGCCGGCCCGGCCGGCCACATCCGGGAGCGGGAGATGCTGGGCGAGTATGCCCGGTACCTCCGCGAACTGGTCGACATCTCCGACATCCGGCCCCTCGAGGTTGTCGCCGACGCGGGGAACGGGATGGCCGGGCTCACTGCGCCCCGGGTGTTCGAGGGCCTGCCCATCGACCTGATCCCCCTGTACTTCGAGCTCGATGGGTCGTTTCCCAACCACGAGGCGAACCCGATCGACCCGGTGAACCTGCGTGACCTGCAGGGCAAGGTCCGCGAGGTCGGCGCCGACATCGGCCTGGCCTTCGACGGGGACGCCGACAGGTGCTTCGTGGTCGACGAGCGGGGCGAGATCGTTTCGCCGTCGGTGCTCACCGCCCTCATTGCTACCCGCGAGCTGCGCAAGCACCCGGGGTCGCCCGTGATCCACAACCTGATCACAAGCCACGCTGTGCCGGAGATCATTCGGGAGCAGGGCGGCGCGCCGGTCCGGACCCGGGTGGGTCACTCCTTCATCAAGGCAGAGATGGCTCGAACGGGCGCCATCTTCGGCGGCGAGCATTCCGGGCATTTCTACTTCCAGAAGTTTTGGCGGGCCGACTCCGGCATGATCGCGGCCCTGCACACGTTGGCTGCCCTGGGTGGACAAGAGGAGCCGCTGTCGCACCTGCTGGCCCAATACTCCCGTTACGCCGCATCCGGTGAGATCAACTCAACTGTCGTCGACCAGCAGGGAAAGATGGACGAGATCGAGGCGCTGTATGCAGGACGTCCCGGCTTCAGTGCCGATCATCTGGACGGGCTGACGATTGACTCTGGGACGTGGTGGTTCAACGTGCGCCGGTCCAATACCGAGCCGCTGCTTCGACTCAACGTCGAAGCGCCAGACTGTCCAACAATGGAACGTGTCCGGGACGAGGTTCTGGGCCTCATTCGGGGGGAGACATCCTGATGAACATTCCCGCGGACCTGCTGGAGATCCTGGCCTGCCCGTCGTGCCACGCTCCCTTGCAGGCGAACGACTCGGAGAACCTCCTCGAGTGCTCCCGGTGCGGGCTTCGGTACCCAGTGCGCGACGACATCCCCGTGCTACTGATCGACGAAGCGATGCCGCCTTCGACAACCGGTGCCGCGGGTGAGGCATCATCGGGCCCGGGCGCTCTCGCGTGACGCTTCCGGCCGACGAGGGGCTGCTGGACGACCCGACCCGGCTGGCCGCGGCCGACCCGGGGGAGATGCTCCGGATGGTTGCCACGTCAGCTGCCCAGGTACGAGAGGCGTCGCTTCGCGCCGAGGAGGCAGGGCTCGGCCGGCTCCGCGACGAGGGGCGGCCACGCGCCGTCCTGGTGCTGGGCGTGGGCGGCGGCGCAGGTGTCGCCGGCACTCTGCTGTCGGGGGTCGCCGGCCCCGGGTGCCCGGTGCCTATCCTTACGCAGCGTACCTTCGGCCTCCCCGGCTGGACCGGCGTCGCGGACCTGGTCTTCGCTGTCTCCGCCACCGGGACCACGCTGGAGACCCTCACCGGCGCGGAAGAGGCTGTTCGGCGCGGGTGCCGGGTCGTGGCGGTCACAACACCGACCAGCCCGCTGGCCGACCTCGTGTTGCGGGGCCGCGGCATCGTCGTGCCCGTCGAGTCGGGGCGGCCCTCGCGCGCGACCCTGTGGGCGCTGTCGATTCCGCTGGTGGTGGCTGCGCGGGAGTTGGGTCTGCTGAGTTTGCCGGCCGACGCGATCGAGGCAACGGCGGCCTGTCTCGAGGCGATCAGCATCTCCTGTCGCCCGTCGAGCGAGTCGTTCGTCAACGAGGGCAAGGGCGTCGCGCTTCAGCTGGCCGGCAGCTTGCCCTTGCTGTGGGGAAGCACGGTGCTGACAGGTGCCGCGGCCTACCGGTTGGGATTCCAGCTCGCCGAAAACGCCAAGTACCCCGCGCTGCTCGGGGGGCTGCCCGACTTCGGCAACTATCAGGCGGTTGCCTGGGACGGCCCGTTCGGAGCTTCTGCCGCGAGTGGCTCCGATCCGACCGACTTCTTCCGGGACCGCCTCGACGACGCGGCGCGCGTCGCTCTCCGGTTGGTGCTGCTGCGGGATTCCGAGGGTGAGGCGGCCCAGCCGCGTCTTGCAATTCGCGCGGATGCGTTGGCCCAGCTGGCCAGGGAACGCGGCCTTCGGGTGACTGAGATCAAGGCTGCCGGCAGCAGCCCGCTGGAGCGCCTGGCCTCCCTCATCGGGCTTGCCGACTACGCCTCCGTGTACCTGGCGCTCGCCACGGGCACCGACCCGATGACGTTGCCCGCGCTGTCCGATCTGGACGAGCGCCTCGACGAGCCCGGCGAGTAGCCCCGCCGTCTGTCGAAGGACCCGGGTGGCCAGTCGCGCAGGAGGCGGACCGGACCTCGCGTGGCGCCTGCCCATGGCGATGCGCCAGCGACCGGGGCTCCATACACTGACCGAAGAAGCCCGCCGCATCTCAGGAGCCGTTGCGTGTCCGATCTTCCCAAGCACGACATCACTGATCTTTCTCTCGCGGAGCGCGGCAGGGCCCGCATCGACTGGGCCGACCGGAACATGCCGGTCTTGCGAGAGATCCGCGAGCGGTTCGCCAAGGAGCGGCCCTTCGAGGGAATCCGGTTCGCGGCATGTATGCACGTCACGACCGAGACGGCGAACCTGATGCGGGCGCTCAGCGAGGGCGGCGCGGAGGTGCACCTGTGCGCCTCGAATCCGCTGTCGACGCAAGATGACACCGCGGCCTCGCTGGTCTCCGACTTCGGGGTGCCCGTGTACGCGCGCAACGGGGTTGATCGGGACGGCTACTACGCGCACATCAACGCAGCCCTCGACTGCCAGCCCCATTTTGTCTTCGACGACGGCTGCGACCTCGTGAACACCCTGCACACCGCCCGCCGCGACCTGCTGCCGACGGTGCGCGGCGGGTGCGAGGAGACGACTACCGGCGTCATCCGGTTGCGGCAGATGACCCGGGACGGCGCGCTGCACTTCCCGATGATCGCTGTGAATGACACCGACACCAAGCACATGTTCGACAACCGCTACGGGACCGGGCAGTCGAGCCTCGACGCGATCATGAGGGCGACGAACACCCTCTTCGCCGGGAAGACAGTGGTTGTAGCGGGATATGGCTACTGCGGTCGGGGGGTTTCGGACCGCGCGCGCGGCCTCGGGGCCCATGTTGTCGTGACCGAGATCGACCCCACGAAGGCGCTGGATGCCAACATGCAGGGCCTCACTGTCCTCCCCATGTCCGAGGCGGCCCGTGTCGGGGACGTGTTCATAACCGTGACCGGGAACCGGGACGTGCTGCGCCGGGAGCACTTCGAGGTCATGAAGGACGGTGCCATCCTGGCCAACTCGGGCCACTTCGACGTCGAGATCGACATTCGGACCCTGGAGTCGATGGCTGCAGAGAAGCGCAGCCGCATCCGGCATCAGACTGATGAGTACATCCTCTCCGACGGCCGACGCCTGCTGCTCATTGCCGAGGGCCGGCTCGTCAACCTCGGCGCTGCCGAGGGCCACCCGGCGGCGGTCATGGACATGTCGTTTGCCGACCAGGCCCTGACGGCGGAGTGGCTGGCGGGCGCGGCCGACGAGCTTGCCCCAGGCGTCCACGACGTGCCCGAGGAGATCGACAAGCAGGTCGCGCGGGTCAAGCTGGAATCCATGGGGATCGGCATCGACCGCTTGACGCCGGCCCAGGAGGAGTACCTGAACTCCTGGGAAGTGGGGTCCTGAGTCTGACGGGTCGCAGTACAGACCACGGTTGAGCGGGTCGCGCGGCTCACGCGCTGTCTGCGTCATTGGTCGGCGCACCTCAACACCAGAGACTCGTCCTCGGCGGCCAGGGGAAGAGAAACCATCTCCTCGACTGTCGGGACGAGTTCTGGTGCGCCAACTGCCCGGATGGCGGCGCCGATCGTGTCGAGAGTGCCGGGTGGGTCGGCTGCGATGCCCAAGTCGGTGAAGCGGCGCGCCGTGACCAGCACCCGCGACTCCAGCGAGCCGACGGCATCGTTGTACGAGCGGATGCATCCGGTCAGTGAGCGCCCGAGCCGGTCGACGTGGCCCCCCAGGGCACCTAGCCGGTCGTAGAGCTCCCGCCCCAGCCGGACGATCTCTCGGGCGTTGTCGGCCAGTGTCTCTTGCCGCCAGGTGTGGGCGACGGTGCGCAGCAGCGCGATGAGCGTGGACGGCGTTGCCGGCACGATGTTGCGCGCGAACGCGTACTCCAGCAGAGCTGGGTCTTCTTCGAGGGCCGCGTCGAGAATGGTGTCAGCGGGGACGAACATCACGACAAAGTCCGGGCAGTTGTCGAACTGTGCCCAGTAGGCCCTCCCGGACAGCTGCTCGACGTGGTGGCGCAGCTGCCGGGCATGCGCCCTGCGTCGCTCTGCCCGGGTCGCCTCGTCGCGTGCCTGCACCGCCTCCAGGAACGCGGCAAGAGGTGTCTTGCTGTCGACCACGATGACCCGGCCGCCGGTCAGGTGCACGAGGAGGTCGGGGCGCAGGGCGCCGTCGTCACTGGTCCGCAGCGTGTCTTGCTCGGTGAAGTGACAATGCTTCACCATCCCCGCCGCCTCGACGGCCCGGCGCAGCTGCATCTCGCCCCAGCGGCCGCGCACGTTCGGGGCGCGCAACGCCGACACGAGAACCGAGGTCTCGGCGCGCAGCTGGTCACCGGTCGCGCGCATCTGTGCCACTTCGGCTCGCAGCCCGGCGTAGGCGGACATCCGCTGTCGTTCCACTTCGGACAGCTGGGCCTGCACTGCCGTCAACGACTCGCGCATCGGCCGGACCAGGGCCTCGACCGCGCGCGCATGCTCATGCCGTTCGCCGTCGGCGATGTTGGCTGTCGAGTCGACGACACGCTCCAGCGCTCTCGCCGCCAGCAGGTCGAACTGGCGCGCCAGGTCGTCCTCGTCGCGGCGTAGGCGCTTCTCGTATTCCAGCGCCGTCTCGAGCTCGCGGACTCGGACGGCGCCGGACCGAGCGCGGGCCTGCGCGCGGGTGCTGGTGACAAGCGTGCCGAGCAGCCACCCGGCGGAAAGCAGCGCGAGCCCGACGATCAAGTTGACTGCGGTCATGGCGACACCATGCCCGGCGCCTACGACAGTTCCTGAAAGAGATCACGGTGAGTGCCCGAGCCGCCCTCCGGCGGCAGGTCTGCCGGGTGGCTGCAGCGCACGCGAGCGGACTTGCGCAAGGCCGGGCTGCGCCGCACCCGGTGCCTCGATGGTCTCCATCGCGGCCTGCTGCGCCGCGATCTGGGCCCGATCGGGTCCTTGCCCTGCCTGGTGACCACCGAGCTCATAGTGGCTGGACGATTTGTCCACCGCGTACCCGCCCACGACCACGTCGCCCACATTAGTTCCGCATTCTGCGCGCCGGCCGTGCCGGACAGGACGGTGAACCGTGGGTGGAAGTGGGCGGCCAGCAGGCAGGTCGCGAGCTCAATGCTCTCGTTCAGCTCGCCGCTGCCCACGTCGACCATCGGGTGGCCGTCGAGCGTGCCAATCCAGAATATGTATCCTCGATCACGTCGGACCCGGTCCGTGTGCATTGCCGCAAGTATCGGCGCCGGAGGAACTGCAACCACCCAGCGCCAGAAGCAGCGTCACAACGGTGGCCAGGATCACGAACCGCGATGGGCGAGACATGGGCAACCCTCGTCCAGTCGAGTGTTTACGGCGAGGCGAACGCATTCTCCAGCTCGCGCGCGCCGACCAAACCCGGGTATGGGTGGCTGCGCGGGCCGGTAGCAGCCAGGACGGCCTGGCGGACTACATCGTCAAACGTCGGGTAGCGCAGCGCGGAACGCCGACTCCATGCCCCCGCTGCCGCGGCCAGCAGTGGAGCGGGCCTGCGTGCGCCAGTCAGGCGCGCCGTTGCGTCAGGTGGGCTGGGCGAACGGCCCCTGCTCCGGACCGCTGGTGTCCCAGCCACCGCCGTCTCGCCCCGGCCCCGGAGTGGGGCCAGGCCCAGGGGTGGGACCGGGCCCTGGGGTGGGACCGGGCCCTGGGGTGGGACCGGGCCGAGCGGCTGTTCCCGGCGGGGGCAAACGGCCTGCCGCCGGCCCCTGGAAATAGGGGGCAGTGTAAGGAGGGCCGGAAGTTGCGGGCGCTCGCGGGCCGTCCGAGGTCGGAACAGCCAAGCTGCCTTGAGCCGCCGCAGGCGAGCCAGCCGGAGCTGGAGCCGGAGCCGGAGCAGGCCAGCCGCCGGGGGCCGGGGCCGGCGCTCCCCAGCCGCCGGGGGCCGGGGGGCCCCAGCCCCCCGGACCGGGTGCCCGGCCGACACCTAACCTCAGCTCCTCCCGGCGTCGGCGCTCTTGCAGCACCGCAGCCAGGTAGGCCCACCCCGGTGTGCCCAGCGGAGGCTGGGGCGTGACCACAGCCTGCACCTCCCCGACGATCCGGCTGCCGAGGTGCTCGCGGGCGACCGGGGAGAGCTGAAAGGCCCGCCCGAGGAAGTTGCGAGCGCTGAGGGCGAGCTCGTTGGTGAGTCCCGACAGGTCGAGCGTCGCCGCCCACCCGGCTAGAACGGGCGGCATGGGCGGCACCGACACCGCCTGCGTCGGCACCCGCTCCTGGATGACGACGGTGCCGGCCAGGAGGTCGCCTACGCGCTTGGCCCGGGTGCTGACCATCGAGGTCAGGATAGGGATGAACAGGATCGGCATCTCCACGAGGAACCAGAGCAGGCCCCGCACAAGTGCATGCCGGAAATGGATGGGACCTCCGTCGTCGCGGACGACGCGCACCCCCATCGCCGCCTTGCCGAGCGTCTTCCCGTTCCAGAAGGTCTCCGCGGCGACGGGGTAGCCCACCCAGATGCAGATCAGCACGATCAGATTGATCGCGACTTGCAGAGCATCGTCCGAGGCCTCCAGGACCGGGCGCAACACGGCCAGGAGGAGGAACGTCGCTGCCAGGCAGATCAGCGTGTCCAGGATCGCGACGACCGCGCGCGAGCCCACCCTGGCGATCCGCAGGTCGACGGGGACGGCTTCCCCTATCACCAACTGGTCCACGCCCGTCCTCCCGACTCGTCCGGCCTTGCTGCGCGGCGACGCTGCGCTGCGGTGCTGCGCTGCGGTGCTGCGCGGCGGTGTGTCCGATCGCGCCGCAGGTTCCACGCGGCACAGCTCGGTCCGCGGCGTATTACCGCCTGCTCTTACCATCGTGCCGTGACCGCGACGGGAGAGCCCTCTCGTGGATGTTGATGCTTTCGTTGCAGCTCATGCCGCGGAGTGGCGTCGGCTGGGCGAGCTCAGCCGGCGCGCGCGCCGGCCCGCGTCGCTGAGCGGGCCGGAGCTCGACGAGCTGGTGGAGCTCTACCAGCGGGTCGCGACCCACCTGTCCATCGTGCGTACCCGTTCCCCCGACCCGGTCTTGATCGATCGGCTGACTGCGCTGGTCACCCAGGGACGGGCCGCGGTCACGGGCGCACGGACGTCGGGCTGGCAGGAGGTTTCGAAGTTCCTCACGATCACGTTTCCCGCTGCGGTGTACGCCCGCAGGTGGTGGATCGTGGGGACAGCGGCTTCGTTCTGCGTGGTCGCCGTTGCCCTGGGCGTGTGGGTGGCGTCCACGCCGAGCGCCCAGTCGCTGACAACCCCCGCTCAGGTGCGTGAGCTGTGCAGCGCGCAGTTCGCCCAGTATTACACCAGTTCCCCGGCGGGTTCCTTCGCCGCGCAGGTGTGGACCAACAACGCGCTGGTTGCGGCCGGCTGTATCACCTTCGGCGCCCTGCTCGGGCTGCCCACCCTGTACCTGCTGCTGAACAACGCCGTGAACGTGGGCGTGACGGGTGGATTCATGTCCACCTGCGGCAAGAGCGACCAGTTCTTCACCCTGATCCTGCCGCACGGGATGCTCGAGCTCACCGCAGTGTTCATCGCCGGTGCCGTCGGTCTGCGCCTCGGTTGGCGGGTGCTCGTGCCCGGGCCCAGGCGTCGCACCGAGGCGCTCGCTGCCGAAGGACGCTCCGCGGTAGTGATCGCCCTGGGGCTCGTGCTCGTGCTGGCCGTCAGCGGCGCTGTCGAGGCCTTCGTCACCCCGTCCACGCTGCCGCCCGCCGCGCGCTTGACGATCGGCGCGGTCATCGAGGTGGCCTTCATCGTCTACATCGTCGTGCTGGGGCGGCGGGCCGCGGCCGCGGGCGGGGACGTCGGT
>Ga0302299_10002286_pt1 | contig 11675 bp, 9 predicted proteins | sample III_Fen_N3_4_FD_198795 | JGI IMG/M metagenome (GOLD analysis project Ga0302299, IMG submission 198795) | Peat permafrost microbial communities from Stordalen Mire near Abisko, Sweden - III_Fen_N3_4 | ecosystem: Environmental > Terrestrial > Soil > Wetlands > Permafrost | place: Sweden: Abisko...
CAGCGTCCGCATCGGCGGGTGCGCCATCAGCCACCGCGCGCCTTCGACCATGTCGGCCCGGAGGCTGGTCCGCGTCCCCTTTGCGGCGTCGTCGGCCATGTCCGCGGCGTCGGCCTGGTTTCTCGGGCGCTGCACGATCCGGTTGATGAGCACGGCGCCCAACGCGAAGCACGCGGCGTCGGTCGCGAACGGCAGCGCCATGCCCACCGCGAACAGGAAGGCGCCGATCGGCGGCGCGATCAGCTGGTTCGTCAGCAGGAACGCGCCCTGCAGCCGGGCGTTCGCGATGCCCAGGTCCTCGCGCCGGACCAGGCGCGGCAGCAGGCTGCTCGTCCCCACGTCGGCGAACGTCTCGGCCGTCCCGAGGATGAACAGCGTCGCCAGCACCACGACGATGCTGACGGTCCCGGTGGCGATGGTCGTGGCGAGCCCGGCGAGGATGATCGCCCGTACCAGGTTGACGCCGATGACGATCCGACGGCGGTCGAACCGATCCGCGACCGCGCCCGCCACGAACCCGAACAGCAGCGCCGGCAGCGTCTGGCTGAGCAGCGCCATCGACACGAGGAGCGGGTCGCGGGTCTGGGACGCGACGAGCAGCGGCCCGGCGGCCAGCGCGACGCCGTCGCCTGCGTTGGTGACGATCGCGGACGCGAGGAGCCAGCGGAAGCTGCGGCCGAGCCGGGACGGCGCGACGGCCTCGACGGAGGCGGCGAACGGGTTGGGCATCCGGGGAGTCTACCGAGGCCGGCGCGGCTCGCGATCGGCGCCGGGCCGGCCGGACCTACCGCTCCGGAACGGTCCCCTCGTGCAGCGTCACGATGCCGCCGGACATGCCCTGCCAGCGGACGTCGACCAGGCCTGCCTCACCCATGATCTCCGCGATCCGCTCCGGCGACGGGTACGCCTGGACGCTCCGGACGAGGTACCCGTAGGCGCTCCCCTGCCCTGCGATCCGCCCGATGACCGGCACGATCCGGTCGAACCACCAGCGCATGAACCGGGCCAGCCGGCTGCGCGGCCGGGCGATCTCGAGGCACAGGACGCGGCCTCCCGGGCGCACGGAACGCGCCATCTCGGCGAACCCCCGGCCGTAGTCGGGCAGGTTGCGCATGCCGAAGGCGATCGTCGCCGCGTCGAACTCGCCGTCCGCCGTCGGCAGGGCCATGGCGTTGCCGACGACGTACCCGAGCCCGGGCCGCGACCCGTACCGCCGCTGCGCGACGCCGGTCATGCCCGGCGACAGGTCCACGCCCAGCACGCGCCCCGCCGAGCCGGTCTGGCGCTGGAGGTCGGCCGCCACCTTGCCGGTCCCGGAGGCCACGTCGAGCGCCCGCCCGCCCACGACCAGCCCCGTCCGCGCCACGAGCCGCTTCCGCCAGCGGGGTTCCTGGAACGCCGAGATCAGCAGGTTCATGAGGTCGTAGCGCCCGGAGATGCGGTCGAACATGACACGGACCTCGGGCGCCGGGGCGGCGTTGCCGCTGCCGGTGGAGGCGCCCGAGGGCGCGTGATCGGGCGGCAGCGGGGCGGTCATGCGAGGGGCTCCAGGAAGGCGCGGATGGCATCGGCCACGGGGCGCGGGGCGGTGATCGGCGACGGGTGGGCGAGCCCGTCGAGGGTAGCGCGCCGGGCGCCGGGGATGCGCCAGGCGATGGCGTCGGCGATCGGGACGTAGAACGGCTCGCTGGCGCCGCCGGTCAGGACGAGGACGGGGGCGGTGATCGCCGCGAGCCGGTCCGGTCGAAGCCCGACGAGCGTGCCGTCCGCCAGCGCGCCGTCGCCCTCGCGCTCGAGGTAGGCGCGGCTGCGCGCCCCGAGCCGATCCCAGGCCGCGTCGCCGGCCACGCCACGGAGGAAGGTTTCGGCCGCCCCGGCGGCGCCGCGCTCGCGATGGGAGCTCACGGTCGCCTCGGCCACGCGCCGGAACTCGGCCTGCGTCGCGTCGTCCGCCAGGGGCCCGTACGGCGGCTCGAAGCAGACGACCGCCCGCACGCGCCCCGGGAGGCGCGCCGCCGTCTCGAGCGCGAGCACGGCACCGAAGCTGACGCCGACGAGGTCCGCGGTCACGATCCCGCGCGCGTCCAGGTACGCCACAAGGTCCGCGACGTGGACCGCGACATCGAGCGGAGCCGGGCTGCGGAGCCGGGCTGTGCCGCTCCCCCGGCGGTCGAGGGCGTGGACGGTGGCGTCGAGCGCGTCCGCCAGGGCGGCGGCGAGGCGGTCGAGCTGTTCCGCGTTCGACAGCGTCCCGTGGAGGAGGACGACCTGGCGGGAGCCGTCCCCGGTGACGCGCCAGCCGATGCGGTCGCCGCCGGGTCGCGCGAGCTCGCCGGCGCGGCCGCCGTCCAGCAGCGCCCGGACCGCGGCCCGTCGGAGCTTGCCGGATGTCCCCCGCGGCAGCGCGTCGAGGCGGACGAAGGCCGTCGGGACCTTGAACCCGGCGAGCCCCGAACGGGCGTGGGCCGCGAGGGCTTCGTCACCCGGGTCCACGACGCCGTCCCGCAGGACGATCACCGCCACCGGGACCTGGCCCAGCGCCTCGTCGGTCCGGGCGACCACGGCGGCGTCGGCGATGGCCGGGTGCGCGAGCAGGACCTCCTCGACCTCGACCGGCGACACGTTCTCGCCGCCACGCACGATCCGGTCCGTCCTTCGATCCACGACGACCAGGCGCCCGGCGTCATCGAGGCGCCCGAGGTCCCCGGTGCGGAACGGCTCGCCGGGGGCACGCGGCGGATCGCCGACATAGCCCGAGAACAGCGCCGGGCCGGCCACCGTGATCTCGCCGATCCCCCCACCGTCCGGGTCCTCGATCGCGAGCGTGACCCCCGGCAGCGGCCGTCCGGCGGTGGACGGAGCCCCGGCCGCCTCGTCGACCGTCAGCGCGGTCACACCGGAGCCCATCTCGGACAGCCCGTACGTCGGCGACACGGGCCAGCCGGCCTCGAGCGCGCGCCGGACGAGCGCCTCCGGGACGGCCCCGCCGCCGAGCGGAACCGCGCGCACAGACGACGGGGGCGGCGCGTCAGCGACGAGGTCGAGGAGGCGGGCGAGCTGCGCCGGGACGAGCGAGACGTGGCTGGGCGGCGGGACCTGGGGCGCGTCGTCGCCACGGAGCGCCGCGAGGAGCGCGGCGGGATCCCCGGGCGTCGCCGTGCGCAGCGGCACCCCGGCGACGAGCGCGCGCCACAGCACCCCGAGCCCGGCCACGTGCCCCAGGCCGAGCGCCAGCACCCAGCCGCTCGCCGGCGGGAGCGCCGCGATCCACGCCCCCGCCGAGGCGGCGAGCGCGCTCCCCGAGAGGACCACGCCCTTCGGGCGCGCGGTGGTCCCGGAGGTCATCACGATGACGGCGGGGTCGTTGGCGGCGGGCACCGGAGCGACCGACGCCGAGGCAGAGGGTGAGGGCGATGCCGACGACATGGCCGCCGATGACGAGGACGCGGCCGGCGGACCCACCGACGCCGATGCGGCGGCCGCCCGGTCCAGCACGAGCCGCGGCCGAATGACGTCCAGCGCCACCGCCCGCTCGGAGACCGTCAGGCCCGTCGCGATCGGCGCCGCGACGGCGCCCGCCCGCAGCACCCCCAGGATCGTCGCGATCGTCGTCGTGCTCGCCGGCGCCTCGAACGCGACCGTCTCGCCGGCCACAACGCCGGCCGCGACGATGACCGAAGCGACCCCGTCGGCCCACGCGTCGAGCCCGGCCCACATCGTCACGGCCCCCGGCTCGACGACGGCCGCCTCGTCGCCCCTCGTGGACGCGAGCGCCCGGAGCCGGTCCGGTGCGGAGACGAACGCGGTCAAAGGTCCCATGCCTCGGTCGAGGGCCGTTCCACGGCGTACCGCGCCAGCGCAGCCTCGTTGAGGCGAATCCCCAGCCGGCCCGTGCCGGGACCGCCCGGCACCCACAGCCGCCCCTCGTCCAGGACCAGGCCGTCGACCAGGAGGTCGTGCTCCAGCAGCCCCGCCGTCGCCAGCCCGTGATCCGGGGCGCGCGCGGTCCGGTCACGACCGTTGCCGGAGGCCGGCAGCGCCGCCGCGATCGCGAGCCCCGCCGCGATCCCCACCCCCGTCTCGAACAGCGTGCTGATCACGACCGGGACGCCGTGCTCGGCCGCGAGGTCGGCGATCTCCGCCGCCACCACCGGCCCGCCGACGCGGACGGGCTTGACCACCAGGACGTCCACCGCGTCGGCGTCGAGGAGCTGACGGGCCGCCCGCAGCGAGGTGACGGTCTCGTCGGCCGCGAGCGGGACCCGGACGCGCGACCGCAGCTCCGCCATCTCCGCCGCGTCGTCGCCCGCCAGCGGCTGCTCCACGTACTCCAGCCGGAACCGCGAGATGGCCTCGAGGCGTTCCGTGGCGGTCTCCAGGTCCCACGCGCCGTTGACGTCGAGCCGGAGCCTGACGTCCGGACCCACCGCCGTCCGCACGGCCCGCACGCGATCGACCAGGACCTCCGTCTCGCGCTCGGCGCCGGCCTTGAGCTTGAGCGTCGCGAAGCCGGCCGCCACCGCCTGGCGCGCCGCCTCGGCCGATGCCGCCGGCCCGATCGAGGGCAGCGTCGCGTTGACGCCGACGCCGGGGCCTTCGCCGTGGTGCGCGGGTCCGGTGAATGCGGCGGTTCCGCCCCGGGCCCCCGACCCGTTTGCCGATCCCCGGCCGTCGAGATCCAGCAGCGCCGCGTCCACCGCCGCCCGGAGCGCTCGCCCCGACGACCCGTGGATCTCCATCTCCTGCGCCGTGGGCAGCCGGTCGCCGGTCGACATCGTCAGCTCGCGGACCAGGTGCTCGAGCACAGTCGCCGCCGTCTCGCCGTCCGCCGGCTCGAGCACGGCCTCGCCAAGACCCACCCGGCCGTCCTCGTCCACGAGCCGGAGGATCCACGCCTCGCGCTCCACCCACATGCCCGCGGCCGTGGGGAAGGGGCGGCGGAACGGGATCCGGACCTTGTCGGCCCGGACGGACGCGATGGGGCTCGTCACCGGACGCCCACGGCCAGGCCGGCGGCGAACAGCAGCGCCACGACGAGCGACAGCCGCGCCGTCCCCTTGAGGACCGCGTTCAGCTCGCGCCGCTCCCCGAAGCCCCGCACGATCCGCCACAGCGGCAGCGTCATCGGCAGCGCCAGCAGCGTCGCCAGCAGCAGCCACGACCGTCCGGCCCCGACCAGCGCCACCGGCACGACGAACGCCGCGCCCACGAGCGCCGCGTACTCCGCCTGCGTCCAGCGCTCGCCGAACGTCACCGCCAGGGTCCGCTTGCCCGCCGCCCGATCCGTGGGGATGTCGCGCAGGTTGTTCACCACGAGGATCGCGGTGGTCAGCGTGCCGACGGGGATCGCCGCTGCCACGAAGATCGGATCGATCCGCCCCGCCTGGAGGTACGCGGTCCCGATCACGGCCACCAGCCCGAAGAAGATGAACACGAACACCTCGCCCAGGCCACGGTAGCCGTACGGCCACGGCCCGCCGGTGTACGCGAGGGCGGCCACGACCGCGAGCACGCCCAACCCGATCAGCGCAGGCCCGCCGACGACCGCCAGCCACAGGCCCACGACCCCGGCCAGCCCGATCGTGATCGCGATGGCGACCTCCAGCTGGCGTGGCGTGACGAGCCCGGCGGCGGCGACGCGGACGGGACCCTTGCGGTCGGGGGTGTCTGCGCCGCGCCGGAAGTCGGACAGGTCGTTGGCGAAGTTGGCGACGACCTGCAGGAGCAGCGCGACGAGCACGCAGCCGAGCGCCGTGTCGGGGCGGAACGCCGCGCCGGAACCGTAGGCGGCGCCCAGCCCGACGACCACGCCGGCGAGCGCCGCCGGGAGCGTGTTCGGCCGGGCGGCGTGCCACCAGATCCGGGCGAAGGACGGCCGGGGCGCGCCCGGGGACGAGGGGGCGACGGTCATGGCCGCCTCGGGTACGTGCGGTAGGCCGGCTTCCGCTTGGCCAGGAACGCCTTCGACCCCTCGTGTGCCTCGTCGGTCGTGTAGTACAGGCCGGTGGCGTTGCCGGCGAACTCCTGGAGCCCGGCGAGCCCGTCGGTGGCGACGAGGAACGCCGACTTGAGGAACCGGATCGCCGTCGGGCTCATGTCCAGGATCTCGTCCGCCCAGGCGACCCCCTCCGCCTCGAGCTCCGCCAGCGGCACGACCTTGTTGACCAGGTTCATCGCCATGGCCTCGTCCGCCGTGTACCGGCGGCAGAGGAACCAGATCTCCTTGGCCTTCTTGTCGCCCACCAGCCGTGCCAGCAGCCCGACGCCGAACCCCGCGTCGAAGCTGCCGACCTTGGGACCCACCTGGCCGAAGATCGCGTTGTCGCTGGCGATCGTCAGGTCACACACGACGTGGAGCACCTGGCCGCCGCCGATCGCGAACCCGTTGACGAGCGCGATGACCGGGACCGGCAGCGACCGAATCTGGCGCTGGAGGTCCAGCACGTTGAGGCGGGCGAGGCCGTCCTCGTCGAGGTAGCCGCCCTCGGCGCTCTTGTAGTTGGCGTCGCCGCCGGCGCAGAACGCGGTGTCGCCGGCGCCCGTGAGGAGCACGCAGCCGATGGACGCGTCGTCGCGGATGCGCGCGAACGCGTCGATCAGCTCGCGGACCGTGATCGGCCGGAAGGCGTTGCGGACCTCCTGGCGGTCGATGGTGACCTTCGCGATTCCGGTCCCGGAATGCTCGTAGCGGATGTCGCGGTAGTCGCGAACCTTCGTCCAGGTGACGGGCGTGCTCACGCGGCGGGGTCCTCCAACACGAACTCGAGGGCGAGGCGGCGGAACGCGGCGGGGCGCTCCAGGTGTGGGGTGTGGCCGGCGCCATCGATCACGGCGAGCCGGGCGCCGGGGATACCGGCGGCGACCTGCTCCGCGCGAGGGCGGGCGGGGTCGAGCGAGCCGGCGATCACGAGGGTCGGGGCGGTGACATCGGCGAGGCGGTCGAAGAGCGGGGTCATCGAGCCCTGGCCGGCGGCTCGGAGGCTGGCGGCGAGGCCTTCCGGTCGATTGGCGAGGCGGATCGCGCGCTGGCGGACGGCGGTCCGGGGGTCGAGGGCGGCGTGGGTGGCGAAGACGGGGCCGCGCTCCCAGCGGTCGACGAAGGCCTCGATGCCGTCCCGCTCCATGGACGTGGCGAGGTCGTCGTCCGCACGGCGTCGCTCCTCGCGGGCGCCGGGGTCCGCGATGCCGGCCGACGGGCTCTCCAGGACGAGGCGCGCGACCGCCTCCGGGTACGCCACGGCGAGGCGCAACGCGATGCGGGCGCCGAGCGAGTAGCCGAGGACGTCGGCAGGGGCGGCGTGCAGGGCGGTCAACATCGTCGCCAGGTCGTCGGCGGTTCGCTCCACCGTCATGCGGGCGGGTTCGCCGGGCGCCATGCCGCTGCGGCCGTGACCGGGGAGATCCACGGTGATCGTCCTTCGGCCGGCGCGGCGCAGCGCGGCCGCGAGCCCGCCCCACGACGTCCCCCGCCCGGTGAACCCGTGGAGCAGCAGGAGCGGGCGCGCGGCGTCCGGCCCCGCGGCGCGGACCTCCCAGCGCAGGCCGTCGATCGTCATCGGCGTCATTGGTTGATCGCCGCCGCGACGACCGATGCCACCTCGCGGTGGAGCGCGAGGTTGCGCGCCCGTTCCGTGCGGAGGTGGACGACGTTCACGCCGGGCTTGCCGACGGCCTCGCGGATCGCCGCCGGCAGGTCGGACGCGCCCGCCTGGCGGAATGCCGCGCCGAACGCGGCGATCACCGCCGGCAGGTCCGTGCCGTGCGGCGTGCCGAACAGCTCCTCGTAGTGCTCGGGGAGCCCGGTGCCGGGGGCGTTCGCGGCGGCCTGCGGCAGGAACGAGAAGATGCCGCCTCCGTCGTTGTCCACGAGGACGATCGCGAGCGACAGCCCCTGCTGCCGCGCCATGGCCAGCGAGGAGACGTCGTGCAGGAACGAGACGTCACCGATCACGAGTGCGACGGGCCCGTTGCCCGCGGCCGCCGCGCCGAGCGCCGACGAGATCACCCCGTCGATGCCGTTGGCGCCGCGATTGGACCGGACGGTGATGGCCCGGTCGGTCGACGGCAGCCAGGTGTCCATGTCGCGAACCGGCATCGAGGAGCCGGCCCAGAGCAACGCGCCGTCGGGGAGCGCCTCCGCGAGGATCGGGAACGGCGTGCCCTCGAACGGTTCGTCCAGCGCCCCGAGCCACCCGACCATCGCCGCGCCCGCCGTCCGATCGGCGGCCAGCCATTCCGCCACCCAGACGCTGTCGCCGGCCCGGCCGGCCAGCCTCGGCACGATGGCCTCGACGGTCGTCGTCGCGTCGGCGTGCACGAACGTCGCGGGCAGCAGGGCCGATTCGCGCCAGCCGCCCTCCCCGTCGAGCACGATCAGCTCCGGTCGCCTGCGTGCGAGCAGCTCGACGATCGGCTTTGACGTGGGCATCGCGCCCGTGCGGATGACCAGCTCCGGCTCGTGCGTTTCGATCCACGGGCCAGGCCGGCAGAGCAGGTCCCCCCGGGCGATGACCAGCGACCGGTCGTGCGGGCCGGTCCGCAGGCCCGAAAGCGGGTCGGCGAGGATCGGAAAGCCCGTCGCATCGGCCAGCCGCGCCAGCGCCGCGGGGAGTCCCGGATCGTCGTCGGGACCCGCCACGATCAACCCGCGCTCGTGGCCGACCAGCCGGGCCAGCAACCTGTCAACCTCACCGGCGCCGAGCGTGCGCGGACCGGTCACGACATCCGTGAACGCCCGAGCCGGCACACCTTCCAACGGGCTCGCCAGCGGCCCGTCCGGCAGCAGCGGCTCCCGGAACGGCACGTTCAGGTGCACGGGCCCGGCCGGCCCCTCGGCCGCCATCGCCACCGCCCGCCCGGCCACGCCGCGCACGTGTGCGCTCGTGGCTGCCTCGCCGTCGAACAGGGGCAGCTCCACGAACCACTTCGCCGACCGCCCGAACACGCCGGCCTGGTCGATGGTCTGCGGCGCGCCCCGGTCCCGCATCTCGGCCGGCCGGTCCGCGGTCAGCACGACGAGCGGCACGCGCGACAGCCGCGCCTCGATCACCGCCGGCGCCAGCTCCACGACGGCGGTCCCCGACGTGACCACGATCGCCACGGGCCGCCGCGAGACCCGCGCCAGCCCGAGGGCGAAGAAGCCGGCGGACCGCTCGTCGAGCAGGACGCGGGTGTTGATCGCCGCGCAGGAGCGGATCGCCAGTGCCAGGGGCGTGGACCGTGAGCCCGGGCAGATCACGGCGTCGCGGATCCCCGCCGCTGCCAGCTCCAGGACGAACGCACGGAGCAGCGCCGCGTCGCTCACGCCTCGTCCTCCGGGATCCCGAGCGCGGCCACCACGGCGCGCAGCTTGATCCGCGACTCCTCCCACTCCTTCGCCGGGTCCGAGTCCGCCACGATCCCGCAGCCGGCGAACAGCGTCGCGCGCGTCCGGTCGACGATCCCGCAGCGCAGCGCCACGCACAGCTCGCCGTCGCCGTCGGCGCCCAGCCAGCCGATCGGGCCCGCGTACCAGCCGCGGTCGAACCCCTCGTGCTCGTCGATCATCGCCAGCGCGGCCTCGCGCGGCGCCCCGCCCACGGCCGGCGTCGGGTGGAGGCGCTCGCCCAGGACGAGCAGCCCGGCGGCGTCGGGCAGCGTGCCGGCGATCTCCGTGGCCAGGTGCTGGACGTGGCGGAGGGTCATCACGACCGGCGCCGGCGCGATCACCAGCGTCTCCGCGATCGGCGCCAGCCCCTCGCGGATCGCGGCCACGACGATCGCGTGCTCCTCGCGGTCCTTCTCGCTCGCCAGCAGCTCGCGGCCCAGGGCCTCGTCCTCGGCCGGGTCGGCGCCGCGGCGGATCGTGCCGGCGACGGCGGCGGTGCGGAACTTCCGGCCCTCCACGCGGACCAGGCGCTCAGGGGTGGCGCCGAGGAACGTTCGGCCATCCCGCCGGAACGCGTAGATCGTGCTCTCGGGGGCGCTCGCGGCGAGGCGGCGCAAGGCGTTGGGGACGTCGAGCTCCACGGGCGAACGGAGGTCGACGCGGCGGGCCAGGACGACCTTGTCGAGGCGGCCGCGGCCGACGGCGCCGGCCATCGTGCCGACGAGGCGGTGCCAGGCCGGGCGGCTCGGCTGCTCGCGGTCCGTGCGGAGCGGCGCGAAGACCGGACGGGCGACCATGCCGGCGGCGGGCGGCGTGAGCTCGCGGGCTCGGGCGACGAGCACGTCCCAGCGACGCTCGAGGGCACGCGGATCGACCGGCCCGAGGGCGGCGCCGGTGACCGTGGCGACGCCGTCCCGGATCGTCAGCAGCAGCTCGGGCAGCACGAGCGACGACGGCCCGAACGGGCCCCAAGGGTCGTCCGCGGCGGGGCGACGGCCGGAGAACCCGAGGCCCCCGAGGAGCGCGGGCGCGTCGCCATCGAGCCGTGCGTCTCGGACCAGCGCCCGCCAGGCCGCCTCGGCATCGTGGAATCGACCCGGCCCTTCGCCCTCGGCCGCCCACGCCCGTCCCACGCCCACGAGCGCGAAGCCCTCCGTCGGCCGCAGCCAGAGCGCCGCCTCGACGCCCGCCTCCTGCGCGGCCGCGAACAGCCCGATCGGGTCCGTGGCCTCGACGGGGACGGTGGCGGCGGCGAGACCGGCGGCCGGCAGGAGGCGCGCGAGGCGGTCGGCGAGGCGGTCGCCGGCGTTCGACGAGGTGGCGCCCGCGGCCGGGTGGATCGCGGTCACCGGGCGGCGCCCGCGGCGATCCGCTCCTCCGGGACGCCGGCGCTCCGCAGGAGGACCTCGCGCAGGGCGGGGTACGAGTCCTCGAGCGGCGCGGGGTGCTCCGCGAGCAGCCACCGGGCGACCATCTCGTTGAGGGCCCCGAACCAGACCACGCTCGTGACCTGCGTGTCGAGCGGCGGGATGACGCCGGCCGCGACGGCCTCGTCCAGGTAGCCCCCGATCAGGCGCGCGAACCGGTCGTGGAGGTTGTTCGTCTCCGCCTGGAAGACGCGGCCGGCCCCCATCGTGTCCAGGAACAGCAGGCGCGCCATCGTCCGATGGCCGGAGAAAACGGCGAGGACCGTCTTGAGCGCGGCCTCCGCGCGCGCCACTGGCTCGGTCTCGAGCGCGACCGCCCGCTCGACGCGCGCGACCAGCTTGTCGGCGGTCGTCTGCATCAGCTCGCGGAAGATCGCCTCCTTGCTGGGAAAGTGGAAGTAGATCCCGCCCTTGGAGGTCTCCGCGGCGCCGGCGATGTCGTCGACGGCCGTGTCCCGATAGCCGCGCGCGGCGAAGGCCGAGAACGCGGCATCGAGGATCCGCTCACGGCGGCTCCGGCTCTGCTCGGTGGGATCGACGCGGGGCATGGACCAGGCCCTCGGTGGTGGCGGATCGACCAACCGACCGACCAGTCGGTCGGTCCTGGCGCATGGTAGCGCCGAGGGCGGCGGCGTGCCAGCGCCGGTTCCAGCGCCTACCGAGGGACGGCGCAGGTCGCCTCGAGGCCCAGGCGGCGCCCGATCCTCCCCCGGTTGCCGGCGACCAGCCGATAGGCCGGTTCCCAAAGTGCCCGGCCGACCGCGTTGTCCCACGGCAGCGCCAGCCATCGCCACCCCGGAGCAAGTCTCGCCGCCCCGAGCACGGCCGACGCGCCCGACCTGACCTCGCCGGCATCGACCAGGTGAAGGCTGGCGGCCAGG
>Ga0302299_10002287_pt1 | contig 11674 bp, 13 predicted proteins | sample III_Fen_N3_4_FD_198795 | JGI IMG/M metagenome (GOLD analysis project Ga0302299, IMG submission 198795) | Peat permafrost microbial communities from Stordalen Mire near Abisko, Sweden - III_Fen_N3_4 | ecosystem: Environmental > Terrestrial > Soil > Wetlands > Permafrost | place: Sweden: Abisko...
CAATCGAGCGGTCCCCGTCCCGTGACCGGAACCGTCGTCCGCGCACCCCTCCAGCTGCCGCACCGGCGCCGCCCATGCAGGCCCGTCAGGGCGTCGCGCCGGGCATCCCGACCGCGCGCCGCAGCGGCGCGACGCCCCAGCCCAGGGAGCCGGCCAGCAGCCCGACGCCCGCCCCAAGCGCCAGCCAGGCGAACGCCCGCCAGCCGGCGGCGAGCGGGCTCTCCCCGAGGTCGCGGAAGAACGCCTCGACGCGGTCGCGCCCCTCGGGCGCCGCACGACCGAGACCGCGCCTCATCCGGACACCGGGCGCACGGGGCGGGGCACCACGGTCAGGCCGTGACAGACCCGTAGTGCCGGTCGACGTACGCCTCGAGCAGCGCGATGAACTCGGCGACGATGGCCTCGCCCCGCAGCGTCCGGTCCAGCCTGCCGTCCACGAACACCGGCGCCACCGGCGCCTCGAACGTGCCGGGCAGCGAGATCCCGATGTTCGCGTGCTTGGACTCGCCGGGGCCGTTCACCACGCAGCCCATGACCGCGACCTTCATGTCCTCGACGCCGGGGTGGCTCTCGCGCCACTCGGGCATGCGCGCCTTGATGTGGTCCGTGATGTCGCGCGCCATCACCTGGAAGAAGGTGGAGGTGGTGCGCCCACAGCCGGGGCACGCGGACACCTGGGGCAGGAAGGAGCGGAGGCCCATCGACTGCAGGACCTGCTGCGCGACCTCCACCTCGAGCTCTCGGCCGGCGCCGGGCTCCGGGGTCAGGGAGACGCGGATGGTGTCGCCGATGCCCTCGTTGAGCAGGATCGAGAGGCCCGCGGTGGAGGCCACGATCCCCTTCATGCCCAGGCCGGCCTCGGTGAGGCCCAGGTGGAGCGGGTAGTCGGAGCGCGGCGCGAGACGCAGGTACGTGTCCACGAGGTCCCGCACGCCGGACACCTTGGCTGACAGGATGATCCGGTCGTGCCGGAGGCCCGTTGCCTCGGCCAGCTCCGCGGAGCGCATCGCGGACTCGATCATCGCGTCGATCATCACGTCGCGGGCGTCGCGCGGCCGGGATGCCGTCGCGTTCGCCTCCATCAGGTCGGTGAGCAGCTGCTGGTCCAGCGAGCCCCAGTTGACCCCGATGCGCACCGGCTTGTCGTGCTCGATGGCCGCCCGGACGATCGTCGTGAAGTTGGCGTCGTGGTACTTGCCGCCCACGTTGCCCGGGTTGATGCGGTACTTCGCGAGGGCCGACGCCATCGCGGGGAAGTCGACCAGGAGCTTGTGCCCGTTGTAGTGGAAGTCGCCGATGACGGGCACGTCGACGCCCAGGTTGTCGCGCAGCTTGCGGACCATCTCCGGGACCGCCGCGGCGGCGGCCTCCGTGTTGACCGTCACCCGCACGAGCTGCGAGCCGGCGTGTGCGAGCCGCGCGACCTGGAGCGCCGTGCCGTCGGCGTCCGCGGTATCCGTGTTGGTCATCGACTGTACGACGACCGGGTGGGCGGACCCGACGAGCACGCCCCCGACATCGACGGAGACGGTGGGACGGCGGACCGGGCGTAGCGTCTCGCTCACGGGGTGCCACCGCCGATCTGGCGGGCGACGTCGAACACGGTGATCCAGATGAGGAACCCGAACAGCGCCACGAACCCCACGGCGTAGGTGAGCTGCTCGGCCCGGAGCGAGATCCGCTTGCCGTAGCGCGGGATCGCCTTGAGCATGAGCATGAGCATCCGGCCGCCGTCGAGAGGTGGGAAGGGCAGGATGTTCACGAGCGCGAGGTTCGCGGACAGGATTCCCGCGACATAGAGCGTCATGACGAGGCCACTCTCGCGGAACGTCTGGCCGAGGGACGTCGCGATGCCCACCGGGCCGCTGACCGGCGGCTGGCCGGTCGGGTTGGAGATGATCGAGCCCACGAGGCTGCCCAGGCCCGCGAGGATCAGCCCGAACCAGCGCATGGTCTCGGACCAGCCGATGTGGATCGCCTCGGGCAGCGACCGGCCGGTGTACTCGGGCAGGAACACGAACTCGAAGCCCTGTGGGGAGGCCTTGATGCCCAGCGCGCCCTTGCCGGCCGCGAGCTCCTCCTTGGTCCGGAGGGTCGCGGTGACCTCCTCCGTCGTGCCGTCGGCGCGGCGGACGCCCAGCACCACCGTCTCGCCCGCGTGCGAGCGCAGGCCGTCGATCGGCGACGTGTCGTCGTAGCTGGAGAAGAAGTCGTAGCGCTGCCCGTTGACGCTCACGATCGCGTCGCCGCCCACGAGCCCGGCCTGGTCGGCCGGCGAGCCTACCTCGACGCTGTCGAACTTGAGGCCGATGTAGGGCGTGGCGAACCAGGCGATCCCGGTGAAGATCGCGAGCGCCAGCAGCAGGTTCATGAACACGCCGGCCAGCAGGATGATCAGCTTGGTCGCGAGGCGGGCCCTGCCGAACGAGCGCGGGTCAAAGCTCTCTCCGCCGTTCTCGTCCTCGAGCTTCACGAAGCCGCCGATGGGCAGCCAGTTGAGCGTGTACGCGGTGCCCGGCGGGTCCTCGGGCGTCTCGAGCACCGCCTCGTACGCGGCCTCGTCCTCCCGGGCGGCGGCGAGGGCCGCCTCGCGGGCCCGCCGGTACTGGGCCGTGTCGGCCGCCGAGACGCCGCCGCTGCCGAGGGACTTCGCGCGCGGCGGGAAGCCGACGCCGAACTCCAGCACGCGGATGCGGGCGAGCCGGGCGGTGATGAAGTGCCCGAGCTCGTGGAACAGGACGAGCCCGCCGAGCACGATGATGAACAGCAGGATCGTGACGATGGTGTCCAGGATTCCGGTCATGCGGCACCTCCGATGGGACCGGTCGCGAAGGCGGCGCGGACCTCGCGGTCCAGCTCGACGAGCGCGGGCACGTCGGGCGCCTGGTCGGGTCCCTCGCCGAAGCGGCGCACCGCCGCCTCGAGCAGGCGCGGGATGCCGGGGAAGTCGAGGGTTCGGTCGAGGAAGCGCGCGACGGCCACCTCGTCGGCGGCGATGAGGGCGGCGGAGGCCCGGGAACCGATGCGGCCCGCCTCGCGCGCGATCCGCAGCGCCGGGAAGCGGGCCTCGTCCGGGGCGCGGAAGTCCAGCCGCCCGGCCGCGACGAGATCCGGCGGGGTCGTGGGGGACGGCAGCCGATCCGGGTGGGTCAGCGCGTACTGGATGGGGAGGCGCATGTCGGGGGTGCCAAGCTGGGCCTTGAGCGAGCCGTCGATGAACAGGACGGCCGAGTGGACGACGCTCTGCGGATGCACGACGACGTCGATGGCGTCGTAGGGGACATCGTAGAGCCAGTGCGCCTCGATGACCTCCAGGCCCTTGTTCGTGAGCGTTGCCGAGTCGATCGTGATCTTGGCTCCCATGGTCCACGTCGGGTGCCGCAGCGCCCGCTCCGGGGTGATCGCCGCCATGTCCCCGGCGGGCGTGTCGAGGAACGGCCCGCCCGAGGCCGTGAGCACGAGGCGCGCGATGCCATCCCTCGGTTCGCCCACGAGGCATTGCCAGATGGCTGAGTGCTCGGAGTCGATGGGCCGCAGCCACGCAAGGGGAGCCGCGAGCGGATGGGCAGGGTCTGCGGCGGCCCGGGCGCCGGCCTGGACGCGTGCCTCGGCCATGACCAGGTGGCCGCCGGCGACGAGCGTCTCCTTGTTGGCGGTCGCGACGACCTTGCCCGCCCGCAGCGCGGCGAGCGTCGGGCGCAGGGAGACCACGCCGCCCGTGCCGATGATCACGAGGTCGACGTCGTCACGGGTCGCGAGATCGACCAGGGCGTCCTCGCCGTGGACGCGCCGGGTGCCTTCGGGAAGGTCGAGCGCGACGGCCTCGTCCGCGAGGGCGACGACCGCCGGGCGCAGGCGCCGCGCCTGGGCCTCGAGCTCCACCGCGTTGCGCCCGGTGGCGAGGGCCACGACACGGAATCGCCCGGCGTGCGCCTCGAGGACCTCCACCGTCTGCCGCCCGATGCTCCCCGAGGATCCGAGCAGCGCGACGCCGAGGCGCCGGCCCTCAGCGAACGAGCGCGGCGACATACAGCGCGACCACCGGGCCCGCGAACAGGAACGAGTCGATGCGATCCAGGATGCCCCCGTGGCCCGGGATCAGCGTGCCCGAGTCCTTCGCGCCCGCCGCGCGCTTGAGCATGGATTCGGCGAGGTCGCCGGCCTGTGCCGTGAGGCCCAGGAGCGGCCCCAGCACGAGCCCGCCGAGCGCGTTCTGCCCGAGCCCGGCGAGCAGCAGCATGGTGACCAGGGTCGTGGCGACGAGGCCGCCGGCCAGTCCCTCGAGGGACTTCGACGGCGAGATGTGGACGAGGAACTTGTGGCGCCCGATCTGCCGGCCGACGAGGTACGCGCCCGTGTCGTAGCTCCACACCCCGAGCACGAGCAGCAGGATCCAGCCGCGCTCCGCGCCGATGGGCTCGAGGACGGCGCCCGAGGGGATGGGCGGGCCCATGGAGCCGACCTGCAGGATGAACCCGATCAGGCCGACATACACGGCCCCGAACACGGTCGTGAACCAGGCCACCAGGCCGTCGCGCGGGTCGATGCGCGAGAACGCGCCCACGCCGGCGAGCACCACGCCCACCGCGACCAGGAGCACGCCCTTGTCCCCCACCGGGTGCACGGCCGCCTCCAGCACGAACGCGATCGCGAGGGCCGTGCCGAACAGGGCGAGCGACGGGTAGCCGGCCCCCTTGAGCAGGCGGAACACCTCGGTCCCGCCGATGGCGGCCACGACGACCAGCACCACGGCGATGGCGGGCAGGCCGATCCAGAGGGCGATCCCCAGGATGGGGACGAGCAGCAGCGCGGAGAGGGCGCGGGTCTTCAGCATCCGGAGCGCCTAGCGGCCGAAACGGCGGGTGCGCCGGGCGAACTCGAGCAGCGCCTGGTCGAAGGTCTCCGGGCCGAAGTCCGGCCAGAGGCAGTCCGTGAACCACAGCTCCGCGTAGGCCGACTGCCAGATGAGGAAGTTGCTGATCCGCTGCTCGCCGCCGGTGCGGATGACGAGGTCCGGGTCCGGCAGGCCGGCCGTGTAGAGCGCCTCGCCCACCGTCCGCTCGTCGATCTGCTCGGCGGGGGTGCCTTCGGCAACGATGCACCGCACGGCGTCGACGAGCTCCGTCCGGCCGGCGTAGTTCCACGCGACGTTGAGCTGGAGGCGCGTGCCCTCGGCGGTCCGGTCGAGCGCGCCGCCGATGGCGAGCCGTGTCTCGTCGGGCAGCTCCTCGAGCCGGCCGAGCAGCCGGACGCGGACGCCCTGGGCGGCGAGCTCGTCGGTCTCGCTCGCGATGGCGCGTGCCAGGAGGTCGAACAGCCCCGCGACCTCGTCGTCGGAACGGGCCCAGTTCTCGCGGCTGAACGCGTACAGCGTGAGCATCGGGACGCCGCGCCGGACGGCGTGCTGCAGCAGCCCGCGGACGGCCTCGACGCCCGCCGCGTGTCCCTCGAAGTCCGACAGGCCCTTGGCCTTTGCCCAGCGCCGGTTGCCGTCCATGATGATGGCGACGTGCCGGGGAAGGTCCTCGGCCGGGACGAGCGCGGCATCCGAGGGGGGCGCGCCAAGGTCCGGCGCGGCGCCCTCGCCGGCGGGGTCGTGGGCGAGCGGCGGGGCGTCGGTCGGGCGCGCCAGCGAGCGGTCGGGCGCGTGCGCCACTAGACCTCGAGGACCTCCTGCTCCTTCACGCCACCGAGGCGGTCGACGTCGGCGATCACCCGGTCCGTGATCCTCTGGAGAAGCTCGAGCTCGCGGCGGCCCTCGTCGGCACCGATCGAGCCGTCCTTCTCCTCCTTCTTGATCCCGTCGTTGGCCTCGCGCCGCAGGTTGCGGATCTCGACGCGTGCCTCTTCCATCCGCTTGTGGACGGTCTTGACGATGTCCTTGCGACGCTCCTCGGTGAGCGGCGGGATGTTGAGGCGGACGACCGTCCCGTCGACGTTCGGCATCAGGCCGATGTCGGACTTCATGATCGCCTTCTCGATCGCGCCCAGGACGCCCCGGTCCCAGGGCTGGATCACGATCTGGTGGGCCTCGGGCACGCTGATCGACGCCAGCTGGTTGAGCGGCGTGGGCGAGCCGTAGTAGTCCACGTGGAGGCGCTCCACCAGGCTGGTGGACGCGCGCCCCGTCCTGAGGCCCTGGAAGTCGCGCTCCATGGCCTCCACGGCGCGGAGCATCTTGCGCTCCGCCGCGGCAAGGATCTCGGTGGTCATCCGGTTGCTCCTCCGGTCTGGGCGGAGATGAGGGTGCCAACCCGCTCGCCGCGGGCGACCCGGGTGATGTTGTCGGGTGCGTTGAGGTCGAAGACCACGATCGGCAGGTCGTTCTCCATGCACAGGGAGACCGCCGCCGCGTCGAGGACCTTCAGCTGGTCCTTGAGCACATCGTGGTAGCTGAGCGTCTCGTAGCGAGTGGCGTTCGGATCCTTCATGGGGTCCGCATCGTAGACCCCGTCGACCTTCGTGGCCTTGAGCAGGACCTCCGCGTCGATCTCGACGGCACGGAGCGCCGCAGCGGTGTCGGTCGTGAAGTACGGGTTGCCGGTGCCGGCCACGAAGATGGCGACGCGGCCCTTCTCCAGGTGCCGGACGGCGCGCCGGCGGATGTAGGGCTCCGCGATCTCGTTCATGCCGATCGCCGACATGACGCGCACGGGGATGCCCGCGCGCTCGATCGCATCCTGGAGCGCGAGGCCGTTCATGACCGTCGCGAGCATCCCGATGTAGTCGCCCGTGGCGCGATCCATGCCCCGGGCGGACGCGGCCAGCCCGCGGAAGATGTTGCCCCCTCCGACGACGATCCCGACCTGGACCCCCATGCCGTGGAGCGTCCCGACCTGGCGTGCGACGAACGCGCAGAACGCGGGGTCCACGCCGTACTGGCGCTCGCCCATGAGGGCCTCGCCGGACAGCTTGAGCAGGATCCGGCGGTAGCGGAGCCGGCCCTCGGCGGGGGCCATCTCCGGCCCCTCGCCCGTGCCGGTCCCACGACCGGCGTCCGTCACATCTCCTCCCCGAGCGCGAACCGGACGAAGCGGCGGACGCGGATGTTCTCGCCGATCATCGCGATCTTCTCGGTCACGAGCGCGCGCACGTTGCGGTCCTCGTCGCGGAAGGGCTGCTCAAGCAGGCAGACCTCCTTGTACCACTTCGCGAGCTGTCCATCGACGATCTTCTCGCGGATCGCCTCTGGCTTCGCTCTGACCGCCTCGTCGGCCGCGAGGGCGGCCTTCTTCGCGAGCAGGACGTCCCCGGGGATGCGGTCGATGTCGACGTACTCGGGCGCAAGGCCCGCGACCTGCATCGCCAGGTCGCGGACGAGCTTCTGGAACTCGTCCGTGCGGGCCACGAAGTCGGTCTCGCAGTTGACCTCGATCAGCACGCCGACGCGGCCGCCGGTGTGGATGTAGCTGGAGACGAGGCCCTCGCGGGCATCGCGGCCGGCCCTCTTGGCCGCCGCGGCCAGGCCCTTCTCGCGCAGCTGCGCGACGGCCTTCTCCATGTCGCCGCCGGTCGCCTCGAGGGCGCGCTTGCAGTCCATCATGCCCGCGCCGGTCCGCTCGCGCAGCTCCTTGACGGCCTCCGCCGTGATCGCCATCTGGTGTGTGCTCCTGTTCATGTGCTGAGCGCGCGGTCAGGCCGTGCGCGGGTGGGTGCCGTGAGCCGGGCCGGCGCGGGGTCGCGCCGGGCGGCGGGCCGGGACGGCGGCCGAGCCGCGGCCCCGGGCGGGTCAGCCGGCAGCCGGGGACTCGGGCAGCGCGTCCTGGGTCCCGCCATCGGCCTTCGGAGCGCCGGGCAGGAGGTCGTCGTCCATGTCCGGGTCGAAGGAGAGGGTGCCGCCGGCGGCAAGCTGCGCGACCAGGTCGGCCGCGGCCGCCTCGTCGAACTCGGGCTCGTCGGCCGCTGCCTGGGGCTCGGGTGCCTCGGCCTCGGAGGAGGCGTGGGCGGCGCGCAGGCGCTGGCCCTCGATCGCGGCGTCGGCGACCAGCTGGCAGAGCAGCCGGATGGCGCGGATCGCGTCGTCGTTGGCGGGGATGATGTAGTCGATCTCGTCCGGGTCGACGTTGGTGTCGCCCGTGCCGACGACCGGGATCTCGAGCTTGTTCGCCTCGGTGACGGCGATGCGCTCGCGGTGCGGGTCGACGATGAAGATGGCGCCCGGGTGGCGCTTCATCTTGCGGATGCCGCCCAGCGTGGCCTGGAGCTTGTTGAGCTCCTCGGTCAGCAGCGCGGCCTCCTTCTTCGGCAGGCGGTCGAAGTCGCCCGCGAGCTGGCGGGCCTCGAGCTGGTCGAGCAGTCCGATGCGCTTCTTGATGGTGACGAAGTTCGTCATCATGCCGCCGAGCCAGCGCTTGGTGACGTAGGGCTGGCCGGCGCGGATCGCCTCCTGCATCACCGGCTCCTGCGCCTGCTTCTTCGTTCCGACGAAGAGCACCGACTCGCCGCGCGCGACCGTCTCGGTGACGAACTCCAGGGCCGCGTCGAGGCGCTTGACGGTCTGGGCCAGGTCGATGATGTGGATGCCGTTGCGCTCCGCGAAGATGAACGGCTTCATCTTCGGGTTCCAGCGGCGGGTCTGGTGTCCGAAGTGGACGCCGGCCTCAAGCAGCTGGCGCATCGAGACGGTGGGCACTGGGTGACCTCCTGCGGTTCATGCCTCCGCGAATCCCCGGCGGGAGCCTCGTGCCGGCGCGCTCTCGGCCGGTCGTCGGGCACCGTCCCGATCGGGTTGGTGATCCGCGTGTGAGCTCCGTTCCGGCAACGGCCGGCACGGGCGTGGGTGACCGCCGCGGGCGTGCCACGGCGGGCGGGAGTGTAGCACAAGGGGTTGACCTGGGCGCTCCACCGAGCGCTCCACCGGTCCCTCCACCGAGCGCTCCACCGGTCCCTCCACCGGGCCTGGTGCGCGGGTCACAGGGCAACGCCGCGATGATGCCGGACGCTGGGGGAGCCGTCCGCCCCCGGATCGATGGCGACGAGATCCACCCGCAGCGCCAACCCGGGCAGGGCCCGTCCGTCCGGCAGCGTGCCCGCCTCGAGCAGCGTGCCCACGGCGCGCCGGAGCGTCGAGCGCTTGCGCCAGTCGAGCGACTCCTCCGCCAGCCCGAAGTCCCGCCGTCCTCGCCGCCGCACCTCCACCACCACGAGTGCCGGCGGCGGCCCCGGGTCCACCGCCACGAGGTCCAGCTCGTCCCGGCCAAGCCGAAGGTTGCGCGCCAGGATCGTCCAGCCCGCGGCCTCCAGGCGGGCCGCGACCAGCCGCTCTCCCTCGTCGCCGATCCGCTGCGCCGGCGTGGACCTCACCCGCTCCATCCACGGAGCATGGCGATCGCGGCTCATCGGCTGCTTATGCCTGGCCCGCGGCCCCTGCTACCGTGCCGCCATGCTGCGGATCGACGAGGCGGAGCGACGTGCCCGGCTGGCCGTGCGCCACCGCCTCGCTCCGGGAACCCGGGCCACCGACCCCGTCACGACGGCCCGCGACCTGGTCGGCCTCCACGCGACAGACCCCATGACGGTGTATCTCTCCGCCCGGGCACGGACCGCGGGCCTCACGCGCGACGCCCTCTCCGCGGCCCTGTACGAGGAGCGCAGCCTGCTCCGGGTCGTGGGCATGCGCACGACGATGTTCGTGGTGCCGCACGACCTGGCCGCGATCATCGACGCCGCCTGCGCCCGCGCGGCCGGCACCACCGAGCGGGCAAGGCTCACCCGGTGGCTCGGCTCGTCCGGTGCCGTGCCAGGGGACGCCGGGGCCTGGCTCAACGCCGTGGAGGGAGAGACGGTCGCCGCCCTCGAGGACCTGGGCGAGACGACGGCGGCGGAGCTGGTGGCCCGCGTCCCGGGGCTGCGGGTCCGGATCCCGTTCGGGGAGGGGCGCACCTGGCAGGGAACGGTCGGCGTCTCCACGCGGATCCTGTTCCTGCTTGCGGCGGAGGGGCGGGTCATCCGCGGACGACCGAGAGGCAGCGTCGTGAGCAGCCTCTACCGCTGGGCGCCGATGGATCGATGGGTGCCCGGCGGCCTGCCGTCCATGCCCACCGACGAGGCGCGGGCGGGGCTGGTCCGTCGCTGGCTCGGCGCGTACGGCCCGGGCACCCTCGCGGACCTGCGCTGGTGGACGGGCTGGCCGCTGCGGGACCTGCGCCACGCGCTGGCGGCGGTCGCCACAGCCGAGGTCGACCTGGGAGGCGAGGTGGGTCTCGTGCTCGCCGAGGACGCGGAGCCGGAGGCCGCCCCGCCGGAAGGACCCTGGGCCGCGCTGCTCCCCTCCCTCGATCCCACCGTGATGGGCTGGGCGCGGCGCGACTGGTTCCTGGGCCCGCACCGGGCCGCCCTCTTCGACCGCAACGGGAACGCCGGACCCACGGCGTGGTGGAACGGCCGCGTGGTGGGCGGCTGGGCGCAGCGGCCGGACGGGGAGGTCGTCGTCCGCCTCCTCGAGGACCCGGGCGAGGAGGCGGCGCGGGCGCTGCGGGACGCGGCCGGCGAGGTGGGCGCCTGGCTGGGTCAGGTCCGCGTGGTCCCGCGGTTCCGGACACCGCTCGAGGCGGAGCTCGCTGGGGCGCGCCAGGGCTGAGGGGTCGTTCCCGGGTTGGCGCGACATCGGCCTGCCGCGAGGCTCGCCAGCGCGCGCCAGGGCTGAGCGGTCGTTCCCGGGGTTGACGCAAGATCGGCCTGCCGCTCGTCCGGCCTCCCGCGATGGCCGAACTCGTCGGGCCCGCCACCAGGCTCGCCGAGGTCGCCGAGGTCGTGACGTGCCACCGCGCGGACCAGTGGATCGGTCACCGGACGAACGAGCCGCCCCCTGGCACCCCTGTTCGCCGGCAGGGCCGCCCACCGGACGGATGTGCCGTGGGCCGGGTGGAACCCCCGGTCAGCGAGGCATTGCTCCGCACGGGCCCGCGGAGCCAGGCGCCGGACCGCATGCGAGGACGATGGCGCGCCCCCGCGGCCCAGGCTGCGAAGTCGTGGCCCACCACCCCGGGCGTCCCGCGAGCCCCGGGAACGTGCGCAGGCGATCCGGGCGCGAACGGGAGGTCAGGCCTCCTCGTTCTCCCGGTATTCCTCGAGGGCCGTCTCGAAGTCGCGCCCCGGCACGATGTCCACCCGGTGCTGCTTGTCCGAGCTGTGGAACTCGGGGTTCTCCGCCACGAATGCGTCCCAGGCATCGGAGGCATCGAGCGGCATCGCGATCATCAAGCCGCTGCGGCCGTCAGCCATCAGCTTGCTGACCTCCTTGATGTCGTCGTTCTTGAGGCCGCTGTCCTTGACCGCCGACGTGACCGCACCGATGGCGGCGCCGGCGGCGACCGCGCCGAGGCCCACCGGCCCGAGGAGCGTCGCCAGGAAGAGCCCGGCCGTCCCGCCGACGACGCCGCCGCGGACCGCGCCCGGGTCGCTCTTCATGTCGTTGGTGATCGTCACCTTGCCGCCGACCGCCTTGTGGACCAGGACCACGTCCTCGATGGTGATCTTCTTGGCGTGCTGGCCTTCCTTGATGACCTCCCACACGGTCCGGGCGAGCATCTCGTCGGTGAACCCGAGGAACTGCAGGCGTGTGTGCTTCGGCTCGCTCATGCGGAGGATCCTCCATGGTGGCGGGCGCCGGATGGCGGTCCGCGGCGCTGGGCGTCATTGTGCGCCATTGCCGGCGGGGACGCCCTCCAGCACC
>Ga0302299_10002288_pt1 | contig 11674 bp, 9 predicted proteins | sample III_Fen_N3_4_FD_198795 | JGI IMG/M metagenome (GOLD analysis project Ga0302299, IMG submission 198795) | Peat permafrost microbial communities from Stordalen Mire near Abisko, Sweden - III_Fen_N3_4 | ecosystem: Environmental > Terrestrial > Soil > Wetlands > Permafrost | place: Sweden: Abisko...
CCTGCTGCCCGCGAGCGAGGCGGAGACGCAGGCCGCCCAGCGTGCCGGGGACGCCGCCAAGGAGCACGGCGTCCTGGAGCAGGCGAAACAGGCGGCCCAGGAGGTCGCCGGGGACCTGAAGGAGCACGCGCAGGACGCCGCGCAGCAGGTCAAGGAGCGTACCCAGGACGCTGCGGGCAGCGTCCGCGAGGAGGCACGCTCGTCGGTGTCCGGCTGACGTCGGCGTCCGGCTGACGACGCGTCCCGGTCGGAGTGCGCAGGCCGCCGGTGGGGTTCGCCCCGCCGGCGGCCTTCGCCGTCCAGCCCCGGCCGCCGAGCCGTCCGAGCCGGTCGGCCCGAGCCGGTCAGCCCAGGTCGACGACCGAGTCCTGGCCGCCGAAGGCGTTCGGCTCGTAGTCGTCGGCGGCCCAGTCGTTCTCCCACCGGTCGCCGTCGAGCAGGTAGCGGAAGCGCCACCGGCGACCCACCGCCAGCGGGACGCTGAGCCGGAACCCGCCGTCCGGCGTCCGTTCCATCGGGTGGGCGTCCGGCGACCAGTCGTTGAAGTCGCCGCAGAGGCACGCACGCGCCGCCCCCGTGGACGGCGGGAGCTCGAAGGTGATCATGACTACCTCCGGCCCGGGATCGCGTGTGATCATGCAGCCTCCCATCACGCCCGCTCCCTGCCACAACGTGCGGGGCGGCGCAGAAGTTCGCCGTTTGAGCCCGCGTCCGGTGGGCAGGAACAACTCAGCATGCCGGCGCGAGGAGGCAGCATGACCACGACCACGCCCCGGCGGACGGCCCGGCCCGATACAGGGACGGCGGCCGGCGCCGAGCCCGTCCTGCGGCCGCGACCCACCGGCGGCGGCCGCCGTCCGGGGTCGGCGGTCACCGCGTGGCTCTCGACGACCGACCACAAGGTCATCGGTCAGCTGTACCTGTACACCGCGATGTTCTTCTTCGTGGTGGCCGGGATTATGGCCCTGTGGATCCGGGCCGAGCTGTTCTCCCCCGGCCTGCAGTTCGTGCAGAGCAACGACCAGTACAACCAGCTCTTCACGATCCACGGCACGGCGATGCTGCTGCTCTTCGCGACGCCGATGTTCTCGGCCTTCGCCAACCTTCTGGTCCCGCTGCAGATCGGCTCCCCGGACGTCGCCTTCCCCCGGCTCAACATGCTGTCCTACTGGCTGTTCCTCTTCGGCGGGCTGCTGGTCGTCGCGGCGTTCCTCACGCCGACGGGTGCGGCGAGCTTCGGCTGGTACGCCTACACCCCGCTGTCCGGCGGCCGGTACACACCGGGCATCGGAGGCAACCTCTGGGTGTGCGGGCTCGTCATGGCGGGTTTCTCGACCATTCTCGGCTCGGTCAACTTCGTCACCACCATCGTGTGCATGCGCGCGCCCGGCATGACGATGTGGCGGATGCCGATCTTCACCTGGAACACGCTCCTGACCGCCGTCCTCGCCCTGATGGCGTTCCCGGTGCTGGCCGCAGGGCTGTTCGGGCTCCTGCTGGACCGGCAGTTCGAGGCGCAGATCTTCGAGGTGGCGGGCGGTGGCCCGATCCTGTGGCAGCACCTGTTCTGGTTCTTCGGGCATCCCGAGGTCTACATCGTGGCGCTGCCGTTCTTCGGGATCATCACCGAGATCATCCCGGTGTTCTCCCGCAAGCCGATCTTCGGGTACAAGGCGCTCGTCTTCGCCACGATCTCGATCGTCGGGCTCTCGGCAGCGGTGTGGGGCCACCACATGTATTCGACCGGGTACGTCTCGCTGCCGTTCTTCTCCTTCATGACGATGCTCATCGCCGTCCCGACGGGCATCAAGTTCTTCAACTGGATCGGCACCATGTGGCGGGGGCAGGTCACCTTCGAGACGCCGATGCTCTTCGCGCTCGGCTTCCTCGCGACCTTCCTCTTCGGTGGGCTGACCGGCGTCCTGCTGGCCTCGCCGCCGCTGGACTGGCACGTCACCGACTCCTACTTCGTCGTCGCGCACTTCCACTACGTGCTCTTCGGCACGGTGGTGTTCGCGACGTTCGGCGGCTTCTACTTCTGGTGGCCGAAATGGACCGGGCGGATGCTCGACGAGACGCTCGGCCGGTGGCACTTCTGGCTCACCTTCCTCGGCTTCCACACCACGTTCCTGGTCCAGCACTGGCTCGGGATGCAGGGCATGCCCCGGCGCTACGCCGACTACCTCCCCGAGGACGGCTTCACCTGGGCGAACCGGGTGTCCACGGTGGGCGCGTTCGTGCTGGGCATCTCGGTGGCTGTCTTCCTCTGGAACGTGGTGGTGACCTACCGCCGGCCCCGGACCCTCCTGCCCGAGGACCCGTGGGGCAGCGGCCGCTCGCTGGAGTGGGCGACGTCGTCCCCGCCCCCGCGGCACAACTTCACCGTGCTGCCGCGGATCCGGTCGGAGTCGCCGGCGTTCGACCTGCACCACCCGGAGGCCGCGGACGCCGAGCCGCACGTCCGCGGGGACGCCGACGACGGCGTCAGCGGCGGCCTGCGGGACGTCCTCGGCGACGCCGACCGCACCCCCTAGCCCCACGCACCCCCCGCCGACGAGGGCAACACCCGGCGGCCGGCCCCCTGACTACCCAAAGTGATCTCCAGTGTCGGTCGGTGGAGAAATCGATCACGTAGCGCTCCCCCGAACGGTCCAGTTTGCTGACCCGCCGGTCAGCCGGGCGGCGCACCGGCGAGTAGGCCCATTCCCTTGCTAGCGTGGGGCTCCGGCGATGCGGCAGGGCCTCCCGGTCCCCCGCAGGATCGCCGCCGAACGCTCCAGGGTTGCGAGATCCACGTGCTCCTCACACCGCCCCGGGTTCCGGCGCCGTCACCTGTGGTGACGGGCGAGGGCCCCCATGCCGAGCCGGTCACCGGCCCCTCGACCCACCGCCGGGTGGGTCATGCCCTGGTGGTCGACCTCGACCACGCGCCCGAACCGGGTGACCAGACGCCCTGGCCGGGGGTCCTCGCCGACCACCTCGGCCGGCGGGCGGCGACCGTCGACGTCCTGGGCACGGCCGCCGCGCCGCCGCACCGACCGGACCTGGTGGTCGGGTTCACCCCCCACCTGGCCAGCGCGGAGGCTGCCGCCCGCATCGCCCACCGGACCCGGGCCCGGCTCGTGGTCGTGGTTCAGGAGCTCCATCGACCGGCCGACCACCCGTCGCGACGCGCCCACACGGACCGCGACGCCGACGCGCGGGCGGTCCGGGAGCGGAGCGTGCTGCGGCGGGCGTCCGTCGTGGCGATCACGAGCGAGCGCTTCCGGTCCGCGGTCCGAGCACTCGGCGTGCCGGACGACCGGATCGGGATGCTGCCGGACTGGGCCCACGTGGTGCCGGCGTGGCTGGACCGGCTGGACGCGCGGCGGGCCCTCGGCTGGCCGGAGCGCGGCTTCATCGCCGTCCACACCGGGATGGGACCGCACCACGATCCGGAGACCGTGGTGGCGGCGGCGCGCCTGGCGGGCGACGGGCTGCGCGTCGCGCTGGTCGGGGACGGCGTGCGCAGCGCGGCCGTCCGGGCGCTCGCGGCAGACCTCCCGCACGTGCTGGTGACCGGCCCCCTGGACGCCGAGCAGCGACCGCTCAGCCTGGTGGCGGCCGACGCGCTCGTCCTCAGCGAGTGCCTGGCGCCCGGGGAGCTGGTGCTGCCCGCGGAGCTGGGCTCGTGCCTGGCCGCGGCCCGGCCCGTGGTCGCCGCGGCGTGCCCCGGCGGGGTGGCGGAGGCGGAGCTGGCGCGTGCGGAGGGCGCGAGCGTCGTCGTCCCGGCCGGTTCGCCGCGGGCGCTCGCCGACGCGCTGCTCGCCCTGCGCGCCGACCCCGCGCGCCGGGTGGCGATGGGACTGGCCGGGCTGGCCCACGCCGAGAGCCACCTCAGCCTGCGCCGCGCCCTGGCGCGTTTCGACGCCATCCTCGACGCCGCGCTGGACGCCGCACCCGACGGCAGGCTCGACGACCCGGCGGACCACGGGCTCGACGGCTGTGCCGTCAGCTGTCGACCGGTCGACGCCGCAGCCGGCTGAGCAACCGGCGGCCCCACCGGCGCCGGACGACCGACCCGGCGGACGCGCCAGGCCCCTCGGCCGGCGACAACGGCGACACCGGCGGCGGCACCGGGACGGGCCGCGTCGCCCGCCACTGCTCGACCAGCGCGTCGACGTCCACCTGGTAGGCGGACAGCGGCGGCCCCGCCCCACGGACCGGTCGCCTCCACTCGGCCGCGACGCGCGTGTTGAAGTCGGTGAGCACGGCGCGCACCTGCTCCTCGGCGGTCAGGTCGGCCAGCGACGCCGGGAAGCCCTCCGCCTCCCGGCGCAGGGCGAGCGCGGCCGGCAGCACCGCGGCCGGGTCGATCCGCTCCCTGCTGACGTAGCGCTTGATCCACCACTCCGGATCGCCCGCGTCGCGCAGGTCGAGCGGCTTGCCGGCGCCGGGGAGGTCGTCGAAGTCGCCGCGCTCGACCGCCTCCCGGATCCGTCGTTCGACGAGGGACTCCGACCAGTCCATGCAACCACTGTCGCACGTGTCGTCTGGCCTGGCATCCACCGCCGGGACGGGGCAGCGTAGGACCGACGAACCCTCGGGGCGCGTGCCGAGGACGCACCCAGCAGAAGGAGCCGGCCATGACGGATGCCTCCACCACGACGACCACGCACAGCACGGGGACGGCGCTGCGCCGGTCCGTCGTTTACCGCCGCACCGGCGGGCCCGACGTCCTGGAGGTCGTCGAGCGGGAGGTGCCGGAGCCGGGACCGGGTGAGGTCCGGGTGCGGCTGGAGCGCGCGGGCGTGAACCCGACGGACTGGAAGTCCCGGCGCGGCGCCGGCGGCGACGACCCGGTCGACCCGCCCCAGGTGCCCGGCCAGGACGGCGCCGGCGTGGTGGAGGCGGTGGGCGGCGGGGTCGAGGCGGCGTGGCACGGCGTCCGGGTCTGGGTGTGGGAGACGGCCTACCAGCGGCCAGAGGGCACCGCCCAGACCGTGGCGCTGGTCCCGGCACGCCGCCTCGTCCTGCTGCCGGACAGCGCATCCGCCGACCTCGGCGCGAGCCTCGGGGTGCCCTTCGTGACCGCGCACCGCTGCCTCACCGTGGGCGAGCACGGCCCGCACCGGCTCGGCCCCGGCACCCTTGAGGGGCGCACGGTGCTCGTGGCCGGCGGCGCCGGGGCGGTCGGGAACGCCGCGATCCAGCTGGCCCGGTGGTCGGACGCGACCGTCGTCGCGACGGTGAGCAGCCCGGCCAAGGCCCAGCTCGCGGCCGCGGCCGGCGCGGACCACGTGATCGACTACACCCGTCGGGACGTCGCGGAGGAGGTCCGCCGGATCGTCCCGGCCGGCGTGGACACGATCGTCGAGGTGTCGCCGGCGCGCAACGCCGCCCTGGACGCGCAGGTGCTGGCGGTCGGCGGGTCGGTGGCGGTGTACGCGAACAACGGCGGGGACGACGTCACGCTCCCGATCCGTCCCCTCATGCTGACGAACGCCCGGGTGCAGTTCGTGCTGCTCTACACCGCGCCGGAGGAGGCGAAGCGCCACGCCGTCGAGGACATCGACGCGGCGGTGCTCGACGGCGCCGTCCGGGTCGGGGAGGGCGCCGGGCTCCCGCTGCACCACTTCCCGCTCGACCGGGCGCACGAGGCGCACGCCGCCGTCGAGGCCGGCGCGGTGGGCAAGGTGCTGATCGACCTGTCCTGACCCGCGCGCCGGCCCCTGTGCCTCAGGCCATGCTGCCCGAGTCCTGGCCGGACTCGGCTCCGTAGAGATCGGCGTCCGTCACCGCGACACCGGGCTCGTCACCGGCGTCGGGCGTGTGTGGCTGCTGCGGGCGGTCGTCGCCGGTCGCCTGCGGGCCGCGGCTCGGGGACCGCCGACCCGGCGTTGACCCCCTCGTTCTCCACAAGGGTCGTGCCGTCGGGGTCGGGATCCGGCTGGGGTGCGGTGGGGGTGGGCATGCCGATCACGTACCCACGCCGCCGGGATCCACGCCTGGCCCAGGAGCGGGCGCCGTCAGGAGCCGGTGGCCAGCAGCGCCCGCGCCCGGGCCGTCCGGACCACGGTGCTCAGGGCGTCGAGGTCGTAGGCGCCGTAGTGCCGCCGCCCGTTGACGAAGAACGTCGGCGTGCCCGAGACGTTGCTCAGGTCGGCGGACTCCAGGTCGGAGGCCACCCGGGCCGCCCCGACGTGCCGCCGCAGGTCCGCGGCGAACCGCTCGACGTCCAGGCCCAGCTCCCCGGCATAACCGACGAGGTCGCGGGGGGTCAGCGCGTCCTGGTGCCGGAACAGCAGGTCGTGCATGGCCCAGAACGCGTCCTGCTCCCCCGCCGCCTCGGCGGCCTCCGCCGCGAGCTGGGCCCGCGGGTGGACGTCGGTGAGCGGCAGGTGCCGCCACACGTACCGGACGTCGCCCGCCTCCAGGAGCAGCTCGCGGACGGCCGGCTCCGCCTGACCGCAGTGCGGGCACTCGAAGTCGCCGTACTCGACCAGCGTCACGGGGGCGTCCAGCGGGCCGCGCAGGTGGTCACGCTCGACGTCCACCGGGACGACGAGGTCCACCAGCTCCTCGCCGCCGCCCAGCAGGGCCCGGACGCGCGCCGGCTTGGGGAGCGCCGCGGTCACCCGGAACACCAGCCAGGTGAGCGCCGACGAGCACAGCGCCGCGCCGAGGATGCCCAGCTTGGCCGCCTCCAGGGCCGGCCCCTGGAACGCCAGGGTCACCACGAGCAGCGACACCGTGAACCCGATCCCGGCGATGGTGCCGCCCCCCGCCACGGCCGCCCAGCCCACCGCCGGCCGCAACCGGCCGCGGCTCAGCCGGGTGGTCAGCCACGCGCCGCCGAGGACGCCGACCGGTTTGCCGACCGAGTACCCGAGCACGATGCCCAGCGCGATCGGTGAGCGCAGCGCCGCCCCGAGGGAGTCGACGCTGACCGTGACGCCGGCGTTGGCCAGCGCGAACAACGGCACGATGACGTGGCTCGTCCAGGGGTGGTACATCTGCTGCAGCCGGTCGTTCGGCGAGATCGCCGTCCAGACGCCCGCCCGGGCGGACCGGGCCAGCTCCGCCGTCGGCTCCTCCCGGAACTGCCGGAACTTCTCGCTCGCCCGCTCCAGGTCGCCACGCGCGGCCGGCCGGGCGAACGTGAGCAGGCCGAAGGCCAGCCCGACGACGACCGGGTCCACGCCGGAGGAGAAGGTCGCCGTCCAGGTCGCGACGCCGAGCACGAGGAACACCGCACCGCGCCGGACGCCGACCACCCGGCCCAGCACGACGACCGCCAGCAGCACGAGCGCGAGGCACAGGGCCGGCATCCGCACCGACCCGGTGTAGGCCAGCGCGATGACGACGAGCGCGCACAGGTCGTCGACCACCGACACCGTGAGGATGAAGGTGCGCACGGCGTCGGGCACCTTGCGGCCGATCAGCGCGAGGACGCCGAGCGCGAACGCCGTGTCCGTCGACATCGCCGCGCCCCAGCCGCGCGCGCCGTCGCCCCCGCCCAGCGCGTTCGCGGCCAGGTAGCAGGCGACGGGCACCACCATCCCGGTGAGCCCGGCGACGACGGGCAGCACGACCTGGCGCCGCTCGCGCAGCTCACCCAGGTCGAACTCGCGCCGGGCCTCGAGCCCGACGACGAAGAAGAACAGCGCCATCAGCCCGCTGTTCACCCAGCCCCGCAGGTCCTGGCCGAGGGCGTGGTCGCCCAGCCGCACCGACAGCTGCGTGGCCCAGACCCGGTGGTAGCCGGCGCCGTCGACGTTCGCCCACACCAGGGCGAGGACGGTGGCGGCCAGCAGGACGGCGGCACTGCCGGTCTCGGTGCGCAGGAAGACCCGCACCGGGCTGCGGCCGCGCTGGTCCCAACTGGTCAGGGCGGCCGGGGACGGCGGGTCGGCCGGCTGGGACATGGCGACACTGTGCCGCGCCCGCCGATCTCCTGCACCCCGAAGCCCGCCTGCCGGGCCCACCGGATCCGGTCGGCAGGTCAACCGGCGGTGAGGGAGCTGCCGTCCGGGGCGCAGAAGGTCGCGCCGCGGGTGAGGTGGAACTCGATGATCCGCGGCAGCGCCGCCACCGTGTTCCCCCGGAACCCGCTGAGCTCCTCCTCCGGCTCGGCGGACGCCTTGTGGTCGTGCAGGACCAGGACGGGCCGGCGGGTCGTCGCGACCGCCCCGGCGGTGGCCCGGGCCGTGATCGCCCGGACGAAGTCCGGCTCCACCTCCGGCGGCGCGTCCCAGTCGCCGGGGTCGGCGCTCCACTCCACGACGGCGAGGCCGCGGGCGGCGGTGACGCGCGCCGTCCGGTCCCCGTGGTGCCGCCCGCCGGGCCCCCGGAACCAGCGCAGCGGCTCGGCGCGCGGCCCGAGCGCGGCGGCCACCGCCGCCGCCGTGCTGTCGATCTGGGCCGCCTGGACGTCCTCGTCCAGCTCGTCGAAGTGCCCGAACGGGCGGCTCCCCGGGACGGCCTGCGGGTGTGTGAGCGTGTGGTTCCCCAGGGCGTGACCTGCGGCGACGGTCTCCCGCAGGAGGTCCGGCCGGTCCTGCACCGACCGGCCGCAGACGAAGAAGGTCGCCCGCACACCGTACCGGGCCAGGACGGCGAGGACGTCGGGCGTGTGCGGGCCGGGCCCGTCGTCGAACGTGAGCGCCACCGCCGGCGCCTCCGGCGGCCCCGGCACCGTCGTCACGACCTGGCCCGGTCCCTCGTCAGCGTCGCTCCGATCGGGGCTCACCAGTCCTCCTCCTCGCGCCACGCCGGCGGCGCCGATCCAGCCGCTCCAGCCCCTCCGGCCGAACCCCCGGCACCGGCCGCAGGCGCCGGCAGCCGCAGCGCCCCACGGACGCGGGCCGCGGCGTCCGGGCCCGCTCCCGTCAGCTCCAGCGCCTCCAGGACCGGCCCGGCGACCGGCCGGACGTCGAGGACGTGCGGTGACGCCCCCGGCGACCGTTCGGCCAGCCCGGCCGCGATCGCCGAGAGCAGGACCGGCGGGCCGTACTGCAGCGTCCCGCCGCCCAGCACGACCGGGACCGGCTCCCCCACCAGTCCCAGCCGCCGCAGCAGCGCGACCGACATGGTCACGATCTCCTCGCCCATCCGCAGGACGAGGGCCAGCGCGACGGCGTCCCCGCCCTGCGCCGCGGCGGTGACCGCCGGTGCGGCGTCGAGCAGGCGCCGGTGCGAGAGCCGGCGCTCCAGGTGGGCGACGGCCACGGCCTCGACGCTCGCGAGCCCGAACACCGCCGGCAGCAGCTCGCGAAGGACGGTGTCCGGGCCCCGGCCGTCGCCGGCGCGGACCGCCGCGCCGATCCCCGCCACGGCCAGGCTCGCCCCGCCGCCGAAGTCGCCGGTGATCTCGCCGAGCGCCAGGAACCGCGCGGTGCGCCCCTGCGGGTCGACGGCGCAGGCGTTGATCCCCGCCCCCGCCACGACCGCGACCCCCCAGCCCTGCGGCGCGCCGGCCTTGAGCACCGCGAAGGTGTCGTTGCGGACGACGAGCCGGTCGACCAGGTCGCGCGAGCGCAGCTCGGCCCGCGCCTCCTCCTCGGTGTGCGGCAGGTCGAGGTTGGCCCAGTGGAACGCGCCGGCCGCCAGCGGCCCGGGCCGCACGCCCGCCTCCCGCCGGGCCTGCCCCACCAGCGCCTCGACGGAGTCGGTCGTGGCGGGCACCCCGTCCGCGTGCGGCCTGGTCCCCGCGCCGCGCACGTGCGCCAGCACCGTGCCGTCCCGGTCCGCGAGGACGACGTCGGTCTTGGAGTTGCCGCCGTCGACCCCGACGACGACGGGGCTCACCGGGCGCCCGTCGCGCTGAAGAGCGGCAGGTGCTCGGCGTGCGCGCCCAGGAGCGCGTCGAGGACGTCGCGCGCCGGCTCCCACTGCCGGACCAGCGGGTTCGCGACGAGCGCCCGCAGCGCGACGGACCGGTCCCCGGTGCGCGCGGCCTCGCCGGCGAGCACCTCGTACGCGGTCGCCGACTGGACCAGCCCGAGCTGCTCCGGCGGCAGGGCGGGCACCGGCAGCGGGTGCGCGCCGTCCCGGTCGACGAGGGCCGCCACCTCGACGACGTCCGCGTGGCCGAGCCCGGCGATCAGCCCGTCGTTGCGCACGTTGACGTAGTGGTGCGCGCCGTCCCCGGTGAGCAGGCTCGTGACCAGCGCGGCCGCCGCCTCGCTGTAGTAGGCGCCGCCACGCTGGGTGAGCAGCTCCGGCTGCCGGTCGAGCGCCGGGTCGGTGTACAGCTCCAGCAGCTCGCGCTCGATCGCCAGCACCCGCTCGGCGCGGTGCTCGCCCTCGAGCTGGCGACGCAGCTCGGCGTCCGTGCAGTAGTAGTAGCTGAGGTAGTAGGAGGGCAGCGCGCCGAGGGCGGCCAGCAGCTCCGGCGGCACGCCCAGCTCCTGCGCCCACTCGGTCGCGCCGTCCCCGGCGAGCAGCTCGGGCAGCCGGTCGACGCCGTCCACCTGCACCGACCGGACCCACGACAGGTGGTTCAGGCCCGCGTGCCCGAGCCGCACCCGGTCCGGCTCGACGCCGAACCGCCCCGCGAGGCGGCGCTGGACGCCGATCCCGACGTTGCACAGGCCGATGGCCCGGTGCCCGGCGTCCAGCAGCTGCCGGGTGACGATCCCCACCGGGTTGGTGAAGTCGACGATCCAGGCGTCCGGCCCGGCGAGCCGGCGCACCTGGTCGGCGATGCCCAGGACGACGGGCACCGTGCGCAGCGCCTTGGCGAAGCCACCGGCGCCCGTCGTCTCCTGCCCGATGAGCCCGAACCGGTTCGGGATCGTCTCGTCGAGCAGGCGGGTGCGCTGGCCGCCGACCCGCAGCTGCACCAGCACGGCCGAGGCCCCCTCCACCGCGGACGGGAGGTCGGTGCTGGTCACGAGGCGGCCGGGGAACCCGGTCCGGCGCAGGATCCGCTCGGCGAGCCCGCCGACGATCCGCAGCCGCTCGGGGTCGACGTCATGCAGCACCAGCTCGTCGACGGGCAGGACGGCGGCGCGGCGCGCGAACCCCTCCACCAGCTCCGGCGTGTACGTGCTCCCACCCCCGACGACGGTGATTCTCACCCTTTGACTCCTGTCATGGTCACGCCCTCGATGAAGACCCGCTGCGCCAGGGCGAAGATCACCAGCACCGGGGCCAGGAACATCAGCGACGCCGCCATCTGCAGCTGGTAGGCGCTCTCGTGCGCCGTCCGGGCGATCGTCGTCAGCGCGACGGCCAGCGTCTGGCCGTCGGTGCTGTTACCGGTGTACAGCAGCGGGTTGTAGAAGTCGTTCCAGGCGAACAGGAACGCGAACAGCCCGACCGCGGCCAGGGCCGGGCGCACCATCGGCAGCACGAGCGAGGTGAGGATCCGCAGCTCCCCCGCTCCGTCCACCCGGGCCGCCTCGAAGATCGACTCCGGCAGCGTGAGGAAGAACTGCCGCAGCAGGAAGATGCTGAACGCGTCCCCGAAGAACGACGGCACGATCAGCGGCTTGAGGCTGCCCACCCAGCCCAGGTCCGAGTAGAGCACGTAGAGCGGCAACGACGTCACCTGCGCCGGGATCATCATCGTGGCCAGGACGACGAGGAAGGCCGCCCGCCGCCCGCGCCACCGCATCCGTGCCAGCGCGTACGCCACCGGCACGGAGCTCAGCAGCACCCCGACCGCGGACAGCACCGCGTAGAGCAC
>Ga0302299_10002289_pt1 | contig 11666 bp, 8 predicted proteins | sample III_Fen_N3_4_FD_198795 | JGI IMG/M metagenome (GOLD analysis project Ga0302299, IMG submission 198795) | Peat permafrost microbial communities from Stordalen Mire near Abisko, Sweden - III_Fen_N3_4 | ecosystem: Environmental > Terrestrial > Soil > Wetlands > Permafrost | place: Sweden: Abisko...
ACCGCGGGCGGCAGCCTGACCGACCAGCTGAGGGTGGTCGCCGCGTCGCGCGAGTTCCGCACCCTGCTGACCGTTTTCGTGCTGCAGGCGCTCGCCACCGGCGCGATGCTCGCGGGCGTCGACTACGTCGCCCGCGTGCTGCTCGGGCAGCCCGGCGCGTCGACGATCCTGTTCGTCTGCTTCGTCGCCCCGGCACTGCTGGTGACACCGCTCTGGCAGCGGGTCGGCGAGCGGCGCGACAAGCGCACCGGCTACCTGTGGGGGTCGCTGCTCCTCGCCGGTGGGGCACTGGCCACGCTGCTCACCGTGCAGGTCGGCGTCGCCGCCACCGCCGCCAGCGTCGCCGTGGTGGGGGTCGGCTACGCCGCCTGCCAGATGTTCCCGCTGGCGATGCTCCCCGACGTCGCCGCCGCCGACACCGCCCGCACCGGCGAGAGCCGGGCCGGCACCTACACCGGGGTCTGGACCGCGGGCGAGACCCTCGGCCTGGCGCTCGGCCCGCTGCTGTATGCCGGTGTGCTCGCCCTAGGCGGCTACGTCTCATCCACGGACTCCGCTGCCGTGCAGCCGGATTCGGCGCACACCGCCATCGCGCTCGGCTTCACGATCATCCCGGCCGCGCTCATCGCGGTCTCACTGCTGGTGCTGCGTAGGTACCGGCTCGACCAGGAGGTGCCCCGGTGACCCCACCGTCCACCGACAATGTCCTCGCGGCGCTCCGCGCCCTGCAGGCGCACGACCTGCCCGCCCACGGCGGCCGCACGCTGGCCTACGTCTACGACTCCGGGCTGGCCGACGCGGATGCCGTGGGGCTCGAGGCCCTCGCCATGTTCGCCGCATCGAACGGGCTGGACCCCACCGCCTTTCCCTCACTGCTGCGGATGGAGAACGACCTAGTGGCGCTCGCCGGGGGGCTGCTCGACGCCCCGGACGGCTTCGCCGGGTCCATCACCTCAGGCGGCACCGAGTCGATCCTGCTCGCCGTGCTGGCCGCCCGGCAGGGCTCGCCGCACGTCGCTGACCCGAGCATGGTGCTGCCGACCTCCGCCCACGCGGCCTTCCACAAGGCGGCCGAGTTCCTCGGGGTGCGCGCCGTGCTCGTCGACGTCGACCCGGTGACGTTCCGTGCCGATCCCGACGCCATGGCGGATGCCGTCGACGGCACGACCGTGCTCGTCGTCGCCTCCGCCCCGTCGTACGCCCACGGCGTGGTCGACCCGGTCACCGAGATCGCCGCGCTGGCCGCCGCCCGCGGCATCCGCTGCCACGTCGACGCCTGCATCGGCGGGTGGGTGCTGCCGCACCTCGCCGACGCCCCGCCGTGGACCTTCGCGGTCGAGGGCGTCACCAGCGTCAGCGTCGACCTGCACAAGTACGCCTACACCCCCAAGGGCGTCTCGGTGCTGCTGCACGCGACCCCGGCGCTGCGCCGGGGCCACTTCTTCGCGTCGGCGAACTGGCCCGGCTACACGATGCTCAACAGCACGATGCAGTCGACCCGCTCCGGCGGGCCGCTCGCCGCCGCGTGGGCGGTGACCCAGCGGATCGGCCTCGAGGGGTACGCGGCCCTGGCTCGGCAGGCCCGCGACGCGACGCTCGAGGTGGCCGCGGCCGTGGACGGCCTTCCGGGCCTGCGGGTGCTGACGCCCCCCGACGCCACCCTCGTCGCGCTGGTCGCCGACGGCTCCTGCGACGTCTTCACGGTCGCCGACGAGATGCTCGAACGCGGCTGGTTCGTGCAGCCCCAGCTGTCGTTCGGTACGGTCGCGCCCACGCTGCACCTCACCCTGTCCGCCGCGACGGCCCCGTCGGTGCCCGAGCTCGTCGTGGCGCTCGGTGAGTCGGTGGAGGCCGCGCGCGCCGCCGGCCCGGTGGCCGTGGACCCCGGACTCGCCGGGCTGTTGGCCTCGATCGACCCTGCCACCCTCGACGACGAGGGGTTCGCCGGGCTGCTCGCCGCGGCCGGCCTGGCCGGCAGCGACGGGGCGCTCGCGCTGCCGCGCCGGATGGCACAGGTCAACGCCCTGCTCGACGCCTGCCCCCTACCTCTGCGCGAGGCGCTCCTGCTCGGCGTCCTGGACCGCTTGTCGCGCCCCACACCCCCCTGAACGCGCCGCCGCTTGCCCCATGCCCCTGCTGGGGTATTGGCTGGGGCCCGATCCAGCACCGCAGCCGGAAGGACGCCGATGGCACCCGAGACCCCCGACCCCGCCCTGTCGCACACGGTCGGGAGCGACACCCCGGCCCTGCTCGAGTGCACGATCGGAGACAACCTCGACGCGACCGTGGCCCGGGTGCCCGGGCGTGAGGCGCTTGTCGACCGGGCGACCGGCCTCCGAATGACGTATGCCGAGCTGGGTGCCGAGGTCGACCGGCTGGCCCGTGGTCTGGTCGGAGCCGGCATCGGCAAGGGCGACCGGGTCGGCATCTGGGCCCCCAACTGTGCCGAGTGGGTCTTCGTGCAGTACGCGACGGCCAAGGTCGGCGCCATCCTGGTCAACATCAACCCGGCCTACCGCTCGCACGAGCTCACCTACGTGCTCAACCAGGCCGGCATCACGATGGTCGTCATCGCGCCGTCGTTCAAGACCTCGAACTACGTGGCGATGGTCGACACCGCGCGCGACGAGTGCCCCGCGCTGGAGCAGGTCGTCGTCATCGGGCAGGACTCCTGGCACGACCTGCTCGCCCGCGCCGACGAGGTGAGCCCCGAGCGGCTCGCCCTGCTGCAGGCCGACCTCGACCCCGGCGACCCGATCAACATCCAGTACACCTCGGGCACCACCGGCTTCCCCAAGGGTGCCACCCTCTCGCACCACAACATCCTCAACAACGGCTACCTCGTGGGGGAGGTCTGCCGCTACACCGAGGAGGACCGGATCTGCATCCCGGTGCCCTTCTACCACTGCTTCGGAATGGTCATGGGCAACCTCGCCGCCACCAGCCACGGGGCCTGCATCGTGATTCCGGCGCCCGGCTTCGACCCGGCGCTGACCCTCGCCGCGACGGCCGAGGAGCGGTGCACCTCGCTCTACGGCGTGCCGACGATGTTCATCGCCGAGTGGGCGCTGCCCGACCTTGCCTCCTATGACCTGTCCTGCGTTCGCACCGGCATCATGGCCGGCTCGCCCTGCCCGGCGTCGATGATGACCAAGCTCTTCGAGGCCGGGATCGAGGAGATGACGATCTGCTACGGCATGACCGAGACCTCGCCGGTGTCCACCCAGACGCGCACCGACGACTCCTTCGAGCGCAAGGTGGGAACCGTCGGCGCGGTGCACCCGCACCTCGAGATCAAGGTCGTCGACCCGCTCACCCGCGAGACCCTGGCGCGCGGCGAGGCCGGCGAGTTCTGCACCAAGGGCTACTCGGTGATGCTCGGCTACTGGGAGCAGCCCGAGAAGACCGCCGAGGTGCTCGCCGACGGGTGGATGCACACGGGCGACATCGCCGTCATGGACGCCGACGGCTACGTGCAGATCACCGGCCGGATCAAGGACATGGTGATCCGCGGCGGTGAGAACATCTACCCGCGCGAGATCGAGGAGTTCCTCTACACGCACCCCGACGTGCTCGACGCGCAGGTGATCGGGGTGCCCGACGAGAAGTACGGCGAGGAGCTCTGCGCCTGGATCCGGATGCGTGACGGGGCGCAGCCGCTCACGGCCGAGGCGCTGCGCGAGTACGCCTCGGGCCGGCTCGCGTACTACAAGATCCCGCGCTACGTGCGGGTCGTCGACGAGTTCCCGATGACGGTCACCGGCAAGGTGCGCAAGGTCGAGATGCGTGCCGTGACCGTGACCGAGCTCGGTCTCTGAGCCGCTGGGCCGGCGTCGCACCTCCCCGGTTATCGGTGCCCGGGGCGCGGTAGGTTGTCCGGCGACATCGCCCCCGGGGGGCACCGCCGATGACAGGACACCCACCGTGACGCCCGCTCGCCTGATCCTGCTGCTGCTCCTCATCCTCATCGCGGTGGTGCTCGTCGTCGTGGTGCTGCGTCGGGGCTCGGAGAAGCGCGACGCCCATCGCGCCGAAGCGGCCGGCCTGCGCAGCGAGGCCGAGAACCTCGCGGCGACCGCCGCCGGCCAGGGCGCCTTCGCCGACCAGGCCGCGCAGCGCGCCGAGGTGGCCCGGGTCGAGGCGGAGGAGAAGGCTCGGGAGGCTGCCCGGCTGGAGGCCGAGGCGGCCCAGCACCGCGCCACGGTGGAGGCCACCCAGCGCGAGTACGAGGCCACGATGCGCCGCGCCGACGACATCGATCCGGACGTCAAGGAGTCGGCGTTCCCGGCGGTCGCCGAGTCGGGGGGCAGGCACGCGGCGGCTGCTGCTGACGGGCACGGGGAGGCGGCCGGGGGTGGGCACGCCGACGCGGCCGAGGGTGGGCACGGCGACGGTGAGCACGGCGACGCGGGCGATGGTGGGCTGCCGGCGACCCGCGCGGAGCGTCGTGAGGCGCGCGAGGCCGACGCCGAGGCCGGGTGGACGGCTCCCGCGGCCGCATCGTCCAGCGCCACGGCGGGCGCGACCGGTGCTGCCGCCGCGCGTGCCTCGGCCCGGGCCGCGCAGGGGGACGATGACCGGGGCCAGGAGAGCGAGCGGATCGCCTCGGCCGCCGACTTCCGCGACGAGGTGCCTGACGAGCAGGGCGGTGTTTACGGGGGAGGCGGCTCGGGTAACGACTCGGACATGAGTGACGCCTCCGGCACTGACACCCAGCAGAGCACGCGCGACGACGACGGTCACGGGGCCGGAGAGGGTGCTGCCGCCGGCGCGGCCGGTGCAGGTGGGGCCTACGCGGCCACTCGGGCGATGCACGACGACGAGCAGGCCGAAGCCCGCGAGTCGACCGACGGCAACGGCGACTCGAGCGAGCACCGCACCGTCGGTGACGGGAGCGCGGACGACGCCGACGGGAACGCGGACCGGGCGGAGCTCCCTGCCGACGACCTCTCCCGCGAGGTCGAGTCGCCGCGCGGCGAGTGGGGCGGCCCACCGCAGAACGAGTCGGCCGAGATGACCATCGTCGAGCCGGAGGCCTACGCCACGACCGAGCCGGTGCTCGCAGCCGACCAGAGCGCGCCGGTGTCGCCCGACGCGGTTGACGTCGACGGCGAGGGCAGCGCCCACGACGGCGTCGACCACGACGACATCGACCGCAGCCCCACTGAGGGCGCCGACAAGTCGGACGAGGAGCGGTTCGACCCGACCCCCACCGGTGACTGGGCCGCCGACGAGGGTGAGCTGCTCGAGGAGAACGCCGACCGAGGGGACCGGCTCGAAGCCGAGCGGGCCGACCTCGCCGCGGTCGGCGACGGCAGCACGGACGACGGCGCGGCATCCCACGTCACCGGCGGCGAGACGGCATCCCATGGCGCGACCGACGGCGCGACCGACGGCACGGCATCCGTGGACGCCGACGCGCCCCCGGCCTCGCAGGCGCGCCGGATCTCCGCCTTCGAGGAGCTGCGCGACGGCGGCTTCGGCGTCGGCTCGGCCGCGCCGCTGGACGACCGCGCCCAGCCGCTCGACCACCCGGTGCAGGCCTTCCACGACATGACCTACCGCCTGCCCGGGGACGCCGGCTACGACGCGGACGAGCCGGACGTCTGGTTCTACGACGAGGGCGCCGCCCAGCGCAGCGGTTTCCGGCACGCAGACGGCTGATCGGGCCCGCCCGTACGCTCGGGCACGGGGTCATGGCGGTCACACCGCCCGCGCCTCCCGGGGGGTGAACCGATAGGTTCAGGGCACCCCCCTGCAGCCCGAGAGGACCCGCCGTGCGCGTTGGAGTGCCCAGAGAGACCCGACCTGGTGAGACGAGGGTCGCGGCGACCCCCAAGACCGTGGAGGCCATCCGCGGGCTCGGGTACGCCGTGTTCGTCGAGCAGGGAGCCGGCGCCCGGTCCAGCTTCGACGACGCCGCCTACGCGCGTGCCGGCGCCGACGTCGTCGACGACGCGGTGTGGAACTCCGACGTGCTGCTCAAGATCAACGCGCCCACCGAGGCCGAGATCGCGCTGCTGCGGCCCGGCCAGGTCGTGGTCTCGCTCATCGCTCCGGCGCTGAACCCCGAGCTGGTGCAGGCGCTCGCCGCCCGCGGGGTCACCGCACTGGCCATGGATGCCGTGCCCCGCATCTCGCGCGCCCAGTCCCTCGACGTGCTGTCGTCGATGGCCAATATCGGCGGCTACCGCGCCGTGGTCGAGGCGGCGCACGAGTTCGGCTCGTTCTTCACCGGCCAGGTCACCGCGGCGGGCAAGGTCCCGCCGGCCAAGGTGCTCGTGGTGGGCGCCGGGGTGGCCGGTCTGGCCGCCATCGGCACGGCATCCTCGCTGGGTGCGGTGGTGCGGGCCTTCGACGCGCGGCCCGAGGTCGGCGAGCAGGTCGAGTCGATGGGCGCTGAGTTCCTGCGCATCGACATCGAGCAGGCCGCACCGTCCGCCGACGGCTACGCCAAGGAGACCAGCGCCGACTTCGACGCCAAGGCGGCCGAGATGTATGCCGCGCAGGCCGCGGACGTCGACATCCTCATCACGACCGCGCTGATCCCCGGCCGCCCGGCCCCGCGGCTGATCACCGAGGACATGGTGGCCTCGATGAAGCCCGGTTCGGTGGTCGTCGACATGGCGGCCTCCAACGGCGGAAACGTCGCCGGCTCGGTCGCCGACCAGAAGGTCGTCACCGACAACGGGGTCACCATCCTGGGCTACACCGACCTCCCGGGCCGGCTGCCCACCCAGGCGTCGCAGCTGTTCGGCACCAACCTGGTCAACCTGCTCAAGCTCGTCACGCCCGGCAAGGACGGCGAGTTCACCCTCGACCTCGACGACCCGGTGCAGCGAGGCATGACCGTGGTGCGCGACGGCGAGGTGCTCTGGCCGCCGCCCGCGGTGCAGGTCTCGGCTGCCCCGGCCGCCGCCGTGGCCGCACCGGTGGAACCGAAGGTCGAGAAGCCGCCGATGAGCGCCAACCGGCGCCTGGCGTTCATGGGCATCGGCGCGGCCGTGTTCCTGCTCGTGGCCTCGATCTCCCCGGCACCGTTCCTCGGGCACTTCATGGTCTTCATGCTCTCGGTGGTCATCGGCTTCTACGTCATCGGCAACGTGCACCACGCGCTGCACACCCCGCTGATGTCGGTCACCAACGCGATCAGCGGCATCATCGTCGTCGGCGCCATCCTGCAGATCGGGCACGGCAGCGTCGCGGTGTCGGTGCTCGCGTTCGTCGGCATCCTCGTGGCGAGCATCAACGTCTTCGGTGGGTTCCGGGTGACCGCCCGAATGCTCGAGATGTTCAAGCGTGAGGAGCCGGCCCGATGACGGTGTCCGCAACCCTCGTTCAGGGCGCCTACATCGTCGCTGGGCTGTCCTTCATCCTTGCCCTGGCCGGGCTGTCGCGGCACGAGTCCGCGCGCAACGGCAACCGGTTCGGCATCATCGGCATGGGCATCGCCCTGGTGGCGACGGTCGTCGCGGCGACGGCGGGGGTGTCCGTCGCCGAGGTCGGGCCGATCTCGGTCGGCATCGAGGGCTCGGGCTGGTTCGGCCTGGCCATGATCCTGGCCGCGATGGGCATCGGTGCCGCGATCGGGCTCGACCGGGCCCGCAAGGTCGAGATGACCGGTATGCCCGAGCTGATCGCCATGCTGCACAGCTTCGTCGGCCTGGCCGCGGTGCTCGTGGGCTGGAACTCGTCGTACGAGAAGGCGGCGTACCCCGGCATCCACTCGGTCGAGGTGATGGTCGGTGTGTTCATCGGCGCGGTGACCTTCACCGGCTCGATCGTCGCCTTCCTCAAGCTGTCGGCGCGGATCAAGTCGGCGCCACTCATGCTGCCCGGGCGCAACTGGATCAACCTGGGCGCGATCGGCGCCTTCGTCGTGCTCACCGTCGTCTACGTGCTCATCCCCGAGGACAACGTGTTCGCGCGGGCCTCGCTGCTCGGCGTGGTCACCCTGATCGCGCTCGCTCTGGGCTGGCACCTGGTCGCCTCGATCGGCGGCGGCGACATGCCGGTCGTGGTGTCGATGCTGAACAGCTACTCCGGCTGGGCGGCGGCTGCGGCCGGCTTCTTGCTCGGCAACGACCTGCTCATCATCACCGGCGCGCTGGTCGGCTCCTCCGGTGCGTACCTGTCCTACATCATGTGCCGCGCGATGAACCGCTCGTTCATCTCGGTGATCGCCGGCGGGTTCGGCGTCGAGGGTGGCACCATCGCCGCCGACGTCGACTACGGCGAGTACCGCGAGATCACCGCCGAGGGCGCCGCAGACCTGCTCACCTCCGCGAGCAGCGTCGTCATCACCCCCGGCTACGGGATGGCGGTGGCCCAGGCGCAGTACCCCGTGGCCGACCTCACCAAGAAGCTGCGCGAGCGCGGCATCGACGTCAAGTTCGCGATCCACCCCGTGGCCGGCCGCCTGCCGGGGCACATGAACGTGCTGCTCGCCGAGGCCAAGGTGCCCTACGACATCGTTCTCGAGATGGACGAGGTCAACGACGACCTCAAGGGCGTCGACGTGGTGCTGGTGATCGGGGCCAACGACACGGTCAACCCGGCCGCCGCCGAGGACCCCACCTCGCCCATCGCCGGGATGCCGGTCATCCGGGTCTGGGAGGCCGACCAGGTCATCGTGTTCAAGCGCTCCATGGCCACCGGCTACGCGGGCGTGCAGAACCCGTTGTTCTTCAAGGAGAACACCTCGATGCTGTTCGGCGACGCCAAGGACCGCGTCGAGGACATCCTCAAGGCCCTCTGACCCGCCAGGTCTTCGCCTCGAGTGCGGAAGTGGCTGCCCTGGCACCACTTCCGCACTCACGACCGGGAGGGGCCGCCGGTAGGCTTCGCGGCGTGAGCGATCCCGAGCGGCCGACGTCCATCACGTACGCCGGAGCCGGTGTCGACGTCGAGGCCGGTGACCGCGCGGTCGAGCTGATGAAGGCCAGCGTGCGACGCGCGACGCGCCCCGAGGTGCTCGGTGGCCTGGGCGGCTTCGCCGGGATGTTCGACGCGAGCGCACTCAAGGCCTTCACGCACCCGGTGCTCGCCACGTCGACCGACGGCGTCGGCACCAAGGTCGCCATCGCGCAGGCCCTCGACCGGCACGACACGATCGGCTTCGACCTGGTCGGCATGGTCGTCGACGACATCGTGGTCTGCGGCGCCGAACCGCTGTTCATGACCGACTACATCGCCTGCGGCAAGGTCGTGCCCGAGCGGATCGCCGCCATCGTCTCCGGCATCGCCGCCGCCTGCGCCCAGGCCCGGGTCGCCCTGATCGGTGGGGAGACCGCCGAGCACCCCGGGCTGCTCGACCCCGACGAGTACGACGTCGCCGGCGCGGCCACGGGCGTCGTCGAGCGCGATGCCGTGCTCGGGCCGCAGCGGGTCGCCCCCGGTGACGTCGTGGTCGGCCTGGCCAGCAGCGGGCTGCACTCCAACGGCTACTCCCTGGTGCGGAGGGTCATCGCCCACGCCGGCTGGGCCCTCGACCGGCACGTCGACGAGTTCGGTCGCACCCTGGGCGAAGAGCTGCTCGAGCCGACCCGGGTCTACTCGGCCGACCTGCTCGACCTCGTGCGCTCGGATGCCGTCGACGTGCACGCCCTCTCGCACGTCACCGGTGGTGGCCTCGCCGCGAACCTCGCCCGGGTGCTGCCGCCCAGCGTGCACGCCCGGCTCGACCGCTCGACCTGGACCCCGCCGCCGGTGTTCAGCACGGTCGGCACCCTCGGGGCGGTGCCCCGGGGCGACCTCGAGCGCACCCTGAACATGGGCGTCGGGTTCGTGGCGGTGCTCCCGGCCGGGGGCGTCGAGGCGGCCACTGCCCTGCTCGAGGCACGCGGCATCCACACCTGGGTGATGGGCGAGGTGTCCGCCGCCGACGGCGCGCTGCTCGAGGACGGTGTCGAGGTGGTGCGCGGCGCCAAGGGCGTCGACGGCGGCTCGGTGCAGGTCGTCGGGGAGCACCCCACCCCCTGACCCACCCCCTCCGACTTATTGCGTAATACCCACCACACAGCGCGCCCCCAGGGCCTCTTTGCGTGGGTGAATCGCAATATGTCGGGGCGCGGGGCGGGCGCGGGATCTGAGTACCGGGACGGATGCCGAGGAGCCGGCTCTCGCGAAAGGGTGGCCCGCATGAGCAACGCCGCCCTGCACTCCGCCCGTGCCGGTCGCGTTGCCTCCACCGACCGCGACGGGACGACGCAGCGCTGGACGGTCGGCACGCTCACCGTGGCGACCGCCCTGCTGGGGGCCCACCTCGTGCTGCTGGTCACGGCGACCGGGCTCCTCGCGGCGCTCTGGAGCGGCCTTCTCCGGAACCCGGTCTCCCTCGACCTCGCGTCGGTGGCCGCCGCCGTCGCGCCGGTGCTGCTGGTCGGCTGGTGCACCGGCCTGGCGGCCAGCGCGGTGCTCGGCCGGATGGAGACCCTCGGCGCCCGCACGGCCGGCATCCTCGCTGGTGGCGTCGGCGGCGCGGTCGGCACGGCAGTCCTCACCCTCACCGGACTCCTCTGAACGACTTCGTGCGGTTTACACACGGTTCTCGCAGTCAGGGGGTGCGAGAACCGTGTGTAGGTCGCACGAAGCCGGGAAGCCAGGGGTTGGGACGGGGGGGTCAGGCGATGGTGATCTGGGGGGCGTAGAGGGCCATCGCCGCCAGGGCCCGCTCGGAGTTCTCCCGGCTCGACCCGGCGCACGCGGCGCCCGGCACGCGGACCGTGGCCCCGGCATCCGCCGCCGGAAGTGCGGTCGAGATCACGCAGCAGTCGGTCGAGACCCCGGTCAGGGTGATGTGGGCGTCGTCGCCGAGCAGCCCCCGCAGCGCCGGCCACTTGCCGAACGTCCCGGCCGTGACCACGTGGTCGGCGATGCCGACGAGCTCGGGCACCACGGCATACAGCGGGTCGTCGTCGGGTACGAGCGCGAACGGCCAGTCGCGGTAGTAGGGCCCCCACGAGCCGCCGAGCGACGGGTCGGCCACGAAGCGGGTCACCACCGTGCGAGCCGGCCCGAAGGATGCCGCCAGTTCGACGATGCGCGGCACCGTCGCCGTCCACATCGGCGAGCCCCACGGCGAGGTCGCCGGGTCGGCGAAGACCACCTGCGGGTCGATGACCACGAGCCAGCCCTCGCCCCGGTCGCGGGGCGCGACGTCGGTCACGGCGTCGGGACCGACGGCATCTGCTGCCTCGGTCACCGAACGGGCTCGCGGTCGGCGACCGAGGTGGCGGCGGCCGACGGGGCGAGGGCTTCCTGCCGGCGCACCCGCCCGCGTCGGGCGAGCCAGGTCACCAGGAAGCTCAGCGCGAGGGCGAGCAGCACGCCGAGGTTGGCGTACGCCCACGGGCCGTCCTTGCCGCCCAGCCCCAGCGGGCCGAGCAGGTAGCCCTGCCAGTTGTTCCAGGCGGCATCCGTGGCGAAGGTGTTGATGACCAGTCCCCAGCCGAGAAGCGACGCCACGACCATGGTGCCGATGGAGACCCAGTCGAACGCCCCATAGCGGCCGCGGGCGTCGAAGAGGTCGTCGTCGTCATAGTCGCGCTTGCGCAGGGCGATGTCGGCGATCATGATCCCCGCCCACGACGCCAGCGGCACGCCGAGGGTGATGAGGAACGACTGGAACGGCCCGATGAAGCTCTGGGCGAAGAACACGACGTAGA
>Ga0302299_10002290_pt1 | contig 11666 bp, 13 predicted proteins | sample III_Fen_N3_4_FD_198795 | JGI IMG/M metagenome (GOLD analysis project Ga0302299, IMG submission 198795) | Peat permafrost microbial communities from Stordalen Mire near Abisko, Sweden - III_Fen_N3_4 | ecosystem: Environmental > Terrestrial > Soil > Wetlands > Permafrost | place: Sweden: Abisko...
AGACCTACCGCGACCAGTCACTGCTCGGGTTCAACGGCACCACCGAGTGGGCGCTCGACTCGGTCACGCTCGACCAGGCGCTGTGGCTGCCCCGTGAGGACCAGCTGCGCGAGCTGCTCGGCGACCGGCTCGAGGCGGTGCGCCGCACCGAGGGCGGCTGGGAGGTCACGTATGCCGTGAAGCCGGGCTACGTGCACGCCGTCACCGACCCAGACCTCGAGTGCGCCTACGCCAAGGCCGTCCTCTCCCTCTGACCACACCGGTCCGGATGCCGGCAGCGGCGCACCGACGACACGGAGCGGGTGCCGCGGCCAACCCCACGCAGTGCCGGGGCAGCATCCGGCTGCTCCTTGTCGTCGGCCCGTCGGCCCTGACCCTGTGGACAACCGGCCCCGGAGGGTCGCCGTTGCGTGTCGTCGGCCCGACGCCGGTCAGCGCTTGCGCGAGGTGCCGAAGATCGAGCGGGTGATCTCGCGGCCGAGCACCGTGCCCGCCGAGCGCAGCGCCGACTTGAAGGCACTCGACCCCACGACCGCCTCGACCATGCTGGGCTGGGCCGCCTGCTTGCGGGCGGCGGCCTCCTGCGCCTTCTGCGCCGCCGCGGCATCCTTGGCCGCCTGCTTCTCCGCGGCCACCCGCGCCTTCTCGGCCGCGGCCTCCGCGGCCAGCCGCTCCTTCTCGGCCGCCGCCGCTGCGGCCGCTTGCACCTTGGCGTTCTCGGCCGCCACCGCCGCGGCCTGCTGGGCCTCGGTGCGGGCGACCTCGGCCTTGCCGAGCATCTCCGACGCCGACTCCCGCTCCACGTACGTCACGTACTTCGCCGCGATCGGCGAGGCGGCGACGGTCGAGGTGAGCAGCGCGGCATCCGAGGGCGCCATCAGCGACTGCGGCGCGCGCATCCGGGTCCAGGCCACCGGCGTCGGCGCACCCTTCTCGGACAGCACCGTGATCACGGCCTCACCGGTGGGCAGCTGGGTGAGCAGCTCCTCGAGGTCGTACGCCGTGTTGGGGTAGGTGCGCACCGCGGCCTTGAGCGCCTTCGCGTCGTCGGGGGTGTAGGCGCGCAGGGCGTGCTGCACCCGGTTGCCGAGCTGGGCCAGCACGTCGGACGGCACGTCCTTGGGCGACTGGGTCACGAAGAAGACGCCGACGCCCTTGGACCGGATCAGCCGCACGGTCTGCTGGATGGCGTCGAGGAAGCTCTTGCTCGCGCCGTTGAAGAGCAGGTGCGCCTCGTCGAAGAAGAACACCAGCTTGGGCTTGTCGAGGTCGCCCACCTCGGGCAGGTCGTGGAAGAGGTCGGCGAGCAGCCACATCAGGAAGGTCGAGAACAGCTGCGGACGGTCCTGCACCCCCGGCAGCTCGAGCAGTGATGCCACCCCACGCCCGTCGGGGGCCACCCGCAGCAGGTCGGCCGTGTCGAACTCGGGCAGCCCGAAGAACAGGTCGGCGCCCTGGGCCGAGAAGTTCACCAGCTCACGCAGGATGACGCCCGCGGTCGCCGACGACAGCCCGCCGAGCTCCTTGAGGTCGGCCTTGCCCTCGTCGCTGGTGAGGAACTGCACGACGGCGCGCAGATCGGCGATGGTGTCGAGCCACAGGCCCCTGGTGTCGGCGTAGTGGAAGACCAGCCCCAGGCTGGACTCCTGGGTGTCGTTGAGCCCCAGCACCTTGGCCAGCAGCGTGGGCCCGAACGTCGAGACGCTGGCCCGCACCGGGATGCCGGTGCCCTGCCCCCCGAGCGCGTAGAACTCGACCGGGTATGCCGTGGGCTGCCACGGCAGCCCCACGTCGGCCGAGCGGGCCGTGATCTTGTCGTTGGGCACCCCCGCGGTCGCCATGCCCGACAGGTCGCCCTTGATGTCGGCGAGGAAGACCGGCACCCCCTGGGCGACCAGCTGCTCGGCCATCAGCTGCAGCGTCTTGGTCTTGCCCGTGCCCGTCGCCCCCGCCACCAGGCCGTGCCGGTTCATCGCCGAGAGCGGGATGCGCACCGTCGCATCGGCGTGCGCCGCGCCGTCGACCACCGCCGCCCCGAACTCCAGGGATGGCCCCTCGAAGGCGTAGCCCGCACGGATCTCGTCGACCTGGGATGTGCTCGTCTGCTCGCTCACGCAGGTCAATCTAGCCCGCACGCACGCGTCGCTCGCGCTGTAGGAGACCTCCCGGCATACAGTGACTTCCGTGATCTTCAAGGCCGTCGGCGACTCGCGCCCGTACCCGGACCACGGGTACACGACACGGCAGTGGTCGACGGTGCCGCCCCGGCTGGTCCGCCTCGACGAGCTGGTCACCACCAAGCGCGAGCTCGACCTGCAGATGCTGCTCTCGGAGGACTCCACCTTCTACGGCGACCTCTTCGCTCACGTCGTCGAGTGGGAGAGCACCCTGTACCTCGAGGACGGCCTGCACCGCGCCCTGCGCGCCGCCCTGCACCAACGACCCACGCTGCACGCGCGCGTGCTGGTGCTCTAGGGGGTCTCGTGAGCGACTACACGACCGAGGCGGAGGTGTCGGTGAGCGCGCGCCGCAAGCGCCGTCAGCTCATCGTGCTCGGCGTGGTCGTGCTGGCCCTGTTCTTCGCGTTCTGGTACGCGTGGTCCTACTACCAGGCCGACAGCTCCGCCCGGGGCGCGCGCTCCCCCGCCGCCACCTGCGTCCCGTTCGACCCCAAGGTCGTCACCCCGGAGAACACCCAGGTCAACGTCTACAACGCCTCCAACCGCACCGGGCTGGCCGGCTCGGTCTCCCGCAACCTGCGCGATCGCGGCTTCGTCATCGGCAAGGTGGCCAACGACCCCTCCCCGCGGGCGGCCCCCAAGGTCGCCGAGGTCCGTTACGGCCCCAAGGGCACGGCCCAGGCCAAGCTGCTGCGCAGCACCCTGCCCAAGGGCACCGCGATGGTCAAGGACAAGCGCAAGGTGACCACGGTCGACCTGGCGCTCGGCGCGAAGTTCACCGCCCTCACCCCCGTACCGACGGCGACGACGACGCCGATGTGCCCGTCGCCGTCCACCTCCTGACCGGTGGCCGTTCCGGTCCTGCTCGGCGCCGAGGCCGAGGCCCGCAAGTCCCGCCCGGTCACGCTCGACCCGGCGCTTCCTGCATCCGCCGCGTTCGTCGTCATCGCCACCGAGTGCACCGACCACTGGCGCACCAACGCCGACCTGCTGCTCGAGTCGCGGGCGATGCCGCACCTGCACCAGACCCGGGTCGGCATCCGCCGCCTGCGGTCGTCGTTCGCGCTCTTCCGGTCGCTGCTGCAGGACGTCCCGGGCGCCTTCTTCATGGCGCACCGGCTGCGGTCCCTGGCCCTTCCGTTCGGCCCGGCGCGCGACCTCGACGTGCTGCTCTCCGGGCCCCTGGTCGACGACCTCGACGACGAGCAGGTCGGCCGCCTCGTCGCCGACCGCGAGGCGGCCTACGACGTCGTGCACGCCATCCTGCGCTCACCCGACTGGGCGGATGCCGAGCGCTCCGTGCGGGGCCTGCTCCTGCTCGCGCCGTGGGCCGGCGTCGACGACCTCCCGGTGCGCGAGCTCGCCGCGCGCACGCTGGAGAAGCGCTGGCACCGGGTCGTCGGGCACGTCGACCGGCTGGCGGCCATGGACCCGCGGGCGCGGCACCGGGTGCGCATCGAGGCCAAGAAGCTGCGCTACGGCTGCGAGTTCTTCGCCTCGCTGTACGACACCGACACCCCGACGGCGGTCACGGGGTCCGGCGAGCACCTCAGCGGGCCGCTCGCGCTCGCCTGGCACGTCGAGCAGGTGCAGACCGCCCTGGGCGCCGTGAACGACCACGCCACAGCCGACGCGCTGCTGCGCGTGGTCGGCTCGGCGGCGCCTTCGGTCGACGAGAAGCGGCTGGTCGCGGAGGCCGTCGAGGCGGTGCGCGCGCTGCGCCACCTCGACCCGTTCTGGCGCTGACCCGTCAGCCGCGGAGGGCTTGCCGCAGTGCCCTTTTCCCACCGATGAGCGCGATCCGGGGCCAGACGTGATCGAACCCACAGTGGTGGAAAAGTGGATTACCCCCGGGCGTATAACGGGAACATCCGCCCGAGCGGCGGCCGGCGCGCCTCCGAAGGAGGACGGATGTCTTTCCACATCGTCGCGGGGTCCCTGAACAACCCCGCTACCTACCTGAGCTGGGGTTGGCTGGGAATCTCCTTGTCCAACCTCGTCGTCATGCTCCTGACCGTCGCCATCTTCGTCCTGGCCGTGCTGCTGCCGTTCCCGCACCACGAGGAGGACGACCAATGACCGCCGAGAGCGTCGCCGCCCCGGCACCGCCCGCGGCCGGCAGCGAGCTCACCGACGCAGCTGCGGCCGAGGACGGGCGGATGTGGACCAACCGCCTGCGCAACAAGTTCTTCGGCACCTTCCCGCCCGAGAAGCTCCTTCCCGACCGCCAGCCGGCGTACGTCGCCTCGTGGATCTACGTCTTCGGCGTCGCCTGCCTCGCCGCGCTGATCATGCTGATCCTCAGTGGCCTGTGGCTCACCCTCGAGGGGCCGTCCTGGTACCACACCACGTCGACGGGGCACCTGGTCAACAGCATCCACTTCTGGTCGGTGCAGCTCTTCATGATCGCCCTGGTCGTGCACCTCTGGGGCAAGTTCTGGATGGCCGCCTGGCGCGGCCGTCGCGCGATGACCTGGATCACCGGTGCGTTCGCGTTCTTCACCTCCATCGGCACCGCCTTCACCGGGTTCCTGGTGCAGTCGAACTTCGAGTCCCAGTGGATCGCCTTCGAGGGCAAGGACGGGCTCAACGCCGTAGGCGCCGGGGCCTGGTTCAACGTCGCCAACGCCGGCCAGATGCTGCTCCTGCACGTCTGCCTGCTCCCGCTGGTCGTGGGCCTGCTCGTCGTGTGGCACGTGCTGCTGGTGCGCAAGCACGGAGTCGTGCCGCCCATCCCGCTCAAGCATGACCCGGCCGACGAGCTCGCGCCGGGCGAGAAGGTGCAGTCATGAGCGCCGCACGCAAGGCGTCGACCGACGTCGCCGCGCTGCCCTGGGCAGGACCCGAGCGCCGCTACGACATCGTCAAGGAGTTCGTCATCGCGCTCGTGGTGATGGCGGTGCTGTCCGTGGGGCTGGCCGTGGCCTTCAGCTCGCCCGACGAGAAGGCCCTGACCTTCAAGGGCTGGGGCACCACGGCACCCGAGAACTTCTACGCCACTGCAGTGGGCGAGCTCGCGGGCACCACCGAGTCGGCCGCCTACGGCCCGCCCTACCAGGAGGGTGACGGGCTCGCCGTCGGACCCCTTCGTCCGCAGAAGTGGATGGGCGTGCGCATCCCGGTCGACGCCGCGAACGACTTCGTCATCACGCCGCTGAAGAGCCAGGAGCAGCCCGCCGAGGTCACCTCGGCCATCGCGGCCTGGGAAGGCGCCACCCCCGACCAGCGCACCGCGTGGGCGACCGCCTACGACGACGCAGTGCAGGCGACGGCGGACGCCGACGGCGCCCTCCACCCGGACCAGGCCGCCACCGGCGACTACGGCCCCGTGCCAGTGCTCGCGAAGGCCCTGACCGGCATGGCCGCGTCCGGTGCTCTCGACGGGGCGATGGTCGCCCAGGGCAGCTTCTACGGCACCACCGACAACACCAAGCAGATCCTGTTCATGGGTGACGGTTCCTACCTCGATGACGCCGCCACCGCCCAGAACCTCCAGGGCAACACCTGGGGGATGATGAACGGCACCAACAGCTACCCCGGCCAGCCCTGGCTGTGGTGGGCGTCGTTCTGGTACCAGATCCCGACCTTCAACCCTGCCGAGGACGCCACCACGACGACGTCCCTGCAGGACAACGCCGACGCGTGGATCTTCTACATCATCGGCGTGATCGGCCTGGTCATCATCTTCTTCCCCTTCATCCCGGGACTGCGCTCGATACCGAAGTGGATCCCGGTGCACCGGCTGATCTGGCGCGACTACTACCGCAAGCACGGCAACGCCCACCTGGTCTGAGCCGACCACATCGCGCTGTCACTCGCCGCGCCGGCGGGTGACAGCGCGATGTCGTTCCCGGGCAGGGGTGCTCGGACGTTGGCAGCCTCCTTACGAAGGTCTGACGTGCCCGCTGACGCCGGTCGAGGTGTCCTGGCCCGCCCTATCCTCGGACCATGAGCCGCGCCCTCGTCGTCGACGACGACCCCACCGTCGGGGACGTCGTCGGCGCCTACCTGGAGCGAGCAGGCTTCGAGGTGCAGCGCGCGGCCGACAGTGCCGCCGCGCTGGCACTCGCGGCCGGAACGACGCCCGATGTCGTGGTGCTGGACCTGATGCTGCCGGGGATCGGCGGCCTCGAGGTGTGCCGGCGGCTGCGTCGCGACCATCCCCGGCTGCCGGTGGTGATGCTGACCGCGCTCGGCGAGGAGGAGGACCGCATCCTCGGGCTCGAGGTCGGCGCCGACGACTACGTCACCAAGCCGTTCAGCCCACGTGAGCTCGTCCTGCGGGTGCAGGCCATCGTGCGCCGGGCCGCCGCCTCCGACACCGGCTCCACCGACGCCCTGCGCCAGGGTGCCGCGGGAGCCCCCGACGTCACCACCGACGGCGACCTCGTCCTCGACCGGCGAGGCCACCTCGTCACCCGCGGCGGCGACGCGCTGGCGCTCACCGCCCGGGAGTTCGCCCTCCTGGACTGGTTCCTGAGCCACCCCGGCACCGTCGCCGGGCGCGACGAGCTGATGCGCGCGGTGTGGGGTTGGGACTTCGGTGACGAGTCGACCGTGACCGTGCACGTCCGACGGCTGCGCGAGAAGGTCGAGGCCGAGCCGTCCGCGCCGCGCCGACTCGTGACGGTGTTCGGCGTGGGCTACCGGTGGGACGCCCAGCCGTCGGACCCCGGCTGATGGACCAGCTGTCCGCGGTCGGGCTGGCGGCCGCTGTGACGTTCTTCGTCGGGCTGCTGGGTGTGGCCCTCGTCATCTGGCTGGCTCGCCGGTCGGTGGGCACCGCGGCCGTCGCGGCACCGGTCGTCGTGGTCGTCGCCGTGGCCGCCGGTGTCTATGCCAGCTCGCGGGCCATGTTCCTGCAGGCCGAGGACTCCCGCACGGTGCTGCTCGTCCTGCTCGCCGCCGTGCCGGTCGCCGCCGGTCTGGGGGCCCTGGTCGCCAGGCGGGTCATCGCGGCCGACCGGATGGCGACCACCGACCGGATGGCGCGCGAGCAGGAGGTCCGCGCCGAGGCGGATCGGCGCGAGCTGGTCGCGTGGGTGTCACACGACCTGCGCACCCCGCTCGCCGGCATCCGGGCGATCAGCGAGGCCGTCGAGGACGGCGTCGCCACGGACCTGCCGGCCGCCATGCGCCAGGTCCGCGAGGCCGTGGCGCGGATGGGAGACCTGGTCGACTCGCTGCTCGCGCTCTCGCGCCTGCAGGCGGCGGACCCCGGGTTGCAGATGACGGAGGTCGACCTCGGCGACCTGGTCTCCGACGCCGTCGCGGGGCTGCTCCCCATCGCGGATGCCGCCGGGGTGCGCCTCACCGGGTCGGCCGGGGCCGGCGTCCGCGCGAGCGTGGCCGCCACGGAGGTGGGGCGGGCGGTCGCGAACCTGGTCGTCAACGGCATCCGGCACACGCCGTCCGGTGGCGAGGTCGCGTCGACGGTCACCCGGGACGCCGAGGCCGTCGTAGTGGCGGTGCAGGACCAGTGCGGGGGCATCCCCGCCGACGTGATCGGCAGGGTCTTCGAGACGGGCTACCGGGGAACTCCGGCGCGCAGCCCGGGAGCCGGCACCGGCGCCGGCTTGGGGCTGGCGATCGTGGCCGGGGTGGCCGCAGCGCACGGCGGGTCGGTGGAGGTCGCGAACGTCGACGGCGGCTGTCGCTTCACCCTGCGCCTGCCCGTCGGGGGCCGGCCCACCGGCTGACGACGACGCCATCGACGGGCGAGGGCAGCCACTCCTACCCGTGGTGGGGCCAGAACAGCACGCGGATGACCCGACTCGGTTGGCCGCAGCGGTCGGTCCTGCATTCGACGGAAGAGCGCGAATATCCTCCCGCCGGACTTTCGGGAACCCGTGAAATAGGGAATAGGTGCACGTTCAACCACAACGCGACCAGAGTTGCCCAAAGCACCGTGGACGCAGAAAAGACCAGGGTCCCCGCTGCCATTCGCGGGGACCCTGGTCTTTTCTGCGGTCAGGTGTGCAGATCAGGCCTGCACCTGAGCCGAGCTGCGACGGCGGGCGACGAGAACGGTACCGACGCCCAGCAGGACGAGAAGTGCTCCGCCACCTGCGAGTGGGAGGACGTTGGACCCGGTGAAGCTGAGCTGACCCGGGGCGGGAACGGCTCCGGCGTTGGCCGCGTGGACCGTGATGGTCTGTTCCGCGACGACCGCACCGGCGGCGTTCTTCACGGTCAGGGTGTAGCTGCCAACTGCCTTCAGGCAGACTTGGAACTTGACCACACCCTTCTTGTTCGCCGTCTCCGTGAGCGACCTCGCGCTCGGGCCCGTGACGCTGAGGGTGAACACCTTGCCGGCGTTCGCGGCGCCTCCGGTGACGGTCATCTTGATGCACTGACCCGCAACGGGTGTCGCGTCGGAGACCACCGAGGAGAAGCCCGGGGCCTCGTAGTCCGCCATCGCCACGCTTGGGGTGAGAACCAGAAGGGCCGCAGCAGCGACCAGCATGAGAATGCGTCGGATCATCGGAGTTCCCTTGGCTTGTCCCCACAGAAATCGCCACTCATATGGACGACTAAAACCGACTATAGGCCGATCACCGACAACGTGCTGAGTGGAGGACCCTCTGCGAGCCGAATATGAGTGGGGTCACACGCAGGATCGGGGTGTCGGGCTGCGCCGACCCGGTGAGGACGTTGTAGTCGATCGCAATGGTCTGTCCGGGCTTGAGCTGCACCGTCCGACCCACGACGGCGAGGCCGTCGTGGGTCTGGGAGAAGACACCCTGCTCGCCGCTGCTCACCCGCACGTCATCCACCCGTCCCCCAGAAGGGGCGTAGAGCAGCACGTTGGTCCGGACCTGCCCCTTCGCGATGACGTTGCCCGAGGCGATGTAGGGAGGAAGCTCGGCTGCGTTCTTGGGTGCGGTGTTCGTCAGCGTCACCCGCACGCCCACCGACTGCGAGCCGTCGGGGTGGCACGTCGTGGTGGTGGCGGCGACGTCCGTGCGCAGGTAGTAACCGATCTTCGCGGCGGTGCCGTCGTTGAGGTAGACCCCGATCACCGGGGACGTCCCGTCGACACCGGCCAGCTTCCCGCTCAGCACCGTGCCGGACAGCAACGCCTGCTCCTCCGGGTGGGCGGACCACACCATCAGCCTGCCTTCACGTGCTGACTGCGCGAGCGCGTCGAGAACCGCCGCAGGTTTCCCCCGGCCGGCGAGCATCACCTCGAACACCGATCCCGCCGTCGCTGCAAAGAACTCGTCCTGCTTCAGCGGGTCCAGGATCTGGAGGTACACCGTGTTCATCAGCAGCTGCTCGGCGTTCTTCGCGGTCAGCACCTGCCCGGTCGACAGCGTGACCGGGCCCGTTGCACCCAAGACGTGTGCCAGTGTGCCCGGGTCGATCGAGAGCACGCCGTCGAGGTCGGCCCCGACCCGCTTCTTCCAGATGGCCGCTGCGAGCTGACCCGAGCGCGGGAAGTCGGGGGTGAAGGTGACGTCAGCCATGTAGCGACCCAGGCCGGTCCCGAACAGGGCCTGTTCAGCACCGGTGAGGGGCAGGATGGGCGCGGGCAGGCTGCCCAGGTCCCCGCCGGCCGAGCGCGTCTGGACGACCTTGACCGCGCCGTCCACCGCCCGCAGCAGGATGAGGGTGGACACCCCTCCCGTCGCCCGCTGCTCCGCGTTGTTCTGCACCAGCATCAGGTAGTCGCGCGGACCGTCTGCGCCCAGCATCGGGGGCAGGAGCTGCACCGCGCGGGCCGCGGTGGCCGTCGTCAGCGCGACCTTGCCGACGTCGGCGCGCAGCTCGACGAGCGGCTTGGCGACGGCCGGCAGCAACCCCTCGGGGCGAACCGAGTCGAGCCTGCTCACTGCCGCCTGCACCTCGGCGTCGGCCGCAACGACGGACGGGGCGGCCTTGGTCAACGATGCGAGGTCGAGGCCGCCACCGTCCAGCACCAAGGTCGTCGGGTCGACCAGTGCCGTGGCGTCCATCAGGGTCGGGAGTGCCTTCACGGCCAGTCCGTCGATGACCTCACTGACCGCTTGGACCGCCGTGACGTTGGGCCCCAGCACCGGCAGGACCCCGACGGCAGACCACTGTGGCCCGTGCGTCCGAGCTCGCGCAGCGGAGGCGTGGGCCTGCAACGAGGTCAGCGTGACCTTGGCATCGGCCCGATCGCCCTTCTCGACCTGCGCCTGCAGCACCTTGACCTGTGCCGCTGCGGCCTTGAGCTCGGCGCGCGCACGCACCGCGTCGACGCCGACCCAGGCCACCACGGCGAGACCGCCCACGAGCAGCAGCGAGAGAGCGAGGAGGACCCAGCGGAGCGTTCGACGCCGCGGCGGTGGCCCGACGCCCCCGGCCGTCCTCGTCGCGCGGGTCATGGGGACTGGCTCGAGACCCGGGGGGCGGGTTCGATGGTGTTGTCGTTGAACGGCATGTAGGGCGCCACAGCGGGGAACACCCACACGAAGCAGACCGCGACCACCGCGAAGATCAGGATCAGGCACTGGAGAGCCTTGACCAGCCGCGGGCCCGGCAGCAGGCGCCAGAGCGTTGCGTACACGTCAGGCCTTCCAGCCGGCCGGAACAGCCATCACCGATGCCGGGAGCCCGTCCGCCCGTGGGATGACCCGCACGAGTCGGGAGAAGACGACGTAGCGCTGGATCGCGCTGTACTTCGGGTGGCAGGACGTCATCGTCATCCACGCCGCCGTGGGCTTGGCACCCGGGTGCTGGGGCACCGGTGCGAGGACCTCCACCTGGCCGGGCCTCACGAGCACGTGCCGGTCGACGGCATACACGATGTAGCTGGCCTTGGTCTCGATCACGATGAGATCTCCCGCGCGGAGGTGGTCGATGTTGTGGAACGGCTTGCCGTACGTCGTGCGGTGACCCGCCACCGCGAAGTTTCCCACCTCCCCCGGCATCGCTGTTCCCACGTAGTGGCCCACGCCCTGTTTCAGGATGTCCCGGTCGGTGCCCTCGAGCACCGGCCTGGCGAAGCCGGCGCCGAACCGCGGGATGCGGACGATCGCGAACGCCTTGCCGAACGGCACGCTCTTGAGCGTGGCGAGCGCCTCCGGGCCGGCGACACCGGCATGATGCCCCTCCCCGAAGTCCGATTCGAGAGACCGGACGGTGTCGACCTGCTCGCGGTCGGCGGTGACGTCGGTCCACCAGAGCTGCCAGGCCACGAACAGCAGCAGCAGCACCCCGACGGTGATGAGCACCTCACCGAACGCGCCGAGCAGCCGGCGTGGCGCCCCCCGGATGCCGCCGGTCACGGCAGCGCGCCCGCCTGCGGGAGGCCCCGGCGCTCCGCAGGGCCCCGACACCGCGCACGAGGGGGTGCGCCACGGGGGTCACCGAGGAGTGATGTCACGTACTGACCATAAGAGCCACGGCGGGGCAGGCCGTACCGGTGGGTGACGTAGGCAACTTCGGCGCTCTCGTCGGCCCGCGACCCGACCTGGCGATCGGAGCGCTGCCGGCGCCGGCGCGAAGATGCCCGAGAGC
>Ga0302299_10002292_pt1 | contig 11665 bp, 12 predicted proteins | sample III_Fen_N3_4_FD_198795 | JGI IMG/M metagenome (GOLD analysis project Ga0302299, IMG submission 198795) | Peat permafrost microbial communities from Stordalen Mire near Abisko, Sweden - III_Fen_N3_4 | ecosystem: Environmental > Terrestrial > Soil > Wetlands > Permafrost | place: Sweden: Abisko...
ATTCGAGCCGGCGATCCCGATCGCGAGCAGCACGATCGCGAAGTGGACGACGTAGCCGCCGTAACGGCGCCGGTTGCGGCCGATCAGGGAGAAGAACGCCCCGGGCCACGACTCGCCGGTCGCGAGCGCCTTGCGGGCGCGGGTGCCACGGACGAACTCGAGCCCGATCGCGGCGATCACGAACGCGGAGAAGGTGTAGGTGATCAGGCCGGGGATGGACGACCCTGCGCCGAGCCCGATCAGCACGAAGCCCGTCGCCACGGCGATCGCAAACGGCCACAGGAACGTGCGGCCGAGGCCGCGCAGCGACGCGCGCCGCCAGGCGATCAGCGGGCCGACGCCCATCAGCAGCAGGAGCGGCAGGCCAAAGATCCGGAGGAAGAAGTCGTAGTACGGCCGTCCCACCACGACCGTGCTTCCACGCACGGCCTCCGAGAGGATCGGCCAGGCGACACCCCAGAGGATCGTCAGGCAGAGCGCCACGAGCAGAAGGTTGTTGTAGAGGAAGACGGCCTCGCGCGAGACGAGAGACTCGAGCCGCGTCTTCGAGCGCAGCAGCGGCAGGCGCCACACGATCATCACCGTCGAGAAGGCGACCGCGATCACGATGAAGGCGAGGAACCACGGCCCGATGTCGCTCTGGGAGAACGAGTGGATCGAGTTGACGACGCCGGAGCGCGTCAGGAACGTGCCGAACAGCGACAGGCAGAAGGCGAGGGCGACGAGCACCATGTTCCAGACCTTCAGCATCCCGCGCTTCTCCTGGATCATCACCGAGTGGAGGAACGCTGTGGCGGCGAGGAACGGCATCAGGGCGGCGTTCTCGACGGGATCCCACGCGTAGTAGCCGCCCCAGCCGACCTCGACGTACGCCCAGTGCGCACCGAGGAGCTGGCCGATCCCGAGCGCCGTCCAGGCGACGAGCGTCCAGCGCCGCGTCGCCACGATCCAGCGCTCGTCGGTGCGGCCCGAGAGGAGGGCGCCCATCGCGAATGCGAAGGGCACCGCCAGCCCCACGTAGCCGAGGTAGAGGAACGGCGGGTGGGACATCATGTACGGGTTCTGCAGGCTCGGGTTGAGGCCGGCTCCGTCGAGCGGCGCCACCTGCGTGTCGAACGGGCTCGCGACCACGACGAGCAAGAACGAGAATCCGACCGCGACCGCCGCCAGCACCGGCGTCACCCAGACGACGAGGTCGCGCGTCCGGTTGCGGTTGAGCCACACGGCGAGTGCGGAGTAGCCGGTCAGGATCAGAAGCCAGAGCAGCAACGAGCCCTCCTGCCCGCCCCAGAAGGCTGACAGCTTGTAGAGCCCCGACAGGGAGCGATTCGAGTGTTCGGCGACGTAGGTGAGCGAGAAGTCGCTGCGGAGGAACCCTGCCGCGAGCACGGCGGCCGCGACGAGCGTCGACCCGAACGCCGCGATCAGCGCATTACGGGCGGAGTGGGCGAGCCGGCGGCGGCGCCGAGCGGCCGCGTACGCGCCCGCGACGACCGCGTACACGCACAGCCCGAGCGTGACGACGAGCGCCGCCCGTCCGAGCTCCGACATCTACGGCGCGGCCGGCTTCGTCGCCGAGTATTTCGAGGGGCACTTGGTGACCATCGAGTCCGCCTCGGCGACGAATGTCCCGTTCTGCAGCTTTCCGTCGACGACGATGTCGCGACCCGTGGCGAAGAGGTCGGGAACGGTGCCCGTGTACACGACCGCGACGGTCGCGCCGGACGGGTTCTTGACGTCGCGCAGCCGGAACCGCAGGCCGCCGGCATGCGCGTCTCCCGTCGGCTTGCCGACGACGCGGCCGACGAGGGAGACGGTGCCCGTCTGCCCGGCGAGCTCGCTCGGCTTCACCGACGGCGTGCCCCCGCCCGCGATCGAGGTGTAGAGGAGGAAGACCGCGAGCACTGCCGCGATCGAGAGGGCGATGATGAGTCGCGCCGGAGAGCGCTTCCTGGCCACGCTGGGAGGATACCGGCGTCGGCGGCTCTGAGGGCGAAGGCCCTACGCAGCCCGCAGCGGGCGCTGGCGGCCGGGGATCTCGTAGCCGTGGTCGTGGCAGAGCGAGCCCGGCGAGTCCTCGGTGAAGGCGTCGCAGTAGCCCTTCCCGTAGGCGGCGCGCATGAAGGCCGAGACGACCTCCAGGTTCCATTCGGTCACGTCGGCGGCCTCCCGCCAGAGGTCGGCGAGACGGAGGTCGATGTCGAGCTCGAGGAGGTCGATCCGGGTGGGCTGCTCCATGTCCGAAAGCGTACGGAGGCTGTCGGACGGCATCAGAGTCCCTGCAAAGGAGTGGATTCCGGGATCCGGCCGGGGCGATCCCGTAGAGTCCTCCGGATGGGGCGTATCCGCGTCGGCCTGCCCGGCGTTCCCGACCGCGATGACCCGCAGCGCGCCGTCGAGCTGCTGCTCGAGCGCGGCTACGACGCCTGCGAGATCGACTTCGAAGGCTCCTTCTGGATGGACTACCCGTGGGCCGAGCGGTTCGGGGAGGCGGCCCGAACGGCCGACGTCGCCCTCTCCGTGCATGCCCCGCTGTTCGCCTTCATGGGCCACCTGGAGCCCTCCGGCCGCAAGTTCAGCTCCGCCGTCGGGGGCCTCGACCGGAGCGCAGGTATCGCTGCCGCGTGCGGCGCCGAGGTCGTCGTCTTCCATCCGGGCTTCCTGCTCGGGCGCAGCCGTGAGGAGGCGCTCACCGCGGTCGTCGAGCAGCTCGAGATGCTCCGGGAGAGGCTTGAGGGCAAGGGACGTGCGGTGCCGTTCGGCGTCGAGGTAATGGGTCGCGTTCGCGACCTCGGCTCCCTCGACGACGTGATCGAGATCTCGGCTCGGACGGGCTGGGTGCGGCCGGTGCCCGACTTCGCACACATGCACGCGACGAGCGACGGCGCGTACCTCGAGGCGTCGCTCTTCACCGAGGCGCTCGAGGCGGTCGACGCCGTGCTCGCACCCGAAGCGCCGTTCCACATCCACTTCTCCGACATCGCCTACGCGAACCGGAACGAGAAGCACCATCTCCCCTACGGCGAGGGCACATTGCGGGCCGACCCGCTGCGTGAGGCGCTCGACCGCTTCGAGCGCCCCGCGACGGTGATCTCGGAGTCGCCCGACGAGGCGTCGAGTCAGGCGATCAAGGCGATCCTCAGGACTCCTTGATCACCGCGTACCAGACCCGCTCGGCGACCTCGGTGAGCAGCTCCGCGATCCGCGAGAAGCGCCGGTAGAGCTCGCGCCGGGCGGTCACCTCGCGCAGGTCGTCGAGCTCGAGCAGCTCGGCCATCGCCTTGCGATAGACGCGCTCGATGTTCCGCTCGACCTTGATCGCCGCGTCGGCGTGGGTGGTCGCGTCGGCGCGCCGCTCCTGCAGCGCCGCGACGGCCTCGTCGATGTGGCCGACTCCCTCATGGAGCAATGCGGCCATCTCCGCGACGTGGGCGTCCGGCGGGCAGGACATCACCTCGGACTCGCGCACCGCGTCCTTGGAGAGGTTGAGGATCCAGTCGATCCCGCGCCCGAGCGTATAGATGTCCTCGGCGTCGTAGGGCGTCGTGAACGCCCGCACGAGCGCGAGCTGCAGCTCGCGCTTGCAGGAGTCGGCCTCGTGCTCGAGCTCGCGCACGCGTGCCGCCGCGCCCTCGTCCCCCTTGGCCCACAGCGTCAGTGCGTCCATGCCCTCCAGCGTCACGGCGAGCTGCGCCCGCAGCATCCCGAGCACGTCGGGCGTGTCCGGCAGGAACCAGTGCTGCTTCGTGCTCATCCCACCCACCTCCAGGTCGAGAATGCCACGGCGGCGATCAGCGCCGACGCGGGAATCGTGGTCAGCCAGGCAAGCCCGATGTCGCGCACGACGGCCCAGCGGACGTGGTGCCAGCGCCGCCTCCCGGTCCCGATCCCGACGATGGACGACGCGACGACGTGTGTCGTCGAGACGGGGGCGCCGATGAACGACGACCCGAGGATGACGGCGGACGAGGCCGCCTGGCTCGAGAAGCCGTCCAGCGCCCGGATCCGGTAGATCCTGCGGCCGATCGTCTTCACGATCCGCCAGCCGCCGAGGCACGTTCCCAGGGTCAACGCCGCCGCTGACCCGACCGTGACCCACAGCGGCGCCGTCAGGGACTGGGTCTTGCCGCCCGCCACGAGCAGCGCGGCGACGAGCCCGACCGCCTTCTGCGCGTCGTTGGAGCCGTGGCTGAACGAGAGCGCCGCGGCGCCGAACCACTGGGAGCGGTTGACCGGGGTGCGCAGGCGCGAGCCCCCACGGCGGAGTGACAGCCGCAGCAGCCGCAGGATCACGAACGCTGCGACGAAGCCGAGCAGCGGTGAGATCGCGAGCGCGACGAGCGTGCCGATCACGCCCACGGGGTGCCAGCCGTCGAACCCACCCCAGTTGACGGCTGCCGTGCCACCCTCCACGAGGGCGGCTCCCACGAGCCCGCCGACGAGCGCGTGACCCGAGCTCGAGGGCAGGCCGCGCCACCAGGTGATCAGGTTCCAGCTCGTCGCGCCGAGCAGCCCGGCGCCGATCACCGCGATCGCCTCGTCCTGCGGGACGTCGACGATCCCCGCGATCGTGGCCGCGACCGCCGATCCCACGAGGATCGGCCCCAGCATGTTGAAGACGGATGCGAGCGCAACCGCCTGCAGCGGTGTCGCGGCCCTCGTCGCGACGAGCGTGGCAATCGAGTTGGACGCGTCGTGGAAGCCGTTGGTGAGCGCGAAGGCGAAGGCCAGGCCGATCGCGATCGCTAGTCCTCCATCCACCCACCGACTGTATCCGGCCCGGGACGCAGGAAAGAGCTACTCACCCGATCCGGCAGCGGGACGCCGCCGACCAGCACCGCTCCGACGGCGAAGTCGTCGTCGAGTACGACGAGATCCGCCGGGCCGCCGAGGGAGAGCCGCCCCACGTCCTCGCGCCCGAGCACGCGCGCGGGAGTGCGGGTGACGGCGTCCACCGCCTCGACGATCGGCACGCCGAGCTCGACCAGCATGCGGAGCCCCCAGGCGAGCGGCCGTACGGCACCGGCGAGGGTGCCGTCCGGCAGGCGCGAGACCCCTCCATCGACGTGGATCTCGACCGTGCCGAGGCGAAACGTGCCGTCGCCGAGCCCGCCCGCTGCCGTCACGTCGGAGACGAGCGCGAGCCGCCCGCGGGCCGCGCGCCACGCGGTGAGAATCGTCTCGGGTGCGAGATGTACCCCATCCGCGATCAGCTGCACGATCACGTCCGGCCGGGCGAGGGCGACTCCGGCCACGCCGGGGTCGCGGTGCCCGAGCGGACGCATGGCGTTGAAGAGGTGCGTGACCGTACGAGCTCCCTGGTCGAAGGCGGCCCGGGCGACCATTGCTGTGGCATCGGTGTGGCCGACAGAGACGACGATGCCGCGGTCGACGAGCGCATCGACGAGCTCGGCCGCGCGCGGTAGCTCGGGCGCGAGCGTGACGGTGCCGACCGCGCAGCCCGCGACGAGGAACGATGCGAGCAGGTCGAGGTTGGGCTCACGCAGAAGGCGCACCGGATGGGCACCCGCCCGCTCCGGGCTCAGGAACGGCCCTTCGAGATGTGCGCCGAGGATCCGCGCGCCGCGCCCACCGGCGGCGGAGCCGATCGTGGCGAGCGCGAGGCGCGTCAGCTCCGGAGGCGCCGTGACGAGCGTAGGCTGGTACCAGAGCACGCCCGTGCGGGCCAGCTCGAGCCCGAGGGTCGCGAGCTCGTCGGAGGTCGCCTGCAACACGTCGATGCCGCGAAAGCCGTTCACCTGCAGGTCGACGAGCCCCGGGACGGCGATGCCGGAGCCTCCACGGGCGAGCCCGACCGAGGCGATGAGGCCGTTCTCGACCTCGACGTCGCCGCGAACGAGAGTGCCGTCGACGACGGCTGCAGCGACGCCCAATCTCACCGCGGTAGCGTAACGTCCACGTCACCGATGGCCGCCTCCACCCTCTTCGATCTCACCGGCCGCTGCGTCGTCGACACCGGCGCCTCGAGCGGCATCGGGCAGGCGATCGCGATCGCGCTCGCCGAGGCAGGAGCGGACATCGTCGGCCTCTCGCTCGACGACGGCGCCGAGACCGCAGCCGCGATCGAGGAGCGCGACCGGCGGTCGCTCCAGCTCGTCGGCGACACCAGCGTGCCGGCCGATCACGAGCGCACGGGCGATGCCGCCCTCGAGACGTTCGGGCGGCTCGACGTCTGGGTCAACAACGCCGCCCGCCCCCTCGTGAAGCCCTTTCTCGAGACGACCGACGACGACTGGCACAGCCTGCTCGCGGTCAACCTGTTCGGCTACGTCTGGGGCTGCCGCGCTGCGGCGGCGCGCATGGCCGCAGCCGGCGGCGGCCGCATCGTCAACGTCAGCTCGGCGGCCGACGTGCAGCCGCTCGCCGAGCTGTCGGCCTACATCACGGCCAAGGGCGGGATCGTCGGCCTGACGAAGACGCTCGCGGTCGAGCTCGCGCGGCACGGGATCACCGTCAACGCGATCGCGCCGGGCGCCACCGATACGCCCCTGAACGCCAAGTCCTACACACCTCAGGTGCGCGAGGCGTACGAGAAGCGGATCTCTCTCGGCCACATCGCGGACCCCTCCGAGATCGGTGACGCCGCCGTCTTCCTCGCGAGCGACGCCTCCCGCTACATGACCGGCCACGAGCTGCTCGTCGACGGCGGGCTGACGATCAACGGTTCGGTCGGCCACGGGCGGACCTGATCGCAGGATGATCTCCCGCGAGAAGATCCCGAACGAGGACCAGCTCGCGTCCGCGGTCTCGTCCGTGGTCGCGGAGGGCCCTGCCGCCGGTTCCCGCGCGATCGACATCCGCGTCTGGGGCGGAATCGATCTCCGCCTGCTCCCCGACCGCGGGCTCGACATCGGTGCCTCCTGGTTCCGGGGAACGCCGCTCGCGTGGATCTCGCAGGCGGGCGAGCAGGGACCGCCGCCGCCCGAGTCGCTCGTCGGCGAGGCGGGCTGGCGCGACGCCTGGGGCGGCGGGCTCCTCACGACGTGCGGGCTCTCCAACGTCGGTCGCGCGTCAGAGGGGCACGGGCTGCACGGGACCTACACCGCCCGCGCCGCCGCAGGCGTCCAGGTCGAGCGCACCACGTCTCAGGTGACCGTGACCGCGATGATCGCGGACCCGCCGTTCGAGCTCGCGCGGCGGATCGTCACGACCGCCGGGGACGGGCTCGTGCGGATCGACGACCGCGTCGTCAACGTCTCCCGGTGGACCGCGGCGGCGCCGCTCCTCTACCACGTCAACGTCGGCGCCCCCGTCTGGGACGGCGACTCCTACCTCGAGACCGACGCGCGCGAGGTGGTGCCGCGGGACGACGACGCCGCCGCGGGCCACGAGACGTGGGACACCGCGCCCGCTCCTGCCGAGGGTGCGGCGGAGCTCGTGTTCGAGCACGTGGGCGCGACGTGGGCTCGGCTGACGAGCCCGGCGCTTCGGCTCGAGCTCACGGTCCGCTCGTCGCTGCCCCGGCTCTGGCAGTGGGTGCACCCTGCGGCCGGCACCTACGCCCTCGCGATCGAGCCGTCGAACTGCTCCGTGCTGGGGCGGGAGCACGACATCGCGACGGGGCAGATGCCGTTCCTCGACCCCGGCGAGGCACGGAGCTCCTGGGTGACGATCGCCGCCCGCCGCCCGCCGGCGTGAGGGTTCCGCTCGCAGGCACCGGAGGATCGGTGGCGCTCCTCGTCGGCTCCCTCACACTCGTGGCCCTTGTCGCCGCGGTCGGAGGTATCGCCACAACCCGCAGCGTCGGCGAGCGGTACGAGGGCCTCCACCGGGCACCGTGGAGCCCGCCGGGCTGGATCTTCGGCCTAGCCTGGGCGGCGCTCTACGTCCTGATGGCGGTGGAGGCCTGGCTTGTCGCCCGTGAAGGCCTCGACGACCCGCCCACTCGTCCTCTTCGCTGCAGGGTCAGTGCTTGTGCTGCTTCGCCCGCGCCTGCGCACGGCGGTGCTGCTCCTGTGGTGCAGGCCGGAGCATGAAGTACAGGATCGCGCCCAGCAGCGGCAGCACGATGATGACGAGGAGCCACAACAGCCTCGAGCCGACGTCCAGATCATGCCTGCTGAAGAGGTTGATGATCGCGTAGCCCCACATGATCAGGACCGGGATGATGAAGCAGATCAGGAAGACCCACTGGGCCCCGCTGAACGCGAGCACCGGGAATGCGGAGGCCGTCATGCGCGGGAGCCTATCGCATGCGGGTTGCAGGCACGGTCGCTGAGGCACGTTATCTTCAAATCTTCTAAGGTTTTGGAATGCCGTACGAGGCGACGCCGCTCTACGTGACCAAGGCAGCGCTCTTCCGGACGCTCGGCCACCCGGCGCGGGTGCGGATCCTGGAGCTGCTGCGCGAGGGCGAGCGCTCGGTGGGCGCGCTCCAGGACGCCCTCGGCCTCGAGTCGGGCGGCACCTCCCAGCATCTCGCGGCGCTGCGGCGTGTCGGCGTCGTCGATACGCGGCGCGAAGGCACGAGCGTCTACTACCGCGCCGCCGACCCCCACCTCTACGACCTGCTCGATGCGGGCCGCGCGCTGATCGCACGCTCGCTGCAGGAGCAGCAGGAGCTGCTCGAGGAGCTCGAGGCGGAGTGATCGTCCTCGTCGCAGCCGGGCTCGCCGCGCTCGTGGCCGGAGGTGTGGCCGCCGCGACGGCCGACCGGCTCGCGGTCGGGCTCTGGGCGCAGGCCGCCGGCGTGCTCGCCTTCGGGATCGCGGGCGGTTGGTCGCTCTGCACCGGTGACACCTGGGGGGCGGCGTTCACGAATGAGCTCTCGCCCCACGCCGGCATCGACGGGCTCACCGGCGTCTTTCTCGTCACGCTCGCGCTCGTCTCGTGCCCGGCGCTCGCCTTCGCAACAGCCTACGTCCCGGCGACCGTCACGGGGCGGGTCACGAGCGCGCTCGGGGCGCTGTTCCTGCTCTCGCTGATCGGCGTGCTGTGCGCGCGGGACGCGCTCTCGTTCCTCTTCTTCTGGGAGCTGATGACGCTCGTCCCGGCGGCGGTGATCCTGACGGGGAACTCGTCGGAGGCGGCCCGGCACACGGTCTTCACCTACGTTGCGATCACGCATCTCGGCGGCGCCGGCACGTGGATCGCGCTCCTCCTGCTCGCCCACGAGGGCGCGATCGGCGATCCGACCGCGCTCAGCGAGGGCTCCGGCGTCCAGGCGGTGATCGCCGTCGCCGCGATCGTGGGCTTCGGGACGAAGGCCGGGCTGATGCCGATGCACGCCTGGCTCCCGCGCGCCCACCCGATCGCGCCCGCCCATGTCTCCGCCGTCATGAGCGGCGTCATGGTGGCGGTCGCCGCCTACGGGTTGACCCGCGTCCTCGTCGACTGGCTCGGACCGGCACCCGCCTGGGTCGGAGCCGTGGTACTCGCGCTCGGCGGTCTCTCGGCGGTGGGCGGGATCACCTACGCGCTCTTCCAGCGCGACCTCAAGCGCCTGCTCGCGTACTCGACGGTCGAGCACCTCGGCATCGTCGCGCTCGGGCTCGGTGCCTGCCTGCTGCTCCGCCACGACGGCGCCGGTACATGGGCCTCGTTCGCACTCGGCGCCGCGCTGCTGCACACGGTCAACCACGCGGCGTTCAAGGGGCTGCTCTTCCTCGGCGCGGGGGCGCTCGAGCGGGCGACCGGGTCGCTCGAGCTCGATCGGCTCGGCGGGCTCCTGCGGCGGCTGCCGTGGACCGGCGGCGCGTTTCTCGTCGGCGCGCTCGCGATCGCGGGCCTACCTCTGCTGAACGGGTTCGCGTCCGAGTGGCTCACCCTCCAGGCGCTCCTGCACGTCCCCGCCTCCGCCGGCGTGTGGGACGGCACCCTGGGCGCGGTGGCGCTCGCGGCGCTCGCGATCACGATGGCGATCGCGGTGCTCTGCTTCGTGAAGGTGATCGGCCTCGTGCTGCTCGGCCCCCCGCGGCGCGCGGCCTGCGCCGAGGCCGTCGAGCCGGTGGCGGCGATGCGGTGGAGCCTCGTCGTGCTCGCCGCGGCGTGCGCACTCCTCGGCGCTCTGCCCGGGCTCCTCTTCTCGCAGCTCGTCACCCTCGCTCCCTGGGGCGGCGGCGACGTGCCCGTGCGCCCCGGGCTCGACCTGCCCGGAACGGGGAACCTGCCGACGATGGGCATCCTGGTCGTCGTCACCGTGCTGACGGGCCTGATCTGGGTCGCCCGCGGAAATCGGCGCGCGGCGGTCAGCCCCACGTGGGCCTGCGGCCAGCCGCACGCCCCCCAGCTCCTGTGGACGAGCGCAGGCTTCAGCAAGCCGCTGCGACTCGTGCTGGAGGTCGTCCTCCGGCCCGAGCGCGAGGTCGAGACGACGACAAGCGGCGGCGTCATGCAGGAGGTCTCGTACACCGGGCGAGTGCCGCATCTGATCGACTCCCACCTCTACCGCCCGGTCGTGAGCGGCGCCCTGCTCGGCGCCTCGTGGGCACGGCGGCTGCAGAGCGGCCGGCTCGGCACGTACGTCGTCTACCTGATCGGCCTCGTCGTGGTGCTGCTCCTGGCCGTGCGGATCGGGGCGATCGGATGAGCTCGGCGTCCGCCGCAGCCGCCGTCGCCGAGGTCGCAGGCGGCCTCGTGCTCGCTCCCCTCCTCGTCGGGCTGACCCAGCAGGCGAAGGCCGTCCTGCAGGGCCGTCGCGGCCCGGGGCCGCTCCAGCCCTACCGCGAGCTACGACGGCTATGGGGGAAGAGCGGCGTCGACGTGGAGGGCACGACGTTCGTGTATCGGCTCGCGCCGGTGCTCGTCGCCGCGGCGATGGGCGCGGCGATCCTGCTCGTCCCTGCCGCCGCCGATGCCCCGGGTCTCGGCGTCGGGCACGACGCCCTGGCCCTCGCGGGCCTGCTCGCGCTCGCCCGCGTCTCCGTCTGCGTCGCCGCATGGGACACCTCCAACGGCTTCGCCCTGGAGGGAGCGAGCCGCGACCTGACGCTGTCGGTGTTCGTGGAGGCTGCTCTCGTGCTCTCGCTCGCGGTCGCCGCGCTCGTCGCCGGCACGACCGACCTGCCCGGCATGGTGGCCGGCACCGCGGGCGGCAGTCCCTGGACATCGCCGGCGCTCGCTCTCGGTGCGGTCGCCTTCGCCCTCGTCGTCGTGGCCGAGACCGGCAGGCAGCCGGTCGACAACCCCGACACCCACCTCGAGCTCACGATGATCCACGAGGGCCCCGTGCTCGAGTACGCGGGTCGCGACCTTGCGCTCCTGCAGTGGGCGCTCGCAGCGCGCCACTGGATCGTGCTCGTCCTCGCCGCCGGCATCTTCCTCCCCCACCCCGTCGGCACCTGGTGGCAGCTCTGCCTCCTCCCCTTCACGCTGGCGCTGCTCAGCCTCGCCCTCGCGCTCACCGAGACGCTGATCGCGAAGATGCGAATCCTGCTCGTGCCGCGGCTGATCGGGGTCGGGGCGGCGGTCGCCGTGCTCGGCATCGTCACCTGGCTGGTGGAGGCACTGTGAGCGCGCTCGCCTGGGCCGTCGTCGCGCTCGGGGTGGGAGTCGTCGTCGTGCGGCGGCGCTCGCTCGCAGTCGGCCTCGTCACGGGGCAGGCACTCCTGCTCGCCGCGGTCGCGCTCGGCGAGGGCGGCTCGTTCGACGCCGCGATCGCCGCGGCGGCGCTCGTCCTGCGCGGGATCCTACTCGCCGCGCTTCT